>Ga0081539_10002395_pt1 | contig 26644 bp, 26 predicted proteins | sample TabmetS4T2R2_FD_71023 | JGI IMG/M metagenome (GOLD analysis project Ga0081539, IMG submission 71023) | Tabebuia heterophylla rhizosphere microbial communities from the University of Puerto Rico - S4T2R2 | ecosystem: Host-associated > Plants > Roots > Rhizosphere ...
CATCGATGACCGCCCGCGAAGCCGCTCGCTCGCTACAGCGCTATTTGAGTGCGCGCGAGCGAGCGGCTTCGCTTACGCCGAGCTACACCACGAGGGGGGACACGACCATTCGCCGTTCGAGATTTGTTGTCCGCATGGCCGATTTCCGCATTCCGCGTTGTCATCAACACGGCCCCTTCTGGGGCCATGTGGCGGGGCGTTGATAAAAAAGTTCGCAGCGATGGTTTCGGGCTGGAACCGCTTCATTAGCCGGTTGTTAGCCAAGCCGGGTCAAACTCAATGAACGCGCTGCCTCCGTAACAGGGACTCACACAAAGTGATGTCCATGGCACTGGCTAATATGTCAAAACGGTGTCGAGGGACGGCCATATCGGGGATATCGAATACGATGTCGCGAAAGTATTTTGGAACGGACGGGATCCGGGGTCAGGCGAACAGGTTTCCAATGACACCGGAGGTGGCCATGCGGGTGGGCATGGCCGCCGGGCTCTCCTTCCAGCGTGGCAGCCACCGCCACCGCGTCGTGATCGGCAAGGACACGCGCCTTTCCGGCTACATGCTTGAAAACGCACTGGTGTCCGGCTTCTGCGCCGCCGGCATGGACGTGCTGCTGCTCGGTCCTATTCCCACACCGGCCGTCGCCATGCTCACGCGCTCCATGCGTTGCGACCTCGGCGTGATGATTTCGGCCTCGCACAATCCTTACTATGACAACGGCATCAAGCTGTTCGGCCCGGACGGCTACAAGCTGTCCGACGAGATCGAGGCGCGCATCGAGCAGATGCTCGGCAAGGACATCGAGCTCACGCTCGCCGACCAGGATTCGATCGGCCGCGCCAAGCGCATCGATGGCGTGCACGATCGCTATATCGAGTTCGCCAAGCGAACCCTGCCGCGGTCCATGTCGCTGTCGGGCCTCAGAATCGTCATCGACGTCGCTAACGGCGCTGCCTACAAGGTTGCGCCCGAGGCGCTCTGGGAACTCGGCGCCGAGGTCATCACCATCAACAACGAGCCGGACGGCTTCAACATCAACAAGGAATGTGGCTCCACCCACCCCATCGGCCTGTCCAAGAAGGTCCATGAGGTGCGCGCCGATATCGGCATCGCGCTCGACGGCGATGCCGACCGCATGGTGATCGTCGACGAGAACGGCACGTTGATCGACGGCGACCAGATCATGGCGCTGATTGCCGAATCCTGGCACCAGGCAGGCCGGCTTGCCGGCGGCGGCGTGGTCGCCACGGTGATGTCCAATCTCGGGCTCGAGCGCTTCCTGTCCGGCATCGGGCTGTCGCTCCATCGCACGAAGGTCGGCGACCGCTACGTGGTCGAATTCATGCGCGCGCATGGCCTGAACGTCGGCGGCGAACAATCCGGCCATATCGTGCTCTCCGATTTCTCGACCACCGGCGACGGACTGGTCTCCGCGCTTCAGGTGCTGGCCTGCATCAAGCGGCTGGGCAAGCCCGTCAGCGAGATCTGCCGCAAGTTCGAGCCCGTGCCCCAGGTCTTGAAGAACGTCCGCTTCGCGGGCGGCAAGCCCTTGGAGACCGCGCCCGTGATGGCCGCGATCGAGGACGCCCGCAGCCGGCTGGGCGAGACCGGCCGGCTCGTAATCCGGCCGTCCGGCACCGAGCCGCTAATCCGCGTCATGGCCGAGGCCGACGATCAGAAGCTGGTCGAGACGGTCGTCAACGACCTCGTCGGCATCATCGCGGAAGTGAGGACCGCGGCGTGAAGCCAGCTTAGGTTCCTCGCCCCCACGCAGCGGGCGAGCGGTGTCTACCCCAAAGGGCGAGACGGAGAGGGGCGTGGCATCAAGGAGTTGATGCCACGGCCATGAAATGATCTCCTACCCCTCCACGCCCTCTACCAGCACGATATCGGCGTCGGCATATTTGACTCGGATCGCCTTTGCGGCCTGGTATTCCGGCGAGTGGTAGCAGTCCTGCGCCGTCTTCAGCGACGGGAATTCCAGGATGACGTTGCGGGCGCGATCGCGGCCTTCGGTCTGCTCGTAGGCGCCGCCGCGCGCCAGCATCCTGGCGCCATATTTGTCGAAGGCGATTTTCGCGGCAGCCACATAGTCCTTGTAACCTTCGGCGTCGCGCACATTGACATGGGCGATCCAGTAGCCCTTCGGCATCAGCGTCCTCCTTCGGCGTCCTGCATTTCGGCGAGGATTGCGCGGGCGGCCGCCGCCCTGTCGACCGCGCCGACGATCGGCCTTGCAACCACGAGATGGCTGGCGCCGGCGCGGATCGCGTCGGCCGGTGTTACCACCCGCTTCTGGTCGCCCGGATCGCCGCCGGCCGGCCGGATGCCCGGCGTCACCACCGCGAGCTTCGGCCCGACAACCTTGCGCACGGTCGCGGCCTCGCTGGCCGAACAGACAATGCCGCCCATGCCGGCCCGAAGCGCCTGCTCGGAGCGGCGCAGCACCAGCGTGTGCGGATCGTATTCGTAGCCGGCCTCGATCATGTCTTCTTCGTTCATCGAGGTCAGCACGGTTACCGCGAGAAGGCAGAGGTCGGAGCCTCGCGCGGCTTCGACCGCGGCGCGCATCGCCTTGGGATAGGCGTGCAGCGTCAGCATGTTCACACCCATCTTGACGATGTTCTCGACGCCTTTCGCCACCGTGTTGTCGATATCGAGCAGCTTCATGTCGAGAAACACCTTGGTGCCGCCGCTCGCCAGTTCGCGCGCAAAATCCAGGCCGCCTGCGAAGGCGAGCTGGTAGCCGATCTTGTAGAAGGAGACGGTGCCGTCGAGCGCGCCCACCACCTTCTCGGCCTCGGCAAGCGTCGGCACGTCGAGCCCGACGATCAGCCTGTCGCGCATGTCGGAACCTTCCGTCACGGCTCCCCCCTCGTCGAGAGCAGCCTGGCGTGCTCGATCAGCGTCCTGCAGAGCCGCGTCATACCCTTGCGCAGCCGCTCCTCCTTGAAGTTTCCGTCCTCGCCGAAGGCATCCCCGCCGTGCGGCACCGAGACCTGCGGCGCGATCACTTCCATCTGGATGTGCGATAGCACCGCGCGCAGATGGTTGGCGCTGCGTATGCCGGCGAAATGCCCCTCCGAGGAGGAGCAGATGCCGACCACCTTGCCGGGATAGGGATGGAGCGGCTTGCCATTGTCCTTGCTGACGCGGCTCACCCAGTCGATCGTGTTCTTGACGAGAGCAGGCATCGAACCGTTGTGCTCCGGCGTGCAGATCAGCACGGCATCGTGGAATGCGATCAGCCGCGCCAGCCTGAACGCATTCTCGGGAATGCCCTTCTCGCGCTCCAGATCCTCATCCATGATCGGCAGGGGATAGTCGGCGAGCGAGATGCGGGTGACCTCGGCGCCCTGGAGGGCAAGCTCCTTCTGTGCGCAATCGGCGGTCTTGCCGCTATAGGCCCCGCTCCTGATCGAGCCGGCGAAAAGCAGAACTTTGGGGATCATCGGCAAATCGCTCCTGGCCGAACCGCTTCGCGGTATAGGCCAGTGCGAGGCGAAATCAACCGGTGGTCCGATTCCAACGTTCGTTTCCCGCTGATACAGGCCGCTCGGGCAAATTTCGGAATCGGGACATTGGCGCGCCGTCGCGTCAGGAATTCCACGGCCGGCGATAGACCCAGAGCTGCGTCGGCGGGATGTTGCGCAGCACGAAGTCGTAATGCTCGACCGTGTAGTTGCCTTTGCCTGGCGGCACGGGCGAAAGCGGACCGTAGGTAAGCTGCATGATCGGCCGGCCAGGCGGAAGGCGGTCGAGGATGCTTTCGATGTAGCGAATGCGCTTTTCGGTGGGGAAGTTGAGCAGCGGCAGACCGGAGACGACGGAATCGAACACCATGCCGCGTTTGTCGCCCAGCGTCCTGTCGAGATCGAAGGCATCGCCCTGGATGACGTTAACGCCGGGAAACTGCGTTTCGAGATGGCGGGCGAAATCCTCGGAATATTCGATCAGATAGAGGTTTTCCGGCTTCACGCCATTGGCGAGGATGGCGCGGGTGACGACGCCCGTGCCGGGCCCGAGTTCCAGCACCGGCAGGCCCGACTTGGCATCGACCACCGAGGCCATGCGCCGTGCCGCGATCGTGCTGGTCGGCGTGATGGATCCGACCGCCTTCGGCTTGTCGATCCAGCCTCTTAAGAACTTCAACTCGTCGTCGAACTTTTCAGCGAGGGCCTTCAGGCCGTGATTGCGTGCCATCTTGGTCGTTTCCTCTGCCTCGGCCGGAGGTTGCGTCCGAAAGGCGGCCAACGCAAGCCTGCAACATCCGGAAATCCGGTTGGTTCCGGATGCTATTCACCGAAGGATTCGAAGAAATCCTTCATGCGGGCGAAGAAGCCGCTCGACTGCGGGCTGTTCTCCTTCGACGAGATATTCTCGAACTCCTCGAGCAGCTCGCGCTGTCGTTTGGTGAGGTTCTGCGGCGTTTCCACCGCGACCTGGATATAGAGATCGCCGATGGCCGGCTGCCGCATGACAGGCATGCCCTTGCCCTTGAGGCGGAATTGCCGACCGTGCTGCGAACCTTCGGGTACCTTCACCCGCGTCTGCGAGCCGTCCAGCGTGGTCACCTCGAAAGACCCGCCGAGCGCAGCCGTGGTCATGGAGATCGGCACCTTGCAGTAGAGGTCGGCGCCGTCACGCTGGAAGAATTCGTGCGGCTTCACCGCCAGGAAGATATAGAGATCGCCCTGCGGCCCGCCGCGCAAGCCGGCTTCGCCTTCATTGGCAAGTCGGATGCGCGTGCCGTCCTCGATGCCGGCCGGGATGTTGACCGACAGTGAACGCTCTTCGGTGACGCGGCCCTGGCCGGAGCATTTCGGGCAAGGATCCTTGATGATCTGGCCGCGCCCGTGACATTGCGGACAGGTCCGCTCGATGGAGAAGAAGCCTTGGCTCGCCCGCACGCGGCCACCGCCCGAGCACATCGGGCAGGTGGTGGGTGACGTGCCGGGTTTCGCCCCGGATCCAGAGCATTCGCTGCAGGAGATGGAGGCCGGCACATGGATATGCGCGGTCTTGCCGGTAAAGGCTTCCTCCAGCGAAATCTCCATGTTGTAGCGCAAGTCCGCGCCGCGCTCGCGTCCGCCGGACGAACGGCGCCGTCCGCCGCCCATCATGTCCCCGAAGATATCCTCGAAGATGTCGGCAAAACCGCCGGCCGCGAAGCCGTGGGCGCCGTTCATGCCACCATTCTCGAAGGCGGCATGGCCGAAGCGGTCATAGGCGGCGCGCTTTTGCGGGTCCTTCAGCGTCTCATAGGCTTCGTTGATTTCCTTGAACTTATGCTCGCAGGCCTTGTCGCCTGGATTACGATCGGGATGAAACTGCATCGCCAGCTTGCGGAACGCACTCTTGAGCTCTTTCTCGTCGGCGGTCTTCGTGACGCCGAGCGTTTCATAGAAATCAGCCTTCATAGTTTCCCGCTTCGATCTTCTTCGCCCGCAACGATCGATCGTCAGGCATTATTTTTCGTGTGTTCGATTTAGTGAAGCTTGCCGCCGGTTGCCATAGCCGTTGTCGCTTAGCCCAGCAAAATTTCCGTTGCGGAAGCACACGCGGCTCGCTCCACATACGCGAAAAGGCCCGGCAGCTGGCCGGGCCTTTCCGAAATCGCCTGATCAGGCGGACTTCTTCTTGTCCTCGTCGTCGATTTCTTCGAAATCGGCATCGACGACATCGCCATCCTTGGCGGCATCTGCCTTGGCGTCGGCTTCCGCGGCCTTCTGCGAGGCTTCATACATCGCCTGGCCGAGCTTCATGGACACTTCGGCAAGCGCCTGGCTCTTGGCGTTGATGGCCTCCACGTCGTCGCCTTCGGCCGCCGTCTTCAGCGCCGCGATCGCGTCGCTGATGGCGTTGCGGTCTGCTTCCGAAACCTTGTCGCCATATTCCTTCAGCGACTTCTCGGCCGAATGGACGAGCGACTCGGCCTGGTTCTTGGCTTCGACCAGCGCGCGGCGCTTCTTGTCGGCCTCGGCATTGGCTTCGGCGTCCTTCACCATCTTCTCGATGTCGGCGTCGCTGAGACCGCCGGACGCCTGGATGCGGATCTGGTGTTCCTTGCCGGTGCCCTTGTCCTTGGCCGAGACGTTGACGATGCCGTTGGCGTCGATGTCGAAGGTGACCTCGATCTGCGGCACGCCGCGCGGTGCGGGCGGAATGCCGACCAGGTCGAACTGGCCAAGCAGCTTGTTGTCGGCCGCCATCTCGCGCTCGCCCTGGAAGACCCGGATCGTCACAGCAGACTGGCTGTCCTCGGCGGTCGAAAAGACCTGGCTCTTCTTGGTCGGTATCGTGGTGTTGCGTTCGATCAGCCTGGTGAACACGCCGCCCAGCGTCTCGATGCCGAGCGACAGCGGCGTCACGTCGAGCAGCAGCACGTCTTTCACGTCGCCCTGCAGCACTCCGGCCTGAATCGCCGCGCCGATCGCCACGACCTCATCGGGGTTGACGCCCTTATGCGGCTCCTTGCCGAAGAACTGCTTCACGGCTTCCTGGACCTTCGGCATGCGCGTCATGCCGCCGACCAGCACCACCTCGTCGATCTCGGCGGCCTTCAGGCCGGCATCCTTGAGCGCGGCGCGGCAGGGCTCGATGGTCTTCTGCACGAGGTCGTCGACGAGCTGCTCGAACTTCGACCGGGTGAGCTTCATCGTCAGGTGCTTCGGGCCGTTCTGGTCGGCCGTGATGAAAGGCAGGTTGATCTCGGTCTGCGACGCCGACGACAGCTCGATCTTCGCCTTCTCGGCAGCCTCCTTGAGGCGCTGCAGCGCAAGCTTGTCGTTCTTGAGATCGATGCCTTGCTCCTTCTTGAATTCCGAAGCCAGGTACTCGACCAGGCGCATGTCGAAATCCTCGCCGCCGAGGAAGGTGTCGCCATTCGTCGACTTCACCTCGAACACGCCGTCGCCGATCTCCAGCACGGAGATGTCGAACGTGCCGCCGCCGAGGTCGTAGACGGCGATCGTCTTGCCTTCTTTCTTCTCGAGCCCGTAAGCGAGCGCGGCGGCGGTCGGCTCGTTGATGATGCGCAGCACTTCGAGGCCTGCGATCTTGCCGGCATCCTTGGTCGCCTGGCGCTGGGCGTCGTTGAAATAGGCGGGAACGGTGATGACGGCTTTGTCGACCTTCTCGCCGAGATAGGCCTCCGCCGTTTCCTTCATCTTCTGCAGGATCATCGCCGACACCTGCGAGGGCGAATACTTCTTGCCGTGCACCTCGACCCAGGCGTCGCCATTGTCGCCCTTGACGATGTGATAGGGGACAAGTTTCTTGTCCTTCTCCACCATCGGGTCGTCGTAGCGGCGGCCGATCAGGCGCTTTACCGCAAACAGCGTTCCTTCGGGATTGGTCACCGCCTGGCGCTTCGCCGGCTGGCCGACCAGACGCTCGTCGCTGTCGCTGAAAGCAACGATCGACGGCGTCGTGCGCGCGCCCTCCGCATTCTCGATCACCTTCGCGTCCTTGCCGTCCATCACGGCGACGCAGGAATTGGTCGTTCCAAGGTCGATACCGATAACTTTTGCCATGTCATTTCTCTCCACTGAGCAGGCTGTCAGGACCCTATCGAGGCGTTCCGGCGACAGCCCCTGTTCTTCAAGAATTTCCGCATCGAACCAGCGGTTTGCCGGCCAACGCGGAGTTGCGGCGTATATAAGAAGGGCGTTTTCGGCGCGCAAGGCATTCTGTCGCGCTTTGCACGGCTTCGAAACGCTGCTTTTCAGCGCCCTTTGCATCCCTTTCCAGGTAGATCCCCAGGTGCGTTCACCTATGCAGGACTGGCGCGGCGGACCAACGCACGACGGCTGTTCCAGGCGCGCGCCTCGCCTCGTGGAGAGAGGCGGCAATAGCCCCCGAACACCTGCAGCGCGATCGACTTCGCCATGGCGACGGAAGAACAGGCGCCGGCACGGCCACAGCCACCTAGCAGCTTGATCGCAGCGCCGTCACCTCGATCTCGATCTTCATCTCGGGCTTGTTGAGCTGGCACACGACCATCGTCGCAGCGGGGCGGATGTCTCCGAAGGCTTCGCCGAGTATCGGGAATACGACGTCCACACAGGCGCGATCGGTGACGTAATAATGCGCACGCACCACGTCGCGCATCGAGAAGCCGCCTTCTTCGAGCGCCTTGGCGATCGTCCTCAGGCAGTTGCGCGCCTGGTCTTCGACGCTGTCGGGCATGGTCATCGTCGCGTAGTCGTAGCCGGTCGTGCCGGCAACGAAACACCAATCTCCCTGCACGACGGCGCGCGAATAGCCCGCCGTCTTCTCGAAGGGTGAACCGGTCGAGATCAGTTTGCGCATCTTACTGCTCCGAGAGCGATGTCTTCATCGCTTCCTTCACTTCGGCCGGCCACGTCTCGAATGGCGGCCAGGTCGAAGGCTGAGGGTTCTCGCCTTGCTGTGCGAAATAGACCTTCCGGCCGTTCGGGTCGATCGCCATGAAGCCGTCGGCGCTGCCAAAGGCGTGCGGCACGCAGCCGCTCGCAATAAATGATGCCGGACGCCGTATTGTCCGTGCCGCCGCCCGTGAGCAGGCCGGTGATAACGTCGGTGAGCTGGTCGCCGAGCAGTTCCTTGGCGGCCGTGTAGACCGCCTCGTTCTTCAGCGAATCGACGATGTTCTGGTATTTCGAGGCATCGACGTCTGTCCATCCCGTGCCGGGCTGCGGCGCATAGCTGATGGTGCCCACCACCTCCATCCCGGTGTCGGGCGACCAGGACCGGACCGTGTCGGTTGCGCCGGGCAGGAGATAGGGAACGAAATAGATGTTGTAGCCTGCGACGGCCGCGGCCGGCGCGCCGCAATCCTCGCCGATCGTTTCCGTCTTGATGTCGCTATCGGCAGGTTTCCATACGATGACGGTTGCCGGGCCGCACTGATTGCCGCCGTCGCCGACCGCGACCAGCGCAACCTTGGTGTCGCCGACATCGACGATCCTTTCGAGATAGACCACGTAGTTGCGCGCCAGCTCCTTACCGTCGAAGGCGAGAACCTTGTCCAGGTCGTCGGTTTCGGTGATCGTAAGCTGGCCGCCTTCGAAGGGGATCGGCGCCTGCTGCGTGTCCTGCGCCTCTGCAGTGGAGACACCCGCGACGAGCGCCAGTGCGCCGACGATGCGGACGACAATCGAGTTCATCGCAGGCTCCCCAAGACCGGCGGACGCTCCCCTGCCGGAGATTATTCCGAGATGAGGCTATATGGCGCGCCTGGCTTCCGCGCGCCGTGGCTCATGCCCAGGGGCGGCTCGCGGCCAGCTTACCCTCATAGGCGGCGATCGACGGCGCCTTTTCCATGGTGAGCCCGATGTCGTCGAGGCCGTTGATCATGCAGTGGCGGCGGAACTCGTCGAGATCGAACTTGATGACGCCGCCGTCCGGCCCGCGGATTTCCTTGGCCTCAAGGTCGACCGAGATTGTCGCATTGGCGCCGCGCGAGGCGTCGTCGAGCAGTTTGTCGAGATCCTCGGGGCTCACCGTGATCGGCAAGATGCCGTTCTTGAAGCAGTTGTTGTAGAAAATGTCGGCGAACGAGGTCGAGATCACGCAGCGTATGCCGAAATCCAGAAGCGCCCACGGCGCATGCTCGCGGCTCGACCCGCAGCCGAAATTGTCGCCCGCGACCAGGATCTGTGCCTTGCGATAGGCTGGTTTGTTGAGCACGAAATCCGGGTTCTCGGATCCGTCCTCGTTGTAGCGCATCTCGGCAAAGAGCCCGGAGCCAAGCCCCGTGCGCTTGATCGTCTTAAGATAGTCCTTCGGAATGATCATGTCGGTGTCGACATTGACGATCGGCAAAGGCGCGGCGACGCCGGTGAGCTTGGTGAACTTGTCCATGGTCTTCAGCCCGTCTCATGGTGCTTGAAAGCGGACGCTTTACAGGAAGCGGACCGAAGACGCAAAGGGCCACGTCTTGGATCGCCTGGAGGTACCGGGCGCCGTGCCGCTCGCCCTGCCGGCACGGAACTAGTTGTCCGGCGCATTCAGAAAGGCGTTGATCACCTTGGCTGCCTTGTCTGGAAATTCCCAGAACATGTTGTGGCCGCCATCCTTGAAGATTTCGAACTCGGCGTCGGGATAAGCCTTCTCGAGCTTCTCCTGGTGCGACAGGTCGAAGAAGGCGTCCTTTTCGCCCCACAGGACGAGCACCGGCGCCTTCACCAGTGGCGCGATCAGCGTCAGGTCGTCGATCACCGTTCCCCAAAGCACGCCCTTCCAGACATGGATCGGCACGGCCGCGCTCTCGGCCCGCTCGCGCGCGATGAAATCTTCGTCGACCGGGTTCGGGTTGGCGTACCAGTCCTTCATGAACTGGCCGTTCGGGTCGATCGGCGGGGTGAGCGGCATGATGTTGTCCCACAGCCAGGAGCCCGGCCCGCCGCCTATCCCCGTGGTCGACGAGATCAGCACCAGATGATCGACTTTTTCGGGATGCTGGGCGGCCAGAAGCTGCGCCGTCAGCGAGCCCAGCGAATGGCCGATCACGTCGGCCTTGGCGATGCCCATGGCCTCGAGGAACAGCGCCGCGTCACTGGCAAAATCCGCATAGCCGTAGCAGCATTGCGGCGCGTCCGACTTGCCGTGGCCTCTCAGGTCGATCGCCAGCAGCCGGCGGTCTTTCAGATAGGGCGCAAGCAGCGACCATGAACGGGAATTGTCCGTATAGCCGTGGATGAGTAGCGTCGGCTTGCCGTCGGTATTGCCCATCTCGACATAGGCGAGCGCGATCCCGTTCGGCAGCCTCGCCGTCTTCTTGGCGTCGGCCCACCCGGCCTGCGTCGGGATAGCGATCTCCGCCGCCGCGGCCTCATGCGCCAGACCTGCTGCTGACACGAAGATCATCAGTGCAAGCCTCGACAAAAATCCACGCATCGCATCGTTCTCCGGGCGAGTTCGGCAGAAGAACCGATGCCGGAGATTTTGTCCACCGGCGCCGCGATGACGGCCTGTGGTAGCAATCGCGCTCTAGCATTTTGGTTGCGGTGACGTGCCTCAATATGACTGGAGGATGACACTCGGGTTAAGTCGATGGTAACGCGCATCCCGCTAGGTTCCCGCGCGGGGATGGTGCGCGGGTCGAGGCTGGCACGCGACGGCATGATGCCCTGACCATCGGGCCGATCAGTTCGGCATTCCAGTGATGCTTCGAGCCGATCTTCGGTAGCATGGCCCGCGCCGCGGGCTCTGCGACGGGGCGGCGTTTGGCAAACGACGGACGAGAAACCATGCCCGCTGCCGCTCTGAACCTCGGCGTCACGGACTCGCGGGGCACGCCTGTGACAGGCGGCGCGGCCGCAGTCGCCCAATCCGAATTCGACGACGTCCGCCTTATCCTTCGCCGCTGGCAGGCTGCCCGCATCGGCGACGCATTGCCGCCCTATGAAGAGCTGGCGCTGGGCAGTATCGGCCGTTTCGCGGAGGAGATCGCCGTCTTGCGCTGCGATGAGGGCCGCGCTCCCTTCCTTTTTCGGGCCGGTCGCAGCTTCCGCGCCATCGTCGGCATGGCTGACACCTCACGCAACCTCGAAGAGCTGCCTTACGCGTTCAGCCTGGCAATCGGCGCGGCGATCGACCAGGCGCGCACGGCCGGCGAGCCGCGGCTCGCTCCCTGCCGCTGGCTGATCGACGGCATGGTCTCGACGATCGAGATCCTCGCGCTGCCTTTGTCGTGCCGCTGGCCAGGCGAGTACTTCCTGATCTTTCTCAGGGCCCGGAAGGATCAATTCAACCTGGCGAAGCATCTCATCAATTCCATCCAGGAGGGGATCGTCGGGCTCAGCCCGATCCCGCGGGGCGCGTCCCAGGATTTCTACATCCTGAGCATCAATGAGGCGGCGGCAGGGTTTCTCGGTTCGACGGCGGAGCGCCTCCAGTTCACGCTGCTCTCGGACGCGCTGGCCAGCATTGGTATCCGCGAGATTCCGGCGGCGCTGCTGAGCTCGGTTTCCGGCGGCCGGATTTCCAGCTTCGAACTCGCCTACGAGCTCGGGTCGAACAAGATGACGCTGCAAGTGGGTGTGGATGTAGCCGGTGGCATGCTCGCGGTGACGCTGACAGATATTCGCGAGCTCAAGGCACGCGAGACGCTGTTCCGTTCGCTCTTCGACGAGAACCCTGCTCCGATGTACGTCCGCAACCGCAACGCCGCCGGCTTCGTCAACGTCAACGAGGCGGCGTTGAAGCTCTATGGCTACCGCCGCGGCGAGTTCCTCGGCCGCGTCCTTTCGGAAATCCGGGCGGAAGGTGTCAGTGGCAGCGACAGCGCCGCGCAGGGGCGCGAGCAGGTGCTGCGGCATCGCACCGCGGACGGTCGCGAGATCGACGTCATCGAATATGCGAGCGATATCCTGATCGACAGCAAGCCGGCGACCCTGTCGACTATCGTCGACATTACCGAACGCAGGCGCGCAGAGGCCCATATCACCTACCTTGCGCATCACGACCCGCTCACCGGCGTCGCCAATCGCACGGTATTCACACGCGAGCTGGAGCGCGCGGCTGGAGGACTGGAGCGCGACGGTCACCGCTTCGGCGTGGTGCTGATCGACCTCGACGACTTCAAGGCTGTCAACGACACACAAGGCCACGCGGCAGGCGACGAGCTTTTGCGCGAGGTGACCGGCAGGTTGAAGAAGCTCTCGGGAAAAACCGATGTGATCGCCAGGCTCGGCGGCGACGAGTTCGCGATCCTGATGCCGAGCGTCAAATCAAGCATGGACGTTGAAGGCCTCGCACTGCGCATTCTGCGCGACATCGCCTCGATCCGCAGAGTCGACGGCGTCGAGCTCTCGGTTGGCGCAAGCATCGGCGCTGCGATCGCGCCGGACGATGCCCTCGACACCGACGACCTGCTGAAATGCGCCGACTTGGCGCTTTACCGCGCCAAGCAATCCGGCAAGGGCGCCTTCCGCTTCTTCGAGCCGGACATGGACCGCCAGCGACGCGAGCGGCGCGCCCTCGAGGCGGAGCTCCGCAACGCGGAGATCGACAGGGAATTCGAGCTCCACTATCAGCCGATCTTGTCGGTAAGAACCGGCAAGCTGCGCGGCTTCGAGGCGCTGATGCGCTGGCGCAATCCGCGTCGTGGCATGGTGTCGCCGGCCGATTTCATTCCTGTTGCCGAGGAGACGGGAATGCTCGACAAGCTCGGCCGCTGGGCTTTGATCGAGGCCTGCCAGCAGGCCTCGACCTGGCCCGCCGAGCTGGTGCTCGCGGTCAACGTCTCCCCTGTCCAGTTCCGCAAGGGAGAACTTGTCGAAGCCGTGAGTTCCGCGCTCGTGCGCAGCGGCCTCGACCCACAGCGCCTGGAGATCGAGATCACCGAGTCGGTGCTGCTTGTCGACAGCGCTGCCAATCTCGCCATCCTCAATCGATTGCGCGATCGCGGTGTCCGCATCGCGCTCGATGATTTCGGCACGGGCTATTCGAGCCTCAGCTATCTCAGGCAATTCCCGTTCAGCCGCCTCAAGATCGACCGCTCCTTCGTGCGCGAAATCGGCCAGAGCGCCGAATCGCTGGCCATCGTCCGCGCCATTATCGGCCTGGGTTCCAGCCTCGGCATCGACACCACGGCCGAAGGCGTGGAGACCGTGTCGCAGCTCGAGACGCTGCGCGCGGAAAAATGTGGCGAGCTGCAAGGGTTCCTGTTCAGCCCGCCGGTCGCGCAGGAGAATGTCGCCGACGTCATCGGCGCATTCTTCGAAAATATTGCGCGGGTGGCGTGAGCTCCAGCCGACCTCGAGAATGCCTCTGGACCTTCTGGGCAAAAAAGGTGCACTCTGGTCCTACCAGTTTGCGGCCGGAGCATTAGATTCCGGATCATCGGCGCGTTCGAGCCGGCCGACGCCCAAGGAGGATCACATGAACATCGCTTCGCGCGACACGACGCTTGCCGTTCCCTTCGATCAGGCGCGTGTCGACGGGATCATGGACGAGAACGGCATCGACGTGCTGCTGGCCAGCTCCAAGCATAACGTCCAGTACCTGCTCGGCGGCTACAAGTTCATCTTCTTTTCGGCCATGGATGCGATCGGCCACAGCCGCTACCTGCCAGTGATGATCTATGAAAAGGGCGCGCCCGAGCATGCCGGCTATGTCGCCAACCGCATGGAGGCCTGGGAGCAGCAGGTGCATCCGTTCTGGACGCCGGCCGTGCACGCCACGACCTGGGGCACGGTCGATGCGGCGAACGAGGCGGCCGCGCATTTGAAGAGGATCGGCAAGGACAAGGCGCGGATCGGCTACGAACCGGCCTTCCTGTCCGTCGATGCCTGGCAGACGCTGCAGAAGGCCCTGCCGGACGCGACATTCGTCGACGCGACCCATGCGCTGGAGCGGGTGCGTGCCATCAAGACGCCGGCGGAGATCGACCTCCTGCGCAAGTCCTCCGAGCTGATCACCGATTCCATGCTGGCCGCATTCTCAGCGATGGGCGAAGGCGCCGGCAAGGCCGAAATCGTGCAAAGGCTGCGTCGGGAAGAGACGGACCGCGGCCTTCAGTTCGAATATTGCCTGATCACCATCGGCTCCAGCCACAACCGCGCCGTCTCGGAGCAAAGCTGGCACAAGGGCGAGGTGCTGTCGATCGATTCGGGCGGCAATTACCACGGCTATATCGGCGACCTTTGCCGCATGGGCGTGCTTGGCGAGCCGGACACCGAGTTGCAGGACCTGCTTGCCGAGATCGAGACGGTGCAGCAGGCGGCCTTCTCGAAATGCAGCCCCGGAACGCTCGGCGGCGACATGATCGCGGCAGGCCAGAAGGCGCTGAAGGGCATCGACCACGCGCAGCAGACGGACTTCTTCGCGCATGGCATGGGCCTCATCACGCACGAGGTGCCGTTCCTCATGACCAACCACCCGGTCGCCTATGAGGGCGTCGATGCAGCCCGCCCGCTGGAACCGGGCATGGTGCTGTCGGTCGAGACGACGATGCTGCATCCGACCCGTGGCTTCATCAAGCTTGAGGACACGGTGGCGATCACGGCCTCCGGGCGCGAACTTCTCGGCAACCGCGGTCGTGGCTGGAACCTCGGCGGGCGGTAGGACGCCCGCTGCCGCTTTGCCCGCCCGACCCCGAAATCGGGCGGCTTGCCTTAGAGCATGATCCCGAAAAGTTGCAGAATTTTCGGACAAGATCATGCGCCAGAACAAAGAGTTAGAGCAGGATGAATGACTCCGCTCCAATTCATCTTGCTCTAGCCAATGAATTTCCAGATCGTCGTGTACTTCGTATCGTCGTCCTCGACCGCCCGGTTCACCGGGACGAGATACAGCACGACCTGCTCGACGCCTTTGCGGGGCATGTAATAGCGCTCTGGATCGCCGGCGAGCACGGTCGCGCCGCGTTGGGCAAGTGTTTTGAACCAAGGAACGAGCCGCTCCGCCAGCGCGGCTTCGTAGAAGACGTCGCCGGCCAGCACCACGTCCCAGCCATCGTCGGTGCCGATTGGATCGCCGACGCGGAAGTCCAGGCGTACATCGTTCACCACGGCGTTCAGGGACACTGCCGCCCGGCAGAATGGTTCCGTATCGACCGCGGTCACCGACCTTGCTCCGGCCTTGGCCGCAGCGATGCCGACCATTCCCGAGCCGGTCGCAAAGTCGAGCACGGTGCGGCCGCGCACGGTCTCCGGCTTGTTGAGGATGTACCGCGCCAGCGCCTGGCCGCCGGGCCAGGCAAAGGCCCAGAACGGCGGCGGCAGGCCGATCTCCTCGAGCTCCTTCTCGGTCTTGCGCCAGAGCCCGTGCACCTCATCGGCGAGATGCAGCCTGATTTCCGGGATATAGGGCAATGCAGCCAGCGTCGTGTTGGCGCGAACGAACGCTTGCGCGTGCTCGGGCGTCAACGCGCCGGGCCCGGCAGCGTCGCTCAGGGTGCCGGGTCGAGCCCGCCCATACGGCAGACTTCCTTCCATTCGGCCGGCGTGACCGGCTGCACCGAAAGCCGGCCGAGTCTCACCAGCGCCATGTCGGCCAGCTTGGGGTTGGCCTTGACCTGGTCGAGCGTCGGCGGGCTCGGCACGTCCTTCACGGCGCGGATGTCGACGCATTCCCAGCGCGGATCCTCCGTCGTCGAATCCGGATGGGCGAGCTTCACCACTTCGACGATGCCGACGATGTCGAGCCCCTCGTTGGAGTGGTAGAAGAAACCGAGGTCGCCGACCTTCATGGCGCGCATATTGTTCCGCGCCGCATAGTTGCGCACGCCGTCCCATTCCTGGCCGGCCTTGCCCTTCTTTTTCAGCATTTCGAATGAGAAGGACGACGGTTCGGACTTGAACAGCCAGTACTGCATCTTCTCCTCCGTCAGGCCGGCTTGTTGAAGGCCCAGTTCCAGGCGCTGATTTCGGTCGAGGCGAAAATGCCGGCCTTTGCGTAGGGGTCCTCGGCAAGGATTGCCGCCGCAGCCGCCTTGTCCGCTGCCTCGATAACGATCAGGCTGCCGAATGGTTTGCCTTCGTCGTCGAGGAATGGCCCCGCGAATTTGAGCGTGCCCTCGGCATTGAGCTTTTCGAGGAAAGCGACATGCGGCGGGCGACTGTCGATGCGGCTTTGCAGGACGCCGGGCTTGTCCTTGCCGATGAACGCGAAGAGCATGGGTGTCTCCTTCTGTGAAATCGCTAGCCTACTCGTATTCGCTGCGCAACGGGCGAGTCATCAGGCCTGTGACCGCCTCCCCGACCGTGATGGCTCCCTTGAGCAGGTGGTCGACGGCCTCGATGATCGGCGTCCTGATCCCGCGCTCCTTGGCAATGCGCGCCGCGATCGAAGCGGTGGCCACGCCCTCGGCCAGCCGCAACCCGTTGAGCGGATCACCGCGGCCAAGAGCCACCCCATAGGAAAAATTGCGCGACTGCGTCGTGCTGCAGGTCAGCAGGAGATCGCCAAGCCCGGACAGGCCCATCAGCGTCTCCGGCCGTGCGCCAAAACTCTCGGCCAGGCGGCGCAATTCGACGAAGCCGCGCGTCACCATGGCGGCCTGCGCGCTGGCGCCGAGCCCGGCGCCGAACACGGTGCCGGCGGCAATCGCCAGCACGTTCTTCAAGGCGCCGCCGATCTCGACGCCGGTGAGGTCGTCGGTCGAGTAGCAGCGGAACTTTTCCGTCGACATCAGCCGGGCCAACCGGTCGGCCAGGCTCCCGTTGCGTGCCGCGATGACCACCGCGGTCGGCAACCCCTTCGCCACGTCTGTGGCGAAGCTCGGACCCGACAGCGCCGCCACCGGACGTTCCGGCAACACGTCATAGACGACCGAAGACAGCAGCTTGCCGGTCGACTGTTCGATGCCCTTGGCGCAGAGAATGAGCGTTGTTTGGGCTGGAACCAGGCTTGCCAAACCCGTCAGGGCCTCCCGCAGATGCTGGGCCGGCACTGCCGCCAGCGCATGGTCAGCACTTTCCAGCGCCTCGGCCGGATCGTCGGTCGCGAGGATCGCAGGGTCGATCCGGACACCCGGCAGATAGCGGACGTTCTCGCCCCGCTCGCGTATCGCCTCGACGGTCGCCGGGTCGCGCGCCCAGAGCCGCACCTTGTGGCCGGCGCGGTGCAAGGCGATCGCCAGCGCCGTGCCCCAGGCCCCGCCGCCAAGAACGACGATGCTCAGCCTGGCGCCGGGGACGCTCACGCCTTGGCTCCGCGACGGCCAGCCCCGATCAGCGGCGCTGCGCGCTCATCCAGCGGCCAGCGCGAGCGCGGCGCGAAATGCATGGCATCTGTCTCGCCCGCTCCGGCACGAATCCGCTCGATCGCCGCCCAGGCGATCATGGCCGCATTGTCGGTGCACAATCTGAGCGGCGGCGCGACGAAGCCAAAGCCGTGCCGGTCGCACAGGCTCTCCAGCGTTGCGCGAATGACCGCATTTGCGGCTACCCCGCCGGCCACCACCAGTGAAGGTCGGGCCACATCGGGAAATTCCGCACGGAAGCGCGTCAAGCTGCGGCCGACGCGGTCTTCCAGCGTCTCGGCGATCGCCGCCTGGAAGGAGGCCGATATGTCGGCGACATCCTGCTTGGAAAGCGGGGCAATCGCGGTCGCAGCCTGCCGCACGGCCGTCTTCAGCCCGGAGAAGGAGAAGTCCGGCCGCGATTCGCCCTTCATCGGCCGCGGGAAATCGAAGCGGTTCGGGTCGCCTGCCTCTGCCGCCTTTTCGACATTCGGGCCGCCGGGATAGGGCAGGCCGATGAGCTTTGCCGTCTTGTCGAAGGCTTCGCCCAGCGCGTCGTCGATCGTCGTGGCCCAGCGCTCGTATTGGCCGACGCCACGCACCAGCACAACCTGGGTATGTCCGCCGGAAACCAGGAGCAGCAGGTAAGGAAAATCGAGACTATCGGTGAGCCGTGCGGTGAGCGCATGGCCCTCGAGGTGGTTGATCGCCTGCAACGGCTTGCCGGAAGCGGCGGACAGCGCCTTGGCCGTCATCAGCCCGACGATCAGTCCGCCGACAAGGCCCGGCCCGGCGGTCGCGGCGATAGCGTCAACCTCGTCTAGCGCGACGCCTGCGTCGGAAAGCGCCGCCGCGACGATGCCGTCCAGCGCATCGACATGGGCGCGTGCGGCGATCTCGGGCACCACGCCGCCGAAGGCCGCGTGATCCTCGATCTGGCTGAGCACGATGTTGGACAGGATGGCCGGACGACCGTCGTCGAACGAGACGACGGAAGCCGCCGTCTCGTCGCAACTCGTCTCGATGCCGAGCACCCTGATCTTTCGTCGCGCCGGATCGATCATTGCCCGACCATCGTTTCCCGATTAGGAGGGGGCCGAACCCGGCCGCCCACGGCGGGTTAACACGGACGAAGCGGGATGCAAACACGCGTCATCAGGATCGGCACCAGGGGCAGCGCGCTGGCGCTCGCCCAGGCGGCCGAGACGCGCGCCCGGCTGATGGCCGCGCACGGCCTGCCGGAAGAGGCTTTCGCGATCGAGGTGATCTCGACCAGCGGCGACCGCATCCAGGACCGGCCTTTATCGGAGGCGGGCGGCAAGGGGCTGTTCACCAAGGAGATCGAGGAGGCTCTGCTTGCCGGCCGCATCGATCTTGCCGTGCATTCCTCCAAGGATATGGCGACGAAGCTGCCGGACGGGCTGCAACTGTCGGCCTTCCTGCCGCGCGAGGATCCGCGCGACGCCTTCATCGGCCGCAGCGTAAAACGGATTGTGGATTTGCCGCTGGGTGCGACGGTCGGCTCCGCGTCGCTCAGGCGTCAGGCGCTTCTGCTCAAGCTACGGCCCGACCTCAAGCTCGTGCTGTTCCGCGGCAATGTCCAGACCAGGCTGCGGAAGCTGCAGGAAGGCAAGGTCGAGGGCACCCTGCTGGCCTATGCCGGCCTGAAGCGGCTTGCGGCGGTCGACGCCGTCACCGAATTGCTGCCGGTCGAGGAGTTCCCGCCGGCGCCGGGCCAGGGCGCGATCTGCATCGAGACTCGCGCGGAAGACGAGCGTGTCAGGGAAATCGTCGCGCCGCTCAACCATGCCGACACGGCCGTGGCGCTCGCCTGCGAACGGGGGTTCCTCGCGGTGCTCGACGGTTCCTGCCGCACGCCGATCGCCGGCTATGCGAAGGTCGATGGCGAAAGGCTCTCCTTTTTCGGCATGATTCTCAGGCCCGATGGTCGCGAGATGCACTCGATCGAGAAGCGGGGGCTCGCTTCCGATGCTGCGGTGATCGGCAAGGTTGCGGGCGAGGCGGTGCGGGCCAAGGCCGGGCCGAGCTTCTTCGAAGGCTGGGCCTGAATGAGTGTGCGCGTGCTGGTGACCCGGCCCGAGCCGGGGGCGTTGCGGACGGCGGAGCGCCTCCGTGCGGCGGGTTATGAGCCGGTGGTTTCCCCCCTCACCAAGATCGCGACGCTCCGCCAGGACCGGCCGACGGCGGAGTTCGACGCTGTCGCCGTTTCCAGCGCCAACGCGCTGCGTCATGCCTATCCCGCGCTGATCCGGCTTTTGTCGCAAAAGCCGCTGTTCGCGGTCGGCTCCGAAACTGCAATCGCGGCGCGCGAGGCAGGCTTCGTCGATGTCCGTACGGGCGAAGGCGCGGCTGAGAGCCTGGCTCGCGGCATCGCAGCCCACACCGGACCGTCGGCCTCGGTTGCCTATCTGTGCGGCCGCATCCGCCGCGACGTGCTCGAGGCCGAGCTCGTTGCGCAGGGCATCCGGGTCGTGCCGATCGAAACCTATCTCGCACACTTGCGCAAGCTTTCGCGGCGGGAGCTCGCGGCCATCGACGGCGCGCCCATAGACGTCGCGCTTGCCTACTCGTTGAATGCGGCGAAGGCGCTGGCCGGGCTCGTCGAACCTCGTCTCGGAACGACATTCCGCAACACTGCGTTCATTGCCATCTCGGGACGCGTCGCTGAAAGGCTTGAAGCGGTCGCGCCGGGACAGGTGGTTTCGGCCGCCACGCCCGACGAGGATGCCATGTTCAGCCTGCTTCCGTGGGCAGGACATGAGCCGGCCCCTTTTGCGGGCAATCAAATCTAGGGCGTCGTCGCAAAGTTGCGGCAGCACCCGGCTATCGATAGGTTCGAAACCGACCAAGCGGAGCCCGACATGGTAAACCCGCCGAAGATACGGCACTCGAAATCGCGCAAGGAGCCGCTCACCATCGAGCTCGGACCCGACGAGGTCTCGCGCATCGACGAGCGGAAGGTCGAGGCTGCGGCAAAGCCGACCGAAGCCGGACCGGATGCTGCGTCGGCGGCAGAGACTGAGGCGGCAGGCTCTGCGCGGGACGAATCCAGGTCGGAACCCGCAGCTGAGGCGCCGGCGGAGCAAATGGCCGCGCCCGAAGCCGCCGCGGATGTCACGAGGGAACCGCCAGGCGCCGAGCCGATCGGGGCTTCGCAGGCCACCCCCACGGACAAGGCGGCCGACGAAGAGGCAATCAACTTCATGGGCTCCGAGTGGCCGCCGGAACCGGGCGGTCCCAGCACTGAAAGCCCGCCGGAGGAGGAGCGCGTCCGCCACGCTTTCGGCCGCGAGCCCGGTACGCCGCCGCCCTTCGGACGAGCCGAACCCACGACATCGGACGACTCCACTGGGCCGGTAAAGGGTCCTGAGCGTAAGGGTTTCGCCATGCCGGTCATCGCCGCCGGCATCATTGGTGGGGCGGTCGTGCTGCTCGGCGCGGGCGGGCTGCAGTGGGCCGGTTTGCTGCCTTCGCCGGGTGCGAGCGTTTCCGCGCCTGCGGACAATGGCGAAGCGATCATGGCCCTCAAGGCCGAGATTGCCGCGCTGAAGCAGGAGGTCGAGGCCGTCAAGGCAGGTGCCGGCAGCACGGACACGACCGGACTGTCGCAGACCGTCACCGAATTGCAGGGCGGCGTCCAGGGGCTCACGACCGCGCTCGACCAGGCGAAGGCCGACATCGCAGCGTTGAAGGATGCGGTCGCGCAAGGCTCGGCAGGCGATGGTGCGGCCGTCCAATCGCTCAACCAGAAGCTTACCGAACTGGAAGCCTCGGTTGTCGCGCTCAAGGACACGGTCGCGCAAGGCTCGGCAGGCGATGGCGCAGCGGTCCAGACGCTGAACCAAAGACTTGCAGAGTTGGAGGCTGCGGTCACCGTCCTCCAGCAGTCCGGCGTCTCGCAGCAGACGATCGATACGATCAACCAGAAGCTTGCCGCGGTCGAGGCCGCCGCGGCCTCGGCTTTGGACGCCGCCAAGGCGGGCGAGACCCGGCTCGGCGTGCTCGAGCAGGGCGTCGCCTCGCTTTCCGAGCAGGTTGCCGGTGTTGCGGGACAGCCGAAGGTCGCGCTGGCGATTGCCGCCGCGGCATTGAAATCGGCGATCGAGCGTGGCGGCACCTTCACCGCCGAAGTCGAGACCTTCGCCGCCATCGCGCCGAACTCGCCGGAATTGCCGGCGCTGCGCGAGATCGCGGCCAAGGGCGTGGCCAGCCGCTCCGAGCTCGCGGAGGGCATCAATGAAGCAGCCAACGCCATGGTCGCGGCATCCCAGGCGCCGGCCGAAGACGCCGGGTTCTGGGACAACCTGTGGTCCAGCGCCGAGTCGCTCGTCACGGTCAGGCCGATCGGTGAGGTCGAAGGCGATACGGTGCCTGCGAAAGTGGCGCGTATGGAGGTCGCCGTGAAAGCCGGCGATTTCGTCAAGGCGCTCGCCGAATACGACACGCTGCCCGACCCGTCGAAGGCGGCGGGCAAAGCTTTCGCCGACAGGATCCGGGATCGGGTCAGCGCCGAGGAACTGGTCACCAAGGCGCTGGCCGGCGCGCTGAACCCCGTGTGAGTGTAAGACGATGATCCGCATCCTGTTCTTCCTGATCGTCGTTTTCGCCCTGGGTCTTGGCTTCGCCTGGCTGGCCGACCGGCCGGGCGACATGGTCGTTACCTTCGAGGGCTACCAATACCAGGTGTCGCTGATGGTGGCCGCGACGGTCGTTGTGGCTATTGTTGCGGCGGCCATGATCCTGTGGTGGCTCGTCAAGGCGATCTGGACCAGCCCCTACACGATCTCGCGCTATTTCCGCGTGCGCCGCCGCGACCGCGGTTATCAGGCCTTGTCGACCGGCATGGTCGCAGCGGGGGCCGGCGACGGCGCTCTCGCCCGCAAGATGAACAAGGAAGCTGCGAAGCTGATCCGCTCCGAGACCGAGCCGCTGATCCAGCTCCTCGACGCGCAGGCGTCGCTGCTCGAGGGCGACCACGAGGCGGCTCGCGGCAAATTCGAGGTGATGCTCGACGACCCCGAGATGAGGCTGCTCGGCCTGCGCGGGCTCTATCTGGAAGCCGAGCGGCTCGGCGACCGCGCTGCCGCGCGCCACTATGCCGGCCGTGCCGCCGAAACGGCGCCCCATCTCGCCTGGGCCGCCAATGCCACGATCGAGGAGCGCGTCGCCGCCGGTGACTGGGACGGTGCGCTAAGGCTGGTCGACAGCCAGAAAGGGACGCGGCAGATCGAGCGCGATGCTGCCAGTCGTCGCCGCGCCATCTTGCTGACCGCCAAGGCGCAGGCGCTCTTCGACACCGACGCCAGTGCTGCGCGCGCAGCCGCGCTGGAGGCCGACAAGCTGCTGCCCGGCTTCGCGCCGGCGGCGGTCGTGGCGGCGAAGGCGCTTTTCAGGCAGAACGACCTGCGCAAGGGTTCGAAAATCCTCGAAGCGGCGTGGCGGTCCGAGCCGCATCCGGATGTCGGGGCGCTTTACGTCCATGCCCGGCCGGGCGACGCAACCGGCGACCGGCTCGCGCGGGCGAGGAAGCTGCAGTCGATGCGACAGAACAATGCCGAATCGTCCCTGCTGGTGGCGCGCGCCGCGCTCGAAGCAGGCGACATCAGGCTGGCGCGGGAAGAAGCCGAGTCGGCAACCCGGATGGACCCGCGCGAAGGCGGCTATCTGCTGCTTGCCGACATCGAAGAGGCGGAGAGCGGCGACCAGGGCCGTATCCGCCAGTATTTGGCGCGGGCCGTGCGGGCGCCGCGCGACCCGGCCTGGGTCGCTGACGGCGTGGCATCGGACAAGTGGGCTCCGGTGTCGCCGGTCACCGGCAGGCTCGACGCGTTCGAATGGCGCGCGCCCGTCGAGCGTCTTGGCGCGCTGATCGAGCAGGACGATCGCGAGGCCGCGAAAGTACTGCTGCCGGCGGCCCGCGCAAAGGAAGCCGAGCCGGCAGTTGTCCTTGATGCTGCCGAACTGGCCGAGCCCGCAACCGGGGAGGCAAAACCGGTGGAGGTCGCGCCTGCCGTCACGGCTGCGCCGCCTTCGCCGGCGTCCGATGCTGCCAATGCCAATGGGCCCGAAGACGAATTGATCGATGCGGCGAACGACCAGCCGCGTGCGCCGGACGATCCGGGTGTCGATCCCAGCGAGAAAAGCGAGCCGCGACGCTTCCGTCTATTCTGAGGTGCGGTGGATGGGCCGGGCTTTCGCCCGCCAGTTCCCCGCCAGACGCCCGGCGACCAGCCAGTAGACGATTCCGCCGACGATACCCCCCGCCGCGACGAACATCAGGAAACTCGGATCGCGCAGTGCCGGGTCGATCTCGGCAGCGTCTTCGCTGAGGCCCAGCCCGCCGGAGATCGGTTCGCTGGCGAGCCAGAGCATCCCCAGCGCCGCGGCAGCCACCACGATCCCGCCCAGCGCGTAAAACGCCCAGTCGCGCCGGCCGAGCATTTCTGCCGCGAGCACGACCGGCAGCGATGGGATGAATGCGAAATAGGCCGTGAACAGCGCGACAATCAGCACGGAGGCCATGACCGAGCTCGTGATCACGAGAGGCTCGCTTTGTGGGCTGAAGCCGGCAGCACCCAAGGTAAGGAGATGCATGAAGGCGCTCGCTGCGACGGCCGCGGCGGCATAGCCGAGGATGATGACGGCGAAGCGGCCGAGATAGATGAAGACGCGGGTCATGTCTTTGCAGCCCTGTGTCTTGCCAGGAACCGTCCGGCGGCAAGCCAGTAGATATAGCCGCCGGCGAAACCGCCCGGAATGCAGGGAAGGATCAGGCCGATCGGTATGCTGATAATGGATCCGTTTCCCCAGCCGCCGAAGACGGCAAGCGCAAAAACCACATTCACGCTACCGGCGATCGCGAATAGAGACCAGCGCTCCCATCGCTGGACGATGGAAAGCACAAGCGCAACGACAAAGCCCGGAAAGGCGAACAGGGCCGTCACGACCAGGCCGTACTCCACGAGAAAGGCAAAATCGCCGGGCGAGCCCAGAGACAGGTCCTCGCCGCCGGTGCCCGGCAATGCGGCCAGAGCCAGGAACAGGGCCACGGATGCCAGTACGGAGACGATTACGGCGGCGGCATAGCCGGTCATGGCGATCGCGAAGCGGAAAATATAGGCCGGGATCGTGCTCATCGGGGCTCACCCGTCGCGATTGGCTGCCGGCCCGCCACAATCCAATAGGTAAGCCCGGCGACTGCGCCCGCGCCGGCCATCCAGGCAAGCAGAAGAGGAGCAAAGACGGTCGCGGCGCTGCCGCCGCGCATCAGCCAGAGGAGGGCATAGGAGACGAACGCCGCCAATATCCCCGCCGCGACATAGGCGAGCCAGCCATGCATCTGGTAGCGCTCCATAAGCAAGATGACCGGCAGCGCAACGATTGCCGAATCGACCGCGATGATCATTGCACCGAGCAGGATGGTGATCGGTGCATTCAGGCTGAATACGATCGACCAGTCGCGTTCGGCTGGCTCCATCCACAGCACGAGTGAAAGATGGAGAAAGAAAGATGCTGCGACTGCGCCCGCGAGGAAGCCGACAATCATGCGGCCAATTCTGCGCGTGCGCCGGCCGAAATGCATCAAGCCTCGCCGTACCGCTCGCTCACGAGGCATTCGCCGGCTGGCGAGGCGCCATCCTGCCGAATACGGCCCAGAACGCGATGCCGGCAACGGCACCTGCCGTAACGGTCAGCCAATTCACTTCCAGCCTTTCCATGAAAAGCACCATGAGAAAGGCGCTGTGGCTGGCGATCATGACCGCGCCGACGCTGACTGCGATACCCGCGATGATGCAGGATATGATGTCCGTTCGCCGCGCGAGCAGAAGGATGATGATTACCGGCACGGCTGGAACCAGGGCGGTCGCCGCGACGATGAGCAGCGCCAGGACGCCGAAAAAGATGAGCCCGCGAAGCTGCTCGGCCATCGTCTGCTCCGACGGGATGTAGGTCGGATCCGTAAGCTGCAGGAGCAGGTTCGAGACAACCATGATCAGAATGATGGTGATGCCCGCCGCGACGGACGCCGCGATGTAGCCGACGACGGCCGCCCCGAGATTGTCGAAGAGCCGCCTCACGCCTCGCCGTGCCCGGCGATCATCATGGCTTCGAGCGCCAGTCGTTCGGTCTTTCGCATGCGCTCGGATTCCGACTTCAATTGCCCGCAGGCGGCGAGGATGTCGCGGCCGCGAGGCGTCCGGATCGGGGAAGCATAGCCCGCACTATTTATATAGTCGGCAAACTTTTCGATCGTCTCCCAGTCCGAGCACTGGTAGTTCGTGCCTGGCCAGGGATTGAAGGGGATCAGGTTGATCTTGGCCGGAATGCCCTTGAGCAGCCTCGCCAGCTCCTTGGCGTCGGCTAGGCTGTCGTTGACGTCCTTCAGCATCACATATTCAAAGGTTATGCGCCGCGCGTTGGAGAGGCCGGGATAGCGCCGGCAGGCCTCCATCAGCTCCTTCAGCGGGTACTTCTTGTTGATCGGCACCAGCATGTCGCGCAGGTCGTCGCGCACGGCATGCAGCGAGATCGCGAGCATCACGCCGATCTCGTCCCCGCTGCGGGCAATCTCGGGCACGACGCCGGAGGTCGAGAGCGTGATGCGGCGCTTCGATAGCGACAGGCCGTCGCCGTCGGAAGCAATCAGCAGGGCCTGCTTCACATTGTCGAAATTGTAGAGCGGCTCGCCCATGCCCATCATGACGATGTTGGAGATTTTCCGGCCTTCCGCCGGAACGATGGCGCCGGCCGGGGTGTCGCGATCCGGGAAATCGCCCAGCCGGTCGCGCGCGGTCATGAGCTGCGCGAGGATCTCTTCGGCCGTCAGGTTGCGCACCAGTTTCTGTGTGCCGGTGTGGCAGAACGAACAGGTGAGCGTGCAGCCGACCTGCGAGGAGATGCAGAGCGTGCCGCGCCCCTCTTCGGGAATATAGACCGTCTCGATCTCGACGG
>Ga0081539_10002396_pt1 | contig 26640 bp, 25 predicted proteins | sample TabmetS4T2R2_FD_71023 | JGI IMG/M metagenome (GOLD analysis project Ga0081539, IMG submission 71023) | Tabebuia heterophylla rhizosphere microbial communities from the University of Puerto Rico - S4T2R2 | ecosystem: Host-associated > Plants > Roots > Rhizosphere ...
ACTGACCACTCCCGCGCGCCCCCGGCTCACCACTCCCCCGCGGCCCGGCTCTGGCTCAACTCCCCGCCGATCTTGGAGTTGTGGTTGGCCTTTTGTCGCATTGCGCCGGATTCATTCCAACCACAACTCCAAGATCGGCAGGTTTGGCGCGTTGACTCATCACCACGCTGCGTAGCGGCACCACGTCTCATGAGCCGGATCTGTCGGAACGGCCACACTCACGGCACGTCATCTGCCGCACCACGCCCGGCTGGCGCATGCCGAGCCCGCGACGACGGTGCCTGTCCAGATTCGCCCCATAAGTTCCGCGTGAGTTGTCTGCGATGGGCCGAAAGGTCTTAACCGTCGGCCGTTCCAGTCAGCCGTATTGCATCACGCTGAGTAGCACCTTAATGTCCTAATACGTCCAGAGCCGTGGCATTGATACACCGCTGGACAACACTATTAGTGACGGCGGGAGGCGAGGCGATGTCGGCGGAGGAGAGCTGGCTTCTCCTGGTCGTGGGATACGCGATCATGCTGGCCTGGCCGATCTCGACGCTCGGCCTCATCAGCTTCGCGGTGCGCTACGGCGCGGCCCACCGTTTCGAGTCGGGGAGCAGAGGAGGGCAGATCCGGACCGAGCCCCACGGCACGCCGGAACACTTCTGGATCATCGTGCCGGCCCTCAACGAGGAACGCGTCGTCGGCAACACCGTCACCGCGGCGCTCACCCTCGGCGGTTTCGGCGGCACACTCACCCGCGTCCTGGTCGTGGACGACGGTTCCGATGACCGTACGCCCGAGGTCCTCGCCGGCATCGACCACCCGCGGCTGTATGTACTCCGCCGCGAACTCCCCGAGGCACGCAAGGGCAAGGGCGAGGCGCTCAACGCCGCGTACCGCGCCATCCTGGCGCACACCCGGGCCGAAGGCGTCGATCCGGCGCAGGTGGTCGTCGGCATCATCGACGGCGACGGCCAGGGCAGTCACAACATCCTGCTCGAGATCTCCCGGATGATGCGCAATCCACAGGTCGGCGCCGTGCAGGTTCAGGTCCGCATCCGCAACCGCGGCAAGCTGCTCGGTGCCGTACAAGATCTGGAGTTCGGCGCCGTCGTGAACGCGTGCCAGACCATGCGCGACACCATCGACACGGTCGGTCTCGGCGGCAACGGCCAGTTCACCCGCCTGTCCGCACTGGCGGAGTTGGGTGACAGCCCGTGGTCCGGCTGCCTGGTTGAGGACCTCGAGCTCGGCCTGCGCATGCACCTCGACGGAGTCGGCGTCCGCTACACGTCGCGAGCGTCGGTCACCCAACAGGGATTGGTGGACGTCCGGCGGCTCACCCGGCAGCGGACCCGCTGGGCGCAGGGCAACCTGCAATGCGCGCGCTACCTACGCGCGTTGATCAACTCACCGCGGATCCGAAAGACCGCTCTGCTGGAGGTGCTGCACTACTTGATCTCACCGTGGCTGAACGCCCTCGTCACGGTGGTCCTCGCCGGCATGGTCGCGGCCGCAGCCGCGGCACTGCTGGCCGGGCACCCGATGCCGTACCTGGCGTCGTGGGCCGCCATGGCCGACAGCGGCGAGGCATGGGCGGCGGTCACGGTGTTCCCCGGCATCGTCTGGGCGTTCGTACACCGCCACCGGCACGGCGACGAGACGCTTCCCCGGCTGCTCGTCGCGGCCTTCGCATACCCGGCGTTCCTGCTGCTCGGGCTGGTCGCCACGTACCGCGCAATCGTCCGTCAGGCCCGCGGCCGGCAAGCCTGGGCGAAGACGGAACGGCTCACGGAGGAGCCCATGCAACACCCCCTCGAAGTTGCACTGGCTGCCTGAAAGGTCCCCCCATGTCCATCCCCGAAGTGCACCTCGTCGGCGGCACCCGTCCGGAGGCCGTCAAACTCGCCCCTGTCGCCACGGCCATGCGGGATGCCGGCGTTCTCACGCCGGTCCTGGTCGCGAGCGGCCAGCACCCGACCATGGTCAGCCAGGCGCTGGCCGCGTTCGGTCTGGAACCGGACGTCGTGCTGCAGGTCTCCCGCAGCACCGGTACGCAGGCCGAACTGCTCACCGAGATGATCCGGCAGCTGGACGAACTCTGGGCCGAGCGAACGCCGGCCGCCGTGGTGGTCCAGGGCGACACCACGACCAGCCTGGCCGGGGCGCTGGCCGCGTTCTGGCGCCGCATTCCGGTGGTGCACCTCGAGGCCGGGCTGCGCTCGGGTGACCTGGACTCGCCGTTCCCGGAGGAGGCCAACCGGCGGCTGGTCGCCCAGGTCGCCGCGCTGCATCTGGCGCCGACGCCGCTGGCCGCGATGAACCTGCTGGACGAGAACATCGCCACCGGCGACGTGCTGATCACCGGAAACACCGTGGTGGACGCGACGCTGGCCGTGGCGGGCCGCCGGCTGCCGTTCGAGAACGCCGAGGTCGCCAACGCCCGCGCGCCCGGCCGGGACCGCCGGCTGGTGCTCGTGACAGCGCACCGGCGTGAGTCGTGGGGCGCTCCGCTGGACCGGATCCTGGCCGCCGTCTGCGCGCTCGTCGCCCGGTATCCGGACATCGACGTGATTCTGCCCAGCCACCCCAACCCGGCGGTACGGGCTCAGGTGGACGCGGCGCTCCGCGACGTCGAACGGGTCACGGTCACCGACCCGCTGGCCTATTCGGACCTCTCCCGGCTGCTCTCCGAGGCGTACCTGGTCCTCACCGACTCGGGCGGCATCCAGGAGGAGGCGCCCTCGTTCGGCGTGCCGGCCCTCGTACTCCGCGACGTCACCGAGCGGGTCGAGTCGCTGCACGCCGGCTGCGCCCGACTGGTCGGCGCCGACACCGACCGCATCGTCAAGGCAGCCGCCGAACTGCTCGACAGCCGGGTCCGCCGGGACGCCATGACGGCCGCCGGCAACCCGTACGGCGACGGACTCGCGGCCCGGCGGACGGCGCAGGCCACCGCCGCCCTGCTCGGCCTGGCCGACGCACCGGAACCCATGCCCAGCCTCGTGTCCCCCACGATCACGTTCGGAGCCAACGTCTGATGCGTACGGACAAGAAGGTCCTCGCGACCGCGGCCGCCGTCGCCATGACCGCCACCGTGGCGCTCGGAGTGAACGTCATGACCGCGGACGCCGCGATCATGCCGGCCGCGATCCCCGCCAAGTCCGGCCAGGCCGCTCCCGGCGGCGGTACCGCCAGGACGCTGGTCCTCTATGACACCAGCGGCGAGTACGGGTGGCTCGGCGAGGTCTACGCCACCCAGACCGCCAACCTGAGCTCGCACTTCGGCTCGTGGACGGCCAAGCCGGTGGCCAACTACGTGGCCGGCGACCTGAATGCGTTCACCGCGGTGATCTACGTCGGGTCGACGTACGATGAGCCGCTGCCCACCGCGTTCCTGGACGACGTGTCCGCGACCACGAAGCCGGTGACCTGGGTGTACGACAACATCTGGGAGCTGACCGCGCGGGACACGGCGTTCGCGACCCAGCATGGGTTCACCAGCGGGCTGTTCGACTTCGCCGACGTCGCCGAGGTCGACTACAAGGGCGCGACCCTGACCCGCGACACAGTGGACAAGTCCGGGATCATGAACCTGTCGATCACCGATGCCACCCAGGTGACCACGCTCGCCACCGCGGTCCGGCCGGACGGGACGACGTTCCCCTGGGCTGTGAGGTCCGGCAACTTCACCTACGTCGCCGAGATCCCGTTCGCGTACGTCACGCACGACGACCGCTACCTCGCGTTCGCGGACCTGCTCTTCGACGCGCTCGCGCCGGCCACCCCGGAACGGCACAGGGCGCTGGTCCGCCTGGAAGACGTCGGGCCGGACGCCGACCCGAAGGAGCTCACGGCCATCGCCAATTACCTGTACGCGGAGAGGATTCCGTTCAGCGTCGCGGTGTACCCGCGATACCGCGACCCCAAGGGCGTGAACAACGGTGGGAAGGCGGAGGACTACACGCTGCTGCAGCGGCCGGCGGTGGTGGCCGCGCTCAAGTACATGCAGGCGCGGGGCGGCACAGTCATCGCGCACGGGTACACGCACCAGTTCAGTAACGTGGCCAACCCGTACGACGGCGTCAGCGCGAACGACTTCGAGTTCTACATGGCGCACATCGACGCCAATAACAACGTCGTGTATGACGGCCCGGTGCCCGGCGACTCGACGGCGTGGGCGGCGGGCCGGATGGCCGCGTCCAAGCGGGCGTTCGCGGCGGCCGGCCTCGGCGCTCCGTCGACGTTCGAGTTCCCGCACTACGCCGGCAGCGCGGCCGACTACCCGGCGGTGAACTCCCTGTTCGCCAAGCGGTACGAGCGGGGCCTGTACTTCCCCGGCGTGCTGACCGGTGGCAAGCCGGACTACGCCCGGCAGTTCGGGCAGTTCTTCCCGTACACGGTCCGGGACGTCTACGGCACCCCCGTCGTTCCGGAGAACATCGGCAACGTGGAGCCCGAGGCGTTCAACAACCACCCGGCGCGGTTGCCCATGGACCTCTTGGCGTCGAGCAAGCGGAACCTGGTGGTCCGGGACGGCGTGGCGAGCTTCTTCTACCACCCGTACCTCGGCCTCCCGGACCTGCAGCAGCTGGTCTCGGGCCTGAAAGCGCAGGGATACACGTTCGTGAGTGCCGACGCGATCGTCGGCGGCTGATCAAAGTGGTGACGGCCGTGGAGGCATCATGATCAACGACATCGTCGCCTTCTACACCCGGTCGTGGATCGGCGACGACCCGGGTGCGGTGCGGCGGCTCCTGGCCCCCGATTCAGACGTGGAGTGGAACCTCGACGCGCCGGTCGACGACGAGGAACTCGTCCAGACAATGCACCGGATCGCGGTCTTCGCCGACTCCGTGACGATCGTCTCGCGGGTCTGCGCCGGCACCGGCGCCGCGCTGGTCTACGACCTCGCCGCGCCGTTCGGCGTCGCTCGGATGGCCGAGTTCCTGGCCGTGGAGGGCGGTCGCATCACCGAGGTACGGCAGGTGTACGACGTCACCGCGATCGACCGTTTCTTCCCGGGCCTGTACGACCAGTGATGGTCACCGCTCCTGGATGCCGGTCAACGGGCTCAGGTTGAGGCCGCGCGGCGCGTTCCACTTCTGCAGTCCGGAACCATCACAGGTGGTGGCGATGACCAGACTCCAGCCAAGGTACTGGTACGCCGATCCGCGCCAGCCGGCCGCCTCGAGGCAGTGGCCGTACCGGTCGACTACCTGATAGGCCTCGGACGCCAGCGGCGCCGCGTCGTAGACGGTCCACTGCAGATTCGCGGTGGTGCTGCCCGTGCACAGCGTCACCCAGACGAACCCGCCGCTCACTCCGGGAGTCTTGATGCAATAGGTCTTGCCGACGTACGAGCCGACGTCGGGTGTGGTCGAGATTGTGCCGGTCGCGTTGTACTGTCCCGCGGGAATGGTTGGGGCGGTCCACCGGTGATTCCAGAACACCGTGCCGGTGAACGACTGCTTGCACGGATAGGTGATCAATGCCGGCGGGTCACTGCCGGACCAACTGCCGCTGGGGTCCTCGTTGGTGAGGTCGAGGCAGCGGCCGACCTCCGCGTAGTTGACCAGCTGACCAGATCCGACGCCCGCGCCGCCCGCGCCGACCAACGGGTCCGGCACGAATGCGCGGCCGAACACGCCCGCGTTGCCGCAGTAGCTCCCGCCGGTCTTCAGCACGATATTGCTGTTCTCGGCGCCCGGCGTGAGCATGCTGAGGCAGTAGTTGTTGCTCGTGGTGCCCGTGGTGGTGCTGTAGTAAGTCTGCTGGTTGACCTCGTAGCTCCACTGCTGCGTCGGGATCTTGGTCGCTGCACATGCCGTGAGCATCACCAGAGCGCCGTCCGACGGCGAAGCGGGACCGGTGACACAGAGGCCGTACGGAAGGCCTGCGGTCTTGCTGGTACGCGACGTGGCCAGAGACAGGCTGAGGTTCTTCGGGTAGATGAACTTGACGAGGTCGTCGTCGCTGCTGCACCGCAGCGCCCGCAGGTAGTTGTTGACCGTGGCGGTGGGATCGGAAGCGCCCAGGCACAGCTGCCCGTTCGTGCCGGCGATCACGATGTGGCCGCCCGGAATGGTTTCCTCGGTGGTCCGGAACGTGTATGTGGCGTACAACGTCCGCGAGATGGATCCGACCTTTCCGGTCGAGCGCAGCAAGGCGAACAGCGGTACCTGCGGGAGGCCGGTGCCGGTGCAGCTCAGCGCGCTCTGCACGGCCGTGGTGATGCCCGCGACATCACCGGTCCGGCCGAGGCTGTTGAGCATCGAGGTCACGCTCGTGGTCCCCTTGGCCAGCGGGCTCAGATTGGCCAGATCCCCGAGAGGTTGCAGCGTGGTCACCATGCTGGTCGGGTCGACCAGGAAGTAGCCGACCGAGGCTTGGTACGTCGGCGTGGCGGACGTGGTCCCGCCCAGGGAGGAGAGCGCCGTGACCGGTGATGAGGCGCACGGCAGCTTGTCGATGTCGCCCGCCAGCGCGGTGACCGACGAGCGGATCTTCGCGAGCTGGTCGTCCAGGCCGGCCTGCGCGGCGGCGACCGCCGCCACCCGATCGGCGGCCCGCTGACTGTCCTTGATCTGGCCGACCACGAGGCCGGACACGCTTGCGCTGAGCGTCACGCCGACCAGCGTGACCAACAGGGCGAGCGGCATCGATCCCTCGTCGTGGCGCGCCCGCCGACGCAGGTGCCGGCGGGCGAACGTGCCACGGCCGCCGAACATGAAGCCTCCTCGGCCCTGGTCACGGGTGTTGTCCCACCCGCCAATCGGCAACCACGCCGCAAATTTGAGGCTTCAGCGTTCCGGTATCGGCAGTGCTCGGTCCAGCAGATCGAAGAGGTTCATCCAGTGCCGCTGCTCGCCGGCCTCCTGGTACGCGGCCGTGTCCGACATCGTGAAGCCGTGCGTCGCTCCTTCGTACACCTCCGAGCGGTACGCGACGCCGGCCGCGTCCAGGGCGGTCTCCAGTGTCCGGACCTGCTCGGGCGTCATGGATTGATCGTTGTCCGCATGCGCGAAGTACGCCTCGCCAGTGATCTTGCCGATCCCTCGGTGCGGGCTGTCCGGCCGGTCGGTCACGAGCCGGCCGGCGTGGAAGCTCGCCAGCGCCGCAATCCGGTCCGGGTATGCCTCGATCGCCCGGAGCGCATTGGTGCCGCCCATGCAGTAGCCGACGATCGCCACCGGACCGGGCGCGACGGCGCTCCGTGCGTGGAAGAAGTCCAGGTACGCCTTGGTGTCCCGGGTGATCGAGTCGGCGGTCAGCCCTTGAATCTGCGGGGAGATCTTCTGGAAGATGCGGCCGCGCTCCTCCGGATCGGCCAACCCGGAAAGGTCGAACTGCGGAGCCCGGCCACCGCGGTACAACAGATTCGGTACGAGCACCGCATAGCCGCGCTCGGCGATCCGGTCGGCCATCTCGGTCAGACGCGGGCGCGGCCCGAAGGCGTCCGGATACATCAATACGCCCGGATGCGGCCCCGGGCCGTCCGGCAGAACGAGGTATGCGTCGGCCACGCCGTCGCCGGTGGGCACATCCACCATCGTCTTCTCCATCCGCGCACGCTACCGCCGCCCACCCCTTCCCGCCGATCTTGGAGTTGTGGTTGGAACGAAACGGGCGATAATTCGCGAAAGGCCAACCACAACTCCAAGATCGCGGCGGATTCTCTGCGTATGCCCCGGCCCCGGCCGTGTGACGATCAGCCGTCCCCGCTGGGCGGCGGTTCCTCGTCCGCGGCCGGCCGGCTCAACGCATAGCGGACGCCGCCGAACCGGTGGGTGACAGAGCTGGCCCGCGCGGACGCCGCCTGAACGTCGTCGGTGGTCACATCGTCGCGGTAGATCAACGCGGCGTTGCCGCCACGGGGAATGTCATCGGCCTCGTGGGGCCCGGGGTGCTCCGGACCGATGTTCGGGACGACCATGCCATACCTCCGCTCGGAACGCCCCGACGCAGAGCCGGGCATCGATCGTCTGAGCGACCGCGTCGTCACCCAAAGGTGTCACCGTTAGTGACATTACTGATGAGCCTGTACGTGCGTTATCATGCTCGCAATCCCGTGAGGGCGCAAGGACGAATGCACGTGCATATGCACCACAGCTGGCGCAGCTTGTGGCCCACGAGACGCACGAATGCCGGTCGACAGTCGACCGGAGAGGACCCCCTAAGGAGCTTCGAATGGGGCACTTGGTTAACGGCATGCCCGCAGCACAGTTGCAGGGTGTGATCTGGCAGAAGAGTGGCCGCAGCGGTCCGAACGGCAACTGCGTCGAGTGCGCGGCGCTGCCGGACGGCGGGGTGGCCGTCCGGAATTCGCGCGACCCGCAGGGCCCCGCGCTGGTTTACACGCGGGCGGAGATCGAGGCGTTCATCCTCGGTGTGCGGGACGGCGACTTCGACAACCTGCTGAGCTGACACCGCAGCAACCGAGCCGCCCAGCGGACCGCCCGTTCCCGAGATTCAGCCGACCCTGCCGATCTCGGTCAGCAGCTTCTCGAGGATCTCAGCGGTGCTGCTGGGCGGCTCGGCCTCGATGCACACCCGTTCCATGGCGATGGCGTACTCGTCCACGTCCTCGCGCTTGTCCAGGTAGATCGAGCTGGTCAGGTGCTCGACCCACACGACGTCCGGCAGGTCCGGTTCCGGGAACCGGAGGATCGCGAACGATCCGCCCGCCGCCGCATGCCCGCCGGACAGGAACGGGATGATCTGTAGCCGGATGTTCGGCATCCTGGACGCCTCGATAAGCGCCTTGATCTGCGCCTTCATGACGTCGACACCGCCGATCGGCCGGCGGAGCACGGCCTCGTCGATGACCGCCCACAGCTGTGGAGCGTCTGGTCGGGTGAGGACCTGCTGCCGCTGCACGCGCAGCGACACCCGGCGGTCGATCTCGTCCGGCTTCTCATCCGGATGACCGAGCAGCATGATCGCCCGGGCGTAGTCGGCCGTTTGCAGCAACCCGGGCACGAACTGGATTTCGTACGTACGGATCAGCGTCGCCGCGCTCTCCAGACCCAGGAACGACTGGAAGCCCGGCGGCAGGATGTCGCTGAAATGATGCCACCAGCCCGGACTGTTGGCCTGGCGGGCCAGGCTGACCAGCGCATCGCGTTCCTTCTGATCGGTGACGCCGTAAAGGGTGAGCAGATCGGAGACGTCGCGCTCCTTGAAGCTCACCCGGCCGAGTTCCATCCGGCTGATCTTGGATCCGGAGGCGCGAATCTCCCAGCCGGCGTCCTCCCGGCTGATCCCCTTCTGCTCCCGCAGTCGCCTGAGCTGAGCTCCGAGCAGGATCCGGAGCACGGTCGGGCCGCTGCCCGACGCCTCCTCCTGCGAGCTCGTGCTCACCAGACTCCCATCACGGGTCGTATCAGGGCTGCCCGGCCGCAGTCCTCCCGCATCGTACGGGAGATCGTCCGGCATGAAACCGATCGAACGTTCCCATCGTGCCGACACGTAAGGCTGACGCACAAGACGTATGCACGTGCAGACGACCTTGCGGCGGCATTTGTTGGCGAGCATGATAGCCGACAGCAGGTGCTACTCCCGACACACCATGCCGAAAAGTACGGTTTTCCGGCCCGCATTGCGATGAGCCCCTGGAGGACCCGGATGTCGACACCGACCAAGGCTCCACCGGAACGCGATCCAGCGGATGTCGCGCCGACGGGCAGCTACCACAAGGCCGATCCGGTCTGGGTGTATCGCGACGGCTGGCATGCCGGCGTGATCGAGGCCGCGTCCGACCGCGCGGTCACCGTGACATACCGGCCCGGCATCCACCGGGGAACCGGCGTGGACACGTTCACTGCGGCGTACGTGAGCAGGCGGGCCGACCAGGACCCGACCCTCGACGGACCCGTCGGCCGCTTCGCCTCGAGAGGCAACGCATGACCGGGGCCATCGCGCCTCCTCCGTCCCCTAATCGGTGTGCCCGGTCGCGTTCCACAGTGGCCTTCCAGACCCTCGGGGGTTTCGGTGCAGCGCATGGGGGTAGCTCAGGACGTCGGCACGCCCCGCTGGTGGAGGTGGTTACCGTGCTGGACCCGAATGAGAAGTCTCAATTCGACGGCATGGTGACCAGACTGAGGATCGACGATCCGAGGTTCGTCCGGCGCATCGATCGGCTGGACCGACGGCCACGGCCGCAGCTGCGCAAGGCCGTGGCCGTGTTCCTGTGGATGATGGCGCCCTTATGCGTCGTCCTGGGAGGTTGGACCGGCTTCTTCATCGCGGTGGTCGCCGCCGGCTATGCCGCCAGAATGGTGGTCAAACGTCCCGGAGAGGACCCGGATGCCGATGATGCCTGGTGGTCGTTGCCCCGCCGGAGACCCGGCGCTTCGCTCTGACGCGCGAAATCATCGCCAGCGATTGCCCGTGAGCCGCTCGTAGACCTCGATGTAGCGGCGGCGGGTAGCCTCCACAACCTGCTCCGGGATCTCCGGCCCCGGCGAGGTCCGGTTCCAGCCGGTCAGCGTCCCCGACCAGTCGCGCAGGAACTGCTTGTCCAGATACCGCTGGCCGCCGCCCGGCGACCACTCGTCCGCGGCCCAGAACCGCGACGAGTCCGGGGTCAGCAACTCGTCTCCGATCTTGAGGCTCCCCCCACCGAATCCCAGCTCGACCTTGGTGTCGGCGATCAGAATGCCGCGCTCCCGGGCGATGGCCGAGCCGCGCCGGTACACGTCCAGTGTGATCCGCTTCAGCTCCGCCGCGACGTCCGCGCCGGCTTGGCGCTCCACGACGGCGTAGGTGATGAACTCGTCGTGTCCCTCACCCGGCGCCACCTTGGTTGTCGGGGTGAAGATCGGTTCGGGTAGGCGGGAGCCCTCGGCGAGGCCGTCGGGCAGCGCGACACCGGACACGGCGCCCTCCTTCTCGTACGCCGCGAGGCCGGACCCGGCCAGATAACCGCGCGCGATGCACTCCACCATGACCATGTCGAGGCGTTCGCAGCGGATCGCTCGGCCGGACCATTCGGCCGGGACGTCGGTGCCGGAGATGACATGGTTCGGCGCGACGTCCGCGAGCCGGTCGAACCACCACAGCGACATCTGGGTGAGGATTTTGCCCTTGTCCGGGATCGGGGTGGGCAGCACCACGTCGTAGATCGAGACTCGGTCGGACGCCACCAGCAGGATGTCGTCGCCGTCGGTGTAGACATCCCTGACCTTGCCGGAGTGCAGTAGTTCCACGCGCGTCACGCTAGCCGACCCGCTCGGCCCTGATCCCCGCGACGTTACGGCAGGTAGCCGGATCCGCCGATCGCCGGCTCTGCCGTTGAGCATCAGGCGTCGGGGGACACCTCTGAATCGCGCCGAGGATCGGCGCTCCCGCGGCCGGGCAGTTTCGTGCTGATGTCCCCGGCTCGACGGATGGCATCGCGAACCTCGTCGGCCGGCACCCGGTGTGCGCGGTATGCCTCGGCCGCGGCGCGCTCCGCGGCAGCCAGCAGGCGTTCCCGCCCAGTGTGATCCGGAGGAGTCAGCAGGTGAGTAGGCATCTGCGCGTGGACCTTTGCGCTGAGTTCAGCGGTCCGGGCGAGGTTTTCGGCGCTCTGCGCGAGCTCCTCAAAGATCGCGGCCCGCTGGTCAGCCAGCGGAGTTCGGCGCCGAGCGATCTCGGGCTGTCCTTGCTCGGTGCCGTCATCGTGCGCCATCGCAGTGCGATACCCGCGGTGAGGGAATCGGAACATTGGGAATTCCGCTGGTAGGAAGTTCTATCCGTCCGGCGACGACGGGCTCGACTCCCGAATCCGCCGCGGTGCTGCGTACAGCCAGGCCGCGAACATCGCCGCCAGTCGCGGCATGACCAGCCATGTCATGCTCGCCGCGACGAGCGGCACGAACAACGCCAGCCGTGCGGCGACCGGCCACCGCGCGGTCAGCGCGCCCAGCGCGATGTATGTGAGGAGCTGCAGCGGATACAACCCGAGCACCGACACTGCGAACATTTTCCAGCGCGGGGGTGCCGGAGCGGTCCGGCCGGGCAGCTCGAACCACGTCTCGAGGCCGCTCACGCGCCGTATCTGTGTCGTCCGCATCAACGTGTCCGCCTCGGCCAGCACCCTGCTGCGAACCGGCGAATCCTCCCAGGCGGCGAGGTGGTCGACGGAGTCGAACCGGTACACGACGTGCCACTCCTCGCCGACGTGCCCGGGACGGAGCAGACCCGCACCGAGAAAGCCGGCAAACCGTGAGGCTTCCGTAGTCAACCGCCCCGCCCAGGCTTCAAACTCGGCCTCACGACCCGGCGACACCCGACGGGCGACGGTAACGGTCACCGGTTCCGGCGCCTGCGGCCCAGTGGTCGGTGCCGGTACTGCATCCGCCACTACAGCGAAATCCCGCCTGTTGCGGAGTAGCCCGCACCGGTGTGGTGTGCCTCTGTCGTCCCCACTGTCGCTCACATCCCTTCGGTCCCCACCGCATCGGTGCATCGGCACGGCAGGGGGCCGGTCACGCGAGATCATAAATTAAACCGGGTCGACGGCACGGTCGCCGCCAACGGTGTCACTGGACGGGAAGGCATAGACACGTATTCCCAGCGCTACCCCGAAGCGATGACGGGCACAAAGGCGTTGCCGGCGTCAAGATCGACGGTAGCCTTTCAGCCGTGCAACGCATGAAGCCTCCCATTAAGCAGCTTGCTCATTCGATCGGCGCCGCAGGCGTGCGGTTCGCGGCACGCGGCGACCTGCGCATCGCCTACACGCTGCACTCGCCCCTCCTCAAGCGCCGCCGCCCGTGGCTGGTGCTCATCCAGGGACTCGGCTTCGACCGGGCGGGCTGGGAACCGATTCTGCCGCGCTTGCGGCGCCACTTTCGCCTCGTCCTCATCGACAATCGGGGCAGCGGCGCAAGCGACCCGGCACCCGATCGGTTCGATGTGGCGCAGATGGCAAGCGACGTGGTCGCCGTCCTCGACCATGCGGGCATCGCCAAGGCTCACCTGCTCGGCATCAGCCTCGGCGGCATGATCGCGCAGGAGGTCGCGGCCGAGCATCCGGAACGCGTGGACGCGCTCGTGCTGGCCGCCACCACACCCGGCCACCCCATCGGCTATCCGATGCCGGCCGAATCGGTGTCCCTGTTCGCGGCCAGTCCCTTCCTGTCGCCGGAGGTCAAGCAGCGCCGGCATGTGGAGAACGCCCTGTCCGCCGCGACGGTCCGAAATCGCCCCGAGCTGGTCAAGCGGCTGGTCGCCCACGTGTCGGCGAAGCCCACTCGACCGGAGACCGCCTCGGCGCAGGCCGCTGCCGGGGCGAGCTTCATCCTCCGCAAGGGTCCCGAGGCCATCTCCGCCCGGACACTGGTGCTGCACGGCGACGCCGATACGGTGGTCGACCCACGCAACGGACGGTTGCTCGCCGCCCGGATCCCTCATGCCGAGCTGCGGATCTACGCCGGTCTGGGACACCTGCTGTTCTGGGAGAACCCGGACGAATTCGCGGAGGCGGTTACGTCGTTCCTGCTCGCCGGCCGTGGAGATGAAGGGGAGGTCGCCGATGACCGCTGGGTCGGAGGAGCCGGCGCGGCCGGCCACGATCTATGACGTCGCCCGCGCCGTCGGGGTGGCGCCGTCCACGGTCTCCCGCGCGTTCGCCCGTCCCGGCCGGGTGAATGTCGAGACAGCGGCGCGGATCCGGCTGGCCGCCGCCGAGCTCGGCTACCGGGCCAACGCGCTGGCCCGGGCGCTGCCCACCGGGCGCACGTCGATGATCGCCCTGGCCATCTCCGACATCACGAACCCGTTCTACAACGAGATCATCCGTGGTGCGCAGGTGGCTGCGACCGAGGCCGGCTACACGATCCTGCTCGCGGATACGCAGGAGTCGGGCGCGGTCGAGCGGGCGGCGCTCGAGCGGGCGATGGCCATGGTGGACGGGATCGTCCTGGCGACGACCCGGATGTCTGACTCGGCGATCCGGGTGCTGGCGAAGCAGCGTCCGGTGATCGTCTTGAACCGGGCGGTCAGCGACGTTCCATCGGTGGTCACCGACAACGCGCGCGGCATGCGCCGGGCCGTCGAGCACCTGGGCGAGCTGGGTCATCAGCGGATCACGTACGTGGCCGGCCCGGAGGCGTCCTGGGCCGACGGCATGCGCTGGCGGTCGCTGCGCGAGGCGGCGATGGAGTTGGAGCTGCAGGTTCGCAGGATCGGTCCAGGGCCTCCCACTGTGGCCGGCGGCGCCAAGGCGGCGGCCGACTTCGTTCACCATCCGACGACCGCCGTGATCGCCTACAACGACCGGGTGGCCATCGGCCTGATGCGGGAACTGTCTGCGGCAGGTGCCCTCATTCCGAGGGACGTCAGCGTCGTGGGTTTCGACAACATCTTCGCGGCGGACCTGGTCACCCCGCCACTGACCACCGTCGCCGCCCCGCTGAAGGCCATGGGGCTGACCGCGGTCCGTAACCTGCTGGCGATCATCGGTGGTGCCCGGCCGCGGTCGACGGAGCCGATCAGCCTGCCGTCGCGGCTCGTCGTCCGGGCGTCCACCGCTCCGTGCCTGCGGACGGGAGCCTGGCGGGGCTGATCGCCGCGGAGGACACGGAGCGGTGGTGGTGCGTCACGCGTCCTTCCGCCACCGGCGGCGGAGCGCGAACGCGGCGGCCTTGGGCTGGCGGTCGCGGGTGAAGACACCTTTCTTGTTGCCGCCCACCCGCATGATGCCGGAGGTGGTGGCGAAGTCGGCGAAGTTCCAGACCTGCTCGCCGATGACGGCGTCGATACGGTCGAAGACGCGGTGGTTCATCTCCAGATACTCGATCTGGTATTCCTCCGACCACGGCTGCGTCGCGATCGAATGCAAGCCGGGGTAGGTGTCGGCGCCGTATTCGGTGATGATGATCGGCTTGTTCTCGCCGGCCCAGCCGCGCAGTTCCTCCTCCCATGCCTGTTCGGCGGCGGGCAGGTCTCCGGTGTGGACGTACCAGCCGTAGTAGCGGTTGAGCATCAGCACGTCGGCGAACTGTGAGACCCGGCATTTTCCGTACGGGGCGAGCATGACGTTGACGAAACCGACAGGCCGGCTGGGGTCGAGCTCGCGGGTCAGGTCGAACAGCGGCCGGAAGTACGCCTCCGCCTCTTCGGTGTCGGACTCCGGCTCGTTGGCGATGGACCACAAAACGACGCTGGGGTGGTTCTTGTCGCGGGCGACGAGTTCCCGGATGGCCTGGGCGTGAACTTCCCGGGTGGCGTCGTTGATGGTGTCGGGACTGAACGTCTGGTAGCCCTGTGCGCCGAAGATTCCGCCGCCCAGGCCCATGTTCAGCCCGACGGCTGCGGTCTCGTCGATGATCACGATGCCCTGCCGGTCGGCGTAGTCGAGCACGTCTTCGGAGTACGGGTAGTGCGAGGTGCGGAACGAGTTGGCGCCGATCCACTTGAGCAGTTCGAAGTCGTGCAGCATGAAGGCGTCGTTGTGGCCCTTGCCGATGACGGCGAGGTCTTCGTGTTTGCCGAAGCCGGTGAAGTAGAACGGCTCTCCGTTGATCAGGAACCGGTTGCCGCTCACCTCGACGGTGCGCACGCCGACGCGCTGGTGGTAGCTGTCCACCACGGCTCCTTCGTCGACCAGCTGGACCTCCAGGTCATAGAGGTAGCCGTCGCCGGGCGCCCAGCGGTGCACGTTCTCAACGGTCAGCGTCCCCGCGGGTGCGGCCCCGTCGGCGACCTGCCGTCCGTCCGCGTCGCGCAGGACGACGCGTGTCTCGGCGTCCCCCGTGGACTCGATCGTGTAGTCGATGGTTCCGGTGGCCCCGTCGAGTCCCGGCACGACGGTGATGTCGGTGAGGTGGCGCGCGGGTGTGGTGTGGAGCCACACGGAGCGGTGGATGCCGGCGTAGTTGAAGAAGTCGTGCCAGTACCGCTGCCGCTGCCCGGCCGGCGTGTCCTCGATGACGCCGGGCGGGATGGACTGGAAGCTCAGGGTGTTGTTGACCACGACGGTGAGGCGGGCCTGGTCGCCCGCGCGGACGTGGTCGGTGATGTCGGCCTCGAACGGGGTGTAGCCACCCTCGTGGGATACCACCTCGGTGTCGTTCACCCACACCGTGGCCCGGTGCGTGGCGGATTCGAAGTAGAGCGCTATCCGCTGCCCGGCCCAGCCGCGCGGCACCCGTACGGTCGTCTGGTACCAGATGTCGCCGAAGTAGTCGCGTACCGCCGGGTCGGCCGAGACGTCGTTGAAGCTGGCCGGCACCGCCATCTCGCGGCCCTCGGTCAGCGGACCGGAGAACCACCGCCGGGCGCGACCCTCGCCCGCCGGGTCGAGCGCGAACCTCCACAGCCCATTGAGGGACTTGCGTTCACGGGTGTCGGTGTCCTGAGGGCGAAGCATGGCGCGGCCTCCTTCTTGTCGCGAATCTGAGCCACCATTACGCTCGCCGCGGACCCCGGCTGGCAATCGGTTGCCATCGTTTGCCACGGCATCCCAGCGCTTACGGGCAACTGATGGCAACCGATTGCCACACCGATTGAGGAACCGCGATGGTTCGTGCACCGAACCAACGCGGCGACGTTCGCCAATCCTCACGGTAGACCTGAAGGGGCCCGGAACCATGAAACTATCCATCAAGTCGGTGGTCGGCTACGGTGCCGGCGACCTGGCGAACAATCTCGCCTTCACCCTCGGCACCACATTCCTGCTGCTCTACTACACCGACGTCGTCGGCATTCCGGCGGCCGCGATCGGCACCTTGTTCCTCGTCGTGCGGCTGTGGGACGCCTTCGCGGATCTGTTCGCCGGTCGGATGATCGACCGCACCATGACTCGCTGGGGCAAGTTCCGGCCGTTCATCATCCTCGGTGGCGTCCCGCTGCTCTTTCTCAGCGTCCTGACCTTCGCTGTGCCCAAGGGCCTGGGCGACGGGACGCAGCTTCTGTACGCGTATCTCTCGTACGCCGTTCTGGGGCTGGTCTACTCCCTGGTCAACGTGCCGTACGGTTCGCTGGCCACCGCGATGACCCAGCTGCCCCGCGAGCGCGCCAAGCTGGCCACCGCCCGGGGACTCGGCGCGGGCCTGGGCGGCCTGCTGCTCACCTTCATCATCGCGCCGCAGATTCAAGGCGTCACCCGGGACAAGACGCTCTCCGCCGCCGCGCGCGCCGCGGAGCTGCAATCGATCTTCCTGACCACAACCCTGATCTTCGTGGCTCTCGGCTTCGCACTGTACTTCCTCACCTTCCGCTGGTGCCGTGAGATCGTCGTGCGCACCCAGCCTCGCGTCGGCATCAGGGACACGTTCCGGACGCTGAAGACCAACAAGCCGCTCGGCATCCTCTGCGGTTCGAGCTTCTTCTACCTGATCGGCCTGTTCGCCGTCGGCGGAGCCACCGCCTACTACGCGATCTACGTTCTCGGTGACGCCCGGTACATCATCTGGATGACGCTGGTCACCGTCGCGGTCCAGTTCGCCGCGGCGCCGTTCGTTCCGCGACTGGTCACGCGCTTCGGCAAGAAGAACCTCTACCAGTACTGCGGCTTCTTCACCGTCGCCGGCGGCATCGCGCTGTTCCTCACGCCCGCCAGTCTGCCGCTCCTCGCGCTGGTCTGCGTGGCCGTCAAGGGCTTCGGCGTCCAGCTGATCAACACGCTGATGTTCGCGCTCGAGGCCGACACGGTCGAGTACGGCGAGTGGAAGACCGGGCAGCGCACCGAGGGCGCCACCTACGCGATCTTCTCCTTCACCCGCAAGATCACCCAGTCGATCGGCGGAGCGCTCGGCGCCTTCGCCCTGGCCCTCGGCGGCTACATCACCACCCTGGGGCCGGGCCAGGTGCAACCGGACAGCGCCATCCTCGCCATCAAAGCGTCGATCGGGCTCGTTCCGGCCGCCGCGGCGCTGCTGGCCATGCTGGCGTTCATCCGCTACCCGCTGACCGAGAAGCGGTACGGCGACATCGTCCGCGAGACCGACGCCCGCAAGCAGGCCGCCCTCGCCGAGCGGATCCCTGCGCCGGTCCCCAGGCTCACCGCTGTCTGACACCGACCCACGATGCGGGCCCGCGACTGCTGTCGCGGGCCCGCATCCGTCCCCGTTACGCTGACGGCCAGCGGTGCAGTTGCGGTATCAATTTGATTATAGGTACTGCACCCGCCAGGGAAGCTGGCTATTTCCTGCCGCAGCTGCACCCAGGTAGGGTGCTCGGGTGTGACGGTGTTTCGGATCGGTGAGGCCGCGGAGCTGCTCGGCGTGAGCGTGGACACGGTGCGCCGCTGGGTGGACGCGGGCCGGCTGCCCGCCGGCCGGGACGAGCACGGTCATCGGGTGATCAACGGGGTCGAGCTGGCCGGGTTCGTTCGGGCGCAGGCCAGCGAGCCGGACGACCGGTCGGAGGAGTCCTCGGCGCGCAACCGTCTACGGGGGATCGTGACCGCGGTGGTGAAGGACACGGTGATGGCGCAGGTGGACATCCAGGCCGGGCCGTTTCGGGTGGTGTCACTGATGAGCCGAGAGGCTGTCGACCAGTTGGGCCTTCAGGTCGGGTCGGTCGCGGTGGCGGTGATCAAGTCGACCACGGTGGTGGTGGAGAGATCCACTCCGGCCATGGCACATAAGGCGCGTGCCGGCGCGTGAGCGCGGACGGCGCGACCTGAAGGAGGACTGGTGGGTTCACGTTTCGTTCGCACCGCGGTGGCCGGGTTGACGGTCCTGGCAATGGGTGGGCTGGTCGGCTGCGGCAAAAGCATGGGCACCGCCGACTCCGCACCGAGCCCCGGCCCGTCCTCATCGGCGGTGACCGGAACGGTGACGGTTTTCGCCGCGGCGTCGCTGACCGAGTCGTTCACCCAGATCGGCAAGGACTTCGAGGCGGCGAACTCCGGCTCGACGGTGAAGTTCAACTTCGCCGGCAGCCCCGCGCTGGCCACGCAGATCAATCAGGGCGCACCGGCGGACGTGTTCGCCTCTGCGTCGCCGAAGAACATGCAAGCGGTCACCGACGCCGGCAACGGCGACGGCAGCCCGACGACGTTCGTGAAGAACCAGCTGGTCATCGCCGTGCCGAAGGGCAACCCCAAGGGCATCAAGGGCCTCGCGGACCTGACCAAGGCCGGGGTGAAAGTCGCCCTGTGCGCGGAGCAGGTGCCCTGCGGGGCGGCGGCGTCCAGGGCCCTGGCCGCGGCGACCGTGAAGATCACCCCGGTCACGCTGGAGCAGGATGTGAAGGCCGCGCTGTCGAAGGTGAAGCTCGGCGAGGTCGACGCCGCCCTGGTCTACCGCACCGACGCCATGGCAGCATCCACTGACGTCGAGGGAGTGGAGTTCCCCGAGTCATCGAGCGCGATCAACGAGTATCCCATCGTCGTGCTGACGAATGCGCCGAACAAAGCCGGCGCGCAGGCGTTCGTCGCCTACGTGCTGTCCGACAGGGGCAAGGCGGTGCTGAACGCCGCCGGCTTCCAAGCCCCGTAACGGATTATGACCGGGATCGGTGACCACGAGGCGGCGGAGCGGCCCAACCTGGCAGCGCCGCCGCGCCGCCGTCTGGCCCAACGCGTTCCGGTCGGGCTGCTGGTGCCGGCCGCGCTGGGGCTGTTGTTCCTGGTGCTGCCCTTGGCCGGCCTGGTGATCCGCGCACCGTGGACCACCCTGCCGGAACGGCTCACCGAACCCGCCACCCTCACCGCGCTGGGGCTGTCGTTGCAGACCGCCACCATCGCCACCGTCGTGTGCCTCCTGCTGGGCGTGCCGTTGGCGTGGCTGCTGGCCCGCGTCGAGTTCCGCGGCCGGCGGGTGATCCGCGCGCTGGTCACCGTCCCGCTCGTGCTTCCCCCGGTAGTGTGCGGCGTGGCGCTGCTGCTCGTGTTCGGGCGCAAGGGCCTGCTCGGCGCCTGGCTGGACGCCACGTTCGGCTTCACGCTGCCGTTCACGACCACCGGAGTGATCGTCGCCGAGGCGTTCGTCGCGATGCCGTTCCTGGTCATCGCCGTCGAAGGCGCACTACGTGGCGCCGACGCCCGATACGAGGAGGCAGCCGCCACCCTCGGCGCCAGCCGCTGGACCACCTTCACCCACGTCACCCTGCCGCTCGTTGCGCCCGGCGTCGCGGCCGGAGCCGTGTTGTGCTGGGCGAGGGCGCTGGGCGAGTTCGGCGCCACGATCACGTTCGCCGGCAATTACCCCGGCATCACCCAAACCATGCCGCTTGCGGTGTACCAGACCATCGAGAGCGGCGATCTGGACGGCGCCGTCGTTCTCAGCCTGATTCTGCTCACCGTATCCGTCACCATCCTGGCCGCGCTCCACGACCGGTGGATCACCAGCGCATGATCGCCGTTCGCCCCGATCCCGCCTCCGACCCGGTCGTCGACGCCCACCTGGTCATCGACCGGGGCGCCTTCCGCCTCGACCTGCCGCTACACATCGAGGCCGGCGAGGTGGTCGCGCTGCTCGGCCCGAACGGCGCCGGCAAGACCACCGCCCTACGCGCTCTCGCCGGCCTGCAACCGCTGACCGCGGGCCACATCACCCTCGCCGGCCGGCACGTCGATCAGCCCGACCGTCGCTTGTGGACACCCGCCGAGCGCCGTTCGATCGGCGTGGTCTTCCAGGACTATCTGCTGTTCCCGCACCTGACGGCGCTGGACAACGTCGCCTTTGGCCTCCGCCGCCACGGCATCGACCGGCGTGCCGCCCGCATCCGGGCCGCCGACTGGCTGACCCGTGTCGGACTCGCCGAGCAGGCCCGCGCCAGACCACGACAGTTGTCCGGCGGCCAAGCCCAGCGGGTCGCCCTCGCCCGTGCCCTGGCCGTCAGTCCCGTGCTGCTGCTGCTCGACGAACCGCTCGCTGCGCTGGATGCCCGCACCCGGCTGGACACCCGCGCCGAGCTGCACCGCCACCTCACCGACCATCCCGGCGCCACCCTGCTGGTCACCCACGACCCCCTCGACGCGCTGGTGCTGGCCGACCGGCTCCTCATCATCGAAGACGGACAGGTGGTGCAGAACGGCGACGCGGCGACGATCACCGCACAACCCCGCACCGACTACGTCGCCCGGCTCGTGGGGCTCAACCTGTACCGCGGCACCGCCGAAGGCCGCACCGTTCGCGTCAGCGATCAGTTCGCCCTCACCATCGCGGACGCCATGCGCGGGGACGCGTTCGTCGCCTTCCCGCCCTCGGCCGTCGCGCTGCACCCGCACCAGCCCGACGGCAGCCCGCGCAACACGTGGCCCGCCGTCATCACCGGTCTGCAACGCCACGGCGACAACCTTCGGGTGCAACTCGACGGCCCGATCGTCGTCGCGGCGGACATCACCCCGGCCGCCGCCGCCCAGCTCCAGCTGACTCCCGGCCAACCGGTGTGGGTCGCAGTCAAGGCAGCCGAAACCCGCGCCTACCCCGCAGACAGCCGCTTACCAACCGCCGATGTAAAGGACATCTGACGGGCCAGAACACGAGTGGAGCCTGCCGGCCACGGACGGCCGGCCCGCCGTGGGACAGGGCCGATCAGGCCCCGACCGACCCGCGCTCGGCACGAGGCGACGTTGCCGCCGCCTCGTGCCGGGAGTTCTCGCGGCTAGTGGGCGAAGATGCCCTGCGGAGTGCCCAGCCCGGTGACGTTGTCCCAGCCGGGACCCGTGTGCTGGGTGGGCGAGCCGGTGTAGTCGTCGAACGTCCGAAGGAGATCGGAAGTGCCCGCGCTCGCGTCGACGCTGTTGTTGTAGTTGCGGCGCGCCACCGCGGTCTTGACGGACAGCACGTCGTAGAACGAGCTGGGATTGGCGTAGAAGGCCGGGTTCGCGAAGCCGTGCGGGTGTCCCGCTGCCTGATCGGCAAGCGCCATCAGTCCCGCGAAGATCGGGCTCGAGAGACTCGTCCCACCGATGCGGTACTCGTCGTAGTAGGTCCCGTCGGGGAAGGTCTGCGTCTCGCCGATGAGCAGGCCGGTCTGCGGGTCGCCGAGCGCGGCCACGTCGGGAATTGCCCGCCCGCTGACGCTCAAGCCCGCGTTCTTCTGGTACGACGGCTCGGCGAAGATCTTGCTCACGCCGCCGCCGGCACCGTACAGCCATCCGGTCCGTGTGCAGACCAGAGTGGTCCTGTTGCAGCTGTAGCTGCTCGTGCCCCAGCCGGTCTCGAGCGCTCGCGTGTTGGCCGCGTCGATGCCAAGGGCGGTCCCGCCGACCGCGGTGACCCACGGGCTGACAGCGGGCCAGTTGGGCGTCGCGAAGCCCAGGTCCGAGGTCTCGTCACCGTTGTCGCCGGACGAGAAGTAGACACCGATTCCCTCGGCGGCCGCCTGGATCAGCGTGTCCTCGAGCGGCTTGACGTACCCGGGCGGCAGAAGCTCGGTCGAGAAGCCGTAGGAGTTGGTGACGATCTGCGCGAGGTGCCGGTCGACGACATGGTTCATCGCCGCGTCCAGGTCCCGGTAATTGTTCGGTGCGCCGACGTACACGATGTTCGCGGCCGGCGCCATCCCGTGCACCGCCTCGATGTCGAGCGTCTCCTCGCCGGCCCACCCTTCCGGGTTCTGACGTGGATTCTGGGGCCTCCGGAAGGTTCCCGGTGCCACGACCTGAGTGAACTGACCCGGAGCCAGCGTCGGGAGGCCGCGGTTGGTCGACCATTTGTTGACGTCCTGGACGATCGTCGAGGACCCGTAGGCGTCGATGACGGCAACCGTCTGGCCCGCGCCGTTGTAGGCACCCGAGATCCCGTACGCGCCCTTGATCTGCGCGGGCGTGTACCCCTTCACCGTCCACGGCGCCGTCGCCGGCCTCGAGACATCGGTGAACCCGGCCGGATACGCGTACGGCGATACCAGCTGCGCCCAATAGGCCGAGAGCGGAGGCGCGTTCCGGAACCCGGCCGGCGGCAGCGCCTTGCCGTCGACGACGTGATCCGGGCGGGTGAACACCGAGCTGTCGTCGAGACCGACGATCCCCGTCACCGTGCTCGCCAGCGTGGCCGGAATGCTCACATCGGTGGACGGCGAGCGCACCGTCTTGCCCCGGACCCTGTACAAACCGAGCGTGGTGTTGAAGGCGCTCTGCGCCTGCGCGACCGTGCCTTCCGCCGCCACGTAGCGGTTGTTCTGCGGCGTGTAGTCGATCGTGAAGCCCTGATTCCGGAGCCAGGTTTGCGCCGCGTCGACCTGCGCCTGGGTGGGCGCGTACTGCTGCCGGAAGGAAGCGGGGCTCACGTACCTGCCATACGACGGGCTCTTCGGATCGGAGACGGCGCGGGCGAGCGCTGCGGCCCCCGCCTCGTTCCGCCAACCGAGGTACAGGCGGAAGCCGACCGAGCCGTCCGGATCGGCGGCTCCGACGTAGTTGCCCTTGTTCGCCCATGACGGTGCGCTTCCGGGCAGGGTCGACTTGCCGTTACCGCTTGCTGCGCTGGCTGTCGACCCCAATCCCGTGGCAAACAGGACTGTCGCTGCAGCTACCGCAGTCACAACGAGTCTTCCTCGTCGCATCCTCTCTCCCTTTCGTCGGAAACTGCCAAGGATCGGTCCATGGCTGTTCGTTGCCAGCAGCGTTCCCTGAAGGCATGGACCCTGATCTTGCGTACTGATTTCTCCTGGCTGGTATGTACATGTAACTGCGGGAGCGCAGGCGCTGTCCAGTTGGAGCCCTTGCGAGGCGGTCGGCGCCCGAGAAGGGAACGAGGGCCGATGGGCGCTTGGATACCTCAGCGGTCGGCCAACGCGGAGAACATGAGGGTGGCGACGACCACGATCAGGCCGACCGCCTGGTAGGTGGCGTAGTCGTTGACCGAACCCGTCTGGATGGCGCGCATCCGCGCGATCGGGCGAGCCCCGGAATGAGCGGTGGCCCACCACGCGAGCGGCGCCGCGAGCACGAGCGTCATCAGGACCGTGACGAGCTCCGCCGGCGCGAAGTAGTCGAACGCCACGTGACCGTGGCTGACCGTGCCGCCACCGGCCAGCAAGGCGTGGCTGTACCCGGGCGCATCGTGCAGCGCCTGCGCGGCGGGCGCGACGACGTGCCCGACAAGTGGGGACGCGAAGACGCCGAAACCGGCGCAGGCACCCGCGAGGAGGAGCAGAGCCACCAGCATGCCGGGGCGCAACCGCTCCGCGCGCTCGAACTCGCCGCGGGCCGGGCGGTACAGCGTCACCGCGGCCCGGCCTAGAGCCGCGATCGTGACGACCTGGGCCAGCACCATCACCGCGTACGTCGGGTACTGATGGCTCTCCTCCAGGGCCGCATGTATCAGGCCGACGGACACGTACCCGTTGAGCGGCGGTATACCGGCGATGGCCAGCGCCGCGACCGCGAACGCGGCTCCCAGCCAGGGCATCCGGCGTCCGGCACCGGCCATCTCCGACAGCTTGGTCGCGCCGGTGGCGTGCACGATGGCACCCGCGCAAAGGAACAGCAGGGACTTGAACAGGGCGTGGTTGACGAGGTGATACGCCGTGCCGGCCAGCCCGGTGCCGCTGCCGGTGGCCAACCCGACGGCCAGTACCCCCATCTGTGCGATCGTGTCGTATGCGAGAAGGCGCTTGAGGTCATCGGAGAACAGCGCGAACAGCGCGCCGCCCACGGCCGAGACGAGACCGAGACCCATCAGCAGTCCGAGCACCGGCCGGCCGGCCGGGGCGTACACGGTGAACACCAGCCGGCCGATCGCGACTATCCCGACGTTGACCATGATCCCGGAGAACGCCGCCGAGACCGGTCCGGGTGCGGCGGTGTGTGCGTCGGGGAGCCATCCGTGGAACGGCGCAAGGCCGGCCTTGGTGGCGAACCCGGCGACCAGCAGCCCGAGCGCGGTGAGGTCGGCGAGGCCGGGACGGCCGGCGAGGGCGACATGGATCTGGCCGAGGTTGAGCGCGCCGTGACCGGCGTACACCAGGGCGGCAGCGACAAAGATCAGGAAACTGGCCACATTGGTCAGTACCAGGAGCTTGAACGATGCCTCCAGTGCCAGCGGACGCTCCAGGAAGAACGCTGTCAGCGCATAGCTGGCCAGCGCGGCCACCTCGAACCAGACGAAGAGGTTGACCAGGTCGGCGGTCAGCGCGGCGCCGATCAACGCGGCGACCAGCAACAGGAACAGGCAGGAGAATCCGCCCAGTTCGCGTGAGCCGAGTTCGTCCTGCTCGGAGAACATGTAGAGCAGCAGCAGGGTACCGACGACGGCCGCGATCAGGGCGTACGTCAACCCCCACGCATCGACGCCGAACGTGACGCCCAGCACCTGACCGGCCACCGGCGGCTGGTGGCCGAGGTAGTGGACCAGCACCTCACCGCGGTACACGGCCGGCGCCATCATGGCCAACAGCGCGGCGGTGGCGGCAAGCGCCGCGACCGACACGGTCCGGGACAGGCGTGCCGACAGCCTGCTCAGCAGAAGGGCCACGACCCCGCCGGTGAGCGGTACGACGACGGCCAGCGGCGCGAGAGACGCCAGTGCCGCGGTGCCCACCCTCACCCTCGCATCGCGCGGATCTTGTCGGCGTCGAGCGTCCCGTAGTGCTGCGCCACCCGGACGACGACGGCGAGTGAGACCCCGGTGACCGCCACGCCGATGATGATCGCGGTCAGGCAGAAGTTTTGCAGGATGGGGTCGGCGACGTTGCCCTGGGCCAGCTGCTGCGGGGTCTGCCCGGCCGGCGGGTTGAGTAACACCGGGGCGGTGGCGCCGGGCCGGTGGGCAAGCGACAGCAACAGGACGTACGTCGACGCCTCCATGAGCGACAGGCCCATCACGATCTTGATGAGGTTGCGCCGCGTGAGGATGGTGTACAGGCCGAGGCAGAACAGCGCAACGGCGCAGAGGTAGTTGGCGATGATCATCGCTGGTCCTCGGCTCGCGTGTCGTCGCTGCCGACCTCCCCGGCCGTCCACTCGTGACCCATCCCGAGCAACCCGAAGACGACGATGATCAGCCCGGTGGCCACCTCGACGAACTCGCTGACCGAGAAGGCCTGCAAGGTGCCGCCGGCGCGAATGGTCTGCGGCGGCCCGAGGGGGAGGAAGTTGGCCATGAACGAGCCCGTGAGAACCAGGCCGAACACGCCGATGACAACGATGGCCAGCGCCCCGGCCAGTTCCAGCGGTTCCATCACGGCGGGGCGCACCACCGGTTCCACCCGGGCGTACCCGAGGGAGACGTAGGCCAGCAGCGCGACTCCGAGCATGATTGCGCCGCCGGGGAAGCCGCCGCCCGGCGTGTAGCCCCATGCGACCAGGTACAAGCCGGCCACGGTGAGAACCGGCGCCAGGAAGCGCACGCCGGTACGTATGACGACGGTCATGGCGTCGGCCCGCTCCGGGCCCTCCGCGCCGAGCGGTTCTTGGTCCGGCACGGCCGGGCGCGCCTCGTCCCGATCGCTCTCCTCCCCCGCCTCCGCCTGGCGTGCCCGTTGTTCGACCTCGTCGGCCGGCGCGTCCCGCTGGTCGACGCTGCGCTGCTCGCGCCGCCCGGCCAACTCCTCGCCGATGAAGCCGCGCCGCGGTTCGCGCCCCCGGCAAACCAGCGAGACCCCCACCACGGCCGCCAACAGCAGGAAGGTCTCGCCGAACGTGTCGAAGCCTCGGGTGCCGTAGACCACTTCGCTGACCGGCTCGGTGGTGTGCCAGCCCGGCAACGCCACCGCAAGCGCCTGACGGGCGATCGCCGGCAGCGGGCCGCCGTGCGGCAGACTGGC
>Ga0081539_10002397_pt1 | contig 26624 bp, 20 predicted proteins | sample TabmetS4T2R2_FD_71023 | JGI IMG/M metagenome (GOLD analysis project Ga0081539, IMG submission 71023) | Tabebuia heterophylla rhizosphere microbial communities from the University of Puerto Rico - S4T2R2 | ecosystem: Host-associated > Plants > Roots > Rhizosphere ...
GTGGCCGGGGGTGATACCGGGACGGCGATCACGAATACGGCGGAACTGTACGATCTACCAACTCGAACCTGGTCCAGTGTCGGGAATATGGCTCATGCGCGTTCCGAACATAGGGCGACTCTCTTACTTGATGATCGTGTGCTGGTCGTCGGGGGGCGTGACGAGAGCGGTGTCATTGCGAGCACGGAAATTTATGATCCTTCCTCCATGACCTGGAATGAGACCACCAGCCTGAACGTAGCTCGGGCCGACCACACTGCCACGCTCCTGAGCGATGGTCGTGTCCTGGTTGCCGGGGGGGTGGATACCGGCAACAGCGCGACTACCAGTGTTGAAATCTACGATCCGCAAACCGGCCTTTGGACTGAGACTGGCAGTCTGCTCGTGGCCCGGTTTGGACACACCGCCGTGCTGCTCTCAAACGGGCTGGTGCTCGTCGCTGGTGGCAACGACGATGACCACGCACTCACAGACGCTGAACTTTACGATCCAGCAACGGCAACTTGGACCGTGACCGGGAGCATGGCGATGGCTCGCTTCCGGCATACCGCCAATTTGCTCTTGAGCGGGACTGTCCTGGTCGCCGGAGGATTGGACACCGACCTGAACCTTCTCGCAACCGCGGAGCTTTATGATCCCGACAGTGGAACATGGCGCGGCGCTGCTACGATGAGTGTGGCGCGCGCCGAGCATACTGCGACCATGTTGCCAAACGGGCTGGTGGTGGTGGCGGGCGGCGAGGACGGGGCAATGAAAATCGCCGAATTGTACAAGCCGGGCAAAGATATCTGGCGCCCCAGCGATGATCTGGTTACTGGCCGTTTCGCGCACGCTGCGGTGCTCTTGCCAAACACCAAGGTGCTCATCTGCGGCGGCGCGAGCGATCAGGTTCCGCGCAAAGCCGTGCCTTCTTTTCACCTCGATCAGGTGTCGTTGGTGGAATGCGAACTTGGCAGGGCTCGCAGGTAGCGGGCACTACAACGCTGAGGTTGAAGGTCGGCTAAACCGAAGATGACTGGCCCCGGAGGTCAATCAAACAGGCTTGTCGCAGAGCTGACTCGCTCCAATCATACAGCCAATCATGGAGCACGATCGATTTACCGCCCGCCTGGAAGCGTTCAGCGATCTGGTTTTCGGCTTCAGCCTCTCGCTCCTTGCCACCCGGCTGGACGTGCCGGCACGAGTCGAGGAAGTCTTTGAGCCGGGACGTTGGCTGGCGATCATTATTACCTTCGGTCTGGTTTGCCGTTTCTGGTTCGAGCATTACCGGATTTTTCGTCATCGCTTCATCGCCGGCACCTTCGACGCGATTGTCAATTTTGTTTTTCTCTTTGCGATCGCCGTTCTTCCCTACGCGGTCCAAACCTTCATGCATTTCCGTCTCGGACTGACCTCATTTGGCCTCTATGTGGGTGATTTTTGCCTCATTCTGCTGGCGCTTGGAACGTTGCGCGTCCGCAGTTTGTGGCAGCGCCGGGCCGAGCCCGAACCGGAGGCGCGTCTGGGGGAATGGCGGCGTTCGCTTTTGCAGTTTGCGATCGCGCTCCTGATGGTCGGCTTAATTGTCGGATTGAAGATTCATGGTGGGCCATTCAACCAGGCGATGGGCGATCTGGATGCATTTGTCGTGGCCGCATTCCTGATCGTCCTCGCCGCCATTCGTTGGTCGATCCGACGCCTGCCCAATGCGCTCGGCGGCAGAACGGTCGCGGGGGAGCCGGTGGAATAAATCAGGGGACAATTTCCAGAGTGGAACCCAACCTTTCCTCTTTCTTCTACCGGTTGGCTCCCTTCGGGAAAAGGACTTTATCGGGGGCGGCGTTGAGCGCTGGGAGGAGTTTCTTGATCAGGCGAGTTTTAACCGGGCCGGCTTCCCGCGGGGCGACGAGATAGCGCACGATCGCCTCCAGCCAGCTGTTTTCGCTCACCCGGAAGATGACCCGCGGATGCCGGCGCACTTCGAGCTCGTCGACCGGCGTGCGTGCGAGGAGCCGGCGATATTGTTCGATGCGGTCCATCATTTCCTCGCCTAACTCTTCCTGGGCGATGCGCTGCATCGTGGCGGTGATGAATTGCAGATCGCTCTCATACGCGACGTTGAATCTTATTTCGTTCCAAATGTAGGGAAAGAGCGGCCAGGAATAGTTATAAACAATCGAGTCGAGCACCTTCGAGTTGGGGAACTTGATGATCCGTCCGCTCGGGTGGTCGCCGGAGATGTACTTGCCACCAAACTCCCAGAGGGTGGTGTCGATGTAACCGATATCGATGACGTCGCCGGTAGCGCCCCCAATCTCGATCCGGTCGCCCACCCGATAAGGCCGCCTAACGAGTATATAAATCCATCCGATGAAACTGGTCATCGGTGTCTGGACAGAGAGCCCGACGATGACCGAGATGACGCCAACCGAGATAAGGGCCGTATACCAGTTTACAAAAACAACGGAAACGGCCACGAGGAGGACAAGCAGAACGACGACGAGGCGCTTGATCCGCCGGAGCGTAAAACGGGTGGAGCGATCGGAAACGCGCGCGATCCCATAGAGCGAGATGGCGCTCGAGAGAGCCAAGATTACGATAACAATGGCAGCGCCGCGCAGGACACGGTGGGCCAGATCGACCTGTGGCCGGGCCAAAGGCAAAAAGCGCGAGCCGGGCAGAAAATAGAGGACGAAACAGCCGAGCAGAAGGAGCAAATAAGTGACAAACCAAAAGCGGTCGCCTTTATCCGGTGTCCGTCTTTTTTGACTACTGGTTTGTTCCAACGCCTCGCGAACATCGGCGTGTTTGGCCAGTTCTTCTGCGCTTTCCGCCATTGTCTTTGATTCGGATCACAGCCTGCCGGCGGGCGCAAGGACGGTGCTCACGCTCCGCGGTAGCGGCGGTATATGACCGCCGAACCTCGCGTGGTAACAGTCAACGGCGGTCACAGGCGGCCGCGACCGGTCACGCCTCCGTTTTTACCCAGCAACGGAGGACTTCGGCGACACTCCAGGCCTGGGCGATACAGCCTCGCGGTGTGTGCGGTCCTTCGGCGTCAAAAATTTCGCCGATTGTCCCGAGGCCGGCTTCGTCGAGATGGGCGGGAAAGCCGCCGAGGAATTCTCGAGCCTTCCTTTGTTCGTTAGGATGAACTCGCAACCAGGCGTCAATGAACGGCCCGATCAGCCAGGCCCAAACCGTTCCCTGGTGATAAGCCGCGTCGCGGGTTCTTAAATCGCCGTGGTAATTCTTTTTATAATCCGGATTGCGCGGCGAAAGCGAGCGCAGCCCGAACGGGGTGAGAAGCTCATTTTCCACAAGCGCGAGAACCGATGCCCAGTGTTCCTGGGTGAGGACGGGATGATCGAGCGAGATTGCGAAAATCTGATTCGGACGAATGGAGTCGTCGTTGCCCTCCGGGCCGTCGACCACATCGAAGAGATAACCGCCGTGCGCGTTCCAAAATCGCTCGTTGAAGGAACGGCGGGCACGCTCCGCTTGGCTGGCATATCGCTTCGCTTCCTGCTCGTGCCCGGTTTGCTCAAGCCAGCGGCTGAAGAGGGCGAGCGCGTTGTACCAAAGGGCGTTGATCTCGACCGCTTTTCCTCGGCGCGGAGTGACCACCCAGTCACCCATTTTCGCATCCATCCAGGTAAGCTGATAACCCGCCTTACCTTGACAAAGCAGCCCGTCATCCGGATCAACGCGGATGTTAAAGTCAGTTCCGGAAAGATGCTGCTCAATGATCTCGCCTAACGTGGGTAGAAGCATCGCGAGGGTAACGCGGTCCTTGGTCGACTCGAGATAGCGATGGAGAGCATGAAAGAACCAAAGCGTAGCATCGGCGGTATGATAAAGGCCGGCGCTCTGGCCATCGGGAAACATGTTTGGGATCAGGCCGTTTCGCACGTAGTGGGCGAAAGTGCGCAGGATGTAGCCTGCCTCAAGGGTGCGGCCGGTCGTAATCGTCAGGCCTTCGAGGCTGATCATGGTGTCGCGGCCCCAGTCGGTGAACCAGTGATACCCCGCGATCACGGTTCGCACTTCATCGCCAAAGGCGTGCGCCCGCGCCGCTTCTTCCGCCCGGCCGGCGGGGGTAATGACGAACTGGTCGGCGGCAAAGATCAGCTCGGAGGCAAGCCCATTGCGGGCCGCGGGATGTGCCTGGTCAAAGAGACGCTCGCGCCGGTCTCGTTCGGCCCGAGCCATCTGTTCGGGAGTAAGCACTTCCACGATCGGCCAGTCTTCGGTCGAGCCAATGAGAGTGGCGCAATGCGACTCTTGGAAATTGATCCGGAACACTCCCGGGCTCCAAAGTTCGCCCTCGGAGTCGTAGCCGCGTTCCAGCTCCTTGCGGTAAATGACTTCGTAAATTGCGCGCGGATCGACCACGAAGTCACAGCTGCAATCGTTTAGCCGCATCCGGAGGGGCGGGAATTTCTTCTCCGGGTCGCGAACCTCGTAGTGATCGGCCATGACCCGGACTTCGTAGGGCTCCTCAGGCAAGGACATAACCGGGTCCTCGTAATGACGAAAGTGGAAGGCAGGACGCAGGTCGAGCCGGGGGCGCGGCCCCTCTCCGGCAACTCGATATCTCAAGAGAACGGTATTCTGTCGATGCGGCATGAGGAGCCGTTTCTCGATCGTCAGGCCGCGGACCTCGTAAACCCAGAGGGGGAGACCGTGCTCGAGGCGAAACTCTTTCAGGTAATCGGCGTTCTGAAGATCGAGCTGGCCGCCGGCGCGTTCCTCCGCCCCTAACGAGACAAAGTCGTTATCGCCGAAGTAGAGAAGTTCAGAGACATGACTCCACATCACGCTGCGCCCGAGGGGAGCGGCCAGCGCGGCTGTGAGTAACCCATGATAGCGACGGGTAATCGCGCCCGAGATCGTGCCGGAAGCGTAACCGCCCAGCCCATTGGTGACGAGCCATTCCCGGGTGAGGAGAACCTCACGGGAAGGATGCTCTGCGCTCCAGCGCATGATTCGCGGCGGGGCAATTTCAAGCCGTGTCCGCGCCATCATGCTGTGCGGGCGAGAGGTTCGGGACGCAGGAGAACGGCCGCCTCCGCCGGAATGAGCCACCCGGTGTGCGTTTCGATCGCCACCGGTCCCGGACCACCGTAACGCACCGCCTCACTCGACCAGAGTGTTTTCCAGCTTCGCCCCTCCGGCGGCGCGAGCAACGGTTCGGGTAGAATGGTGAGCGAAAGCGCGCGGCCGAAATTGACGATCAACAGGCGGTCGTCTTCCCCTAACGAGTCAAAGAACCGAAGGAGAAAGGCATCCCGGTCCAGAACCGCGCCGTCGAGCCGGCCGGCTTCCTGGCGCGAGATGATCGGATCCTCGCGTCGGAGCCGGATAAGATCGCGGTAGAGATCGCCGATTTCCGGGAACTTCCCCCGCTCGGCCGGGTCGAGTTTGCTTTGGAGAAAGGTTTGCGGCTCGGAGGGATGGGCCAGTTTGCCCTGGACTTCCTCTGATTCAATCCCGGGAAATTGTTTTAGAAAATCAAAACGCCCTTGGCGAACCAGCTCGCGCAGATCGGGGTTCACGTCGGCGAAGTAGAGAAAAGGAGTGGTCGCGCCAAATTCCTGTCCCTGAAAGAGGAAGGGCGTCCAGGGACCGAGGAGGAGGAGAGCACTCATCGCCCGATAACGTCCGGGAGATGTCGTTAGGCGCAGACGCCGTCCGTCGGGAGAATTGGCCACCTGGTCGTGGTTCTCGATAAAACCGACGAAGGCCGACGGTGGAACTCCGAAAGCCGGACGGCCCCGCGGCTTTTTTTGCCAGGAATAGCGCTGGCCCTGAAAAAGGAATCCATACTTCGCGGCGGAGATGAATTCCTGCGGAAACCCGCCGTAATCGCTGTAATAGGCGGGGCCGCGTCCGGTCAGGGCGACGAACGCGCTGTGGTGAAGGTCATCGTTCCACAAGCCATCGAGGCCGTAGCCCCCCGCCTGGCGCGGCCGGACCAGGCGGGTGTCCTGCGGTTCATTTTCCGCAATCAAGACAAGCGAACGCTTTCCTGCGGCTTTACGACTGACTCGCTCGATCGCCGCCAGAATGTGTTCCTCGGAGCGATCGAAGATGCTCTGAGTGGCGTCAAAACGGAAGCCGTCGAAGTGAAACTCCTCGATCCAGTAGCAGGTGTTGCTGAGGAAAAACTCCCGCACCGCTCCGCAATTTTCGCCGTCGAAATTGAGGGCTTCGCCCCAATCGGTTTCACCGCGCTTGCTGAAATAGGCATCGGAAAACACGGTCAGATAGTTGCCGTCCGGTCCGAGATGGTTGTAGACAACGTCCAAAATTACCCCCACGCCTAACGAGTGGGCCTGATCGATGAAACGCCGCAAATCATCCGGCGCCCCATAGAGCCGGCAGGGAGCGAAAAGGTCGACGCCGTCGTAGCCCCAGCCAAATTCGCCAGGGAAATCGGCAATAGGCATCATTTCGATCAGGCTGATCCCGGTTCGCGCCAGGTCGGGTAAGAGCTTTGTGGCGGCCGCCCACGTTCCTTCCCGGGTGAAGGTCCCAACGTGCATCTCGTAGAGGATTTGTCCCTTCAGCCTTACTCCGGGCCAGGCGGCATCGGTCCAGGGAAAGCCTCTCGGGTCCACGATGCAGGAGGACCGATGCGGCCCTTGCGGTTGGAAACGCGAAGCCGGGTCGGGATGAAGATGCTCGCTCCGATCGACCCGGTAACGATAGAGCGTCCCAGCGGACGCCGGGGCGGAGCCAGCAAAGTAGCCGTCCCCCTCCGCTTGCAGCGGATAGAATTGGCGGCTGGCATTGGGATCGCTCGACGCTTCGATCGCCACCTCGATCTCCTCCGCTTTAGGCGCCCAGATCCGGAAATGGGTCTCCTCTGCCGAGATCAGTTCGGCACCGATGGGCAGGCGGCGCTCGGTCAAGTTTGCTATCACGCACTTTCTTCGCTCACGCTCCCAGTCTTGGTCGCCGTGGCTACGAAGATTGTGCGTGTCGCTCGAGTGTCATGGCTGGTCTCGGCCGGAGTTCTACTCCTGTAGCGATTCAGCTTCTTAATAAGGTAGCAAGAGACCGTAACTGTGAATCAGCGGGGCAAACAATCCATTCGCGTCGTCGGAGTAGATTTCAACAAAATGTGGTTTTAGCTCCACGGCTGCATCGAGCACTGCGGTGGGGTCGAACACCCCGTCATAGGAGGAGGCGAATTGCATTCCGTTGGAACGGGTCGGGCTGGTTGTGCTGATCCACTCGTTCACGAAGTAGTCAGTGGTGCTCATGTCGGTCAGCCCCCAGTTCATAACGCCAAAGAGAGCGCCGTATCCCTTATAGCCGGTCCCAATACATTCCGGAACAGTCGATCCCATCCCGTAGCAAAAAACGTCCGTCATTGCGGCGGTCGAGTTCGGCACATCCTCTGCGATCACAACCCCGGCCGCTACGAGGAACGGAGTCGTTCGAAAGTTTGCAGCGTAACTGCCAATGAAGTCCTTGGAAGTCTGCTGCCACAGTGCCAGTTCGTTCGCGATCGTCAGATCCTCGCCCGGATTATTCGGATCGGGAATGTGCGGGATAGTGCTGCTCGGCGCGGGCAAGCGGGCTTCAGTTTGCACTCCGAGCCCTCCCATGACGACGTAGGCGGCTGTCCCGTCCACCGGGAGGCTCCCAAACTGGGAAGAGGTGACGTGGTGGGCAAGTGTGGAGATAAAGTCCATCACTTTTTGCTTCACGATCGGATCCCAGGGAAGCACCATTGTCATGTCGGCTCGTGCTCCGTTATCAGGGACAAGGTAAGTCTCGACGCCATATGTCGTGAGGAGCCAGGCCGGAGGATTGCTCAGAATTTTGAGGGAAAGACCTATCTGCTTGTTATTCGTGGCGGCTTTCCACACTTCTCTATCGATATTGGACCAGTTCCAGCCTGAGGGGTCTTCTGTGAGCGCAATCCCGGCCCATTCGACGCCAAGGTGAAGCCCGTCAACGTTCGGATTGGTTTCCCAGGGGGAGCCGCCCGTTAATTGCATGATCCCGTGCGGGGAATTTACGATTGTAACCGTGGCGGCTCTCGAATCTGTCGTGCCATCATTGACTTTAAACTTAAACGAATCGCGCCCCTGATAGTTCAGCGCCCGGGTATAGAGCCACTGCGCGCCCACTACCTGGGTAAGGGTGCCGTGTGATGGGTCGGAGACGATACTGTAGGTCAGGGGATCACGGTCCCTGTCCGTCGCAATCAAGGTAATTATTTTTGGTGGCGAGTTAAGGGTTATCCCCACGCTCTGCCCCTTGGCAACGGGCGCGGTGTTTACGGGCTGTTCAGTGGAAAGTGACGAAGCATTTCCACGAAGAAGAGTCAGTTCGTTGCAAACGACGAGACTGAGGGTTGCGAAAAGAGACTTCCAAATTTGAGGGTCTCGAGTTTTCATTGTGGCATGGTTCTGAATGGTTTTTATCTCTGGGAAGCCTTGACGATACTTTCAGACCTACCCGGGTAGAAATTCTCACCACTTCAGCAGGGGGGCGTAACTGTGAATCTTCGCGGCGTATCGTCCACCTGCATCGTCGGAATAGACTTCGACAAAGTGAGCGTTCATGTCGACCGCGCGATCGAGCACCGGGCTGGGATCGCTGGTGCCGTCATAGCTGGAGCCGAATTGGAATCCGGTTGAATTGGTCGGACTGTTCGTGCTGATCCAGTCGTTCACGATAAAATCCATGCTGCTGTGGTCGTTTAGGCCCCAAGACATAACGCTGAAAAGGGCGCCGAATCCTTTGTAAGAAGTCCCCTCACAGCTCGGAGAGATCGAACCAATTCCATAACAAAAGACATCGGTCAGCGCCGCCGTCGAGGAGGGAACGTCTTCGTCTATGGGAATCGACGCTGCCATAATGAAGGGCGTGGTGCGGAAATTGGCTGCATAAGTGGCAATGAGATCCTTCGAGGTCTGCTCCCAGAGAGCCAGCTCATCCGCAATTGTGATGTCCTGGAATGGATTGTTAGGATCTGGGATATGAGGGGTGGTTAGAGTGGGGGCCGGCATGTGACTCTCGGTTTGGATCCCAAGTCCGCCCATAATGATATAAGCAGCCGTTCCATCGAGCGGCAAATTGCCGTACCTCTCGCTCGTGATGTGATGTCCCAGCTCAGTGATGAATTCCTTCAGCTTTTCCAACACAATTGGGTCCCAGGGCAGGACCATAAGTATGTCATTTCCACCACTCTTCGGTACGAGGTACCGGGGAACTCCATATGTCGTGGCCAGCCAGAGCGGGGCATCGCTCAAGACTTTCAGGGAAAGACCTATCTGTTTATTGTAGAGGACGGCGTTCTGCAGCTGGGAATCGATATTCGACCAGTCCCACTCCGCAGGATCCTCGGTGGCTGCAAGGTCGGACCACTGCACCCCGAGATGAAGCCCATCCACATTGGGATTCGTCTGCCAGGGATCTCCTCCGGTAAGTTGAAAGATGCCGTGCGGCGCATTGACGATTCGGACACCGGCGACATTCGAATCGGCAATGCCGTCATTCACTTTGAATCGAAACGAATCGCGCCCTTGGTAGTTCAGGTTTCGGGTGTATTGCCATACGGCTCCCCTGGTTTGTGTTAGAGTTCCGTGCGATGGACCGGAGACAATGATAAAGGAAAGAAGATCTCCATCCGCATCCGAGGCCTTCAGGGTTATCTCTTTCGGCGGCGTGTTCAAGCTGACGCCAATTCTCTGCGGGTACGCGACCGGCGCGGTGTTTTGGAGCGGCTCCGCGACGAGTAAGGAGGGAACGAGTTGATTGCAGCTGACAAGGCTAAGGATGACGAAAAAGTATTGGCAAGGTCTTTTGAAGGGATGGGTCATGGTGGCAGAGGTACGAGAAATGATTGGTTAGTGGTAAGAGTGAAGTAGTCATGCGCGTCGGGTTACCCCCCGGGGTGGAGGTGACGGCGCAGCCCGCCACCGCAACATTTGCGAGGCCGTTGCCGCCTCGCCTTCAGCCCGCTTCACCTGCCTTGCGCGGCGGCGTCGCGTGTCACTCGGTCAGGCGCCCGGGGACTGAAGTCAATGTAACATTTGAGTGACAAGGTCCTGCCCTCGACCACTGCCGATGGACAACGCCGAGGGAATAGCCGGCCCGTGGTTTTGCTCTCATCATAAAGTATTTACTTCGGCTCAAACTACTCCCATCATTACTTTCGGTTTTTGCCTATCATGCTCAGTCCAATCAAGCGCTACATGCGCTGGCTGCACACCCGCTGGCCCGCCGGCGTCGTCGAGAAATTGCCCGACTCCGGCGAGGGCGGACTCACCAACATCCCCGGCGTCCGAATTGTCGGAGACCTGACCGGCATTCCGCTCCTCAAGTTTTCCTCCAAAACCGGCGCCGAAGCCGTCCACGCCATCCTCAAAGAGCCGGGATTTGCCCCCGGGCGCGTTGAGCGCGGTTCGGGCGATGACTTACTCGACCTGGCTATCGTGGGCGGGGGCGTGTCTGGCGTCTCCGCCGCAATCGAGGCGAAGAAGGCAGGATTGAATTTCAAAATCTTCGAGGCTACGCAGCCGTACTCCACAATCGTAAATTTCCCTAGGGCCAAGCCAATCTATACGTATCCAACTGACTTGAAGCTGACGGGCGGATTACAATTTACCGCCAAGGTAAAGGAACCGCTCATCGAAGAGCTGGAAGCCCAGGCCAAAGAGGCGGCGATCACTTTTACCCATGCGCGCATCGAGCGACTCGAAGCGCGCGGGCGCGACGAAATCCTGCTCCATCACGGTGACAAGGAGAAAAGCGTGACCCGGGCGCGGCGGGTGATTGTTGCCATCGGGCGCAGCGGCAATCATCGCAAACTCGGCTGCCCGGGCGAGAACTTGGATAAAGTTTTCAATCGCCTTTATGACCCGATGGATTTCGAAGGTCGCAACGTTCTCGTGGTCGGCGGTGGCGATAGCGCGCTCGAAAGTGCGATCGCCCTCGCCGGAGCCGGTGCCCATGTAACGTTGAGCTATCGCAAGCCGGAGTTTGCCCGGCCCAAGCCGGAGAATGTCGAAAAGCTTAGTATGCTGGAACGCGATCCGATGGCGGAGGTAGGTGTGGAACGGCCAACTTCGGAGCGGGTCACGACCGCTTTCTCCCGCGACGCAAAGAGGAAGACGCCAGCCGGGTCAGTGACTCTCGCGATGCCAACCACAGTGACAAGAATCGCGCCCAACCAGGTGAGCCTGAAGAAAGAAAACGGCAAAGAAACAACTCTGCCTAACGACGCCGTTTTTACCATGATCGGCCGGGAAGCCCCCCTCGATTTTTTCCGCCGCAGCGGTCTCCATGTTCGCGGCGACTGGCGCCCGATCACCTGGCTAGGCCTGATCGCCTTCCTTCTCTTTTGCGTCTTTCTTTATCACTGGAAGAGCAGTCATCCACAGGAGTTTCCGGTCCAGCGTTGGACCACCCAGCATCAGGCTTTTCCCTATAACGTGCCCAGGGCGATCGATTCTCTTGGTGGCAAACTGGCGGCATGGTCCAAACAGGAGGCAAACCTTCTCTTCACCATCAGGCGCGGACTCGGCAATCCTTCCTTCTATTACACGCTTGCCTATTGCACGTGTGTTGTCGTTTTCGGAGTCATACGCATCCGACGCCGTCGCACGCCCTACGTGAAATGGCAAACCATTGTCCTGATGGCATCCCAATGCATTCCGCTCTTTGTCCTGCCGGAGATCGTTCTTCCCTGGATGGGACGCAACGGTTTTTTCGAAACGGGGCAGCCGCTCCGCTGGCTGGCAGATCACCTTTTTGAAAGTTATGACGGATCGTTAGGCCACGAGCGGGCCTACTGGCGGGCCTACGGCTTCATCCTCGCCTGGCCGCTCAATGTTTATAATGTCTTCACTGACCAGCCGATGTGGCTCTGGCTCGGGATCTGTTTCCTCCAAACCTTTGTCATCATTCCGCTCCTGCTCTTTCGCTGGGGGAAAGGAGCTTACTGCGGCTGGATTTGCTCCTGCGGCGCGCTCGCCGAGACGATGGGGGACAGTTATCGCTCGAAAATGCCGCATGGCCCGTTCTGGAACCGGCTCAACATGGTCGGCCAGGCGGTGCTCCTTTTCGCCTTTGCCATCCTTGGACTGCGGATCGCTGGGTGGACCCTGGGCGAGGACTCCTGGGCGACGCACTGGTATCACAAGCTTTTCGAAGGAATACCTTTTCTTAATTACGGCTGGAGCGTGGACATCCTCATGGCCGGCATTCTCGGGGTAGGACTTTATTTTTGGTTCAGTGGTCGAGTCTGGTGTCGCTTTGCCTGCCCGCTCGCCGCCCTTATGCATATCTACACCCGCTTCTCCCGTTACCGCATCTTCCCCGACAAGCATAAGTGTATCTCCTGCAACGTCTGCACTTCGGTTTGTCATCAGGGCATCGACGTGATGAATTTTGCGAACAAAGGTCTCCCGATGGAAGACCCGGAATGCGTCCGTTGTTCCGCCTGCGTTCAGCAATGTCCTACCGGTGTCCTGGCCTTTGGCCGCTACGACAGCAAGAAGAAGATCGTCCTCGACCAGTTGCCGGCCTCGCCCGTGCTGATGCGCGAGGGTGTAAACGCGGAGCATCTTGAAGAAGTGCAGAGCAGCACACCGACCTGAAAGGCTGTTAAACTACCCTCAATCTCTTACTCCTGCTCCTACTCTTACTCGATTGACCTTCCCTGGGAGCAAGAGCATGACCAGGAGAAAGAGTAAGAGGACGGGCGGCCCTTCCGATGTTTCAAGAATCGGCTAAGGCTCTTCTGATTGTGCGGCGAGCGCTCGGCGTTCTTCCTGTCGCTGGCGAATGAACGGCGCAATCCGGGCGAAAAAGCGGATCACATAATAAAGATAGGCGCCGAGGGTGAACAGTTGCCCCAGGGCCAGCCAGCCGTGCCCCTGCCGGCGAAGCAGGAAATCGGGAGCCAGTTTAAGACAGGTGAGACTGGCCACTGCATAAAGCAAGAGACCGGGAACAAGGAAACGAAGATTAAGGCGCTGGTCGCGTGCGATCATAGAGAAAAGTGCCCGGCTGGCGTTGCTTGCCAGGTCGGCCTCGCGCGGCCGCAACCGTCGCAAATCATAGTAAAAGAGGAACCAGACGCCGGTGGCATAAATCGAGGTGATCTCGAACCAGCCGACCGGACTGGTCACCCGAGTGAAAAGGAGCGCTTCACCCAGCGCACAACCGATATAGAGAAAGTTATGGCCAAACTCGAGCGGCCAGCGAATCAGAGTCAGGGTATGAATGATCGAACGGGACCAGAAAATGAAGATAATAACCAGGCCAGAGAGCACGTAGATCCAGGTCACCGATTGGAGGAGACCCAGGCTGCCGCGCGTGTTATCAGTGAGAAAATAAAGAGCTACTCCCTGAATGATGCTGGCCAGAGTGAGTTCGATGTTGACGACCTTGTCGTCCAGTTCAAGTAAAGCCGGAGTCAAACGCATAACCAGCAAAGAAAGTAGCGGCGGTCTATGACTGCCGGGAAGTCAAAACTGCACTTGGCCATCATTCGAAATAAGGCCGCACTTGTGCGTATCTTTTGCTCTTTATCCCCTTTACCCGCTGCAGGTCGTCCGCGCTGCGGAACGGTCGCGCCGCGATAATTCTCTTCGCCAGGACGGGGCCGATCCCCGGCATATCCTGCAATTGCTCCGGCGTCGCCGTGTTGATATCTAATTTCGTCCCAGCGTTCCCAGTCGCGTCTCCGTTTCTGCTCTTATTCGGGTGAAACAACACATCGAAGTAATCCCGCCCAATCCTGGGCTGGGTTGTGGCCCGCGCCTTGAGTCGCCCGAAAGCGATTCCCCAAGCCCCGAGGCGTTCCTGCTTCGCTTCTCGCTCCAGTTGTTCCAGGCGATGCCATTCCGTTTCGGCACTCTTCATGCCGGGCGCCGCGGAAGCCGCTCCAAAGACCCGGGCGAGACCGTTTGCCACCAATTTCTCGCCGAGATCAGAACCGCTCGTTTCGATGAAGGCAAAATAGCGCGGGAAACGGCTGCGACCTCGCGCATCCTGCATGCAGGTGCGAACGGTGAACGGCCGTATCAGTTGCTGCCGGGTAAAGCGTTTCGCTTCAACCCCGACCTGGAGCACCTGCGGCACGGTGACGTGAAAATATCTTGCCTGCTCTCGGACCCGTTGGCCAATGCTCTCGTCGGTCTCCAGCGCATCGACAAAGTAGAGGCGAAAAATATATTCCCTCTTCCCGGCCCGGACATGAAAGCTATCGCCATCGTTCGCCGGGTTTGGTACATAGTGACAATCCTTCCACGTGAACCACTCACCGGCCGGAGCACTCGCGCATAAGGAAATCAAAACGCTTCCAATGAGGAGCTGGATAAATAAACGGCAGGCCGGACGTCTCCTGTGCATAACGAAAAGTTTACCCGCGACCTATCGCCAGGCCACGAGCAACACGGCAAGTCGAACAAACGCAGCCGAAGAACGCAATGGATTTTGCGAATGCCCTGGTAATGGCGCTGGCTACGACACTCTCCCGCCAAAGCGGGACACCGTCGTGCGGAACCAATCTTCACGTTCAGGCTGGCCGAGAGGAATGCGTCCAATCTGATGGGGCTAGAATTATGTGCCCAACTCCAGAGCGGTTCGTGGCCGGATCGAGCGCCGCAGCAGCCATTGTCCGAGTCAGTGGTATTGACGGAGCTGGACCGCACTTACTTAAAAGGCAGCACCGCGGCCACGATCGCCAACCGCCGGTGAGTCATTTTCCAATCTACCCGGGAGTTGCACTACAGCGGGCGCCAGCGGTGCTATGAAAAGTGCGGCTCAATCTCGGCGAGATTGCTAAAAGCGTTGGGTAGCGAGCACCCAGAGCCCGGTTCTCCTAGAAGAGGGTTGAAAAACCTCGCTTTTTCTTTAAGCAGGCGATATGGAGTGCGACTTGATTGAAAAGAACCTCGAAACCAAACTCGCCCGCCGCTTTAAACGTCAGGGCCGGAGCTGGACCCACCGGGCGCAAGCCAATTAACAGCAGTGCTGGCAAAGAACAGCTTTAGCTAAGACCAAACTAAACCCAGGTTGGCCTTCATCCCCCTCGCGCCCCCAACTGACAATTGAGCAATACTAGCGCTTTCCCTTCGCGCTCTAACTTCCTACTCGTAACGGAGCGCCTTTACTGGGTCGACCCGGGCGGCGAAGTAGGCCGGGATGAGCGCGGCTAACGAACAAATGATGAAAGCGGTGATGCAAATCTTGATTACGTCCTCGGGAACGACTTGGGCCGGGATTTGCGAGAACTGATAGACCGCGCGGGGGAAAATCTCGATGTGCAATGTTCGGGCCAGCCATTGGCTGAACTCGTTCCGAAAACGGATCAAGGTCATGCCCAGGCCGAGACCGACTGCGGTGCCGAAGACGCCGACGACGATGCCCTGAAAAAGGAAGACGCCCATGATCTGGAAGAAATTCGCGCCGACCGCTTTCATGATTCCGATCTCGCGCCGCTTCTGCACGGTGACGGTGATAAGGGTGTTGCAGATCCCGAAGGCGGCGACGATCACGATGAAGAAAAGGATGAAGGTCATGACGGTTCGCTCGAGCTCGACTGCATCGAACCATTGCTTGTTCATCTCTACCCAGGTCTGGGCGTATTCCGGCGGCTTGAGATATGTCTCTATTCTTTGTTTGACCTGGTCGGCGTCGTAGGGGTCGGCGGTTTTGACGGTGATGCCGTGCAGGGCGTCGCCCAAGCCGTAGAGCTCCTGGCCGATGAAGATGGGCACAAGAAGAAATTCCGAGTCGTAGAGAAACTGCCCGGTCTGGAAAATCCCGGTCACGGTCAGCTCTTTGGGCAGGACAACTTCTTTTAGCTCATCGATAGCCTGTTGCTTTGCTTCGCCTTGCTTTTGGTCGAGCGACTTGAGCTTATCCATGATTTCGCCCAGGTTGCCGGGCGAATAGACAGTCACCTTATCACCCACGGTGGCTCCGAGCTTCTGCGCCAGTTCGGCGCCGAGAACCGTCGAGTCTCCTTCAAGGTCGAGCTTACCCAGGCTAATGAACTTCCGAATCGGGATGACCTTTTCCTCCTGGGTCGGATCGATCCCACGAATCATCGGAGCGAGCCGCCGGTTCTGAAACTCGACGATTACCGGTCCCTGGATATAAGGGGCGGTCGCGACAATCCCAGGCGTGTGGCGCAACTTGACGACGAGGTCGCGCCAGTTTCGCAGAATACTATCGGTCGTGACGAGGATGCTGGCGTTAAAATCGATTACTTTCTGGCGCAGCTCGCGATCGAAGCCGGTCATGACCGAGATAACGAGAATAAGAACCGTGACTCCGAGAGTGACCCCGAGAATGGAAACGAGCGTGATAATCGAGAGGAAGGTGCGCTTGGGCTTGAGATAACGCAGCGCGAGGAAAAGACTAAAGGGCAGTTTCAAGGCAGCGATACGGTTGCCGAAATTGCCCGCTTGCCAATCGGAAAGCGAGGCCGCAGCGCTGCGGAGGAAAAATCTCCCCAACCAAGAACCGCTGGGGAGCCGATAGGTGGGTATGCTTTGGACAATTGCCGTTATTCTGCTGGTCTTGTGGCTGATCCTTTGGCTCGGTGTTCATATTGCCAGTGGTTTAATCCACATCCTCATTGCATTGGCGGTCGTCTTTGCCATCATCGCACTTGTGCGCGGCGCGGCTTGAATCGGCGGCCGCGCGGGTCGGAGGGAAGGGGCGTGGAGTTGCCTCTGCCACCAGTGAGATTGTTGGGGTCCTGCCGCCGGTCCGCCTGAGCCAGGAAAAGTGCCTAACGACAAGGCGCGTAGCCGGATGACAACCCGCCCGATTGCCGCCACTGTTGCAGGCGGTGAAGCACGACATCGTCGGGATCGATCTCGGGACGACCAACTCGCTCATCGGTGTGATGGAAGCCGGCTTCCCCATTCTCCTGGCTGACCCGAACGGCGAGCGCCTCACCCCCTCAGTCGTGCATTTCCCGGAAGCGGGCGAGCCCATCATCGGGGCGGCGGCGAACCGCCTCCGCGCGGTCGATCCCGCGAACACGATCTACTCGGCCAAGCGGCTCATCGGTCTGCGGGGCGACGATCTTCCGGCGGGAGAATTGCCTAACGATTACGAGGTCGTCCGCAAAGGGAGCCAGCCGTTGCGCATCCGGGTGCGTGATCGGCTCTTCGCGCCGGAGGAAATTTCCGCCTTGGTCCTGCGAAAATTGAAGGGCGACGCAGAAGCTGCGCTCACTCGCCCGATTTCACGCGCGGTCATCACCGTGCCGGCGTATTTCAATGACGCGCAGCGGAACGCGACGAAACGGGCCGGCGAAGCAGCCGGTTTTGAGGTGGAGCGCATTATGAATGAACCGACCGCGGCGGCGCTTGCCTATGGGCTCGATAAGCTGGAAGAGAAAGCAAAGATCGCGGTCTACGATCTTGGTGGCGGCACGTTCGATATTTCGATTCTGGAATTGAGCGAGGGAATTTTCCAGGTGCTGGCAACGAGCGGCAATACCCGGCTTGGCGGCGACGACATCGACGGGGCGCTGATCGCGAGCTGCGATCTGCCGCTTGCCAGGTGGCAAAAGCGCGAGCTGGTGCTCGAGGCGAAGCACCGGCTCTCTGCGGAGGAATCGGTCCAGCTTGAGGTGCCGTTTATCGAGGGAAAAAATCTTCGCTATCAACTGAGCCGTCCCGAGCTGGAGAAAATTGCGCGCCCGATCGTGCAACGCACCCGCCCCCACTGTCTGCGTGCCCTGGCCGACGCGAAACTCGAACCCGCGGAGCTCGACGAAGTGATCCTGGTGGGCGGCGTCACGCGCATGCCGCTCGTCCGGCAATTTGTCGCCCGGCTTTTTGGCCGGGAGCCGAACATTTCTCAGAATCCGGATGAAGCGGTCGCCCTTGGGGCAACAATTCAGGGCGGGGTACTGTCCGGCGCGGTGCGGGAAGTGGTCCTGCTCGACGTCACGCCGTTGTCGTTAGGCATCGAGACCTTTGGCGGGCTGATGAACGTGATCATCCCGCGCAACTCGACGATCCCGCTCAAGGCGGGCGAGATGTTCACCACCGCTGTGAACAACCAGCGGACGATGAAAATCACCGTCCTCCAGGGCGAGCGCGAGATGGCGGCCGACAATTGGAAGCTGGGCGAGTTTGAGATTGAATTTGAGCCAGCTCCAAAAGGAGTCGCACGAGTGGGCGTGCAATTTGAAATCGATCGCGACGGTATCCTTCACGTTCTCGCCCGCGACACCCGCACTGGGAAGGAGAAAGTCGTCGAGCTGAAAAGCGCGGTCGACGTTTCGGACGAGGCGGTCGAGGCGATGATTGCCGAGTCGCTTGAGCATGCGTTTGAAGACATGAGCGAGCGAGTCTGGACCGAGACCCGTCTCAAGTCGGAAGAAATGCTGGCAGCGGTCGAGCAGGCGCTGGATCTTGCCGGGGCGAAGCTCTCGCCTAAGGAGAAAAGGATGATCGAAGAAAAGGTGAACGCCGTTCGCCAGGCGCTGGAAACGCACGAGGTTTCAAAGCTGAAGGCAGCCAATGCCGCGCTCGATGAGGCGACCCAGGAGTTGGCCGCTCTCGTAGTCGAGCAGGCGCTGGCGGCACGCGAGACGCGCGGCCTAACGACTTAGCTCGAGCATCCGGCGGATTGGGAGCTCGGCGCGGGCGCGCAAAGATTCGGGGAGAATGATCTCGGGCTCGAGGTTGAGGAGGGCGGCGTGAGCTTTCTCGAGAGTATTCAGTTTCATGAAACGGCATTCGGCGCAGGCGCAACGCTCTGTCGGTCCGGGAATGAAGAGCTTGTCCGGAATTTCTTTGCGCAGCCGATGAAGCAAGCCGGCCTCGGTCACGACGATGATTTCGCGGGCCGGGGATTCCTTGCAATAAGTAACCATCCGTTCGGTCGAGCAGACTTCGTCGGCCAGGAGCCTGACGGCATAGGGACATTCCGGATGAGCGACCACCGGCGCGCCGGGATGTTCGGCATGGATGGCAGCGATGCTCCGAGCGGTGAACTCGACGTGAACGTAACAGTTGCCCTGCCACAAATCCATCTTCCGACCGGTGCGCTCGATCACCCACGCCCCCAGGTTCTGGTCGGGAACAAAGAGAAGATGACGATCGGCCGGCGCGGCGCGCACGATTTTCTCGGCGTTGCCGCTCGTGCAAATGACATCCGAGAGCGCTTTCACGCCGGCACTGCAATTGATATAGGCGATGACGTAGTAGTTTTTCTCCGCGTGCCGGGTGAGAAATTGCGCCAGTTTTTCTGGTGGGCAGGATTCAGAAAGGGAACAGCCGGCATCGAGGTCGGGGAGCACGACCTTCTTGCCCGGGTTGAGGATTTTCGCCGTCTCGGCCATGAAATGAACCCCACAAAAAAGAATCACTTCGGCCTCGGTCTTGGCGGCCTGAAAGCTCAGGCCTAACGAATCGCCAACAAAATCGGCTACGTCCTGCAGTTCCGGGACCTGGTAATTGTGAGCGAGGATGACGGCGTTGCGTTCCCGTTTCAGGACTGCGATTTCTTCGGCCAGGTCGAGCCCGAAATTTACACCCGCGCTTACCATCGGATAATATCGGCTCTTGCTATGAGTTTACAATCTGGGCGGGCGAGGCATCGGCTCGGTTTCATTGGCGGCGGCAAACTGGCCGGCTCGGTCGTGCGCGGCCTGGTGCGGGCGGGATTTTGTCCGGCGTCGGCGATCCTGGTGAGCGAGCCTAACGAGTCGACCCGCGAGTGCCTCGGGAAGGATACGGGGATCGCATTAACCGCCGAGAACGCCGAGGTCGCAGCGCGGGCGGAGGTAGTCTTCATCGGAGTGAAGCCCGGGGTGGTCCTGCAAGTGGTGGAAGCGATCGCCGGGAAAATCGCGAACAAATTGGTCGTCTCGCTCGCGGCTGGGATTCGGGTCGCGAGCATGGAAGCGAAAGCCGGGGGGCGGTTCATGCGAGCGATGACGAACACGCCGGCAGCAGTTTGCCAGGCGGCCACGGCAATTGCTCCGGGCGCCCGGACGACTCGAGAGGATATGTCGGCGGTGCGGGAAATTTTTTCATCCATCGGTTTTGTCGCTGAGGTGCGGGAAGATCAGATCGATCCAGTGACAGCGCTGGCGGGGAGCGGGCCGGCTTTCATTTATACGGTGATCGAAGCGCTCGCGATGGGCGGGAGCCACTGCGGGTTGCCGCCCGAGGTGTCGCTAGGCCTGGCTATGCAGACGGTGCGCGGCGCCGCGCAACTCGCGATCGAGAGCGGGCTTTCACCGGAGGAATTGCGCCAAATGGTAGTGACGCCCGGCGGGACCACCGCGGCCGGCCTGGCAGAGATGGAGAAACGGCAGACCGCCGCGGGCTTGACGGCCGCGGTTGAGGCGGCGACCGCCCGGGGCCGCGAGATGGACGCTGGTTAAGGAGCGGGGCTGTTGTCGTAAATCTCCACCAGGCCAATCCCGGTCGCGCCATTCACGCCGCTGACGAGAACGGTGTAAGCCGCCGGGGTGAGAGTCGCGAGAATGGCAGACTCTTTGGGATTAACCGGGGCCAGCCCTTCGGCGCTGATCGCAGCATGATCGGGTCCCTGCTGCCAGTCATTGTTCGACTGCACGAGATCGCCGTTGCTATCGCGCAACTCCAGGAGCGGGTCGGCGAGCGCGTTCGGGACGCCGGCCGCGCCTAACGATGGCCCGATGGCGCGGGCCGTGATCGTCTTTGGCTGGGTCCCGCCGACGATGAAGCCACCGATCAAAATGTTGTCGCCCCCGAGGACCTGGCCGCGGGTCGCGATATTGCCCGCGCGTCCCCCCGTAGTGTGCAGGTCGTAGAGCTCAAATACTCCGATCCCGGTCTGAGGGGGGAATTGCGCATCGGAAAAGCTCTGCACGATGGCGGTGTAGGCCCCCGGCTGAAGGGTGACGTAGAGGGCGGATTCGCGGCTGTTCGGCGGGTCGAGCCGATAGCTTGCGATGGTTTCAGCTGCTGTGCCGGTAAATGCCCAATCATCATTGGCCGCGATCTGGTTCTGATTCGCGTCGTAGAGTGTGATGGTGGGGTCCATGAGCGCCGTCGTAAAACCGCTGGGCGCAAGCGAAAAACCGATTGCGCGCAAAATCACCGTCGCTGGTTCCGATCCCTGGATAATGAAGCCGCCAATCAGAACATCGTCATTCGTTCCGATCAGAGCGCGGGTCGAGATGTTAGCCAGGATCGGGCCCGGAATCGACTGCTGATAATCCGGCCCTTCGTTATAGAGTACGCCGACGCCATCGATGTCGTCCTGCTGGGTGGTATCCAGGTCGCTGATATGCGAGTTCATGATCGCGACCACGGTCTGCCCGTGGTCATCGGGATGATCGAGCCCGAGGCTATGGCCAAACTCGTGAATCGCGACCCGGTGGAAGTCGACAAACTCGGGATTAAGCGGGCCGCGATAGGAATCCCAAGCGTAAGCGGAGTTAAAGATCGTGTCGGTTTGCTCGAAGATCGCGTCGCGGTAGAAGAGGGCTGTCACCGCGAGCACGCCCGAGCCGAAGGCGTCGCCAAAGATGGTGCGGGCAAAGAAGGCTGAGTTTTCGTCATCGTTCTCGGCCGGTGTGAGGGGCGAATCTATCACCGGAAGCAGATCGAGGTGCGGCAGGTAGACGTTCCAGACGTTGAGCGCGTCGGCGGCCGATTCGTTAAAGGAGTTAAAGCCATCGCTCAGGGTAGCTGGAGTGCCGAGCGATAGTTGGAACTGAACCGTACGATTCAGGGTCCAGGCTGCTGCTTCGAGCACATAAGCCTGGCTCGACGCGCTCACGGAAAAAAGGAGGAAGAGGCCGAGGAGCGTTTTGATTTTCATAATCGGGGAAAAAGCAGACGCAATATGACGCAAAAAACGCAATTATCCACTTTTACAAACTGCTCTCATTCAAGGCTGCGCCTCTTTCTCCTGCCCTCTGCGATGATTCTCCAAGGGCAAGAGCAGCAGCAGGAGTAGGGCCAGGAGAACCGCCAGACCGGCTAGACGGTCGATCTCACGCGCCGTTGCCGTTCTGCGATTGCGAGGAATGCGCTTCACTGGCGTTGGCGTCGGGAAAAGAAAGCCTGATCACGGTGCCTTTGCCCAGTTGGCTTTCGACCGCGACGGCGCCGTTGTGAATTTGCATGATCGATTTCACGATCGACAACCCCAACCCCGTGCCCTCGGCGCTACGCGGCGCATCCCCGCGAAAGAAGCGGTTAAAAACATGCGGCACATGCTGCGCGGAAATACCGCAGCCCGTATCGCTAACGGTGATCTCGCTGCCGCCGTTGCGCCGTTGCAGGGAGACATTGATGCTGCCCCCGTTGGGAGTGAAGCGTAGCGCGTTGGTGATGAGGTTGATCAGGGCGCGACGAAAAAGTGTCGGCTCGCCGTAGATCTTTCCCTGGCCCTCGCATGCCAGGACGACCCCCTTGTCCTGTGCGACTGCTTCGTAAAATTCGCTCAGCTCATCCAGGGCGGCCCGTCCATCGAAATTGCTCAGATGGAAGGAGCCGGTGGTTTCGGCCCGGGCGATGAAAAGCAGGTTATCGATCATGCCCGAGAGCCGCTGAAGTTCTTCCAGGCCGGATTCGATCACTTCCCGGTACTCCTCGGCGGTGCGTGGACGAGTCAAAACCCCTTCGGCTTCCCCCCGAAGGATCGCGATCGGGGTGCGCAGCTCGTGGGCCAGATCGGCCGAGAACTGCGAGAGCCGGGTAAAGGATTCTTCGAGCCGGGCAAGCATTTTATTGTAGCCGACCGCGAGCGGCCGCAACTCGTCTGGCCAATCATCGACCGGGACCCGTTCCTGCAAACGCGTCGCGCCGGTGCGCTCGATCGAGGAAGCCAGATGTTTCAAGGGAAGGAGGCCGCGTCGGATCAGGAGCACCGTCACGCCGGCGCAGGTAGCTGTGGCGCAACCACCCATCGCGAGGAGGAGGATGGCAAAACGATGAGCGAAGCTGATATCATGTGTCCGTTCCTGCGCCAACTCGATCGTAAGCTCCTGATTACCCACCGTGGTTGCCGCGCTCACCAGGGCGAAGACTTTGCCCCTCACTCCGTGATACATCAGGGTGGTCGGACGCTGTCCGTGAGGGGAAAGTGCTTTGGGAAATATGGGGCTCGGCAATGTTTTGCTCATCCGCGGGCTCTCCGCAACGACCCGATCGGATTGGTCGAGCACACGCACCGCATACGTCTTGTCGGCCGCCTGGATTATTTGCAGCTCGCGGCTGAGGGAGGCCGTCCCGGCGTCGGCCGCGAGGTTGGCCCGAAGGGCAGTCAATTTTTCCGTGAGATAGCGATCGCTGTCGCGTTCGAAATGCTCGACCACCACCCAATAGGCCGCGCCGAGCAGGACGAGGAGGAGAGTCGCTGCCGCGATCGTGAAAAAAAGGACCAGCCGAAAGGCGATCGACCAACTCCGCGTCAGCCGGTTCCTCAGCGCGAAAAGCGAATCAATCCGCTTTGAGAACATACCCGACTCCGCGGATCGTGTGGATGAGTTTTTTCTCGAAAGGATCGTCCACCTTGGCCCGCAATCGGCGCATCATGACATCGACCACATTGGTGCCGGTATCGAAGTTGATGTCCCAGACGTGCTCGACGATTTCGGTGCGCGAAACAATGTCGCCCGCCGAGGAAGCGAGAAAGAGCAAAAGCGCAAACTCCTTTGGCGTGAGGGTGAGGGCAGTGCCCGATCGCGTCACCTTGTGCTTGCGCGGATCGATCTCCAGATCGCCCACCGTGAGGGTCTCGTCCCGGCGTTCCGGCGTCCGGCGCAGGAGCGAACGGACCCGGGCGAGCAACTCGGAAAAATGGAACGGCTTGGTCAGGTAATCGTCCGCCCCCAGGTTGAAACCCTTCACCCGGTCCGGAACGCTGTCGCGCGCAGTAAGAAAGAGCACCGGGGTTTGCACGCCGGCCTTGCGCAATTCGCTTACCAGCGACCAGCCGTCTCGTTTGGGCAGAAGCACATCGAGAATGATCAAATCCATCTTGCGCGAGAGGGCATACTCGAGCCCTTGTTCGCCGTCCTCAGCCACATCAACGACAAAACCTTGCTCCATGAGTCCGCGCCGAATGAAAGCGGCAATCTTGTGCTCATCCTCGACAATTAGAACGTGCATGGGCGTAAACGAATTCTTTCCAGCATAACCAGCTGCGGCGCGAGCGTAAAGCCGCGCCTCTCCCCAAGCATCGCTCGCGCGTGCTGACCGCGAAATGACGAGGAAATTACGAGGGTGAAAGCCAGTCGCGCTCGCAATCATTGTGGCAAGAACCAGAACGGTTGCCTATCAGGCTTGGAATCCTGTAATTGTTGCCCGTGCCCGCCGCCAAGCCATCATCGGTCATTGACCCGCGTGATCTACTGCGGCGCTAATCCCGACCAGCTAAAGAAGCTCCCGCCGGGCTGCATCGACCCATCGACATAGACTTCGTCGACTAAGTTCTGACCTCGCCTTTTGTGTTTTTCCTGATAGATAAAAAGCATGAACGAAATTTTTCTCGAGGTACGCGGTGGGGTGCTCCAGGAGGTCTACAGTGATCAAAAAGACCTTCGCATTTGCTTTTTGGATTGGGATGCTGGGGATCGACCCGGTGATGCCTGTTCAGGGGGTGTAATGACCGCCTGTGTTCTCTCGCAAATGCCTGGGGACACTGCGGCTGCGTTCGCCTTTCTGGGCGCTTCGCGCGCAGATTGCGCTGATGCCGGCTCGCGCACGAGGCCGCAGAAGGCATATTAGCCGGTGATCTCTGCAGCGAAGGGAATCGATTCTCGGTTTTCTGCGGACGCGGAGGCGGTGGTTTTTGCCGGAGATTGTCGGCAACTGCTTGCCTCAATGCCCGCACAAAGCGTGAAGCTTGTCGTCACGTCCCCGCCATACAATCTCGGCAAGGAATACGAAGATCGATTGAATCTCTCGGATTATCTGGAGCAACAAGGGCGCGTTATTAGCGATTGCGTACGAGTATTGCGGACAGATGGAAGTCTTTGTTGGCAGGTAGGCAATTATGTAAACAATGGCGCAATCATTCCCCTGGATGCTGTTCTGTATCCGATTTGTAGTCAGCTTGGCCTGAAGCTGCGCAACCGGATCGTCTGGCACTTCGAGCACGGCCTGCACTGTTCTCGCCGTCTCTCAGGCAGATACGAGGTCATTATGTGGTTCACCAAGACAGATCGATACACGTTCAACCTCGATCCGATTCGCGTACCACAAAAATACCCCGGCAAAAAGTATTTCAAAGGGCCAAAGGCTGGACAGTATTCTTGCAACCCTCTGGGAAAGAGCCCCGGCGACGTCTGGACAATTCCCAATGTGAAGAGCAATCACGTCGAGAAGACAGACCACCCTTGTCAGTTCCCCGTGGAATTAGTCGAGCGTTTGGTCCTCGCGCTAACTAATGAAGGTGACGCGGTTTTGGATCCGTTCCTCGGAACCGGCACGTCCGTGATTGCAGCGATCAGGCACGGTCGAAGGGGGATAGGGGCGGAGATTTTGCCGGCATATCAGAAGATTGCGCGTTCGCGAATTCTCTTGGCTATTGAGGGCTCTCTTCGCATTCGTCCGATGAATCGGCCTGTTTTCGACCCACAACACGCAGGGCGGAGCTTGACAAATGCGCCCTGGCTTGATGGGAATCCCGAGCAGCTAAGTATGCTTGAGCAGCCTGATGCAGAGTGAGGGATGAGAATTGTTCACCAGTATTCTCATCTCAATGGATGGGAATTCCTTCAGGTTCACCACAAACCGCTTTGGAGAGAGATTATCTCGGTAATCAAGACCGTCGATGCCGAGTCGTGTCGGACGAAAGTGAGTCGAGAAGTGCGTAAGGCATCAGGCGGTAACCTCTACAGTCCCGTAGGTATCAATGCATGTTTTAAAAGCCTGCTCGCCACCAAAGGCTGGTCCGAGCGCCGAGTGAGCTATTGGGTCACCGATGACGTCAAGCTGATCCGCCAAACGCTGACCAAAAAACCGGCGGATCAGAAATCGGATATCGAAGCCGCTGGACATCAAGCCATCAGAAGCTACAACCAAACAGATTTCGTCAAGAACCGGGCGGCACTTGAAGTTCAGTTGGGAAAGTATTCGTTCGTCGCTTACGATTTGTTCGTGAAGCATCTGGCCTTTTACGTGCAGGATGAGATCGACGTTGGCATAGAGGTTTTGCCGACGAAGGCGATGCAGCGATACATGTCATCGGGGGTCTGTTACTACGAAGGCGAGCTCTACAACGTGATCCGAAATGGACGCGGTGTTCCCGCAGTACCGCTGGTGCTGTTGGGAATCGAACCATAGGCGGGAAGTAGCTTGGGTCGGTCCAAATCCGGAATGCACCGAGCCCGTAATCCGGCCGCACAAATGTGAACGTGCACAGGCCGACTGCTAACGCGCCGGCGCCGCTGAAATCGCCAACGCCGAGTGCGTATTCAGCGGGACACTGACCGAAGGATATCCGCTGGATCGGTCAGAACGCGCCCAAGCCGTCGCCCAGCTTCACCCCCGGAAGCTCGATCGCTCTGCGTGAGGCGCCGCCGAAAACCGCTCGAAGACTTGCGCGCTCGAGGTGGGTGAAAGCCTCTTGCTAAGCCGCGACGGGGCGGCGTTTACGCTTGACCAGGCTCGCGGTCTTTCGTGACG
>Ga0081539_10002398_pt1 | contig 26621 bp, 22 predicted proteins | sample TabmetS4T2R2_FD_71023 | JGI IMG/M metagenome (GOLD analysis project Ga0081539, IMG submission 71023) | Tabebuia heterophylla rhizosphere microbial communities from the University of Puerto Rico - S4T2R2 | ecosystem: Host-associated > Plants > Roots > Rhizosphere ...
TGACGAGGCCTCGGCGGCGTGGAGTGAAATCGAAGAGCATGTCTTCTCGCAGGGCACCATCTACTCCGCGGCCGAGCCGACCGTGTCCGTCATGCTTGCGGCGCTGATAGAGGACCAGCCGTCGTGGCGAAGTGGACGAATCTTGGATCTCCTGTTCTTCATCGTGAGGGGCGTTTCGGCTACGGACTCGTCCCTGCAAGGCCGCTGCAGGGATCGCGCGCGTGAAGGGCTTTGGCTGCTTGCGCGGTGGGCCCTGACGCATGAAGGGTGGGCGCGGGACAACGCCCTGGAGGTAATCGAGGTCATCGCCCCGGACCGCGTCGAACTCATGCGCTCGGCGATTGCCGAGCACTGACTTTCTCTGCTGCGAAGGCCAGTGGGCCCTCGAGGGTCAAGTGACCTGGTGATCGATGTTCGGTCGAACGCGTCCACGAGCGAGGTTGTCCACCCTCGCAAGCACGGCTGGAAGCCGATTTGGCCCCGCCATCGACGTAACGATCCGCGCCGCCTCCTCGATTTCAAGACCTCCGGCAGCCGTGACGTAGAGGGGCCTGATCGCTGAACCGCGGATTACCTCCGCCGCGTGTGTTGCGGTGCGAAAGGCCGTCTTGGCGACGCCGATGACGGGAATGCCGAACGCGTCTGCTGCATACGCCCCGAGCCCTGGGCGGCCTTGGGGGTCAAGGGTCGCGTAGCCATCGACGACTAGGAGTTCAAGTTGTGGGCCGAGCGCAAGGACCGCTCGGATGCACGGGAGTTCGCGTTTGTAGAGCTTGCCCGGCTCGTATGGCTCGGTTCGGGCGATGTCGGCGACGTGCTCGGACACGATCGTCGAGAAGGTCATCTCTCGGCAGACGACCAGTGCCGCCTTCGCTTGTTCCTGGTCGTCGTAGTGGACGTCTACGGCGCCGACCGTCGCCGCTTGGTTCACGGGCGAGTCAGCTGGCCTGGCCGCTGAAGGCTTGGCGGGCGTGGTGGCGCAGGAGGGCGCCTTCGATGAAGGCGGCGACGTGTTCTTGTTCTTCGGGGGTGAACTGGTCGACGGCTTCGAGCTTGAGCCACAGCGATTGGCTCTGGGGGCCGCGTTCGTCGTCGTCGAAGAGGAGCGAGTCAGCGCTGATGTTGAGCGCGAGCGCAAGGGACCGGAGGATGTCGAGGGTGGGCTGGCTGGTGCCGGCTTCGTAGCGACGGATCTGGGTGACGTGTGCGCCGGAGCGGTCGGCGAGCTGCTGCTGGGTGAGCGACTGTGACTTGCCGGCCGCGACGAGGTGGGCGGCGAAGTTGGTGTCGGTCACGGGCTCGCTTCCTGGGGCGTACAGCGGGGTGAGGTCTGCGGAAACCATAGGAGCCGCCTTCCGGGGTCGTTGACGCACGAGAGCGAACTAGGTGCTCGTGAGCCCGGGCTAGAGCCGGTCGTCGAGGAACCGCCGGCATTGCCGCCGGCTGCTGTCATTGAGCCGGGACTGGACTCACCGGCTCATCATGAGGTCTCCTCCGGGTTGGTTCCTGGCGGAGCCATTGTGTGGTCATCGGGCCTCCTGCGGTTGACGCATGTGTCACGACAAGCTTGCTCATCATGCAACGCCGCCGCCAGACCACCACCGGCCCGACCCTCACCGGCAAGGCACGCCACCACCGACGAGCACGGCCGTCCATGTCCCGGCGCCCCGCAGCGCGGACCCGGCCGCCTCGCCGGCTCCCGTCCGGCCGGGAGTGGCTGCCGCGAGCGATGAGGTGTCGCTGGACCGCCTGGGTGACCTGGTGTCGGCCCGCGCGGCTGCTCGAGGGGGAGATCGGCGTCCTGGTCGACGCCCTCGCCGCGGCCGGGACGAGCTAGCCGGCGATCGCGGGCCTGTTCGGGGGGTCCCGACAGGCCGCCCGCCAAGCCCACAACAGACCACGGGCCGGTTCTTCCCCAGTTGCTGGCTCTTCGGCTGTCGCCTCCACCGGTTGACCGGGCCGGGATGTCAGACTCGGCACCCGTGACCGCCCGTCCCGTCCCCGGCCGACCCTCGCGGTCGCTGTCGCGCGTCGGGGTCTGGCTGCTGGCGGTCCTGGCCGTCGTCGGGGTGTTGCGCATTTCGGCCGGAACGGCGTCGGCGACCGGCCTTCCTGAGGCCGGAAACCGCGTCCGGGCTTCCGCCCCCCAGACGATCACCGCGGTCGGGGTCAGCGAGCACGTTCGTGCTGGTCAGGGTCGGGGTCCACCGGTTCTGCACGGCCAGATCGTGGTGGCTACCGGTGTTGCCGCAAAGACAGCAGACGATTGGCCGGTCCTGAGCGGCATCGTGCGTGACGCGGCGAAGGGCAAGGGCAACTTGGTCTCGGCTCGGGCACGGCGTCTCAGGCTGAGCGAGCTGGCCAGGCGTGGGTCGGAGAGGGCTGACTACTATCTTTCCGGGGCCTCCCAGACGAATCTGGTCGCTCTGGCTCCGGCCCGGCATCGATAACCTCGCGGGATGGCATGAGGTCATGGTCTTGCAGTTCGAGGGCGGCCACCTCTGCTCCTGCGCCACGCCGCCCACCTGCCGCACGCGGTCGAATTCGACAGCTACGACATCGTCTTCTCCGCCTACACACCGACGACGAGACATCCGCGCGGGCACTCGCCGCCATCGTCCGGCAGGCACCCGAACTCCGGATCGACCCGCGGTCGCCCCGTGACAACGGCACCCACCTGCCGTCCTTGCACCCAAGAACCCGCCTCTTCGCGCGTGGCGGCCAGGGACGAACCCGGCCCGGGTCGGGGAACATCGCTGCGGCGAGGTTCCCGGCCCGGGCCGGTGCGTTCTGTCAGGTGCCTGTGCTGATCAGTACTTGATGGTCACCGCGAACGCCTTGGTCTTTCCACCGCTGGTGGCGGTCCCGTTGATCTTCACCGAGCCATGGACCGGGACGGCGAAGGTCGGGGTGCTGAATCCGCAGGCATAGACCGCCTTGCCCACGCTGCCGATGAGCGCCGTCTCGCCGCGGCTTGTCGGCTCGACGTTGCCGGCCCGGTCGGTCCCGAAATGTGTCAGCACGGTCGCGCCGGGTGCGCTGATGGTGACCGTGGTGGGCAGCGTCGTGACCGTGGTCGGCGGGATCGTCTGGGCACCGGAGGCGGAGTAGGTCAGGCTGGCCACGCCGGACCCGCTGTCAGTCGCGGTGAACGTGGCCTTGGTACTCGTGGTGTTCGCGCAGGTGACCGGCACCGTGCCGATGGCCTCACCGTTCTGGTCGAGGAATGTGGCCTTGCCGGTGATCGTCACAAGCTGCTGCCCGGACGGGAGGGCACCGGGCGCGAACGTGAGGGTAGACACCGGAGGTGTGGTGTCCTGTGGCTGCACGGTGAGCGTGAACGCCTGCGTGGCGTCCGGTTGCGAGCCGTTGTGCGCGGTGATGGTCACCGGGAACGCACCGGTCTGCGTCGTGGTGCCCGCCAGGGTGGCCGTGCCGTCGTTCCGGTCGGTGAACGTCACGCCACCGGGCAGCGCGCCGGTGAGGCTCAGCGCCGGGGCTGGGTCACCGCTCGCGGTGACGGTGAACGTCCCGGCCTGTCCCGCGGTGAATGTCGTCGAGGCACCACTGGTGATCTTCGGTGCGGTGCCGCCCAGCTCGAACGCGCCGACGTCACAGTTCGGCGTGCGGGCGACGCCGCGCTGGTCGTTGGTCGAGCAGTGCGCTGATGCCGCACCGGGGGCGACGAAGTCGGCCGGGATGACCCGTCGTGCCGGGTTGGGTCCGGCGCCCGGGATGGTGGAGGTGGCCAGCAGCGGCACGGTCGGCGTCGGGCCGCCGTGGTCGCCGATCGCGCCGAGGTAGCCGGCGATGTCCGCGGAGTTCTGGACGCTGCCGGTGCCGGTCAGGCCGCAGGAGTCGTCGTCGGCGACGGTGTAGGCGTCACTGCCCGGGCCGGCGATGATGCAGTTCGGCGCGCCGCCGACGGACCTGATCAGGAGGGTGGCCGCCATCCGCACCGTGCCGCCGCTCTGCAGACGGAGCGCGCCGCCGGCGTTGCGGGCGAATGTGGCGCCGGTGACAGTGGCAACGGCGGTGATGAGGCCGACCCCGCCGTTGTCGCTGATCGTCGAGTCCGTCACGGTCACGTTGCCCGCGTTGATCGCCGAGCCGGACAGTCCGGTGGCCGTCGATCTGGCCATCGTGACCTGCCTCGCGAGAATCCCGCCGCCAGAACCGTTGCCGGTCAGGGTCGATCTCGTGAGAGTCACGTCGTCGACCTCGGCGCGGACGGCGGACCCCTGCGCGGAGACGGCGACGCTCGAGTCGAGCAGGGCGATCGATCCGTCGACTCCGCTCGGGTCGGGAGATATCGCGCCGGCGATGACGACGCCGGAATTGTCGAGGAGCCGCATCCCGGTGGCGGTGACATGGCCTGCGTTCACTGCGATCGCGGAGCCGCCGCCGACCCGGTTGGCGATGCTGTTGGCGGGCTTGCGGCCCCGCTGGACGGTGAAGCCCTGGAACGTCACGTAGCTGTGGTCGAGCGCGAAGATCGACGCGCTGCTGAGGTTGCCGTCGATGATCGGGTTGGTGACGCCGGTCGCGGCGCGGATGGTGAGCTGTCGGTCGGCGGTGCTGCCGGGCAGCCTGGCCACGTCATAGGTGCCGCTGTACCAGGTCGAAGGGTCGTTCGGGTCACCGCTTCGAGCCAGCTCGACGACGCTGCCCGCTCCGGCCAGGTGCAGCGCCGTGGTCAGCGTGCATTGGTCGGCGACGACGTCGGTCCGGGGACAGTCCGCCACCGCGTCCCCCGCGCCGCCGTGCGGGTAGGCGAACAAGCTGGCTCCGTTGATCGGCGACTCGACGGCACCGATGTCGCAGGGGGTGCCGCGCGGCAGGCCGCGCTGGTCGGTGCCTGCGCAGACCGCCGCGCCTTCGGGCGCGAAATCGGCCGGGACGACGTCATTGGCCGGGTTGTCCGAGGACGGGCTGAGGGGCACGGTGTCGGTCGGGCCGCCGTGCGGGCCGAGGCTGCCGAGCTGGTCGTCGATCGTCGGCGAGTCCGAGACGCTGTGCTGGGCGGCGGAGAAACCGCACGTCGCCTCGTCGGAGATGTTGTAGCCGCCGTCGACGACCGGCGACTGGCAGCCGTTGCCCACCGCAAGGCCAGGGGACTTGGCCATGATCGTGGCGGCGAGGGTCAGCGCGCCGCCTCCACCGATGGTGTCGTTGACGAACGTCGACGAGGTGACCGTCGACGGGATGCCCGTCGTATGTTCGATCGCGTCGCTGCCGGCTTCGCCCGTGTTGGCGGCGAACGTCGAGTTGCGGACCGCGAGGGGTCCGGGCGAGGAGATCGCGCCGCCCCGATCTGCGATGTTTCTGGTGAACGTCGATTCGCTGATCGAGGCGATTCCGCCACCGGGGTTGGCGATCGCGCCGCCCGAGGCGGTCAGGTCGGTGCTCCCGTTGCCGGAAAACGTCGAGCGGCGCACGGTCAGTGTGGCGTCACCGCCGTTGGCGCCACTGCTGATCGCTGCGCCGACGTAAGCGTCGTTGGCCGTGAACCGACTGTCGGTGATCGTCGCGGTGGCCGTGCCGTCGTACCCGCACGGGGCGTGGTCACCGTTGCTGATGGCTCCGGCGTTGACGTCGGACCGGTTGCCGTCGAACGTCGAGCTCGCGACGGTCAGCGTGCCGGCGTTGTAGATCGCGCCACCGTAGCCGAGGAGCCGGCCACGGCCCAGGTCGACGTCGGCACTGTTTCCGGTGAACCGCGCACCGGAAACGGTGAGCGTCCCCCCGTTGTAGATCCCGCCGCCGAGGGCGGTCACCTCCTCAGGGCATAGCTGAGTCGGGTCCGCCAGGCCGTTGCGCACGGTCACGGCGTCCATGGCGGCATGCACACCCGGGTCGATGGTCAGAACCGTGCCGTTGCCGTTGCCGTCCAGCACGGGCTGGACCACCCCAGGCGCCGGCGCCATCGTGACCGGAGCCCCGGCAGACGTTCCAGGGGTCGAAACCCTGAAGTGACCGCCGTACGGCCCCGCCTCGGCCAGCAGCACGGTGTCACCCGGCGCCGCCAGCTGGAGCGCCTGGCCGAGACTGCACCGGGACGCCGCCGTCGACGTCTGCGGGCAACTCGTCGGCGACGACGCCCCGCCCGCCGCATAGGCGAACAGCTGGGTCGCGGCCGACGCGGGCGCGGCGGCCGCCACCAGCAGCGCCGCCGTCGTGGCGGCGCCCGCTGCGATCGCAGTCACCCGCGTCGCCAGCGTCTTGCTCCGCATCCAGTCCATCACTATCCGTACTCCTTCTCGCCGGCCGCCCCCTGCGGACGGGGTTGAAGGCCGATCATGCTGGCGCGAGTGATCGACTCCAAGAGAGCCAGGTCGCCTCTTGGCACCCGACCCAGGTCGGGTGCGCGGACCCGACCCAGGTACCTTCAGCGCGGCGTCCCGACCTGTCACGCTTCTCCCGTGGCGCAGAAACACTGGGCCCGGTCTCCGTTGCAGCTGCCGCTGCTCAGCCTGGGCATCGCGGCGCTGGCGTTCGTCGGCCTTGAGATCGCCCTGCTCGCCGACGCGCACTACCCCCAGCCGCTGTGGCCGACAGTGCTCTACGTCATGGTCGGGTCGGGCTACATCGGAGCCGGCCTGCTGGCGTGGTGGCGTCGGCCGGCCAACCGGATCGGTGCCCTGATCGTCGCCGGCGGCGCGGCCATGCTGATCGCCGATCTGCTGAACACCGCGGTGCCGGTGCTCGTGGACGTCGGGATCGTGATGGCCACGGTGTGTCTCGCGGTGATTCTGCACCTGCTCCACGCGTTCCCGTCCGGCCGGCTGCGCAGCACCGCCTCGCGGGTGACCGTCGCGACCGCCTACGGGGTGGCTGTGCTCCTGCAGCCGCCGCTGTACTTGTTCCGCCCCGGCAACCCGCTGACGGTCGCCGACCGCCCGGACCTCGCCACGGCTGGCCAGTGGCTGCAGTCGTCGGTGGGCGCGGTCGCGATCGGGTCGACCGCGGTGATCCTCGCCGGCCGGCTGCGCCGCGCCGACCGCCGGCAGCGGCTCGTGCTGGCCCCGGTGTACGGCTACGGGATATTCGCGGTCTTGTTCATCCCCCTGTCGGCGCAGCTGCTCGTGCCGCTGCTCGGGCTCGACGCCATCCAGTTCGGCGTGATGCAGCTGATCGTCCTCGCCGGGGTCCCGCTGGCTTTCACGCTGGGTGTGTTGCGTGGCGGGTTCGCCCGCACCGGCCAGGTCGAGGAGCTCGGCACGTGGCTGTCCCGGGTCGACGCCGGCCGGCCGGGACTCACCGCGGCACTGGCCCGCTCCCTCGGCGATGACTCGGTGCGGGTGCTGTTCTGGTCTCCGAGGGGCTACGTCGACGACGCCGGCGTGCCGGCGAGCCTGCCGGGTCCGGACGCCGACCGAGGTGTCGTCGAGTTCGAGGTCGAGGGGCAACGGGTCGCGGCGATCTGCTACGACGCAACGCTGATCGCCGACCCCGAGCCGGTGGGCGCCGCCGGGCGGGTGGCCGCGATCGCGCTGGCCCACGAACGGCTCACCGCGGAGCTGCGGGCCAGCGAGGAGGAGGTTCGCCAGTCGCGGTTGCGGATCGTCGAGGCCGGCGACCGGGAGCGGCGGCGGATCGCCCGCAACCTGCACGACGGCCTGCAGGTACGGCTCGTCCTGCTGGCCATGCAGGCGCAGCAGCTCGCCTCCGACAGCGCAGACTCGCCCGCAACGGGAGACGCGGCGACCGGGTTGCGAACCGGGATCGACGCTGCAGCCACGGAGCTGCGGACGCTGGTGTACGAGGTGATGCCGGCCGCTCTGGTCGAGCGGGGCCTTGCCGCCGCGGTGGAGGATCTGGTCGACCGGGTGCCGCTGCGGACCCGGCTCGACGTCCGTGTGCCCGGCGGCGCGCTGCCGCCCGCGGTCGAGTCGACGGCCTACTTCGTGGTGGCCGAGGCGCTGACCAACGCGCTCAAGCACGGTGCCGCGCACGAGGTCTCGGTATGCCTGCAGCGTGACGGCAACGGCCACCTCACGGTCGAGGTGGGGGATGACGGCGTCGGCGGGGCGCGGGCAGGCGGAGGGTCCGGGTTGTCCGGGCTCGCCGACCGCGTCGACACCCTCGGCGGCACATTCCGCCTGGACAGCCCCGAAGGCGGCGGCACCCGCCTGCGGGTGGAGCTGCCATGCGGCTCCTGATCGGCGAGGACGAGGCGCTGCTCCGGCAAGGGCTCACGTATGTGCTGGAGCACGCCGGACACGACGTCATCGGCACCGCCGCCGACGCGGTCGAGCTGATCCGCCAGGCCGAGGAGCGCGCGCCCGACATGGTCGTCACCGATATTCGGATGCCCCCGGGCCACACCGACGAGGGCCTGCGCGCGGCACTGCACATCCACCGCTCCCGGCCGGAGACCGCGATCGTCGTGCTGTCCCAGCACGTACAGCGCCGGTACGCCGTCGAACTGCTCACGGAGCGCCCCACCGGCGTGGGCTACCTGCTCAAGCAGCGCATCGGCGACATCCCGACGTTCTGCGCCGACCTCGAACGAGTCCGCGCCGGCGGGACCGTGCTCGATCCCGAGGTGGTCGCGCTCATGATGGCCGCCGCCCGCCGCGAGGACCGGGCGGTCGAGCAGCTCACACCACGCCAGAGCGAGGTGCTCGCGTTGATGGCGCAGGGCCGGTCCAACGCGGCGATCGCCCGGCAGTTGCACATCACCGAGAAGGCCGTGGTGGGTCACGTGTCGAACATCTACGACCTGCTCGGCCTAGCACAGTCCGACGACGACCACCGCCGCGTCCTTGCTGTGATCCGGTACCTGTCGCGGTGAGCGACGCCACCCGAGCGCGGATCAGCCAGCGCCCAAAGAGCAGCGCGTCAATCAAGCCGCGATCGGGCGCGGTGAGCACGCGATCTTTCTGCGGGCGCCGTTCGTTCGCTGGGAAAGCCGACGCGGTCACCGGCCGCTTGACTGGTGGGTTTGGTGGTGCGCCGTCAGGGACTCGAACCCCGAACCCGCTGGTTAAGAGCCAGCTGCTCTGCCAATTGAGCTAACGGCGCGAACGGAGATCGAGGCTAGCATCCCGCCTCCGCGGTCACGAAACCGATTCCGCGGCGCGGCGCGAGACGACGACCTGGGGTGAGTGACGGGACTCGAACCCGCGACCCTCTGGACCACAACCAGATGCTCTACCAGCTGAGCTACACCCACCATGCGCCCGACCGGGCGGCGTCGAGAAGTGTACCCGTACCGCTGCCGACGCCCGCGCGGGTTTAGCCGCGTGCCCGGCGTCACGATCAGGTTGCCGAAGTGACCCGGCAAGTGGGTCACTTCGGCAACCTGACTCGGCCCGAGGCGGCCGGAGCGGGGAGTCGCGAACGCTGCCGGCGTCACCGCCCGTTGCCGGCGTCACTGCCCGCTGGCGGCCTCCGGGGGCTCCGACTCGGCGTCGCCCTCGGCCCGCTCCGACGGAGGGAGCACGTACTTGCGGGCGACCGCACGCGCCGTCTCGCTGTCCGGGCCCGGCTGTGGAACGAAGAGCATCTCCCGGTAGTACTTCAGCTCCTCGATGCTCTCCCGGATGTCGGCCAGCGCGCGATGGCCGCCCCGCTTCACGGGCGAGGCGAAGTACACCCTCGGGTACCAGCGCCGGGCGAGCTCCTTGATCGAGGAGACGTCCACGATTCGGTAGTGCAGGTGGTCTTCCAGAGCGGGCATGTCGCGGGCCAGGAAGCCGCGGTCCGTAGCCACCGAGTTACCGGCCAGCGGCGCGCGGCGGGCTTCGGGCGCCCACTGGCGGATGTAACCGAGGACGGTCTCCTCGGCCTCGGCGAGCGTCAGCCCGTGCTCCAGTTCAGCCAGCAGACCCGACGTCGTGTGCATGGTGCGAACGACGTCCACCATGCGCTCCACGGCCTCGTCCGGGGGCCGGATGACGACGTCGATCCCCTCGCCCAGAACGGTGAGCTCTGAGTCGGTGACCAGGGCGGCGACCTCGATGAGCGCGTCCGTGCGGAGGTCCAGGCCGGTCATCTCGCAGTCGATCCAGACGATCCGGTCCTGGGAGCGCTCGCTACCGTCGGGGGCCACGGCCGTACTCTACGCGGCGGCCATTGGATCTCCGTCGTCCCGACACCCAGGCGGGCCCGCTTGAAGATCGATCCGAAACGGGGCGGTGCGCCGTCGCGCTCGGCCGGGAGTCAGTAGCCTCGGCACCGTGAGTTACGACGCCTCCTACCAACCGGCGCGACCGGCCGGTCTGCCGGCCGGCCACCCGCTGCCGCGACCGGCGCGGCCGCGGGCACGGCTGGTGCTGCTGTGGGTGGCGATCTGCGTGACTCTGGCCGGGTCGGGCCTGCTCAGCCTCCTGGCGATCACCTCGGAGACCGGTGTGATCGGCCTGGTGACCGGCGCCCTTCTGGCCGCCGTGCCCGTGTTCCCCGTGGTGGCGACCTTGCTCTGGCTGGATCGTTACGAGTCGGAGCCCAACTCCATGCTCGCGTTGGCGTTCGCGTGGGGCGCCGGCGTGGCGACGCTGGGCGCACTTGTGATCAATACCGCATCGCTGCAAGCGATCAAGGCCGCCGGCGGCGACGTGACGACGGCCGCCGTCCTGGTCGCCCCCGTCGTGGAGGAGACGTTCAAGGGGCTCGCCATCGTCGTCGTCCTCCTGCTCCGACGCCGGGAGTTCGACGGGATCGTGGACGGCATCGTCTACGCCGGGCTCGCCGGCATCGGGTTCGCGTTCGTCGAGAACGTCCTCTACCTGGGGCGCACCCTCGCCGAGTCCGGAGGAGCGGGCACGGCGGCGGTCTTCGTGCTGCGCTGCGTCGTCTCGCCGTTCGCCCATCCGCTGTTCACTTCCGCGACCGGGATCGGCGTCGGTATCGCCGTACGCTCGCGGAAGCGAGCAGTGAAGATCATCGCGCCCATCCTGGGGTGGTGCGTCGCGGTCCTGTTGCACGGCGCCTGGAATCTGTCCGCCGCCTCCGGCCTGGCAGGCTTCGTATCGGTATACGTCGTGGTCCAGCTGCCGGTCTTCGCCGCCTTCGTGGGGCTGGCTCTGTGGGCCCGGCATCGGGAAGGCCAGCTCATCGCCCAGCATCTGGCGGTCTACGGCAGCACCGGCTGGCTCACCCCGGCCGAGGTGGCCATGCTGGCGTCGCTGCCTCGCCGACGGGACGCGCGGGGCTGGGCCAAGCGGACGGGGGGACCAGCGGCACGGCAAGCCATGCGCGACTTCCAGGAGCTGGCCAGCGAACTGGCCTTTCTGCGGGAGCGGATGGCGCACGGGACGGCGCCTCCGGACGCCCGGACCACCGAATACTCCATGCTCGCCGCCATGTCCCAGCTCCGAAGCGGCTTCCTGCCCCGCTGGGCCGGCGGCCCGTGACCGCCGTCGTGCCGGGTCAGCCGCCGGTCATGGAGAAGTGCATCCAGTCCTTCTTCGTCCGGTAGTTGCCGCCCCACCCCCAGCCGACGGAGGCGAAGGCGCGAGCGACCGGCCCGCCCGGGAAGATCATCCCCGGCCGCCGGTCGTCCCGGTCCGTGTACGCCCGCGCCAGCTCCGGAAGCACCGTCCGCCCCGAGACGTAGGGGTTCTGGAACGGGTTGACGTCGATGGCCCGCCCGTAGGCGTGCTGTGACCACGTGGTCTGGCCGACGACCGGCCGGCACACGAACCCCGCGGTGTCGTTGCCGTCACCGGTGGGCGGTGCGTCCAGGTCGGCCTGGCTGATGACGCGCATCTCCTCGATCGGAAACCCGGCGGCGAACAGCCGGCGGAACACCGTCACGGCGTCGGAGGCCGCCGAGCGGTGCACCATCAGTTCCCCCGTATGCGCCCGGCCGTCGAAACCGCGGAACGTCACTGTGACGTAGCGCAGGTCATCCAGGCGGACCGGGCACGCCCCCACCCACGTGGAGCGGGCGGCGACCGACGTAGGCACGGCCGTGATCCGCGAATGGAACCGTCCGTCAGTCGGCGGCGGGAGGAGGTCCTTCGTCATGATGCGGCGATCCACCAGTTCCGGCGGCGTGGAACCGGCGATCCCGAACCCATCGGGGCCGATGGGCAGGACGCGATGTCCCAGCCAGGACGGCGCGGGCGTGGCACCGCCGAGTACGGCTGGAGTGGACGACCGGGCCGGCGACGGCGCCGTCGGTGGTGCCGTTGTCGGTGGGGTGGTGGCGGGCGCCGTGGCGCTGGTCACGGTGGTCGGTGTCGCGGTCGGGTGCCCGGCCGCCGACGACTCCCCGCCGCAGCCGCACAGCGCGAGGGCGAGGACGACGGCCAGGACACAACCGGGGCCCGCCCTCGCCACGTCTCGGTGGTACCCCGTGGGACTGGCTGACGGCAAGAGGTGCAAGCGGATCATCATGGACCGGTCGATCGCTGCACCCTCGTCGTGACGCCGAGCTTGAGTGGTTTCCCGACGTTGGAGGGCCGTGTTCGGGATGGCACTGTGGGGCCATGGTGACTCACGTGCCCTCGGCCGACGACAGGTCCGCGCAGCGCGCCGATGCCGGATCGGGGGAGCAGCCGATCTGGACGCCGTCCGCCCGGCGGGTGCAGGCGGCGAATGTCTGGCACCTCCTCGACCTGATCAACCAGCGGCACGGCGCCGGGCTGACCCAGGACTACCGCGCGCTGCATTCCTGGAGCATCGACCATCCCGGAGAGTTCTGGGCGGCGGTCTGGGATCACTGCGCCGTCCCGGGGGAGCGGGGCGCACGTCTCATGGAGGTCGGCGCGACTCTGCCGGAGACGCGCTTCCTGCCCGACGCGCGGCTCAACGTCGCCGAGGCACTGCTGTCCCGAACCGGGCCGGCACCAGCGCTGATCTTCGTCGGGGAGGACGGCGAACGCGCCGACCTGTCGTGGGACGGCTTGCGGGACCTTGTCTCCCGGCTGCAGCGCGCGTTGCTGGACGACGGCGTGCGGCCCGGCGACCGGGTTGCCGCGGTGGTGTCCAACCGTCCCGAGGCCTATGCATTGATGATCGCCGCTGCATCCGTCGGCGCGACCTTCACCTCCGTCTCCCCGGACTTCGGGCCCGCGGCGGTGCTCGACCGGTTCGCCCAGGTGGAGCCCACGGTCCTGGTCGGCGTCGCCGCGTATTCCTACGGCGGCAAGCGGTTCGACATCACCGGAAGCCTGGCAGACGTCGCAGACGGGCTGCCGACCCTGCGCCGAGCCGTGCTCCTTGGCGGGGATCCGCCGGAAGGCAGACGCTCCGAGTGGACCACCTGGGACGCGTGGATCGACCGTCCGGCGGGCGAGCTGCTGATACTGCAGCGGTTCCCGTTCGATCACCCCTGGTACGTCCTGTACTCCTCCGGCACGACCGGGACGCCGAAGTGCATCGTGCACGGCGCGGGGCGCGTCCTGCTGAAGCATGTTGCCGAGCACCGGTTCCAGCATGATCTCGGCGGGAACGACCGGTTGTGCTTCTTCACCACCGCCGGCTGGATGATGTGGAACTGGCAGGCGTCGGCGCTCGCGTCGGGAACCACGCTCGTTCTCTATGACGGGTCGCCGTTCCACCCGGGCGGCCATCGCCTGTTCGACCTCGTCGACGAGCACCGCGTCACCGCGCTGGGCGTGTCGCCGCGGTTCCTCGACGCGTGTGCCCAGGCGGGGTTGCGGCCGCGGGACAGCCATGATCTGTCCTCGCTGCGGACCTTGCTGTCCACCGGGTCGCCGCTCACCGCGGAGGGATTCCGGTACGTGTACGACGCCGTCGCGTCCGACGTCCACCTGGCTCCCATCTCTGGAGGCACCGACCTGTGCGGGGTCCTGATCGGAGCGGAGCCGACCTCGCCGGTGTACGCCGGGCAGATGCAGGCGGCGACGCTCGGCGTGGCGGCCGACGTGGTCGACGAATCGGCGATGTCGCTGCCGGTGGGTGAGCGCGGGGAGCTTGTGGTGCGGGGAGCCTTCCCGTCCATGCCGCTGCAGTTCTGGAACGACGCGGACGGCAGCCGTTATCGCGCCGCGTACTTCGAGCGCTTCCCCGGCCTGTGGCATCACGGCGACTTCGCGGAGCGGACGGAGCAGGGCGGCTTCATCATCACCGGCCGCTCCGACGCCACGCTCAACCCCGGTGGGGTGCGGATCGGCACTGCCGAGATCTATCGGCAGGTGGCGACGGTGGACGGGGTCGTGGAGTCCCTCGCCATCGGGCAGGAGGTAGCCGGTGATACCCGCGTGGTGCTCTTCGTGCAGTTGCGACCCGACATGAGCCTCAACGCCGAGCTGGAACGGCAGATCCGCACCCGGATCCGGATGAACCTGTCGCCTCGGCACGTCCCGGCTGTCATCGTCCAGGCGCCGGACCTTCCTCGAACCCGCTCCGGCAAGCTGTCCGAGCTGGCAGTTCGCGATGTCGTTCACGGCCGGGCGGTGGCGAACACCGGAGCGCTGGCCAACCCCGAGGCGCTGGAGTTCTTCGCCGATGTGCCTCGGTTGCGTTCATGAGCGTCCGGCGTAGTGCGGGACTCCTGCTCTACCGCGCGGCGGCCGGCGGTCCGGAGGTGCTGCTGGCTCACATGGGTGGACCGTTCTGGGCGCGCAAAGACGCCGGTGCCTGGTCCATCCCCAAGGGGGAGTACGACGACGAGGAGCCGCTGGCCGCCGCCCGGCGGGAGTTCGCGGAGGAACTCGGTGTACCCGCACCGGACGGCGATCCGGTCGACCTGGGATCGGTGCGGCAGTCCGGCGGCAAGCAGGTGCACGTCTGGGCCATGCCGGGGTCCCTCGACCCGTCGTCGGTGACGCCCGGCACGTTCCAGATGGAGTGGCCACCACGCTCCGGTCAGCTGCAGGAGTTCCCGGAGGTGGACCGGGTCGCCTGGTTCGACGTGCCGACAGCGGCTGTCAAGCTCGTCAAGGGCCAAGTGCCGTTTCTCGACCGGCTGACTGCGTTGTTATGAGGCGGCGAGCACGGGGTTGTTCTCAGTACGGGCTGGAGAAGATCGAGCTTCGAGATCGGGGTGGAGTACCGGGCGGCGCCGGTCGGGAGGCGCCGCCCGGTACGACTCAGCCGATGAGGTGGTCGAAGTCCCCGTCCTTCACGCCGAGAACGAGGGCCTCGATCTCCGCCTGGGTGTAGACGAGGGCAGGTCCCTCGGGGTGGCGGGAGTTGCGCACTGCAGCTCCTCCGGTGGGCAGCGCCGCGATCTCGACGCAGTTGCCCTGAGAGTTGCTACGACGGCTCTTCTGCCAGACAGCGTCCGTGAGCTCGGTAGCTGGCATGCCGTTGTAGATGTGGCCCATCTCAGCCTCCTGAACGTCGACACGCCGGGTGACGTGTCTTGTACTCAGCAGATGCACGTGCATTAGCAAGGGCATCTGCATCGACGCCGACTATAGCCCACATGGAAGGGGCGACGTGTTGCCAGGAGTGATGAAAGGAACCGTTGTGACCAAAGGGGCAGATGAGTCTCGAAAAGAGACGGTGTGACTCCAAATCGTTATCCGTGTCGCGAATAACACCACACCGTGCCTTCAGATCATAGGGTGATCCTATGCATCTCGCACCGCCGCGACTCGCTGCTCCACGTGGTCCGAATTGTCCTTTACGCTCCGTAACGTCGCGGCATCGGCGACGCGTTCGCTCGCGGTGACCGCACGCCGGACCGGCAGAAGTGCTCGGCAGGTGCCCCACGAGCCCGGTTCGGGGACTTCGGCCGGTCCGGCGTGCGCCCCGCACTCGATCACGTGGGGATGCCCGGCCCTGACCTAGACCTGCGTGAGGATCTTGTGCAGGCTCTCCATGCTGTGGTCAGGCTGCTGGCTGTCCACGGTCAGCCGCTCGAACGTCTGGACGTAGCGCTCGACCTGGTCCTTGCGCTCGATGTAGAGCGCGCCCACGAGCTGCTCGACGTACACGAGATCCTGGAGTTCGGCATCGGGGAACCGCAGGATGCTGAACGGCCCGCCCTCTGCCGCATGCCCGCCGAAACGGAACGGCATGATCTGCACCGTGACGGTCTTCGTCTCCATGAGGTCGAGCAGGTGCTGCAGCTGCGAGCGCATGACCTTGCGTCCGCCCATCGGCCGGCGCAGCGCAGCCTCGTCCACAACCGCCCACAGCCGTCCGGGGCTCTCTTCGCGGCTCAGCAGCTTCTGCCGGGTGAGTCGCAGGTTCACCCGGCGCTCGACCTCCTCGACGGGCGCGTCCGCCTGGCCGCTGGTGATCACGGCGCGGCAGTAGTCCTCGGTCTGCAGGAGTCCTGGAACGAACTGCACCTCATATGTGCGGATGAGGGATGCCGCCTCTTCCAGCCCGATATAGGTCTGGAACCAGTTCGGCAGGACGTCGTCGTAGCCGTGCCACCAGCCTGGGCTGTTCGCCTCGCGGGCCATCGTGATGAGGGCCTCGCGCTCGACCCCCTCGGTGACGCCGTACAGCTCGAGGAGATCATTGACGTCGCGGTCCTTGAAGCTGACGCGGCCCAGCTCCAGCCGGCTGATCTTGGATTCGGAGGCGCGGATACGATAACCCGCCTGCTCACGGGTGATGCCGGCGCTCTCGCGGAGACGACGCAGTTGAGCCCCGACGAGGATCCGTCGAACGGTTGGCCCGCCCGACGCGGTCGTCGTCACGACTGTTCCTCCCGCTTATCCGTGACTTGACAGTGTGCCACCTTCTGCGGGCGCTGCGTATCCCTAGTCGCTTTCGAACGCTCCGTACCGTGTCGTCCCGCGGCCTCACGCTCACTCTGTGGCTCATGTGACCACGGTGAGTGAAGTGACCGCCGGGATTCTTCCGTCATGCCGAAAAAGTCCTTGATTGCAGAAATAGACTTGCTGATGCACGTGCATCTGGCGAGTGCACTCCGCTAGTCTTGCGCTGCACGTGCATTTGCTTACGGCGTCTGCACCAGCCGAATGAGCATGCAGCCCCACAGTAACGGGCCGGCAATGGGCTCGTCCCGGGGCGGAGTGGGAGTTGCCGTGGGTGACCGGGGTCGACCGGGTGCGCGAAGGTGTGACGCCTCGACGGGTCGATGCTACGGGCTTGATGGCGGCCGTGTGTCCCAGATCCGTGTGTCCCAGAGCCGTGGATGCGGGTGATCGGGATGACTCGAGCCGCCACACGGCCCCTGACCCTGGTCACCGGGGGCCTCCCCGAGGACGTGCTCGCCACCGGTCGCGTGGGTCCTTCCGGTCTTGGCCGGCGCGCCCCCGAACCGATGAGCGCCGCCGTGCGACTGCGACCCACGTACGGATCGGTTCGCGTCACGCGGCAGTTCGTCCAGCAGACTCTCGCCGCGTGGCGTGCCGACGACATCCGCGACGATGTTTCGCTCGTTGCTTCCGAGCTGGTGGCGAACGCTCTGCGGTACGGGGTACGACTCGATCCGCCGGGCACCGGGCCACGGGGGAGTTCGGAGGTGGGGGAATCCACCGTCAGGCTGCGCCGCCCGAGGGATTGGGGTCTGGCCGGAGCAGGACCAGTGGCGGTGAACCTGTTCCTCAGTGGCTCGCGCCTGGTGTGCGCCGTCACCGATCCGAGCATCGAGCCGCCGTCGCCCGTCGTGGCTCCCGCGACGTCCCGATCCGGTCGGGGCCTCCAGATCGTCCAGTCGCTGAGCCAGCAGTGGGGTTGGTCGACGCTGACGGACGGTGAGCGACACGTTGGTAAGGCGGTGTGGGCCGTGTTCGCGCTCGAGGGCGGTCGACGGGAGGCGCACGCGATATGAGACCCCTGCTGCCGCTGCGTCGCGATGCCCGGCACAATGCGGCCGTCCTGGGCGCCCTCGCGGTGGTGGGGGACGCCGGCATGACGGACATTGCGCTCGCCGTGACCCTTGCCATCCCGGAGCCACGACTGCATGCCGCCCTCAAGCGCCTCACCGACGCCGGACTGGTGGAACCGGACTCGGACGACGGCGGTCTCACTCAAATGCAGCGGGCCTGCTACCGGCTCGTCCCGCGGGCCCCGGCATAGGCCTAGTCTCGAGGCGTAGCACCCGAAGGCTTGCGGCCCACTCCGGCCAAGACCCGGACGGATCCGATCGGGCCGCCCGCGCGCCAGGTGGCGACGTCGGTGATGCCGGGCTCCACCAGTTCCAGCCCGTCGAACAGCTGCTCGATCTGTGAGCGCGTCCGCAGGACCAACGGTGCGGTCGCGTTGGCGAAGATGCCCTCCAGCATCCGGATCGCCTCGTCCGACATGCCGTCCGTGCACACCGCCGAGATCGCCACATGACTTCCCGGCGCCAGCGCGCGGGCAAAGTGCGCCACGATTCCGGGCGCGACGTCGCGCCGGACGAAATGCAGGACTGCGACCATCAACACGCCGACCGGTTGGCTGAGATCGATCAGGTTGCGCACGGCGGGATCGGAGAGGATCGCCGCAGGCTGCCGCAGATCGTGTGCCAGCGTGATGACGCCGTCGATGGCCTTCCGCAATGCGCGATTGTGCGCCATCACCATGGGGTCGTTGTCGATGTACACGACCTTTGGCGATGGGTGAGCCGCGTTCGCCACCTCATACACGTTGGGTGAGGTGGGGATCCCGGTTCCCAGGTCGACGTATTGGGTAAGGCCCTGTGCCGCCATGTGCTGAACGGCACGAACGAGGAATCCGCGATTGGCCTGGGCTAGCTGGCGGTAATCCGGAAACAGCCGCGCGATCTTCTCGACCGCGGCGCGGTCGACGGCGAAATTGTCCTTGCCGCCCAGTGCGTAGTCATACATCCGGGCCGAACTCGGCCGGGTCGTGTCGATATCGGGCGGAACCCAATCGGCGTCGTCCTCCGTCCAGCTCCAGTCGTATTCGGGGCCCGCGTCGTGTGACCGCTCAGTGGTCATCGACACCTCACCCCTAAGCCGGTCGAGGACACTCCGTCACCAGAGTAGCCAGCCGGGCTACGAGGGGTGAAGGCACCCGCGGCTCCTCTCACCCGCCGCCCGGTCTGTCCTCCGGGCGACGGCGCACGTCGGATGCGGGAAGCCAGTCGCTGCGGATCTCGCTGCCCGGTCCCTCCCAGCGCACCTCGACGGCCTCACGGGTCCATGCCAGCGCGGTCCCCGGAACATCCATCGTGTCGCCCGTGTCGAAGCGGATGCGCGCCGTCACCGGCACACCCCGTTGCGGCCTGGTGATCGGCCCCTTCGGCACGACGCGGAGGATCCGTGGGTCATCGGGCATGGGTCGACTCCTCAGGAGAAGGCTCTCGACCCGACGCCAAGTCTACATGAGATCGAACAGGTGTTCGATAGGAATGGGGGAGACGCGGGGGTTCAGAGTGGCGGCAGGAGAACGCCGAACCCTCCGATGCCCAGCTTGATCAAGACGTTGCCGGGTGCCAGGAGATCGGCGACCCGCGCGGCGGTCAGGACGTCCAGTTCCCGTAAGCGGTCGCGGTACGCGCCATCGCCCGCCACGCGGGCCGTGTTCAGCTCGACGGTGTTGTGCCAGACCTTGCGCCGCGCCTCACGCAGGAAGCGCCGGCTCGCGGCGCGATTGAACGGCTGCAGGAGCCGATCGGTAAGCGTCCTGGCGCCGCTGATGGCCTGCAGTTCGGCGTCCTCGTCGTTCACCCGGGAGGCCAGGACCTCATCGATTCGTTGGTGGTCGCGACGTCGGCACTCGACCACGTCCGGCTGCTCGAAGTCGGCGGGTGTGATGACGTCAAGCAGCGCCTGTGGCAGGTCGTAATTCACGTGTGCATTGATGCCGAGCAGGACGTGGATCAGGGGCGGTAGATCGGGATCGGCGCCGAACGCCACGCGCCACGGTCGCGCCGCAGACGCCGGGTCGGCGCGGTACGCCTCGAGCGCGTCGACGTAGAGCTCAGCGAAGGCAACGTCCCACCGATCCACCCAGCGCGCGTCCTCGAAACGGCGCTCCCGGATCGCGGCGGCCACCGCAGCCGTCGTGCGGCTGTACGTCGCGAGGAAGTGCCGCTTCGGGTCGCCGGCCGCCTCGAGGGGGACGAGCAGCTCGCGCATCCGCTGGAGGACGGCGTGGATGTCGCCCTCGACATCTCCGGTCGGCACGTTCTCCATCTGGCTGGACATCGACGCCCCCTCCGGTCCGGCCGCGTTGCGGACAGTATGCGCTGGCTCGCGCCGTGTACCGAGCATTCGTCAGCCCACGATGCGCCCGCGCACCTCGCCGAAGCCGATGGTCGTTCCGTCAGGACCCGGGGCGGTCGCGGTGATGACGACCTCGTCTCCGTCTTCCAGGAAAGAGCGTGTGGACCCGTCCGGGAAATACAGCGGATCTCGCCCGTCCCAGGTGAGTTCCAGGAACGACCCGCGCTGATCTGGCAGGGGCCCGGACACCGTGCCCGAGGCGAACAGGTCACCGGTGCGCAGCCGTGCGCCGTTCACCGTCATGTGCGCCAGCTGCTGCGCCGGCGACCAGTAGAGCTGGGAGAACGGTGGCTGGGACACGACCGTTCCGTTCCACTCCACGCACAGCAGGAGGTCGAGTCCCCAGGGCTGCGACTCGTGCAGGTAGGGCAGCGGCGTCGGGTCCTGCAGGGGCGGGCGCAGGCGGGCGTGCTGCAGGGCGTCCAGCGGCACGACCCACGGCGAGATCGACGTGGCGAACGACTTGCCGAGGAAGGGGCCGAGGGGCACGTACTCCCAGGCCTGCACGTCCCGGGCGCTCCAGTCGTTGACGAGAACAACCCCGAAGACGTGCTCTGGGAACGCCGATGTGGGCACACGGCCGTGCGGTGCGCCGACTCCGACCACGAACCCCACCTCCGCCTCGATGTCGAGCCGCTGGGACGGGCCGAAGACGGGCGGCCGCTCCGGCTGTGGGCGCAGCTGGCCCTGCGGTCGCTCGACCGGCGTCCCGGAGACGACGACCGTGCCGGCGCGCCCGTGATAGCCGATCGGCATGTGCTTCCAGTTCGGCGTCAGCGGCGGACCATCCGGCCGGAACATCCGCCCGACGTTGGAGGCGTGGTGCTCCGAGGCGTAGAAGTCCACGTAGTCCGCGACGGTGAAGGGCAGGTGCAGCCGGACCTGGGAAGCCGGGATCAGGTTCGGCTCGACGTCCGTCCGGTGCGCGGGGTCCCTGAGCAGCTGCGACAGTCTGACCCGCACCTGCGCCCACGCCTCTGGGCCTCGCTCCATGAAGGGGTTGAGCTCCGGATAGCCGAAGTCCGCCGCGTACGGGACGTCGAGCCGCCGCATGTCGACGACGTGGTCGCCGACCGCCACGCCGACCCGCGGCAGCTCTCCGGGCCGGGAGAACACGCCGTAGGGCAGGTTCTGGACGGGGAAGGGACTGCCCGGCGGGACTGGCACCCATGTCGTCGTCATCAGCACGGCTCCGGCGGGTTCGGGGTCGGTGATCTACCGGCATGTTCCGAACGAGAGTAGGCGGCGTTCCCCGCGGCGACGTCCTCGGCGTCCGCGCGGGTCGTGGTTGGTTTGATCGCCGCGCGGTGCCTCGGCATCGTCGTGCGTGGCCCGCTGACGGTGACCGTCCGGCCGTGGGGCGTCCGCTTCACCCGAGTGTGAAAGGCCGCCCGTCAGTGCCCCTAGGTCACCGTCACGCTGCTGGAGGTGGAGCTCGTGCGAGTGTTGCCGAGTGGGTCGACCGCCCTGATCCGATAGGTGTGGGTCGAGCCGGCCGCCAGCCCCGAGTCCGTGAACGTCAGCCCGGGCAACTGCCAGAAGTTGGAGTTCTGGCTCACGGTTCCGACCGGTGTGCTGCTGCCGTCCCGCAGCACCTGGTAGGTGAGCGCCTGGTTGTCCATGTCCCACGTCGCCGTCCAGTTGAGTCGCACCCGGCCGCCGCCGATGGCGGTTGGCGTCGGCGTCAGGCTGGAACTGGACTGAGGCGCGACTGTGTTCGGTGCGATCGATCGAACGGCGAAGCGTGCCAGCCCCTGCTGCGCCACGCCGTTGATCGACGGGAACTCGCCGCCCATGACGAGGTAGTTGCTGTTCCCGGTCAGCGACCAGCCGCCCTGGCTCTGCCCGGTGTAGGTGCCGGCCGGCACGGTGGGGTACCAGTGCAGGATCCCGGCGGCCGCGATCCCGTTGTAGTTCCAGCCGTAGTTGTCCGGTCCCCGGTTGGTGCCGGTCGCGTACGTCGTCCAAGCCGTCGCCCGGTGCCAGGTGCGCGGATTGGTCTCCGGGAAGGCGCCGACCCACGAACAGTCGTGGAAGTGGCCGACCTGGTAGACCACCTGCCCGATGGGGAAGGCGTCGTAGGTGTCGCCATGGCAGTCGATCAGCCAGTTGATCCGGCCCGTTGTCGGGTCGGCGGCGAACACGCCCTCGAAGCTGGACCCGGACCCGAAGGCGTATCCGGCGCCGTAGATCTGGCTGCCGTCCGCTCGCAGGCTGGTGATCGCGCCGTTGCTGCCGGCGTCGCGGATGGTCTGGTTGGCCTGCCACTGGAGGGTGGCCCCGGTGGCGGCATCCAGGGATCCCATCCCATACGCCGAGACGCCGCTCAACGTGGTGAAGTGCCCACCGACGATCACTCGGCTGCGGTCGGGGGAGAGCGTCATGGTGCGCACGGTGTTGTTGGCACTGGGCGCCCACGACAGCAGCGTGCCGCTGGTGTTGAAGGCCGCGAGCCGGGTCCGCGTGGAGCTGCCGACGCCATTGAAGGCGCCGCCGACATAGACGGTGGTGTTAGTCGCGGCGAGCGCGCGGACTTGGCTACCGACGGACGGGTGGAACGCTGCGTTGAGTGCCCCAGTGGCCGTGTCGAAGGCCGCCACGTGGCTGCGGGACTGCCCGTCGACCGTCGTGAAGTCACCACCGACGTACACCCGAGAGCCGTCGGGCGATGCCGTGATCCCCAACCCCTGTGCATTGAGCGAGTGGCTGAAAGAGGTGACCCGGTTACCGGTCGTGATGTCGAAGGCGAAGATGTTGTCGGCGGTGACCTCGCCCGCGCCGCCCGCCGCCACGCCGGACGGCCTGGCCCGGGAGAAGCTGCCGGTGGCGTAGACGACGTTGCCCACGGTCACCATCGCCCAGACCACACCGTTGATCTGCCAGTTGGGCAGCCGGTCGGCGCTCACGGTGGCCGGCGTACCGGCCGGCGGTGCCGTGTCCGCGCTCGCGCTGCCCGAGAGGCCGACCGAGGCCGCGGCGACCATCCCCCCCGCCGCGATGATCGCAATGAATGACCGGAACCCGCGCAGACCCCGCAGCAACGGCATGGCTCTCACCCCACCCTGCTCTCTTTCCCCCGGTGTTTGACCGTACAACCTCATTGCGTGTTATGGCAGCCTCATAGTGGCGCCTATCACCCATTGCGCGCGTTCAGTGCACAGGAGGTCATCCCTCTCCCACAGATACGACGCGGAGCAGTTGCCTGGTTCACCCAGAGCGCCGCAATTTTCCCGATCACGCAAGTCGTGGTCGTCGCTTGTCCCGGTCGACGGCCTTCGTCCCAGCTCTGGCCGAGCGCGCTGGTGTTACCGTCACGCCCGGATCGGGCGATGGGTGGGCGGTGGCTGGGAGAGCGCGTGACGTACCGGGAAGAGACGCGCAAGCGGTTGCGGGCGGGCGCGGCGGCGCTGACCGTCGCCGGTGCGCTGAGCGTCGTCCTGGGATTCGCCGCTCCTCGGCTCGGCGTGACCGACCACCCGGTCCCGGTCCCTACCGGTGCGCGGGTCGCCGTCCCTGATCCGCCGCCGTTCGGCGGGAAGGTTGCCCTCTACGGAAGGCCGACGACGGACACCCTGCCGACGCGGGAGCAGCTGGGCTGCCGACTGGAGGACCGGGACGGTGATCCGTTGGAGGCCTCCGCGTTGTCCGCCGCGGCCGCGACGTCGCTCGATCGGCGCGTGGTCGCCGGTGACGCGGTTCTTCCGCTCCTGGTCGTCAAGCGCGGCGGCACCGTCCTGCTGTGCGCCGGTCCGCTTGCCCAGGCCAGCGAGCCGCTGTACCTGCTCACGGTGGCCGGCGTCGGTGACATGGTGCCCATGGCGGCGTTCTCCCTCGCCGCGCTCTTCCTCGTGCTCGGCATCGGCGGGGTCTTCGCCCTGCGTCCCCAGGAGTGACGCCGTCCGCCCGTGGGCGGCGAGGGCCCACGAATGGGGCCCAGGGGTGACGACCACGAATTGGGCCTAGGCGCTCGCGAGATGGGCCCTCGGGCCCCTTTCCCGGCCATCGCGAAGTGGTGGGATCGCTGACGCGGGACGACGGCTGCGACAGCGGAGGGTGGGTATGGACCCCAGGACGGTGCGAGTGGGGAGGGCGGACCTGCCGGCCCGGTGGCGCGACAGGTTCGCCGCTCGCACCGTCCTGGCTCGAGGACCTAGGAAGGACTTCGGTGCGGCCACGCTGGAGTTCACCGGAATGGTCGCCGTCGCCGCCCTCGTCGCGGTGTCCGTCCTGCTCGCGGCGGTCCCCAACGCGCCGTTCGTCGGATCGAAGTTCCGCGAGGCCGTTTGCCAGATCATCAGCTTGGGCCAGGGCGACTGCGGTGGCGTGACATCGCCGGAAGCTCATCGACCCACTGAACCCTGCGTGATCCACAGTGACTCGACGACCAGCGAGGGTGAGGTCGCAGTCATCTTCGTCACGGCGAAGAACGGCCGCACCTACGAGGTCGCCAAACTCAGCGACGGGCGGTACCGAATCACGTACCTGAGCGACGGAGCCGTGGGAGTGGAGACTGGCGTCGGTGGCGGCCTCACCGTGACCGTCAACGACCGCAACTACGGCGGCAGCGCCACTGCCGACGTGAGTGCGGCCCTGGACTTCCAGTCCGGCGACGTCTGGTACGCGTCGAGCGAGCAGGAGGCGTACGACATCCTCGTGTCCGCGGCCGAGAGTGACCTCAAGGACCAGGTCGTCGGCAGCGGCGGTCCGCTGCGCTCCATCGTCGACTGGGGAGAGGACCAGCTCGGGATCGGCGCGGGCAATCCGCCGGAGCCTGACGAGACGTTCGCCCAGGGCGGCCTGGTGCTCAACGCGAGCGCTGAGGCCACCGACATCGCGGTCAGTGCCGGCGCTGAGGTCGGCGCCACCGAGGCGCTTGGCGTGCGGACGACGAAGGATGGCCGGACAACCGTCTACCTGAGCACCACCGTGCAGGGCGAGGCCGGGCTGCAGTCGGTGGGGATCGACCCGAACACGCTCGACCCGCAGTTCATCGGCGCACAGGCCAACGGAAAGCTGCAGCTGGTCACCGCCGTGACCTTTGACAGCTCCGGCAACATGGTCGAGGTGAGCACGACCGCAACAGCGGCTGGTGAGTCCAAGGGCCTGGTGACAGCGCTGTTCGGCGGGTCCGCCGACCCATCGCTGAACAACAGCGTCTCCACCGCCACCGTGTACCGCGCCACGCTGCCGATCAAGACCGATGCCGACAAGATGCTGGCCGAGCAGTACCTGATGGCCACTGGGGTGATGCAGTTGGGCGGCCCCATCGCCATGACGCTGACCGCCGCTCCCGCGGCATACGCCACGACCGAGTTCCTGACGGCCGCCCGCAACCGCGGCCAGCTCACCCAGCAGTCGTTCGACACGAACAACACCACCGTGGTGGGCGTGGAGGCCGAGGGCAAGCTCGGCGTCGAGCTCGGCGTGGACTACAAGCTGAAGACCGGCGAGCTCACCAGCACCGGCGGACAATACTGGGACGGCGTGAACTGGCAGACCTGGCAGGGGTGCACCGGATGAGCGCCCATCGGCTGCGGCTCGCGGCAGCGGCGGTGCTGGTCATGACCTGCACCGCATGCGGTGGAGCCTCCTCCAGCAACTCGCCCAGCAGCGACTCGGCTCAGAAGGGCGACTCGCAGAGGTCCGTCATGGAACCCACCGGCACGCCCAGCCCATCGGTGCGACCCCAGGACACACTCGGCCGCGGCGCGCGCAGGATTCAGGGCAAGGGGTTCACCATCGCGGCGGACTCCGCGTTCCAGCAGAGCCAGCGGACGTCGAGCAACGGCGAACCGATGCTGGTGCTGGAGCACGCCTCGCACGTCCCGCAAGTGCCCGCCCGGGTCGCCGTTCTGCGCGAGCCGAACCCGAAGCAGGACGTGGTCGAGCAGACCTACGCCCTGGAGGTCATGAAGCGGACCGCCACCAAGGCGACCGACGTCGCTCGCGCGAAGATCTCCTGGCCCGGGACGCAGACCACGGTCCTCATGCAGTGGACGGAGAACCTGCAGACCAGCGCGGGACCAGTCCCGGTCCGGTACTGGCAGCTCAGCGCGCAGGTGGACGAGAAGCTCATCCTCGTCGTGGTGGGCTTCGCGCCCCGTCAGGACTTCGACGGCTCCGGGATCGCCGACGTCGTCGAGTCCTTCAAGCCCGGTGGAGGTGTGCTGTGACGCCCTTGCGTCCCGTGATTCTCGGTGCCGTGGGCGTCGCCTCGCTCGCGGTCGGCGGGGTGCTGATGGCGCTCGTGGGACTCGCCGTCGGCCTGCCCAGCCACAAGGCCGACGTCGCGATCACCTTCCGGGGGCTGTTGCCGCTCGCGTTCGTCCTGCTGACCACCCGCGTCCTGGCGGGCTGGGGCACCCGCCGCGGCACCGACGGTGCGGTCGGGCTGGTGGTGGTGGCCGTCGTCACCGCCTACCTGCTCAACCCGTTCAGCTGGGACGGCCGCGCCGGAGTTGCGCAACTGGTCGCCGATCCCGGGCCGGTGACGTTCGTCGTGGACCTCGCGCTGTGGATCGCGGCCGGGACGCTGGGAGC
>Ga0081539_10002399_pt1 | contig 26618 bp, 26 predicted proteins | sample TabmetS4T2R2_FD_71023 | JGI IMG/M metagenome (GOLD analysis project Ga0081539, IMG submission 71023) | Tabebuia heterophylla rhizosphere microbial communities from the University of Puerto Rico - S4T2R2 | ecosystem: Host-associated > Plants > Roots > Rhizosphere ...
TGCTGAAGCGAAGGCGTATGCGACCGCCTCGGGCTGCGCCCGTCCTGGACTCGTCGACGGACTAGGCGGCGGCCCCGAGTCGATCACGCTATCGTCTTCGGCTGGATCGATGCTGATGGCGGGTGCGGGGGAGCCGGTGCTCACAATGGGGCGATTGGTATCGGCGCCCGCGAACAACCGCCCAATGCCAACTACCGCAACAACGATGATCGCTATCACCAGGGCCACGCCCCAGCGTGAGCGAAATATGCGGTTAAGTCCAATCTCGACGAGGCGGCGCATGCCGATCACCTTGCCTCGGAGCGCACCCGCGGACTCGCCGATTCCCGGGTGGTGTCGCCCGTCTCCGGCCGGTAGATCGCGTATGACGCCGGCACCTCCGCCACGTCGGGCTCGGTCCAGGTCGAGGTGCGGCGCGGTCGGGTGGGGACGGGTCGGCTCTGCGCCGCTCTCTCGCCTGAGGCTGTTGCGTCGTGGATGGACTCGTTTCCATCCGGCCGGGTTTGCTTCACGGAGGAGCCGCCGCTGCGGGAACCAGCTCCCACCGGTTCCAACTCTGCTCGGCTGGCGGCCGCGTGCGCCGGATCTTCGAGGCGCGCCTCCGGGCGCAGGTTGCCCTGATCCACGTATACCGTGCGGTTGTTCTTGCCCATGCTCGGTTCCCTCGTTCCGCCGCCCTCGACGGTTTCGAGCTTGGCGGCCTCGCGCATGTCGCGGAAGAAGCGCCGGTGCCAGGAGCCCGCAGATGCGATGGTGCGCGTACTTTCCTTGCCGCCGAGTTGGGTAATGCGCCTAAAAGGCCGGAGGAGAAGCCACCCAACGACACCGCACAGCCAAACGAGAACGACCTGGAGCCAGCCGGGGAGGCTGGCGGTATTCATGATCAGACCGACCGCGAATAGGTAGATCGCGGCACCGGTTCCGAAAATGGCGATGTTGAAGATTGCCGCCACAACCGCGTTGCCGAGCCGACGGATTCCCCCGCTGGCGGGCCGGAGAAGGCCCACCGTGCCGAGGATCGGCGCTGCAATGACCGCCCACCGAAAGATTAGGAAGCCCAGCAGCACCAGAACGGATGCCGTCAGATCAAACATAGCAAACATCATCGCGGCCAATACAGCAATAAAACCGGCTCCGATCCGGTCCATACCATTAATGCCCTGAAGATATTCGTAGGACTCAGGGTCCTCCTGCTTAATCTGCTCCGCAACCCTCTCCCATTGTGCCCGTTTACGAGCAAGCGTTCCGTCGCGGGTTTCAGGATTATCGCGCAGGCGCTCTACCTCGGCCCAGGAGAGGGACCGGGCGTCGTACAGTGCGCGTCCGTACTTCTTTGCGGTCTCGCTGTCGGCGGACCCTAAGAGTCCACGCAACCAATTTCGATAGAGCATCGTTTCTGTGGCAGTATCGCCGGCGCGAACCGCAGGTGGGCGATTATCCTTGCATGCTTCTGGGTCGCCAAGAATGCAATTGTTTCCGTTCGAATTCTCAGGTTGTGGTCCTACTGCGTCGTGTACGACGCCGAGCGTGGTAACTAGACTCTGATCGGCAAGATTTGCAGATCTTACCGGCCATGCGGCTATTGCGGTTACTGCGACCATGACGAGGATGGCCCATCCGGCTGTTGTAGTTGCGGCACCCATGTCCGCCTGTCTTGATCGCCAGATGAGGTAAAGGCCTACTATAGCGAGTGTTATGGCCCCAAAAACGCTGAATACTTTCTCGTAGACCGCCGTCGTGGCATGAGCAACGAGCGGGTCGGCCCAACCCCACAGACTTTGTGGGTTCCAAGCGCGCTCCCGTAGTGCATTCGACGCTCCGATAATCGCTGTAGCGATCATAAATTCGCCGTTCGCGACGGTCGTCTCGAATTTGTAGTCGGGATCTATGAGCGTAGATGCGCAGCCGCTCTCCAGGTCGTAAGTCGTGTAGGAGTATCCGGCATAGCCATATTGACTGTAAATTCCCTGCGCGCCTTGCAAGGAGGATGACGCTGGTCGCTCGGCGAACCAACCCGCCAACCCGGAATCGGGCGTACTCGGAGTGGGCGGCGTGAGACATTCCGCCCGGTTGGTGCTGACATCGGCCAGCCGATTGACGCACGAACGGAAGTCTTTCTGCCACTCATCCGTGCTGCAGGCGCCTCCTGGTGCTCGCCTCGGGCCTTCGATCGGTGCCGCCACCGCGGCCGGCGCCGCCACCGCCCACGCGATCGACGCCAGAACCACGACTGCCATGGTCGTGAGCAGCGCCAGCCCCCGCCGTACCATCTCAGGCCTCCAGGTCGGGCACGGACATCGGGATGGCCGTCGGCAGCGCCTTCGCCGCGGTCGGCGTTGTGTCCAGGTGCTCCAGCAGGCCCTCGACGTACGAGACGTCGACCCGGACCTTCTGCACTCGGCCGTCGACGTCCCGCATCACGAACTCGCGGAAGCCGAGCCGGCTCGACGATGATGTGTCGACCTGGGAGAGGGACGCCAGCGTCGCCTCGTACCCGTCGTGTACCGGGACCCGCAGCAGCCGCAGCGCTTCGGAGGCGATCTCCTGGTCCTCGGCGATCCGGCCCACGAACACCGTGGAGACCAGGTTCTGCACGTCCAGGCCGAGGATGTCGCGGGGGTTCTGCGATGCCACCAGCGCTGCCAGGTTCCACTTCCGCGAGTCGCGGGCGAGCCGTACCAGGAAGGAGCGTCCGGAGCGCCAGCCCTCCATGAAGTGAGCCTCGTCCAGCCCGACCATCTTGCGGGAGGACATCGACCCGCCGTAGCAGCGGCGTACGGCCAGGCGGTGCGCGGTGTGCAGCATCGGGAGGGCCAGCGACTCCTCGGCCGACCAGTACTCCCGCTCGATCTTCAGGTCGGGCAGCCGGAGGCCGGCCATCGTGATGACGGTGAGCGCGGCGTCGGCGCCCAGCAGGTGCTGCGGAGGCGAGCCGAAGAACAGCAGCGCGAGCGGCATCTCGGCGGTGTCCAGGAGCAGGTGAGCCAGCTCCTTGCCCTCGTCGTCGTCCAGACCCTGGAGTGTGCGGACCACGTCGTCGAGGGTGGAGGACTCCTCGGCGGGTACCTGCCGGACGGCGTGCCGCAGCAGCGTCGCCGTGGACGCCTCCTTCGCCACCTGCGGCGGCACCAGCATCGAGCAGATGTCCTGGACCAGCATGCGGCGCTCGGCGCGCGCGTTGGACACGGCGATCTCGAACTCGCGGTCGCCGCCCGGACCCGCGGAGAACTCCGAGCGGATCGGCGTCGGGATCAACGCGTACGGGGCAAGTGTGCCCTGCTCGGATCCGGTCAAATTCAAAACGCGACTGTACGGCCGCAGCTCCGGCATCTGGCACAGCCGGGCCAGCGGACCGGACGGGTCGAGCAGAGTCACCTGGACACCTCGCCGGGCGTTCAGGTAGCCGAGCGCGCCCATCAGGGTCGACTTGCCACCCCCGGGCTCGGCGACGAACACGCCGAGACCGGACCGCTCCCGCACCTCCATCGGGAAGTGCAGGTCGAGGAAGACCGGCCGGCGACAGGTCCCCGCCGTACGCCCGATGAGGTCGCCGCGGCGGTCGCCGACCGTGGATGCCGCCTGCGGTAGTGCCGCGGCCAGTAGCTTCACCGGCATCCGCCGGACGTAGCCGGTGTTGGCGATCGGCTCGCCCGGGATGAACTCGCGGGCCAGCTGATCCTGGTTCTTCGGGTGCTGCAGAGAGATCCGCAGCTCCCGGGAGTACAGCTGGATCAGCCGGCGGGCGCGCTCCAGGCACTCCTCGCGGTTGGCGCCGCCCACCGCGATCCGGTGCCAGCCGTGCGCCCGGGCCGATTCCACCGGCAGCCCGGTGGTCATCTCGTCGCCGATCACCAGCGCCCGCTTGGCGAGCCGCTCCAGCTCGGGGGGAGCGTCGATGCCGTGCTCTGCGTAGTCGAGCTGCTGCGAGCGGATCATCCGGAGCCGGTGCTCGAGGTTCTTGAACGAGCTGCCCGAGCCTAGGATGTCGATCCGCGAGGACAGCTCCATCGGCCACGGCAGGCGCTCGTGGAAATGCAGCCAGGGCTCGTGCTTCTCGGGAATCTCCAACGGCTCCATGCGCCCGACGGAGAGCACGGCGACGTGCCGCTCCTCGCCGGTCATCCGGTTGACCAGTTTCACCGTCGACCCGTATGGAGTGCGGTAGCGCTCCACCTGCTCGGTGAGGGCGAGCAGGTCACCGGTCTCCCAGTGGCCGTTGGAGACGGGCGACAGCGTTCCGGGCGGGGCCATGCAGAGCGCCACCGACCGGTAGAGCAGCCATTCCAGCTCGGCCGGAGTGACCCGGCGGCCGCGCATGCCGAACGCGTTGAGCACCTCGTCGAACTGCTCGACCGTGCGGCCCAGCTTGCGCCGCTCGCTGTCCGACGTGCCCCGTCCGAAGATCCGCAGGATGCGCTCGGAGAACGTGTCGCCGAGCGAGCGCCGGGCGAACGTCACGCCGAGATAGGTCTGCCCCTCGGCGTGGTTGACCGAGAGCAGGTGGCGCTGCGCGGCGACCAGGTGATCGGACCACGACGTCGCGCCGCGTACGTCGGGCAGCGGCTTCGCGGTGAACGAGTCCACCGTCCGCGCCCACTCGTCGGCCGGGAACGGCCGGTTGGTGCGGCGCAGGTGCAGCCGGAAACCGGCCAGTCCGGCGTACTGTTCGGAGATCGCGCTCAGGAGTGCCTCGCGCTCCGCGTCCGGCCGGAAGGCCCAACGCACCTCGGGCAGGCAGTACCAGGCCGTCACGGTGCTCTGGGTGAAGGTCAGGTGCCCGGCGATCTCGCTGATCTCCAGCTCCATCGCGGGATCGCGATCGTTGAACTTGAGCTTGTGGGGCCGCGGCGCGGCTTTGAGCTCGCTCTTCTTCTCCGGACGGACCGGCAGGTTCTTGGGCTCGCGCTCGCGCTTGCGCTTGGCCGGGGCCTTTTCCTTGCGCTTGGCCGGTGCCTTCGTCTGCGCGGGCACGGGCAGGGGGGCATCGGCCTCGAGCTGCGATGCGGAAGGTTCCGGTGCGTACGCCTCGAGAGCGCGGCCGGCCTCGTCGTCGGGTGCCGGGACCGGCGGCAGGCCGGGCGGCGCGACGGTCTGCCACACCGGCGGTGCGGCGGCGGTGTCGGTGGCCGGGTCGGCGGGCCACCCGTCGAAGTCGGGCCAGTCCTCGTAGTCGGAGCCCGGGTCGGCGACGGCGGGCTCGGAAAGGGCGGCCGCGCCGGACTCGGCGTGGATGCCCGGCCGGTCATCGGCCGGCGGGCCGGCCACCGGCTCCATAGCGGCGGCTGGCGCCGGCGCCGGTGAGGCGCTTTCCGGAGAAGAAGAGGCAGTGGGCGCCGGTTCAACCGGAGCGGCGGGAGCTGCCTGCGGCGGCGCGGGAGGGGACGGCACGGCCGGGACGGGACCGGCCGGCTCCGGCTCGGCCTTGGGCGGGACCGCCGCTACCGGCGTGCCGCCGAACAGGTCGAGGAACGGCGAGTCGATGTCCAGCGCGGTGTCCACCGTGCCGTTGCGCGGGCGCACCGGCTGCGGGGCCCGGAATACGCCGACGGCACCGTGCCCCGGTGCCGCAACGTAGTCCTCGGCGGACTCGTCCGGAGGATCTGGCGCAGCGTAGTGGTCCGAACGCATACCGTTACCCGGCCTACCCCGTGTCGTGGCGTCCGCCCGGGAATGCCCGTGCGGAGAGGATCCGGTCATGCGCGAGCCCCGAGGGAGCGCACGGCAAAACTGGTCATACCAACTCCTCCCGAACCCGGATACGAGTGGCGACAAGTCTCGGATCACGCTGCTCGACCGCCGGCTCGCGGGTGCGGCGCCAGTCCGTGAGGGCGGTGCGGATGACGACCCGGGCCGGCCGATCCGGATCGACGTGCCGGAACACGTACGACGTCGTGACCATCGCGAGCGCGATCTCCCAGGCGGGGAAGAGGTCCACGTCGAAGCTGAACAGGTAGTGGATGAACATGAAGAGAGGTACGAGCGCGACGAACATGCCGTACTGCGCGTACGGCAGGTGGATGGGCAGCGTGTACCCGGGCGGCCCCAGGTAGACCAAGCGCGCCCGATAGATGTCGTCGTCGGTACGGAGCCTCATCTCAGTTGAAGATCAGCTTGATGAGGTAGTCGCCGACGAAGAAGAGGGTCGCCGCACCGGCGATGAACGCCAGACCCACGATGGCGATCGCCGAGCTGGTCACCACCTTCGAGATCTCACCGCGGCTGGCGCGGCTGATGAAGATCACCCCAAGCGCCGCAAGCAGGATGGGCGCGATGTTGCTGGCGAAAAAAGTGACGACACCTTCGGTGTTGATGCCCTTGGGGTCGGGCGCGGCGAGCGTACCCTGCTGGAACGCCGTCACGACGTGCGTGGCGAGCTCGGTGGCGATCATCGGTAAACCTCCCCGTGCCCGATCAGGGGGTGCCGGGCACGCTGCAGTTGTAAAGCGCAACAGCAACGCCCATATGGTGCTACTTCCAGTCCACCGCGTCGAGTGGACTGTTCGGGCGCTGCCATGCTCGTCTGCTCTCTCCGGGTTCCTTCATGATGCCTAGTTCCGAAGAGTACGGGCCGTACTTCTTAGCTACAAGCGTCTGAACCGTTACGCAAGGTAAGGACGTGGATGAAAGTGAGTCACGGCGCATCGTACACGCGTACGAAGATCGTCCAGCCCGTACCCTCTTGACGTGGACACTCCGCCGAGGGACGAACGGTTCACGGCTGCCGGACTTTCTTCTCAAGATCACCCGGTCGTGATGGGGATCCTCAACGTCACGCCCGACTCCTTCTCGGACGGCGGCCGGTACGCCGACGTGGACGCGGCCGTGGCGCACGGCATCGAGCTGCACCGCGACGGCGCGGATCTCGTGGACGTCGGCGGCGAGTCCACCCGGCCGGGCGCCGGGCGGGTGGACGCCCGGACCGAGGTGGCCCGGGTGGTACCCGTGATCACCGGACTGGCGGCCGCCGGCGTACCGATGAGCATCGACACGACCCGCGCCGCGGTGGCCGAGGCGGCCCTGGCCGCCGGTGTCACCGTGATCAACGACGTCTCGGGCGGTCTGGCCGACCCGGCGATGGCCAATCTGGCGGCCGAGGCCGGCTGCCCGTGGATCCTCATGCACTGGCGCGGCCACTCGCGCGACATGGTCCAGCTCGCCGTGTACCGGGATGTCGTCGCCGAGGTGCGGGCCGAGCTGCTCGAGCGCGTCGACGCGGCGGTGGCGGCCGGCGTGGACCCGGGGCGGCTCGTGCTCGATCCGGGCCTCGGTTTCGCGAAGAACGCCGAGCACAACTGGGCCCTCAGCGCCCACCTGGACGTGTTCGTCCAACTCGGCTTCCCGGTACTGTTCGGGGCCAGCCGCAAGACCTACCTGGGACGCCTGCTCGCCGACGCCGCGGGCGAACCACGCCCGGTGCACGATCGGGAGGCGGCCACGTTGGCGACCTCGGTGCTGGCGGTGGCGGCCGGCGTGTGGGGCGTCCGGGTGCACGACGTCCGGGCGACGGCGGACGCCCTGGCGGTGTGGCGGGCGACGGGCTCGCCGCGCCTGTGCCGCCCGTCGTGAGCGGCCGCGGACGAGGCGGCCCGGCCGGCACCCGGATAGGGCAGGGTGGACGCCAGGACGAGAGGGGCGGGATCGTGACCGGGCGTATCGCATTGACCGGGCTGCGCGCCCGGGGCCACCACGGGGTGTACGACTTCGAGCGCGCCCAGGGCCAGGACTTCGTCGTCGACGTGCTGCTCGACCTCGACCTCGGGCCTGCCGCCGCGAGCGACGACGTGGCGGACACCGTGCACTACGGCGAGCTCGCCGGGCGCCTGATCGAGGTCGTCACGGGCGAGCCGGTGAATCTGCTCGAGACCCTCGCCGACCGCCTGCTCACCGTCTGCCTCGCGGATTCGCGGGTGCGCTCGGCCGAGGTCACCGTGCACAAGCCGCGGGCGCCGATCCCGCACGACTTCGCCGACGTGGCGGTCACCCTGCGCGGGGGCCGGGCATGACCCGGGCGATCCTCGCCATCGGCAGCAACCTGGGCGACCGGTACGCCCATCTCCGCCTCGCCGTCCGCCTGCTGGGCCACAGCGTCGCCCTGACGTCGGGGGTGTACGAGACGCCGCCGTGGGGTGACGCGGAGCAACCTCCGTACCTCAATGCCGTGCTGCTCACCCTGGATCCGAAGGCCGCGCCGCACGACTGGCTGGAGCGCGGGCGGGCCTGCGAGGTGGCCGCCGGCCGCGTCCGGGACCCGGAACGCCGGTTCGGCCCGCGGACCCTCGACGTGGATGTGATCATGGTGTTCGACCCCGACGGGCATCCCGTGATCAGCGACGATCCGGAGCTGATCCTGCCGCATCCGCGGGCGCACGAGCGGGCCTTCGTGCTGCGTCCGTGGATCGACATCGAGCCGTACGGCCAGGTGCCCGGACGGGGCACGCTGAGCGATCTGCTCACCGCGCCCGAACTCGCCCGCGACGCCGCCGCGATGACCCCGCGGCCCGATCTCCCCCTCGAGCCGACGTCCCGTTAGGTCGCGGCCTCCCGTTAGAGTCGAGGGCGTGAGCACCAACCCGCAGGCGCCGAAGAAGTCGGATCCCTCGATGCGTCCGACGAGCATCTCGGTGTTGATCGTCGCCGGTCTGACGGCCACCGCGGTGGGCTGGCTGCTGCTCAGCTTCTCCTATTCGACCCTGCCCGAGCTGCCGTGGTCGCCGGTGATCGTGCTCGTCGTCCTCGCTATCGCCGAGGGCCTGCTGGCGCAGAACACCAGCGCGCGGATCCAGCGCAAGCCCGGCACGCCGCCGGTCGATCCACTGGCGGTCGCCCGGTTCGTCGCGCTGGCCAAGGCGTCCGCCCTGGTGGGTTCGATCTCCGCCGGCTTCTCGATCGGCCTGCTGGCGTGGCTCGCGATGGAGCCGACCCAGGCGGCGAACGACGATCTGCCGACCGCGGTGGCCGGAGTCATCTCGGCCCTGGCGCTGATCGGGGCGGCGCTGTGGCTCGAGCGGGCGTGCCGGATCCCGGATCGGCCGGACCGCAGGAACGAGGACCACCCGGATCATCGAATCCGGCCTTGAATTGAGACCATCTCGCATCCGTATGCTGTGCTGCGAACCCGCGAGGTTCGGCGTGCGTCCCGACCGCACGTGAGGCGTACGGTGTCTCGGCCGCGGCAGGAGCGGTGAGGCGCACACGAGGAGGCGCGGACGATGGCGTACGACGAGACGACCTTCCGTCGGAAGAGCGACGACCAGACCGGTGATCCGGCCGCGTACCGGGCGAACACGTTCGCCGCCCAGGACGAGCGGCGTCGCACCGAGCAGGTCGACGAGTTCGGCGGCGACACCACCGGGGACGTGATGCGGCGCTCGGCGGCCGCCGACGAGGGCGGCCGCGACCGGCTCGGCATCCACCTGGGCTGGGAGGTGGTGCTGCTGGTCGGTGCGGCCGTGCTGGGTGTCCTGCTCTGGCGGGTCGACGCGGACAGCTTCCGGCGCCCGGCGCTCGATGTGCTGCTCGTCACCGGTGCTTCGATCGGCCTGCTCACCATGGGTGCCGCGCTGAGCCTGCGGGCCGGCGTACCGAACCTGGCGCTGGGCCCGATCGCGCTGGCCGCTTCCCTGCAGTACGCCGAGCAGGGCGATCAGGGCCTGCTGAAGGCCGCGGTGCCGGCGCTGGTTGTCGCCGCGGCCGGCGCCGCCGCGATCGCCCTGCTGATCCTGGTCCTGCACGTTCCCGGCTGGGCCGCCACGCTCGCCGCCGGCCTCGGCGTGGTCGTCTTCGACCAGCTCCGCGGCGCGCCGGTAGCGGTGCAGGGCGAGTGGGATCCGACCGCGCTGGCGTTCTTCCTTTTCGGCGGGTTCGCGCTGCTGTCCGTGGTGGGCGGCGCGCTGGGCACGGTCCCGCCGCTGCGCCGGTGGGTGGGCTCCATGCGCCCGATCGGTGACCCGGCGCGCCGCCGCGGCCCCGCAGTCGTCGTACCGGTGCTCGTCGCCTTGGTGCTCTCGTCGGTCTTCGCGGTGGCCGCGGGCATTCTCCGGGCAGCGGTGGCCACGACGCCGATCGCACCGGGCACCGGCCTGGAGTGGAGCGGGATCGCCATCGGTCTCGCCATGCTCGCCGGCGCGAGCGCGTACGGGCGCCGCGGCGGAATCTTCGGGACGCTGCTCGCGGTCATCGGGCTGACGCTGTTCCTGGATTACGCGCGGCGCAACAGCCTGAACATCTCGAACTTCGCGATCGCGGCCTGCGTGCTCGGCGTCGGCCTGATCATCACGCGGCTCGTGGAGACGTTCGGGCGGCCGTTGCCCCCGTCGTCGGACAACTGGAACGCGGCACCCACCGCCACCGCCGGAACCTGGTCGCCGGCCCTGCCGGACACCTGGTCGCCGGCGCCGAACTCGGCGCGGACCGAACGGTGGGACGACGGACCCTGGGGATCCAGCCGGTGAGCCATCGGCCGCCGCACCTATGCTTGCCGTCATGACCACTCCGAGCTTCGCCGAGCTGGACGCGCTGACCACCGAGGAGCTGCGCGAGCGCGCCTTCGCCCGGGCTCGGGAGCGGCGGGACATCGGGTTCTTCTGGTCGGTGATCAAGCACCTGCCTGATTCCGACGAGGCCGCGGAGCTCGACGGCGCGCCGAACTCGATCGGACCGACCATCGACGAGGCGGTCGCTCTCTGGCGTGAACTCTCCGGGCACGGGTACCAGGAGACCGAGCCGCTGCTGCGGGCGAAGTTCATCGACTACCTGCAGAAGCGCTGAGCCACCGGCGGCCGGAGTGGCCGCCGTCGTTTGAAACCCGCGCCGACCAGGGAACTAGCGGCGCATGGCTCTCGGCAACCGTTACAAGACCGCACCCGGTGCGGGCACCCTTGCCGCACTCATCCTGGTTCTCGTCTTCGGCAGCCCGTGGTACGCGGACTGGGCGCAGCGGAACACCGATCCCGACACGGCCGGCGGCTGGTGGCTCCGCCTGCTCACCTGGCCGCACTGGGAGATCAACTCCAGCGACTCGCTCCGCGAGATCGTCGTCGCCGACCTCAAGGCGATCCTGCTCGTCGTGCTGACCACCCTCTTCCTCTTCCTGCTGCCCGGCTCGCAACTGGCCCGGGCGCGCGGCACGCTCAGCCAGTTCTTCGCCGGCTGGGCCGCGTACATCTTCGCCGGCGGTTTCGCCGCCCTGCTCACCACCCTGTTCCTGCGCAATCCGTCACTGCTCGGCGCTTTCCAGGCCGCCGGCAGCGGCGCCGCCTACGGCCTGTTCGTGGGCTGGATCGTGGGCGTGGCGACGCTCGGCGGCCGCCGCGGCACCCGCTGACCCGCGCCGGGGCGCGAGGCGCCCCGGCAACGGGCCACCGACTCAGACCCTCGCCCGCGCCGTCTCCTCCGGTACGCCGAAGATCGCCGTCCGCGGGACGACGCCGATCGGCTGGTCCCCGTCGCGCACCAGGACCAGCTGCGCCTGCTCGCGCAGCATCGCCGCCAGCGCGTCGTAGAGGGTGGCGTCCGCCGCCACCGCCGGTACGCCGTCCGTCGCCGTCCCCCGCTCGATCGGCCGCAGCACCTCGCGGACCGGGGTCACCGCCAGCCGCCGGATGCCCCGGTCGGTGCCGACGAAGTCGCTGACCGCCGCCGACGCCGGCCGGCTGAGCAGCTCCGCCGGGGGCGCGTACTGCAGCAACCGCCCGCCCTCGCCGAGCACCGCGATCCGGTCGCCCAGCCGCACCGCCTCGTCGATGTCGTGGGTGACCAGCACGATCGTCTTGCGCACGGCGGCCTGCAGCCGGAGAAACTCCTCCTGCAGCCGGGCCCGGACGATCGGGTCGACCGCCGAGAACGGCTCGTCCATCAGCAGCACCAGCGGGTCCGCGGCGAGCGCCCGGGCCACCCCGACGCGCTGCCGCTGGCCACCGGAGAGCTCCTGCGGATACCGGCCGCCGTACCGGGCCGGGTCGAGGCCGACTAGCTCGAGCAGCTCGTCCGCCCGATCCCGGATCCGCTGGCGATTCCAGCCGAGCAGCCTGGGCACGGTACCCACGTTCGCCCGGATCGTCTGGTGCGGGAACAGGCCGACATTCTGGATCACATAGCCGATGTGTCGACGTAGGTCCACCGGATTCTGCTCGAGGATGTTCTGCCCGTCGATGAGGATACGGCCGGCGGACGGCTCGATCAGACGGTTGATCATGCGCAGGATGGTGGACTTGCCGCAGCCGGACGGCCCGATCAGCACGGCGAGTTCGCCCGCGCGGACGGCGAGGCTGAAGTCACCGACGGCGACGGTGCCGTCCGGATAGGTCTTGCCGACGTTCTCCAGCGTGATCGACGCCGCCGTCCGGTCAGCGCCGGAGTCCTTGATCGCGGTAGCGTCCACGTATGTCCTTCCTGTCGTGGGGCCAGGCGGCGGGCCGGCCGCTGGCCGCACCCGCCGATGACGGGCCGGGAAATCCGTGGTTCTCCTGGCAGTACGTCCAGGACAACGCCGACACCATCGTCGCGAAGCTGGGCTTCCACCTGGGCCTCACCGCGGAGACCCTGCTGATCGCCCTGCTCGTCGCTCTTCCTCTGGCTGTCGTCGCCTACTGGATCAGACCGTTGACCGCGCCGATTCTCGCATTTTCCGGCGTGCTCTACACGATCCCGTCCCTGGCGCTGCTCGCGCTGCTCGCGCCGCTGCTCGGGCCGATCAGCCGGACGACCGTATTGATCGTTCTGGTGCTCTACGCCCTGCTCGTCCTGATCCGTAACGCGTTGACCGGGCTCACGCAGGTGCCCGCGGACGTGCGCGACGCGGCGTCGGGCATGGGATACGGCCGGTTCGGCCGGCTCTGGCATGTCGAACTGCCACTCGCCCTGCCCGGGATCGTCACCGGCGTACGCCTCGCTACCGTCTCGACGGTCGCCCTGGTCACGGTGGGTTCGCTGATCGGTAACGGCGGTCTCGGCGACCTGATTCTCGGCGGCTTCGGACACAACTTCTACAAGGCGGAGATCGTCACGGGCGCCGTTCTGTGTGTGGCGCTCGCCCTGCTCCTCGACCTGCTCCTCGCCGGGCTCGGCCGGCTGCTCACGCCATGGCTGCGGAGGCGGACCTCATGAACTACTTCCGGGACGGGCTGATCTGGCTGAACGACCCGCTGAACTGGACGAACAGCGGCGGCCTCCTGGACCGGCTCCGCGAACACCTGGAGATCAGCTTCTGGGCTGTGCTCCTCGGCTGTGCCGTGGCCTGGCCGATCGGCATCTGGCTGGGTCACCGCGGTCGCGGCGGCGCCGGTGTGATCACCGTGGCCAATCTCACTCTCGCCATTCCGACCCTCGCACTGCTCACGATCCTGCCGCTCACCCCGCTCGGCTTCGGCCGGCCGCCGGTGGTGGTCGCCCTCGCGGTCTTCGCGGTGCCGCCGCTGCTGGCGAACGCGTACACCGGGCTGCGGTCGATCGACCCGGAGACCCGGGAGGCCGCCACGGGCATGGGCCTGTCCGGAAGCCAGCTGCTGCGCCAGGTGGAGCTGCCGCTGGCCGTCCCGTACCTGGCGGCCGGCCTGCGCACCGCGGCGGTGCAGGTGGTGGCGACCGCGGCGCTGGCCTCGTTCGTCAACGGCGGCGGCCTCGGCCAGATCATCAGCGCCGGATTCGGCCTCGGTATCAACGTCGGCGGTGGCCAGATCGTCGGTGGCGGAATCGCTGTGGTGATCCTCGCACTGACCGTCGAAGGGCTGCTCGCGGTCGTGCAACGCCTGGTCACGCCCCGTCCGCTACGGACGGTGAGGCGTCGGCGGGTGTCCGCGGCCGCCCCGGCCGGATAACGCTCCCGCATCGTTTGGCGAAGTTGTCATACCCAGCGGGTAGACCTTGCAAAGGCATACAAACGGGCAACGCTATTTCGGCTGCCCGTCGGACACGCGGCAGGACCACGCGGTCAGGCCGGGACACAGAAGGCGGCAGTATGCGTCGACACCTGCTCCTCATGGCCGCCACCACAACGGTGGCCGTCGTCACTCTCGCCGGCTGCGGCAGCGCCGGCTCATCCGGTACGGAGGCTCCACCGTCCTCGGCTACCGGCCAGGGGTGTGCTCCCGCGGCGGGTGACACCCTGGTCGTCCTCACCGATGACAAGAAACTGCAGAATACCGACAACGTCGTGCCGGCGATCAACAAGAAGGCGTCGTCGCCCCAGCTGATCGCCGCCCTGGACAAGGTGTCCGCGGCGCTCGACACGACCAAGCTGATCGCCCTGAACAAGGCGGTCGACATCGACCGCAAGACGTCCAAGGCGGCGGCCCAGGAGTTCGTCACCCAGAACACCATCACGGACGGCATCGAGAAGGGTCCCGGTGGCTCGATCACGGTCGGCACCGCGAACTTCAGCGAGAACGCCACGCTCGGCGAGATCTACGGGCTGGCCCTGACCGCGGCGGGTTACAAGGTGACCGTCCGCCAGGTCGGCAACCGGGAGCTCTACGAGCCGGCGCTGGAGAAGGGCGACATCGTGGTCGTCCCGGAGTACGCCGCCACGCTGGCGACGTTCCTGGCCGGCAAGGTCGAGGGCAAGGATGCCAAGGATCCGTCCTCGCCCGAGCTCGACACCACCATGACCAACCTGAAGGCACTCGGTGAGAAGCGGGGCCTGGTCTTCGGCGCCGCGTCGGCCGCGCAGGACCAGAACGCGTTCGCCGTGACCACTGCCTTCGCCGACAAGTACGGCGTGAAGACCCTGTCCGACCTGGCCGCCAAGTGCTCCGGCGCGGCCACCGTGCTGGGCGGGCCGCCGGAGTGCCCGCAGCGGCCCAAGTGCCAGCAGGGCCTCGTCGACACGTACAGCTTCCAGGCCGGCAAGTTCTCCAGCCTGGACGCCGGAGGCCCGCTCACCAAGACGGGCCTGAAGCAGGGCAGGGTAAGTGTCGGCCTGGTCTTCAGCTCCGACGGAGCACTGGCCGCGGGTTGACCCTTTTGACGGCCGAACGCCGGGTTTCAGGCGATTGAAATCCGGCGTTCGACCGTTTCGCGCCCAGCGCACTCCCGATAACATCTGCGCCCATGCCGGATCGGGACAGCACAGCGGGACACCCCACGCGACTGCGCGGCCTTCTCTGGGCGGGTCTTCTCCTCGCCCCCGTGGCCGCGGCGATCGTGGTGCTCGGCCACGACTACACCGCCATGCGGACAGCGGTGCTGCTGATCGCCGTCAGCGTCGTGCTCGTCGGCACCTCGGTGCTGGTCCGCAACGATCCGGTGCTGCTGCGCATGGACGTCGAGGATCAGGTCGCCCGGGAGGTGGCGGCGCTTCGCGCCGAGCTGCGGAGCGGTGCCGCCGCATCCCTTCCCCGGCAGCGTGGTGCCGCGCCGGTGCCTCCCGGGCCGTCCCCGCGCGCGTCGGCCGCGGTACGGCCGGACACCGCGTACGGCCGTACCGGCTCGCCGGGCGGAAACCTCGGCTACGCCGCGGGCGACGACGGCGGCGGCTACCGCTACCGACCGGGCTACGACGACCGCCGGACCGGCTCCGCTCACCACGGCCGGCGACACCGGCCTTCGCCGAACGACGCCGACGTCGGCACCCCGGCCGACTTCGCGGGCTACCCGCCCCTGCCGGGCGCTCGCTACGTCCGGGACCACGGCGAGCCGCGGGAACGCCGGTAGCCGTCCTACTTGTCGATGTCGCCGACCACGAAGAACATGGAGCCCAAGATCGCGATCAGGTCGGGCACCAGGCAGCCCGGAATCAGCGTGGACAGCGCCTGCACGTTCGCGTACGACGCGGTGCGCAGTTTCAGCCGCCACGGCGTCTTCTCGCCGCGGGAGACCAGGTAGTACCCATTGATGCCGAGCGGGTTCTCGGTCCACGCGTAGGTGTGCCCCTCCGGTGCCTTGACCACCTTCGGCAGCCGCACGTTGACCGGACCGGAGATCCGGTCCACCCGATTCAGGCACTCCTCGGCCAGGTCCAGCGACACGTACACCTGCTCCAGCAGCACCTCGAAGCGGCTGTGGCAGTCCCCGGCGGTCCGGGTCACCACGGGCACCTTCAGCTGGTCGTACGCCAGGTAGGGTTCGTCGCGCCGCAGGTCGAAGTCGAGCCCGCTGGCCCGCGCCACCGGCCCGGACGCGCCGAAGGCGGCGGCCTGGGCCGCGCTGAGCACGCCGACCCCGACGGTGCGGGCGAGGAAGATGTCGTTCCTGCGGATCAGGTTGTCCAGGTCGGGCAGGCGCTTACGCACCGAACCGATCGCCTGCCGGGCCCGCCCGGTCCAGCCCGCCGGCACCTCTTCCTTGAGTCCGCCGACGCGGTTGAACATGTAATGGATCCGGCCGCCGGAAACCTCCTCCATGACCGCCTGCAGAGTCTCCCGCTCCCGGAACGCATAGAACATCGGCGTGATGGCACCGATCTCCAGCGGGTACGAACCGAGGAACATCAGGTGGTTGAGCACCCGGTTGAGTTCGGCGAGCGCCATCCGCAGCCAGACGGCACGCTCGGGCACCTCCATGCCCATCAGCCGCTCCACCGCCAGCACGACGCCGAGCTCGTTGGCGAACGCGGACAGCCAGTCGTGCCGGTTCGCCAGCACGATGATCTGCCGGTAGTCGCGCACCTCGAACAGCTTCTCGGCACCGCGATGCATGTAGCCGACGATCGGCTCGCAGGCCACCACGCGCTCGCCGTCCAGGGTCAGTCGCAGCCGCAGCACGCCGTGCGTGGACGGGTGCTGCGGCCCGATGTTCAGCACCATGTCCGCGGTCTCGAGCCCGGCGCCGGTTCCGACCGTCATCTCTCGGACGGCCGGGCCGTCAGTCCGGTGTCGGGTGATGGGCGGGTTGGTGGGAAGGGCGTCCGTCACAGGAGCATGCTCCCACGCTCGCCAATTCCGATCGTGTGCAGCAGCCACCAATGGCCGCCCAGCCCGGCCGGCTCGGTCAGCTCGGCCGCGGCGCCGGCCGCGGCGAGGGCACGGACGTAGCCGGCCGGGTCGCTGCGGGCGAGATCCAGCGGGGGGCGGGCGCCGTCGACCCCGAGCGCTCGCAGCGCCTCGCGCTGCCGGACCAACCGGTACGGGGTACCGGCCGCGGCCGCCACCGCGTCGATCGCCACGTGGGCGGTGACGTCGCAGCTCCCATCGGGTACGGGAGGGACCTGCCGGCCGTACCGGAAACCGGTCAGTGTCCCGTGAGCCGGTCGCTCGCCCCGCAGATGCCCGTACTCGACCGCGAGGGCGCAGCCGCGCCGCACCTGATGCACGGCGTCCGCCCAGGCGGCGTCCCGGGGCCAGCCGATCTCGACCCGCCCCGGCGCCGGCCACCAGCGTCGCAGCCAGAAGAGGTCGGCCGCGTCGACGAGGGCGCCCAGCGACTCGCGGCCGGTCGCCGGGTCGACGAGGATCTTGCGCAACCGGCCCGCGTCATCCAGGTCGGCCACGTCGAGCGGGACGTTGTCCAGCCACTCCGTCGCCACCAGCAGCCCGGTGACGCCGTCCGGCACGTCCCGCCGCCAGCCGATCTCCGGCGCCAGCCCGGGCGGCCGGGATGCCAGTTCCACACCGGTCAGCCGGGCTCGGCCGGCCAAGTCGTCCCGCAGCAGCGCGTTCAGCGTGCCGAGCAGCTCGCCGCGCCCGGCGCCGACATCGACCACGTCGAACGCCGCCGGCCGGCCGAGGACGGCGTCCACCCGCTCGACCAGGCGCAGCAGCGCCCCGGCGAACAGCGGCGACGCGTGCACGCTGGTGCGGAAGTGCTGGACCGGCCCGGCGCCCTCGCGCACGAAGAAGCCGCCAGGCCCGTAGAGCGCGGCCTGCATCGCCGTGCGCCACCCGATCACAGCGCCAGCCTAGGCGTCGAGGGCCCGTGCGGTTGTTCACAGGTGGTTGTCACGAACGTCTTACATCGGCGCATACTGGGCCACGACCGGTACCCCTTTCCGAGGACTGGATCATGAGTGTGAGTGCAGTGCCGCGCGCCCGGAGCAGCGCGTCTCCCTTGATCGTCGGCGTCGTGGGCGCCGGCCGGGTGGGTGCCGTTCTCGGTGCCGCCCTGACCGCGGCGGGACACTCCGTGGTGGCCGCCGCGGCCGTCTCCGCGGCCTCCCGCGACCGAGCCGCCCGGTTGTTGCCCGGGGCGGCGATCCTGCCCGCCGACGACGTCGCCCGGGCCGCCACCGACCTCCTCCTGCTCGCCGTGCCGGACGACGCCCTCGCCGGCGTCGTGGCCGGGCTGGCCGCGACCGGCGCGTTGCGGCCGGGCCAGATCGTTACGCACACGTCAGGAGCTCATGGTCTCGCCGTGCTGGGCGCCGTGGAGGGCATGGCCCTGCACCCGGCGATGACCTTCACCGGGGACGACGGAGACCTCGCCCGGCTGCCCGGAATCGCGTGGGGGGTCACCGCCCGCGACCGGGCCTTCGCCACCCGGCTCGTCGCGGACCTCGGGGGCGTCCCGGAATGGGTCGCCGAGGACGCCCGGCCGCTCTATCACGCGGCTCTCGCGCACGGGGCGAATCACCTGGTCACGCTCGTGAACGAGGCGGCCGACCTGCTTCGCGGCGCCGGAGTCGAAGAGCCGGCCCGCGTCCTTTCGCCGCTGCTGCACGCGGCGCTCGACAACGCCCTGCGCCTCGGCGACGCCGCTTTGACCGGGCCGGTGTCCCGCGGCGACGCCGGAACGGTCGGCAAGCACCTGGACCGGCTGCCCGCCGACGCCGTACCCGCGTACCTCGCCCTGGCCCGCCGGACCGCGGACCGGGCCATCGCCGCCGGGCGGCTGCGTCCACAGGACGCGGTCGCGCTGCTCGACGTCCTGTCCCGCGCCGCCGTGGGGAGTTCCCTGTGATGAAATCCCATCTGTTGTTCGGCGTAGGTGTAGCTCCGTGATGCGGCTGGTGCACACCCGGACCGGGCTCGCCGCCGTCCTCGCCGCCGTCCCCGGTGAGGTCGCCGTCGTGATGACCATGGGTGCCCTGCACGAGGGGCACCGGCAGCTGATGCGTGTCGCGAGCCGGCGGGGCGCCTTCACGGTCGTCACGATCTTCGTGAACCCGTTGCAGTTCGGACCGAACGAAGACTTCGCGAAGTACCCGCGCACTCTGGACGCGGACGTCGCGGTGTGCCGGGCGGAGGGCGCCGACCTGGTCTTCGCGCCGGACCGCGACGAGATGTACCCCGACGGCCAACCGCAGATCACGATGAACGCCGGACCGCTCGGCGAGATTCTCGAGGGTGCCAGCCGGCCGGGACACTTCGCCGGGGTCCTGACCGTGGTGCAGAAGCTGCTCATGCTCACCCGGGCCGACGTGGCCTATTTCGGGGAGAAGGATTACCAGCAGCTCGCGCTGGTCCGCCGGATGGTCCGGGACCTCGAGCTGGATGTGGAGATCGTCGGCGTGCCCACCGTACGGGAACCGGACGGCCTGGCCCTCTCGAGCCGCAACCGCTACCTCTCCCCGGCCGAGCGCCGGTCCGCGCTGACGCTCTCGCGCGCCCTGCGCGAGGGTGCCGCCCAGACCGGCGCCGAGCCGGCGCTGGCGACCGCCGCCAAGATCCTTGCGGAGGAACCCGGCCTCCGGGTCGACTACCTGGCCCTGACCGGCCCGGATCTCGGCCCCGCTCCGGCCGGCGGCCCGGCGCGCCTGTTGGTGGCCGCCCGGGTGGGCGGTACGCGCTTGATCGACAACGTCCCGGTCGCCCTCAAGGAGTCCTGACCCCGCTGATTTCCAGAATGGCCCCCTTGTGCCCCGGATCGCAATATGATCGACAAACCGGACATCTGCGTATGCGGGAGGCACACGTCTCATGCGACTCCGGGTCGGGATCACGGCCGTCCTGGGCACCGTGCTGTTCGCCGGCGGATGCGGCATGCCCGGCGGCGTCGACGGCGATCTCACCAACGGCTGGGCAGCCATGGCGGCGGCGACCGGCTTCGAGCCCGCCGCCGGCACGTGCCACGGCGCCAACTTCACCGCGATCGGCGCCCGGAGCACCTACGAGGAGATCGACTGCGGCCTCCGGCATCGCACGGAGACGGCGTATGTGGGCACGTACGAGTCGCCCGCGGCGGACGCCGACGAGCCGCCGGCCGAGGGCTCCGCGGGTGCGCGCACCGCGTACCGGGTCTGTGACCAGAGGACGACCACGTACGTCGGCGGGCCGTGGCGCACCGCCCGGCTGTGGGTCGGCGTCACCCATCCCACGGCCGCCGCCTGGACCGGCGGGGCCCGCTGGTTCCGCTGTGAGGTGCTCGAACTCACGGCGATCGAGGACGACAGCGGCCTGGTGGAGCGGACCGGCAGCCTGCATGGCGTGCTCGCCGACGGCACCTCCGATCTGCTGCTGGGTTGCTACGCGATCCAGCTGGACAGCGCCGGCGCCATCGCCGGCATGCCGGCCGTCGGGTGCACGGCCCGGCACAACGCGGAGTTCGCCGGCGTCTGGTGGGCCAAGAACCTGGCCTATCCCAAGAACGACGCGACGTGGGCGAAGTTCCACGACGGCTGCCGCGCGCTCCTCGCCCGCTACGTCGGTGTGCCGAACGACGAGGACCTGCAGTTCCGCACCGGGGTGGTCTCGCTGCCCGGCGGCGAGGACGTCTGGGCGCTCGGCGACTACGGCGTCCGCTGCTACCTCTGGCTGGACGGTGCCGAGCTGACCGGGTCGCTGCGCGGCAAGGGCGTCAAGAGCCTGCCGGTCCAGTACAAGTAACAGCGACCACGGATGCCGCCCCCGTCGCGAAGGTGTCGTACCGGCGGGGTGTACTGAGCCATGCCCTCTCTCGCCGACCTTCCGCAGCTGCCGTGGCGGCTCGCCGCCGCCGACCCGGGATGGAGCGAGACCACCGACGTGCTGGTCGTCGGCTCCGGCATCGCCGGGCTGACCGCCGCGCTGCATCTGCGCGAGCAGGGCCTGCACGTCACCGTCGTCACCAAGGTCAACATCGACGACGGCTCGACCCGCTGGGCGCAGGGCGGCATCGCGGCCGTGCTCGACCCGCTGGACACGCCGGCCGCGCACGCCAACGACACCGAGATCGCCGGTGTCGGGCTGTGTGACCCCGCGGCGGTCCGGGTGCTGGTCCAGGAGGGTCCGGCCCGGGTGCGCGAGCTGATGCGCCTGGGTGCGGCGTTCGATCGGCATCCCGACGGCTCGCTGATGCTGACCCGGGAGGGCGGCCACCGCGCCGATCGCATCGTGCACGCGGGTGGCGACGCGACCGGTGCCGAGGTGCAGCGCGCCCTGCACGAGGCGGTCCGCCGGGATCCGTGGATCCGACTGGTGGAACACGCGCTCGTGCTCGACCTCCTGCGCGCTGCGGACGGCCGCGCCTGCGGCCTCACCCTGCACGTGCTCGGCGAAGGTACCGAGGACGGCGTCGGCGCCGTGCTGGCCCGGGCGGTGGTGCTGGCCACCGGGGGTATGGGCCAGGTGTACTCGTCCACCACCAACCCTTCGGTCTCCACCGGCGACGGCGTGGCGCTCGCGCTGCGCGCCGGTGCGACCGTGACGGACGTCGAGTTCGTCCAGTTCCATCCCACCTCGTTCGTCACCGCCGGCGTGGCCTCGGTGCAGCGGCCGCTGATCTCCGAGGCGCTCCGCGGCGAGGGCGCCTACCTGGTCGACGAGGCGGGCGAGCGTTTCATGGCCGGCCGGCACGAGCTCGCCGAGCTGGCCCCGCGCGACGTGGTGGCCAAGGGCATCCACCGGGTGCTGCGTGCCACCGGCGCCGACCATGTCTATCTGGACGCCCGGCACCTCGGGCGGGAGTTCCTCGAGTACCGCTTTCCGACCATCGTGGCCTCGACCCGCGCGGCGGGCGTCGATCCGGCGACCGAGCTGATCCCGGTCGCCCCGGCAGCCCACTATGCCTCCGGCGGGGTGCGTACCGACCTGCGCGGCCGCACCAGCATCCCGGGACTGTACGCGTGCGGCGAGGTGGCCTGCACCGGCGTCCACGGCGCCAACCGCCTGGCGAGCAACTCGCTGCTGGAGGGCCTGGTCTTCGCCAAGCGTATCGCCGGCGACATCGCCCGCGAACTCCCGGCGCAGGGCGACCCGGTGCTCCCCACCAGCGGACACCCGGGCTGGGTGGCCGCCCCGGCGATCCGCTTCGAGCTGCAGCGGGCCATGAGCCGCGGTGCCGGCGTCCTGCGCTCGGCCGACTCGCTGGCCGGCGCGGCCAAGGAACTGTCCCGCCTGGCCGAGCAGCGCGCCACGCCGCGCAACGCGGCCTGGGAGGTCACGAATCTGCTGACCGTGGCCAGTGCGCTGGTCGCCTCGGCGCAGACCCGCCGCGAGACCCGCGGCTGCCACTGGCGCGAGGATCATCCGGTGGCCGAGGACGGATGGCGCGGCCACCTGCTCGACAGCATCGACGGGGACGGCCGGGTGACCCAGACCTTCGAGGAGATCGCGTGATGGAACTTGACGGTGTCGACTCCCGCGAGATCGAGCGGATAATCTCCGCCGCGCTGGCCGAGGACCTGGGCGAACCGCCGCGCGACGTGACCAGTGCGGCCACCATCCCGGCTGACCAGGTGGACACCGCCGAGCTCGTCGCCCGGGCCGGCGGCGTCGTCGCCGGCCTGCCGGTCGCCGCCCGGGTCTTCGCCGCCACGTCGCACGGCGGCACCACGTTCGAGCAGCGCGCCGGCGAGGGCGCCCGGGTTCGCCGCGGTGACGTCCTCGCCGTCGTCACCGGCCCGACGCGTGCCCTGCTCAGCGCGGAGCGCACCGCGCTGAACCTGGTGAGCCGGATGTCCGGGGTCGCGACGCACACCCGCAGGTGGGCGGACGCCCTGAAGGGCAGCAAGGTCACCGTTCTGGACACCCGCAAGACCACCCCGGGCCTGCGGGCGCTGGAGAAGTACGCCGTCCGGGCCGGCGGCGGTACCAACAAACGCATGGGCCTCTACGACGTCGCCATGATCAAGGACAACCACAAGCTCGCCGCCGGCGGCATCGCCGCGGCGTACCGCCTGGTCCGCGAGCGGTTCCCCGACGTGCCGGTGCAGGTCGAGGTCACCACCCTGGCCGAGGCGACGGAGGCGGTCGAGGCCGGCGCGGCGTTCCTGCTCTGCGACAACATGCGGCCCGGCCTGCTGCGCGAGGTGGTCGCCGCGGTCGGCGACCGCGCCGAGTTGGAGGCCACCGGCAACCTGCGGCTGGAGACGGTGGCCGAGTACGCGGCCACCGGCGTGGACTACCTGTCGGTGGGCGGCCTCACGCACTCCTCGCCGATCCTCGACATCGCCATGGATCTGCGGACCCGCTGAGGATGCCGGGGCGGATCACGCCGCCGCGCGGATGTCACGATGGAGCCGCGTACATCGGATGAGGGGTTGCCGTGCTGCTCTGTATTGATATCGGTAACACGAACACGGTGCTGGCGACCTTCGACGGGGACAAGCTGGTGCACAACTGGCGGATAAAGACCGACGCCAGGTCCACCGCCGACGAGCTGGGCCTGCTGTTTCGGGGCCTGCTCGCCGGCGACGCCGTCGAGATCACCGGCGTGGCCGCGTGTTCCACCGTGCCGGCCGCGTTGCGCAGCCTGCGCACGATGCTGGCCCGGTACTACGGCGCTCTGCCCAACGTGATCGTCGAGCCGGGCGTGCGGACCGGTGTGCAGCTGGCCATCGACAATCCCAAGGAGGTGGGCGCCGACCGGGTGGTCAACACGCTGGCGGCGTACGTGCTCTACGGCGGACCGTCGATCGTGGTGGACTTCGGCACCACGACGAACTTCGACGTGATCAGCGCCCGGGGCGAGTTCCTCGGCGGCGCGTTCGCCCCCGGTATCGAGATCTCCTTCGACGCGCTCGCCGCCCGGGCCGCCCAGCTGCGCAAGGTGGAGCCGGCCAGGCCCCGGTCCGTGATCGGCAAGAACACCGTCGAGTGTCTGCAGTCGGGGATGTACTTCGGCTTCGCCGGTCAGGTGGACCGGATCGTCGAGCGGATGATCGAGGAGATCGGCCCGGTACAGGCCGTGATCGCGACTGGCGGCCTGGCCGGGCTCGTCAAGGACGAGTGTCGGACGATCACCGCGCACGAGCCGATGATCACGCTGATCGGCCTCCGAATGGTATATGAGAGGAACGTGACCGGCCCGGCTGAGTAGGCTTTCCGCAGCCTTGACCAGTCCCACAGGAAGTCGTGCCGTGACCGAGCAGAATGTGCCCGCAACTGACCCCGCCGAGGACCTGCCCGAGCAGATGCGGGTCCGCCGGTCGAAGCGGGACCGGTTGCTCGCCGACGGGATCCCGCCGTACCCGGTCACCGTTCCGCGCACCGCCACGCTGAAGGAGCTGCGCGAGCAGTACGCCGGCCTGCCCACCGACACGGCGACCGGCGACCGCGTCTCGATCACCGGACGGGTCATCTTCCTCCGCAACGGCGGCAAGCTCTGCTTCGCGACTGTTCGTGCGGGAGACGGCACCGAACTGCAGGCGATGCTGTCCCTCGACCGCGTGGGCGAACCGGCCCTGGCCGACTGGAAGCACCTGGTCGATCTCGGCGACCTCGTGGTGGTCGGCGGCGAAGTGATCACCAGCCGCCGCGGTGAGCTCTCTGTGCTCGCCGACTCGTGGTCGATGGCCGCCAAGGCGCTGCGTCCGCTGCCGGTGGCGCACCGGCCGCTGTCCGAGGAGACGCGTGTCCGCCAGCGGTACGTCGACCTGATCGTGCGCCCGCAGGCGCGGGAGATCGTGCGCACCCGGGCCGCCGTGGTGCGCAGCCTGCGCGAGTCGCTGTTCCGCCGGGATTTCCTCGAGGTCGAAACACCAATGTTGCAGTTGTTGCACGGCGGTGCGGCAGCCCGGCCCTTTGTGACGCACAGCAACGCACTCGACACGGATCTTTATCTGCGGATCGCCCCGGAACTGTTTTTGAAGCGGGCCGTGGTGGGCGGGATCGAGCGGGTCTTCGAGATCAACCGCAACTTCCGCAATGAGGGTATGGACTCCACCCACTCGCCCGAGTTCGCGATGCTCGAGGCCTACCAGGCGTACGCGGACTACAACGTCATGCAACAGCAGGTGCGCGAGTGGATTCAGGAAGCCGCCGTCGCGGTCGCCGGATCACACATAGTGACGCACTACGACGGCACCGAGTTGGATCTGAGCGGCGAGTGGGCCGCGGTGACCCTGTTCGGTTCCCTCTCGGCCGCACTGGGTGAAGAAGTGACGGCCGCGACCGACATCGCGCAACTGCAGCGGTACGCGGAAAAGCATGACCTTCCGGTGGACCCGAGGTGGTCCGCCGGCAAGCTGGCCGAGGAGCTCTTCGAGCATCTGGTGCAGCCCACGCTGCAGGCACCCACTTTTGTACGGGATTATCCCGAAGAGACCGCCCCGCTCACCCGGGCTCACCGCGAGGCACCGGGCCTGGCCGAGAAGTGGGACCTGTACGTCTCGGGCTTCGAGCTCGCCACAGCCTATTCGGAGTTGGTCGACCCGGTCGTGCAGCGCGAACGTCTGGTCGCCCAGTCCCTGCTGGCGGCCGGCGGGGATCCCGAGGCGATGGTCCTGGACGAGGATTTCCTCCGGGCCATGGAGTACGGAATGCCGCCGACCGGCGGCATGGGAATGGGAATCGACCGCCTGTTGATGGCGCTGACCGGGCTCGGCATTCGGGAAACGATCCTGTTCCCGTTGGTCCGGCCCGAGTAATATCCCGCGCACCATTGACGGATGATGCCGCTCTAGCGTTATTGTCTCTGCATTGCTGGGGAGAACCTGTGCTCGGGAGGATAGCGGCGCGTGGCCAAGCAGATCATTCACAAGCTGGTCGACGACCTCGACGGGGGTGACGCCGACGAGACCGTCAAGTTCGCCCTCGACGGCATTCAGTACGAGATCGACCTCTCGGAGAAGAACGCGACTAAATTGCGGGAGCTCTTCAACCCGTACGTCAAAGCCGGTTCCCGGATCGCCCGGGGCGGGGTGGTCGTCGGCGGGCGCGCGGCGCGCGGCCGCGGCGCGGCCACAGCTGACCGCGAGCAGAACAAGGCGATCCGGGAGTGGGCGAAGAAGGCCGGCAAGGACATCTCCGACCGGGGCCGGATCCCGCAGGAGATCGTGGACGAGTTCCACTCGAAGGGTCCGGGCCGGAACTGATCGCGTGACGGCGGCGCCGGCCGGTGCCGCCGTCACCGCGGGCGTGCCGCTCGCGGCGCCGCGGGATCCTCCGCGGTTGCCGCGATCGGTGCGCCCTTTGTCGTGTCTGGGCGGGTTCGCCGTCCTGCGCTCCGAGCTTTTCGCTCGATCTTCGCCCGTTTTGCGTACCGTTATCCACAGGGTGGACAGCCTTGTCCACAGCCTGTGGATCCCCGGCTCGGGGATTTCGCTGTCCGCGTACACGTTCGGGTGGGGAAACAGCCGATGAGCGTGCGAAGTTGGCTAAATCAACGTCGCGGGAGGTCCGGCGGGGCACGAGGGCCCGGCGGTACCGCCCGGCGGCGATAGAGTTACAGCACGGGTATCACCGATGCCCGTGCTGGCCCGGAAGGGTCTGGGGCCCCGCCAGTCCATTTGGCGCACGGCACGTGAGGAGCACGAGGGCATGTTCGAGCGGTTCACCGACCGAGCGCGACGGGTTGTCGTCCTGGCCCAGGAAGAGGCCCGGATGCTCAAC
>Ga0081539_10002400_pt1 | contig 26597 bp, 29 predicted proteins | sample TabmetS4T2R2_FD_71023 | JGI IMG/M metagenome (GOLD analysis project Ga0081539, IMG submission 71023) | Tabebuia heterophylla rhizosphere microbial communities from the University of Puerto Rico - S4T2R2 | ecosystem: Host-associated > Plants > Roots > Rhizosphere ...
GAAACCCGACACGATGATCGCGACCGCGATGGTGACGGCGAATTCGCGGAACACGCGGCCGACCATGCCGCCCATCAGCAGCACCGGAATGAACACCGCGATCAGCGAGATCGTGATCGAGATGATGGTAAATCCGATCTCGCGCGCTCCCTTGAGCGCCGCCTCGAATGGCCGCATTCCGCCCTCGATGTGGCGGACGATGTTCTCCAGCATCACGATCGCGTCGTCGACGACGAACCCGACCGACAGCGTGAGCGCGAGCAGCGTCATGTTGTTGATCGAGAAATTGAACGCGTACATCACCGCGCAGGTGGCGATCAGCGAGATCGGCACTGCGAGCGCCGGAATGATCGTCGCCGAGACCGTGCGCAGGAACAGGAAGATCACCATGACCACGAGGCCGATGGCGATCAGCAGCGTTTCCTGCACGTCGTGGACCGACTCGCGCACCGAGATCGAGCGGTCCATCATCACTTCCATATTGATGGAAGCCGGCACCTGAGCGCGGTAGGCAGGAAGCCGCTCCTTCACCGAGTCGACGACCGCAACCGTGTTGGCGTCCGGCTGGCGCTGGATCGCCAGCACGACCGAGCGGTTGCCGTTGAAGATGCTGGAGATGCGGTCGTTCTCGACGCTGTCGATGACGTTCGCGACCTCGTCGAGCTTCACCGGCGCCCCATTGCGAAAGGCGACGACGACCTTGCGATAGTCTTCGGCCTTGGAGAGTGCGCCGGAGGCACCGAGCGTGATGTTCTGCCGTTCGCCCGCGATCGTGCCGACGGGCGTGTTGGAGTTTGTCTTGGCGAGCGCCGTGCGGATATCTTCAAGCGAGATGTTGCGCGCAGCGGCCGCCACCGGGTCGGCCTGGACGCGAACCGCAAATTTCTGCGAACCGTAGACGAGCACCTGCGCGACGCCGGGAAGCTGCGAGATCTGCTGCGCCAGCACCGTCTGCCCGTACTCGTCGACCCGCGACATCGGCAGTGTGGGCGAATTCAGGCTGATGAACAGGATCGGGAAGTCGCCCGGGTTCACCTTGCGGAAGAACGGCGGCGTCGTCATCTCGATCGGCAGGCGGCGCGCCGCGACCGTGAGCGCGGTCTGCACGTCGAGCGAGGCGCCGTCGATGTTGCGGTTGAGATCGAATTGCACCGTGATGATCGAGGTGCCGAGCGAGGACGTCGAGGTCAGCGCCGAGATGCCCGCGATGGTCGAGAGTTGCCGCTCGATCGGCGAGGCGACGGATGCCGCCATTGTCTCCGGGCTTGCGCCCGGGAGCGTCGCGGTGATCGAGATGGTCGGGAAGTCGACCGCCGGAAGCGCCGAAACTGGCAGAAGGCGGTAGGCGAAGGCCCCGAAGACGATCAACGACGCCGTGATCAGCGTCGTCATCACGGGGCGCCGAATACACGCTTCTGAAATGCCCATCGGGGGGTAGCCCTTTTTAGCGTGTCAGCTTGCCGGCTTCTTGTTCCCCCGGATCGCGACGCGCGCTCCGTTGGTGAGTTGCAGATGCCCGTCGACGACGACGCTGTCGCCAACATTGATGCCGCTCTCAATCACGGCGATGTCCCCGAGCGTGCGCGACACCTTGACCGGCACCAGCTCCGCCTTTTCACCCCTGACAACGTAGACGATGTTGCCGGTCTGGCTCAGCTGCACGGCCGCAGCCGGCACCGTGACGGCTTCTTCGTTGCGCAGCTTGAGGTGGGTTTGCACCAACGTGCCCGGCCACAGCAGCTCGTCGTCGTTCGGCATCGCCGCACGGACGGTCAGCATGCCGGTTCCGGCATCGACGGTGTTCTCGACCATGCCGATACGGCCGATCGCACGCTTCGTGTCGCCCGGCACCAAGATCTCGACGCTCGGCGTTCCCTCGGCGATCGCGTCACGCAGCGCGGGAAGCGAAACCTGCGCCACCGGGAAGGTCACATAGACCGGCGCAGTCTGGATGATGGTGGCGATCGGCAACAGGTCAGCCGAGCGCACGAAGTTGCCGACCTTCACGCTCGCGGCGCTGATCCGCCCCGAGATCGGGGCCGTGATGGTGGCGTAGCTCAACTGCACCAGAAGGTTCTTGAGCAGCGCCTCGTCGGCCTTCTGCGCCGCGGCGTAGACCGCGGCCTGTGTCTTGGCGTTGTCGAGATTGGTCACCGGCGTCGCGTTCTTGGCGACGAGTTCGGTGAAGCGGCGGATGTCGCGTTCGGCGCCTTCGAGCTGTGCCTTGTCGCGCGCGATATTGCCTTCGGCCTGCAGGATCTGCGCCTCGATCGCGCGGCTGTCGAGCTTGAGCAGGACGTCGCCCTGCTTCACCCGCGCGCCGTCCGCGAACAGAACCTCGGTGATCTCGCTGTCGATGCGGCTCTTGATCGCGACGCTCGCCATCGGCGTCACCGTTCCAAGCGCCTCGATCTGGATCGGCACCGACTTCTTCGTGGCGGTGGCGACCTCGACGGCGACCACCCGCGGGGCCTGCGCGGGAGCCTGCGCGACCGCCCCTTGCGGGCTCCACACATTGCGGGTCGCTACGGCGGCGCCGGCAATCGCCAGTACGACAACAGCACTCCAAACCACGGTGCGTCGCTTGTTCACGAATGCATGGCCCGGGCAGGCAAGCGCCGCCGGACCTCCCTCTGTTCCCAACTGCCCCCGCGGCGCAATCGCGCCTGTCCGCCGAGACTCTCAGGTCCCTCCAGACCGTGATTCAGTAGCATACTTTCCACCACGCAGGTAACTCCGCTTTCTGCGCAGACGCCGGCTGAAACATGGGCAAATGCCTTTCAGCATAAGCAAATACCCTTCCTCTTCGCCGTCGAAGAGGGCATGTCAGGAGAAACACCAAGCCTGGACCTCCCATGCGGATCGCCACCTGGAATGTGAACTCCATCAAGCAGCGGATCGACAATCTCGCGGCCTGGCTGCGGGAGCGGCAGCCGGACATCGTGTGCTTGCAGGAGACCAAATGCGTGGACGACGGCTTTCCACGCGAGCCTCTCGAAGCCCTCGGCTACAATGTAGCGGTGCACGGTCAAAAAACCTTCAACGGGGTCGCGATCCTGTCGAAGCTCGCGTTCGACGAGGTGACGCCGCGGCTGCCCGGCGACACGGAGGACGACCATGCGCGCTTCCTTGAAGCGGTGGTGTCCACGGAGCGTGGCGCGCTGCGTGTCGCATCGATCTATCTGCCCAATGGCAATCCCATCAATACACCGAAATATGACTATAAAATCAAATGGATGAAGAGACTTCTTGATTACGCGCAAGAGCGTTTGGAGCTGGAGGAGCCCCTCATCCTGGCGGGCGATTACAATGCCATTCCGGCCGAGGCCGACGTGCATGACCCCGCGCTTTGGCGCAACGATGCGTTGTTCCTGCCCGAGACGCGCACGCGGTGGCGCGCCCTCACCCACCTTGGATTAACCGACGCGATCCGTGCAACTACGGACGACGAGGGCCTCTACACGTTCTGGGACTACCAGGCCGGAGCCTGGCAGAAGAACAACGGCATCCGCATCGACCACCTGCTGTTGTCGCCGCAGGCGGCCGACCGGCTCGTCACCGCCGGCATCGACAAGCATGTGCGCGCCTGGGAAAAGCCGTCCGACCACGTGCCGGTATGGATCGAGTTGGATCTGGAAGCGCGGACCTAAGACCTCGGCCGCGGCGCCTTTATATGCGCCCGCAACCAACGCCGCGCTCGCGGAAGGCTCTAAGAACGCAGCCGGCGCTAATCCCGCCGCCCGTTCATCCACCCGACGAGCATGTCGTAGGCGCGCGCGCGATCGTCATCGCTCGCCTGCTTGAACGCGGCGGCATAAAGCTCGCGGATCCAGCCGTCGCTCGGCGACGCATTGTCATTCGCAAGCGCAAGCCACATCAGCCCGCGCGCGACCTGGCGCTGCAGATGTTCGCCCTTGAACAGCATGCGGCCGAGCACGGCCTGCGCCTGCGGCTGGCCCTTGTTGGCGGCCGCGTGGAGCCATTTCGCCCCAAGACGCGGATCGCCGTTCGGCGCCGGAGCATCGAGCAGCAACCGCGCGAGGTGATACTGCGCATCCGGATCGCCGTAATACGAGGCCGCGTAGGAATACATCTGCCGGGCGCGCTGATAGTCGGCCTTGACGTCAGTGTCCGGGATGCCGTCGCGATAATAGGTGCCGAGCGACACGAACGCGTTCGCGATATAGCGCGACTGCGGGCCGGTCGGATTGTCATCCGCATGCGCATCGGCGATGCGGCTGAAATACTCGAAGGCGCGGACGTCGGACTGCTCGACGCCGTCGCCTTCGGCGTACATGCGGCCGAGCTTCCATTGCGCAGCAACCACACCCTGTCCGGCGGCATATTCGAGCGAGGCGACGCCCTTCTGCTTCTGCCCGTCGCGCATCGCGCGCGCGCCCGACTTGAACGCTTCGAACGGCGTGATCGGCACGGACGGCGCCGCGAAAGCCGTGGGCGGCGGCAGCGGCCGATCGATCGCCGGAGCCGGATTTGTCACCACCGGGACTGGGGCGCGCGGACGCGGCAGCGTCGCGCTCGGCAGCCCGACCGCCGACGCCCCGCCGCCATGCGGGATTGATCCGGGCGGACGCGGCACGTCGATGCCGCGGCTGTTGGCCGAGGCCGGCGCCATGCCCTGCGGCGCTTGAACCTGTGTCGGAAGGCCGCCCTCGCCCTGCGGACGGGCGACGCCCTCGAAGGCCGAAGCCGGAGCTACGCTCGGCCCCACCGACAGCGCGAGGCCGACCGCCAGCAGGGCGATGCAATCACGCGTCCGCATAGCTGACCTTCTCGGCCTTGCCGCCCGGATGGGTCACGGCGCCATGAACGGCGGGCCCGACCTGCTGGGCGTATTTCCACAGATAGCCTGAGGTGAAATCGGCCTCGCGTGGCTTCCAGCTCTTCTTGCGCTCGGCAAGCTCGGCGTCGGTGAGCTTGACATCGATCGTGCCGGCGACGGCGTCGATCGTGATGATGTCGCCATCGCGCAACAGCGCAATCGGGCCGCCCAGCGCCGCTTCCGGGCCGACATGCCCGATGCAGAAGCCGCGGCTCGCGCCGGAGAAGCGCCCGTCGGTGATCAGCGCGACCTTGCCGCCAGTGCCCTGCCCATACAGCGCCGCCGTGGTCGACAGCATCTCGCGCATGCCGGGGCCGCCTTTCGGGCCCTCATAGCGGATCACGAGCACATCGCCGTCCTTGTAGGCGCGATTCTTCACGACCTCGAAGCAGGCTTCCTCGCCGTCAAAGCAGCGCGCCGGTCCGGTGAACGTCAAGGTCGACATGCCGGCGACCTTCACGATCGCGCCGTCCGGAGCCAGATTCCCTTTGAGGCCAACGACGCCGCCCGTGGCGGTGATCGGCTTGTCGGCGGGACGAACCACGTCCTGGTCGGGATTCCACTTCACGGACTTAAGGTTCTCGGCGATGGTGCGGCCCGTAACGGTCATGCACTCGCCGTGCAGGTAGCCGTGATCGAGCAGCGTCTTCATCAAGAGCGGTATGCCCCCAACCTCGAACATGTCTTTGGCGACATAACGGCCGCCTGGTTTCAAATCCGCGATATACGGTGTCTTTTTGAAGACTTCGGCGACGTCGAACAGGGTAAATTCGATGCCGCATTCATGCGCGATGGCCGGCAGGTGCAGCGCCGCATTGGTCGAGCCGCCCGAGGCGGCGACCGTGGCGGCGGCATTTTCCAGCGCCTTGCGGGTGACGATGTCGCGCGGACGCAGGTTCATCCGCACCAGATCCATGATCTGCTCGCCCGCCGCCATGCAGAAGCGGTCACGAATCTCATAAGGGGCGGGCGCGCCGGCCGAATAGGGCAGCGCAAGGCCGATCGCCTCGGAAACGGTCGCCATGGTGTTGGCGGTAAATTGCGCGCCGCAGGCACCGGCCGAGGGGCAAGCGACCTGCTCGAGCTCGTCCAGATCCTCATCCGACATCGCGCCGACCGAGTGCTTGCCGACCGCCTCGAACATGTCCTGCACGGTCACGACCTGGCCGCGGAAATTGCCGGGCAGGATCGAGCCGCCATAGATGAAGATCGACGGCACGTTGAGGCGGCACATCGCCATCATCATGCCGGGCAAGGACTTGTCGCAGCCGGCGAGCCCGACGAGGGCGTCATAGCCATGACCGCGCATGGTCAGCTCGACCGTGTCGGCGATCGCCTCGCGCGATGGCAGCGAGGCGCGCATGCCGGCATGGCCCATGGCGATGCCGTCGGTCACCGTGATGGTGCAAAACTCGCGCGGCGTGCCTTGCGCGGACGCGACACCCTTTTTCACCGCCTGCGCCTGACGCATCAGCGCGATATTGCAGGGCGCAGCTTCATTCCAGCAGGACGCGACGCCGACGAACGGCTGATGGATCTGCTCGGAGGTCAGACCCATGGCGTAGTAGTACGAGCGGTGCGGTGCCCGCTCCGGCCCTTCGGTCACGTGCCTGCTCGGCAGACGTGCCTTGATGTTCGTCTTGGCGTCCATCGACCCTTGGGGCCCCCCGGCCCGCAACACTCAACTCGTGCCCTCGCCCCGTGGCGCTGGCGCAACACTCTTACCACCTCAAGCGTCGCAACGCCGCGGCGTGCGCCTTTCTGTTCGAAGAGTTTAATGGCCAAATCGCGGCGTTAGATCATGCCGTGCGGTCGCTACTTCAAATTCATGTTAATATGTTGCAAGGCCGCCACATAGATGTGGGCTTCCGGCCGCAGGAAATTATTAGGGCTACGCCAAAAGGATGAAGGCGGGCCAACCTCGAAGCTCGCAAACCCGCGCCGGCGTGCTCGCGTGCGAATGTCGAAATTAAAGGGACACGAGCAAGTTTATGATTCTGGTTCCCTTTTGAACCCGAAGCTCGCAACCTTGCACGCGGCTTGGTTCGTGCGAGCTTCGGGTTCAGGGCACTAGGCCTGCCTTTGGGAGGCCATCACACGGCCTCGAACGACGCGACCGCGTTCAATACCCGCCGGCGTCGCAGGACGAGACGCGGCCGTAGCCCTCGTCCGAGAAGCAAGCGTAAGGCTGCTGGTAGATCACACCCGGTGCGATCGGGCGCGCCGCGACCGGCGTTTGCTGGAAGCCGTCGCCGAGCGTCTCCTCGGTCTGGGCCGCCGGAGCTTTGCGCTTATCCTTGGGAGCCGCGGAGGCCGGCGCGAGCGTCGTCGCGGCGAGGAGTCCGGCCAAGGTCAGGGTCAGGATCGAACGCATGGGGTTTTCCTTTCAGTGTTCTTGCTGATGCCCCTCAGCAATCGCCCTTACGCGCGCGGTAGCGCAGGACCGTCATCACGCGCCGCTCAAACGCACGTGACTCAAGATTGCGGAAATTTCATAAAGATCAGAAGGGCTTGTCTCACAAGCCCTTACGCCTCGCAGGCAAAAGCGGCCGAGCTGCCATGCAACTCAAGCGACGTACGCCGAGACGTCGCGCACGCGCCCCGTCGCACCCGCCGATGCAGAAAAATCTGCCCGACCGCGAACCGAAATCCGTGCAGCACGCCGCTTGCCGGTGCGAGCAGCCGTCAAGGAGAACGCACGATGTTCTATGCCAAGCGGGAGTATTTGCCGGACGGCTCGTAGCTCGTAGGGCGGATTAGCGCGCGTCTTCGCGCGCGTAATCCGCCGCCTTGCGCACGATCGGCGGATTACGCCTTTCGTCCCGCTTCGCGGGTCAAAAGGCTAATCCGCCCTACAAGGCATCACTCACATATTCAGCACGCGCCCATACGCGTCGAGCACCGCTTCCTTCATGGTCTCCGAGATGGTCGGATGCGGGAAGATGGTGTGCATCAGCTCTTCCTCGGTGGTCTCGAGATTCATCGCCACCACATAGCCCTGGATCAGCTCGGTGACTTCCGCGCCGACCATGTGGGCGCCGAGGAGCGCGCCGGTCTTCTTGTCGAAGATCACCTTCACCAGCCCCTGATCCTCGCCGAGCGCGATCGCCTTGCCGTTGCCGACGAACGGGAAGCGGCCGACGCGAATATCGATCTTCTGCTCCTTCGCCCTTGCTTCGGTCAGCCCGACCGAGGCGACCTGCGGATGGCAATAGGTGCAGCCGGGGATCAGGTTCTTGTCCATCGGATGCGGCTTCAAACCCTTGATCGCCTCAACACAGACGACGCCCTCGTGCTCGGCCTTGTGCGCAAGCATCGGCGGACCGGCGACATCGCCGATCGCGTAGATGCCCGGCACGTTGGTCCGGCAATAGCCGTCGACCACGATGGTGCCGCGATCGGTCTTCACGCCGAGCTTTTCAAGCCCCAGATTCTCGATATTGCCGACGACGCCGACTGCCGAGATGACGCGGTCGACAGTGAGCTGGCTCGTACCGCCCTTGCCGTCGTCGATCGTCGCGGTGACGCTGTCGCCCTTCTTGTCGAGCTTCGTCACCTTCGTCGCCGTCATGATCTTGATGCCCTGGCGCTCGAACGCCTTGCGCGCAAAGGCGGCGATCTCGGCGTCCTCGACCGGCAAGATCTGCGGCAGCACCTCGACGATCGTCACTTCGCTGCCGAGCGTGCGATAGAACGAGGCAAACTCGACGCCGATCGCGCCCGAGCCGATGACGAGCAGCGATTTCGGCATCTTGTCGGGGTTCATCGCCTCGAAATAGGTCCACACCAGCTTCTTGTCCGGCTCGAGCCCAGGAAACACGCGCGGCCGCGCGCCGGTCGCCAGGATGATGTGCTTGGCCTGATAGCTGCCGGGCGGCAGCGCGCCTTTCGGCGCCTCGGCCTTCGACGGTTTCACCGTGATCTTGCCGGGCGCGTCGATCACCGCCTCGCCCCAGATCACCTGGATCTTGTTCTTCTTGAACAGGAAGCCGACGCCATCCGCGAGCCGCTTGGCTACGCCGCGCGAGCGCTTGATCACGGCGCTCGGATCATAGCTCACATCCTTTGCCGACAGGCCGAAATCCTTCGCATGCGTCATCAGGTGGAAGACATCGGCCGAACGCAGCAGCGCCTTGGTCGGGATGCAGCCCCAATTGGTGCAGATGCCGCCGATGAAATCGCGTTCGACCACGCCGACCTTGAAGCCGAGCTGCGCGGCGCGGATCGCCGTGACATAGCCGCCCGGACCGGAGCCGATGATGATGATGTCGAAGGCGGTGTCAGCCATGCGTTTCCTCGAACGTTCACGTTTCGGTGCGGACAATAGCCGATCGGCGCAGCGCTCGACTATGTCAAGCCATCACCTTCGTCGACCGGATGAAACGACCCGTCATCACCGAGCCGTTCCAGAATCCCGGAGCGAATGTCGAAGAAGCAGCCATGCAGCGCGAGCTCTCCCGCCGCGACCGGCTCGCGCACCCAGGGAAAGGTCATCAGGTTTTCCAGCGACAGCCGCACCGACTCGCGCTCGCAATAGTCCTGCTGCTTCTCGGGCGGAAAATGCAACGCACGCAGCTTGGCGCGTTCCGCGATATTGACCCAGTGGCCGACGAAGTCCGAGGCCTCCTCGGGCGCGCCGTGCAACAGCGCATGGATGCCGCCGCACATCGCGTGGCCCATCACGACGACATGCTGCACCTTGAGCACGCGCACGCCGAACTCGAGCGCCGCGCTGGTGCCGTGATATTTGCTGTCAGGCCCGTAGGGCGGCATCAGGTTCGCGACATTGCGCGCGACGAACAGCGCGCCCGGCGCGGTATCGAAGATCATCTGCGGATCGGCGCGGCTGTCCGAGCAGGCGATCAGCATGGTGCGCGGGCGCTGCCCGCTGCGGCTCAATTCCTCGAACCGGGCGCGCTGGTGCGCCCAGGTGCCGGTGCGAAAACGGCGATAGCCTGCAATGAGCTCGTCCATGAATGAAATCGTACGCGATGGGCCCGGCCCTTCTCTGCGGTGTTGTGCGTTGCAGCGCAAGAGCGCTCCATGCTTGACATTATGTAAGTCTCGACTTACCGTAAGCTATGACTTACCAAAATGCAGCACTCGCAACATTGGCCGACCCGACGCGGCGCCTCTTGATGGAGCGACTGCGCGCCGGGCCGCAGCCGGTCGGGGCGCTCGCGCGCGGCCTGCCGATGAGCCGTCCGGCGGTGTCGCAGCATCTGAAAGTTCTGAAAAAGGCGCGGCTCGTCACCGACCGTGCCGAGGGCACGCGGCGCGTCTACCAGATCGACCCGGAGGGCCTGGGGCAGATCCGTCGCTGGCTCGATCAGTTTTGGGATGCTTCGCTGGCCGCTTTCCGGGACGAGGTCGAGAGAGGGTCATGACCGCAACGATCTCCCCTGCCCCGGTGCGCAAGAGCATTGCGGTGCAAGCCGCGCCCGAGCGCGCGTTTGCGGTGTTTACCGCCAGCATGGGACGCTGGTGGCTGCGCACGCACACGATCAACGCCGCGCCGATGAAAGACGTGGTGATCGAGCCGCGCGTCGGCGGGCGCTGGTACGAACTCGGTGAGGACGGCTCGCAATGCGACTGGGGCAAGGTGCTGGCCTGGGAGCCGCCGCATCGCGTGCTGCTCGCCTGGCAGATCAATGGCGAATGGAAATACGATGCCGCACTCGTCACCGAACTCGAGGTGAGTTTCGTTCCCGACGGCGGCGGCACGCGCGTCGAGCTCGAGCACCGTCATCTCGAGCGCATGGGCGCCACGGCCGAAGCCGCGCGGCAGGCGGTCGACTCGCCCGGCGGCTGGTCCGGACTTCTTGCGGCATTTGCCGAGTCACTCGGAGCATGATCCCGAAAAGTGGGAACCGGTTTTCGGAAGAGATCATGCTCGAAAAAACCTAAGTGAAGCACGAGGGAGTGAAACGATGAGTGTGAAGATCTATGGCGTTCCCGGCAGCCCGTTCATGCGCGCCGTACTCGCGGGGCTGGAGGAAAAGCAGGTCCGCTACGAGCTCGTGGCGCTCGCGCCGATGGACTCCAAGTCGCCCGAGCATCTCGCGCGCCATCCATTCGGTCGCGTGCCCGCCTTCGAGCATGACGGCTTTGGGCTCTACGAGACGCAGGCGATCCTGCGCTATGTCGACGCGACATTTCCCGGACCCGCGCTGCAGCCGCGCGATCCGAAGGATCGCGCCCGCATGGATCAGCTCATCGGCATCAACGACTGGTATTTGTTCCCGCAGGTCGCCGTCACCATTGCGTTCCAGCGCATCGTCAAGCCGCTGCTGATGGGCGGCACGCCCGACGAAGAGATCATCGCCAAGGCCATCCCGAATGCCGAGCGATGCTATGCGGTGATCGCCGGCTTCCTCAACGGCCCGTTCCTCACCGGGCCCGAGCTTTCCATCGCCGACCTCATGATCGCATGCCAGATGAGCATGCGCCGCGACGCCCGAGTGCCAGGCGATCATCGCGAAGCATCCCGCGTTGCGTGACTGGCTCACCCGCATGGAGGCGCGCCCGAGCATGCAGAATTCGGATTTGCTGAAGCGCAAGGCGGCGTGAGGGGCGTCACCTCTGCGCGGAAGCGGGGATGCAGTGTCCGTAGGGCGGGCAAAGCAGCGTCCCGCGGGGGCGGGATGCTGCGTGCCCGCCATCACGGTGGCGGGCACGTCGCTGCGCTCCTTTGCCCGCCCTTCTGTAACGGGCCTCGATGAGTCAATCCCTTTTTGCGTTATCCGCTCGCCGGGTACTCGCTTCTGTCCGGGGTCGGCGCAAGGCCGCCACCTGATGGGATTCTAGAGAGGAACAAGCCGACCTATCTACGGGTGCGTGGTCGAGATCCCGACTTGGCGGGCAACGGTCTGACTTGGTCCATCGTCCCGGCGAGGGACTTCGCTTCGGGAAGGCTGGTGTCGCGGCCCCGCCCGAAAACTCTTCTCTCTCCCTTACTGGCGCGCCGCCGCGGCGGCAAAATCAAACGGCTTTCCGTCGACGAGCATGCGATGCAGGATCACGGCGAGCTTGCGCGCCAGCGCCACCTTCGCCTTTTGCATGCCGGCGCGCTTGGCGATGCGGGCGGCCCAGCTCTTGAGGGCGCCGCCCTTGATCGGTCGTGTCAGGATGATGTGGGCTGCCTGATAGAGTGCGGTGCGCACGCTCGCGTCACCGATCTTGGAGATCCGGCCCGTGACGTCCGTCTCGCCGGACTGATACCTCTTCGGGGTCATCCCAAAATGCGGCCCCACCGCTTTGGACGACTTGAACCGCATTGGATCGTCGATGCCGCTAATATAGGTGAGCGAGACCTGCGGCCCGACCCCCGGCGCCGACATTAGCAGCCGCGCGTTGGCGTCAGCGCGTGCCATCGACCGCACCTGCTTCTCGAACTTATTGAACTCGCGCTGCAATGCGCCGCGCACGGCGAGCAACGCTTCGGCGATCGTCTGAAGGGTCGGATGGCGATCCACCAGCTCCCGCACGCGTGCCGCGAAGATGCGATCCGACACCTTGCCGACCTTGAGGCCGAAGCCGCGCAGAATGCCACGCAAGTGGTTCTCGACGTCCCGTAGCTTCGACTGCACCAGCTTGCGCGAGGTCAGCATCGCCCGCGTCTCTTGCGCCTCCATCGACTTGCAATGCACCGGGCGGAACCAGCCGACCCGCACCAGCTGGGCGATCCCGCGCGCGTCCTTGCGGTCTGTCTTCACCGGCATCGTCTTGAACGCGTTGCGCAGGTGGCGCGTCTCCAGCAGCTCGACCGCAAGGCCTGCCTCCTTCATCTCCGCATAGAGCCATTGCGACAGTGGCCCGGCTTCCAGCCCAATCCGCTCCAGCGTGACGCCAAGCGAGCGGAACCAGGCGATCAGCGCCTTCGGCTCGCTCTCAATCTTCGCTTCCCACACAACTTTGCCGCTCGCGTTCACAACACACACGCTCGAGCGTTCCAATGACACATCGATTCCGGCAGAGTGGTTCATGGTCGTCCCTCGATGATGCTTGGAGCGAGCCCTGTGCTCGACTCCGTTTGACACCATCAGTTTGAGGGACGACCGCCACGCCTGCAGCGGGCTAGAGCCTGGCCGGCCCGTTACCCCATCTACGGCTCCTTCAGATCGAGCGGCCGACCCTCACACCACCATCATCACCGGGTTCTCGACCAGCGTCTTGAACGCGCCGATCAGCTGCGCGCCGAGCGCGCCGTCGACCGCGCGGTGATCGCAGGAGAGCGTGCAGCTCATCACGTGCGCGGCGATGATCTGCCCGTTGCGCACGATCGCCCGCTCCTCCGCCGCGCCGGCCGCGAGGATCGTCGCGTGCGGCGGGTTGATCACGGCGGTGAAGTCCTTGATGCCGTACATCCCGAGATTGGAGACCGCGCTGGTGCCGCCCTGATATTCCTGCGGCTTCAGCTTGCGGGCGCGGGCGCGTGCGACCATGTCCTTGAGCTCGTTCGAGATCGCCGACAATGATTTCGTCTCGGCATTGCGCACGATCGGCGTGATCAGGCCGCCCGGCAGCGCGACCGCGACGCCGACATCCGAATGCTTGTGCTTGAGCATGCCGGATTCGGTCCAGCTCACATTGGCGTCCGGGATCTTCTGCAGCGCGAGCGCAAGCGCCTTCACGACAAAGTCGTTGACCGAGAGCTTGTAGGCGACCTTTCCCTCTTTGTCCTTCGGCGCCGATGCGTTGATCTCCTCGCGCGCGACGATGAGCTTGTCAATCACGCAGTCGATCGTCAGGTAGAAGTGCGGGATGGTCTGCGTCGAGGCCGTGAGGCGCTGCGCAATGGTGCGGCGCATGTTGTCGTGCGGGATGACCTCGTACGAGCCCTCCTCGTAGAGCGCGCGCACTTTTTCATCCGACAGTGTCGGCGCGATCGCGGGCACAGGTGCCGCCGCGGGAGGCGCCTTCAGCCCCTTGCCTTCCTTCGCGGCTTCGATGTCGCGCGCGACCACGCGCCCATGCGGACCGGTGCCGGCGATGCGCGCAAGGTCGATGCCGGCCTCCTTGGCGAGGCGCCGCGCGAGCGGCGAGGAAAAGATGCGCGCATGCCCGTTGGTCGCCTGCGCAGGCGCCGCAGCGGGCGCGGCCACCGGTGCGGGCGCGGGCTTCGGCGCTTCGGCTTTTGCGGGTGCAGCCGGCGCGGCAGCTGGTTTGGGGGCTTCGGCCGCCTTCGGTGCCGGCGCGCTGGCGGCAGCCGAGGCAGCCGCCTTCGCGTCCTCGCCCTCGCCGGCCAGCACGGCGATCAGCTGATTGACCGGCACGTCGGCGGTGCCTTCCGGGACGACGATCTTGGCGAGCGTGCCCTCGTCGACCGCCTCGACCTCCATGGTGGCCTTGTCAGTCTCGATCTCGGCGATCACGTCGCCCGGCTTCACCTTCTCGCCTTCCTTCTTCAGCCACTTGGCGAGGTTACCCTTCTCCATCGTGGGCGAGAGCGCGGGCATCAGGATGTTGATCGGCATCGGCGCGACCTGTCGGCTTTCTCGTTGGCTCTCGTTCGCTAGGATTTGTTCGTTAGCGCTTGTTCGTCAGCTCTTGACGCCTGCGACGGGCGAGCCGGGCTCGCCTACGCCCATGTCCTTGGCGAACGCCTCGAGGATGCGCTGGGCAGCATCCGCCTTGTTGTATTTCGTCTCGGTGGCGTAGATCTGCGACACGTGCTTGGCGATCTCGGCGAGCACCCGCCCCCACCCTTCCGGGTCGTCGAAGCCGCGCCGGATCGACATGTAGAGCTCGCCGTCCGCGATCGCGGCGCGCATCAGCTCGTGGCCGCCCTTCTCGATGGCGGGCGGCGGAATATTAAGCGCGTTGAAATTGGCCATTGGGAATCCTGCTTCCTAATTTTGTCGAACCGGCGCGGTGGTGCCGGGATCGGTCGGGGCGTCCATCTCGGCGTCGTAGATCGCGCGGATGCGCTCGATCGTCTCGGCCTCGCGAAACTTGTCCTCGGCCGCATAGATGCGCGCCACATGGCGCGTCACGTCCGCGATCAGCATGCCCCAGGCTTCCGGATCCTCGAAGGCGCGGCGCAGCGAGACGTGCAAGCCGCCCTCAACGATCGCGGCGCGCAGCACCTCGGTGCCGCCGCTCGCGAGCGCCTCGGGAGGGGGATTGAGTGCGTCGAACGTCGCCATGGCGTCACCGGTACAGCACGGCTTTGGCTGCATCGACCACTTCGGCGACCGACGGCAGCGCGAGCTTCTCGAGGTTGGCGGCGTAAGGCATCGGTACGTCCTTGCCGGAGACGCGCGCGACCGGCGCGTCGAGGTAATCGAACGCGCTGTCCATGATGCGCGCCGCAATCTCGGCGCCGACGCCCGATTGCTGCCAGCCTTCCTCGACCACGATGCAGCGGTTGGTCTTCTTCACCGAGTTGACCACGGTCTCGGTGTCCATCGGGCGCAGCGTGCGCAGGTCGATGACCTCGGCCTGGATGTGCTTCTTGGCGAGCTCTTCGGCGGCTTTGAGCGCATAGGTCATGCCGATCGACCACGCCACGATGGTGACGTTGTTGCCCGGCCGCACGACCTTGGCCTTGCCGATCGGCACAACGTAGTCGTCGAGCTTCGGCACCGGCCCGCTCTGGCCGTAGAGAATTTCGTTCTCGAGGAAGATCACCGGGTTCGGATCGCGGATCGCGGACTTGAGCAGGCCCTTGGCGTCGGCCGGCGAATAAGGCGCGACCACCTTCAGCCCCGGGATATGCGAGTACCAGGCTGAATAGTCCTGGCTGTGCTGCGCGGCGACGCGCGCGGCCGCGCCATTGGGCCCGCGGAACACGATCGAGCAGCCCATCTGCCCGCCCGACATGTAGAGCGTCTTCGCGGCCGAATTGATGATCTGATCGATCGCCTGCATGGCGAAGTTGAAGGTCATGAACTCCACGATCGGCTTCAGCCCCGCCATCGCGGCGCCGGTGCCAAGGCCCGCAAAGCCGTGCTCGGTGATCGGCGTGTCGATGACGCGCTCGGCCCCAAACTCCTGCAACAGGCCCTGCGTCACCTTGTAGGCGCCCTGGTACTCGGCGACCTCCTCGCCCATCACGAACACGTCCTGATCGCGCCGCATCTCCTCAGCCATGGCGTCGCGCAAGGCTTCGCGCATCGTCATGGTGACGAGCTCGGTGCCTTCCGGCACGTCCGGCTCGGGCGGCGCTTCGACCACCGGCGCGGCCGCTGACTTGTGCGCCACTTCCGGCGTCGACGTCGCCTTGCTCTGCGTCGCGAGCGCGGCGGGGGGCGCGGACTCGCCGGCCTTCTGCTGCGTTGCGGGCGCGGAGGCCGCCTTGATGTCACCGGCGCTCTCGCCATCGCCCAGAATGACGGCAATCGGCGTGTTCACCGCGACGTCGGCGGTGCCTTCGGGCACCAGGATCTTGCCAAGCGTCCCCTCGTCGACCGCCTCGACCTCCATGGTGGCCTTGTCGGTCTCGATCTCGGCGATCACGTCGCCGGCTTTCACCTTGTCGCCCTCGCTCTTCACCCATTTGGCGAGGTTACCCTTCTCCATCGTGGGCGACAGCGCGGGCATCAATACTTCTACCGGCATGGAGATCTCTTACTTCGCGAAACGGGAAAGATTGGCGGAGGCGGCGAACGCCGCCATTCCAAGCAGCATGCAGGCGATGAACGCAACCAGAGCCTTGTTGACCGGAGCGGCGGCCGCTTCGCCGGCGCGTTTCACGCGCGTCAGCGCGAGCGGCCAGGCGAACGGCGCAAGCAGCAGCAAGGCGCGATTGTCGCCCTGTGCGGCGAGCGCGCGGACGCAGAACACCGCGCCCGCGATCCAGCTCGCAAGCGCGCCTACGAAGCCCAGAACGGCCAGCATGGTCGAGAGGCTCGGCATCGCGTTCAGCGATACACGTCGGTCCAGAGCTCGGCGGGATCCGGCTCCGGATCGTTGGTGGCAAATTCAGCCGCTTCGTTGACGATGTCGCGCACCTCGGCGTCGATCTTCTTCAGGTCGTCCTCGCTCGCGAGCTTCTCTTCAAGGACGCGCATGCGCACCTGCTCGATCGGATCGTGCTCGGTGCGCATCTTGTTCACTTCCTCGCGCGTGCGGTACTTCGCGGGATCCGACATCGAATGACCGCGGTAGCGGTAGGTGAGCATTTCGAGGATGTAGGGCCCCTTGCCGGCCCGGCACCAGTCGACTGCCTTCTCGCCCGCCGCCTTCACGGCGCGCACGTCCATGCCGTCGACCTGCTCGCCCGGGATGCTGAACGACAGGCCGCGCTTGGAGAGATCGGTCGTCGCCGATGAGCGATTGATCGCCGTTCCCATGGCGTAGCGATTGTTCTCGATGATGTACACGACCGGCAGCTTCCAAAGCGCCGCCATGTTGAAGCTCTCATAGACCTGGCCCTGATTGGCGGCGCCGTCGCCGAGATAGGTCAGGCTCACATTGTCGGTCTTGCGGTACCGCGCCGCAAAGGCGAGCCCGGTGCCGAGCGAAACCTGCGCGCCGACGATGCCGTGGCCGCCGTAGAAGCCTTTCTCGACTGAGAACATGTGCATCGAGCCGCCCTTGCCGTGGCTGTAGCCGCCGCGCCGGCCGGTCAGCTCCGCCATCACGCCCTTCGGGTCCATGTTGCAGGCGAGCATGTGGCCATGGTCGCGATAGCCGGTGATCACGGCGTCGCCGGGCTTCAGCGTCATCTGCATGCCGACGACGACGGCTTCCTGGCCGATGTAGAGGTGGCAGAAGCCGCCGATCAGCCCCATGCCGTACATCTGGCCCGCCTTCTCCTCGAAGCGGCGGATCAGCAGCATCTCACGGTAGGCGGCAAGTTCCTCGGCCTTGGAAAACTCGGCGATCCCATTGCCGGATGACTCGGCCGGCTTTGCGTCGTTGTCGTTCTTGGGATCGTCTTTGGGCTTGGTCTTGGCGACGGCCATGGGTTTCCTCGGGCGAAAGAGGCTTGTCAGGGTTCCCCAATAGCGGAAATCGGGGGCGTGTGAAAGCGCGCGCAGGCAAACGCATGAGCGCCCCCAAGGTTTTGCACGATCGAAACATTTTGCTTTCGAGCAGCGGCCAGCCGATGGCCACGCCGAACTATTTTTTGAGCATCAGCACGAGGTCGCGCGGATGCGCGTAGTTGAGCATCGCGCGGGCGCGTTCGTCGAGCAGGTCAGGGTCGATCTTGTCCGCCTTGAGCAGCGAGACGCGATGCTCCCACTCCTTGCGTTCGGCGGCGACCCGCTCAAGCTCGCGCATCAGGTTCATCTGCTGCTGCGCGAGGTCCTGCTTCGCCTTCAGGCCATGCGCGCCGGTGTAGGCCGAGAGCCCGAAATAGCCAATGATCGCCGCCGCGACGGTGTAGAGGCAAAGCGCCGTCAGGACGGCGCGCAGGCGCGTGCGGGTGACCATGTGGGGAGCATGAATCGGCAAGGTAAACGCGCTGTTAACGGTGGCTCAACGCGACCCAGCCCAAGGGCGCCGCGCGCCGTGGCGGATCCGGATGATCGCCACTTCGCCCTCGAAGATCTCATAAAAGATCAGATAGGGCGTACCGGATACGGGGAAGCGGTGGACACCCGGCTTGCTCGTGGGACTGCCCATTCCGGGAGTATGCCCAAGCTCCTGGACAACGCTTTCGATGCGACTGACGACGCGAGCCGCCGCAGCGGGATTTTCTTTCTCGATATACGCAAAAATGCTTCGGAGGTTTCTGATCGCACGGCTCGAATAGCGAACCCTCATCGGCCGCGATAGCGATTGAAAAGCGCCGCGACTTCCTCGTCAGTCGCGAACTCACCTCTGCGAATCTCAGCCAAGCCCTCTTCAATGTCCGCGAGCTCTTCGGGCGAAAGCTGATAAACGCCGCCGACTTCTGCCTCCATCTCAAGGAGCACCCGCATGGCCTCCTCCTGCTTGTCGGGCGGCCACGTCTTCACCCGGTCTAGAACGGCATCAATCTCGGCTTTGGTCATACCTCCAATATAGCACTTGCGGTCGCCGGATCGCCACTACCGCCCCGCCCTGAGCGCCGCCTTGCCGGCATACTTTGCCTGCGCGCCGAGCTCCTGCTCGATGCGCAGGAGCTGATTGTACTTCGCGGTGCGATCCGAGCGCGCGAGCGAGCCGGTTTTGACCTGCCCGCAATTGGTCGCGACCGCGAGATCCGCGATCGTCGAATCCTCGGTTTCGCCCGAGCGGTGCGACATCACCACGGTGTAGCCGGCCTTGTGCGCCATCTCGACCGCGGCCAGCGCCTCGGTGAGCGTGCCGATCTGATTGACCTTCACCAGGATCGAATTGCCGAGGCCGCGCTTGATGCCGTCGGAGAGCCGCGTCACGTTGGTGACGAACAGATCATCGCCGACCAGCTGGCACTTGTTGCCGATCAGGTCGGTGACGCGCTTCCAGCCGTCGAAATCGTCCTCCGCCATCCCGTCCTCGATCGAGACGATCGGGTAGCGCGACACGAGCTCGCCGAGGTATTTGGCCTGCTCCTCGATGGAACGGGTTTTGCCTTCGCCTTCATAGACGTACTTGCCGTCCTTGAAGAACTCGGTGGAAGCCGGATCGAGCGCCAGCGCAACCTGCTCGCCCGGCTTGTAGCCGGCCGCTTCGATCGCTTTCATCACGTAACCAAGGGCTTCATCGGCTGACTTCAGGTTCGGCGCGAAGCCGCCCTCATCGCCGACATTGGTGTTGTGGCCGGCATCGTGCAGCGCCTTCTTCAGCGTCTGGAACACCTCGACGCCCATGCGCAGGCCTTCGGCAAACGTAGGAGCGCCGACCGGCATGATCATGAACTCCTGAAAGTCGATCGGATTGTCGGCATGCACGCCGCCATTGATGATGTTCATCATCGGCACCGGCAGGAGCCGCGCCGAGGTGCCGCCGACATAGCGATAGAGCGGCAATCCGCGCGCGGCGGCCGCAGCCTTCGCAACCGCAAGCGACACACCGAGGATCGCGTTCGCGCCGAGCCGGCCTTTATTGGGCGTGCCGTCGAGCGCGATCATCGCCTCGTCGATCTTGGCTTGTTGCTCGGCGTCCATGCCGCCGATCGCGTCGAAGATCTCGCCGGTCACCGCCGCGACGGCCTTCTGCACGCCTTTGCCGAGATAGCGCTTTTTGTCGCCGTCGCGAAGCTCGACCGCCTCATGCGCGCCGGTCGAGGCGCCGGACGGCACCGCGGCGCGGCCGAGCGCGCCATCCTCGAGCACGACGTCGACCTCGACGGTCGGATTGCCCCGGCTATCGAGGATTTCGCGGCCAATGATGTCGACGATGGCGGTCATGGTGTTCCGATGTGCTGATTGAGGTTGGTGGGCTTTTACAGGATGCGTTGCGACGCGAAAAGGTCGCCAAACCGTGGCAGGAAGCGACCGGTTCCTCTGCCCGACTTGAGTGAACTTCGGGTTCAGGGCAACCTTCGCTCGGAGCATCGCATGAGCTACGTCCAACAAGTCCTGCAGCCCGGGGAAGAGGTCCGCTATCAGGCCTCAATCCACTGGATCACCTATCTTCATGGCGCCTTGTGGCTCGTCGCAGCCGCGTTGGTCTGGATGATCGTTCCGGCATCGTGGCGGGACTCGATCGTGGTGACGGTGATCAGGCTCATCCTGGTCGCAGGCGGATTGTATTTTCTGGCGCGCGCCTGGTTTGACTGGTGGATCACCGAGATCGCGGTCACGAACCGACGCGTCATCTACAAACGCGGCTTCATCTCGCGCAGCACCGCCGAAATGCACATGGACAAGATCGTCAGCGTCAAGGTCGATCAATCGATCCTCGGGCGCATCCTTGACTACGGACGCGTGACGATCGTGGGGACCGGCGGCGTGGACAGAGCCAGCGACGAGTCGCTCGGCACGCTCAACGAGCCGATCGCCGCTCCGATTCAATTGCGTAATCACATCACCGGCATGTGAGCCGGCCAACGGCAGCTCGCGCGAGATGAGTTGAGATTGAATCGACGGCGTTAGCCATGTTTGCCCTCTCCCCTTGTGGGAGAGGGCGTCGCAGGAAGTTCAACGCATTCGGTTGGGTGAGGGGTTGCTTAGCCCTCACCCAACGTTCTGCGCTGAAAGTCTGAGTAGCCCTCTCCCACAACAGGGCGTTTACGCCCGTCTTCGACGGGCTAAGGGGAGAGGGCGCAGCGACGAACGCTGCATTCGCGGATGGGGAGTACGCGGGCTCGCGCAAACCTAAACTCATCACGCGCTAGCGCGCCGGCGCAAGCCCGATCATCGGCTTGAACGCCGTGATCGCCTCGACTTGCGCGTCACATGGCGCTGCGTGCTGCGCGACCTCTTCGAGCATCGCGACGAGGTCGCGGCGCTCCGCGGCGGTCAGTCGCCGCTTGAACAAGTCGGCGAACAGGGATGCGGCCTGCTCGAAATCAACGGCTTCGCGCGCGATGAAGCGGGCCTGCGTCATGCGCTCGGTCAATTCGTGCTCGAACCCAAACACGCCACGCAACTTGCTCTCGATCAGCGCGATCTGCTCCCGCGTCGGATCGCCCTGGTGGCGCGCGATCAGCAGCATCAGGATCGTCGCGGCGTCACGCGGATCATCGATCGCACGCAGCGGGATGAGCCGCGCCGCCTCACGCGCCTGTTGCCGGCGCGCGTCCTCCTTGCGCTGCGCGGCACCCTGTTGGAAATGCTCGATGCCGCCCATGCGGATGAACCAGTAGATCACCCAGAACAAGAGCGTTGAGAGAACCAGAAGGATGACCGGCATGGTGGGAGCCCCTGCTGCCGGGTCCGTATCTATCCGAGACGGGTAACAGCGCCGTTACGGGGGTCGGTAGAATTGCTTGCCGATCTCCACCAATCGGTTACTGATCCGGCTCGTTCTGCTCACGTTTTCAAAGAGCCTACCCATGCTACAGCGGCCAACTGACCTGAAACACCTTGGGAAACCAAGCGCCTTGCCGGCCTCGCCGGTGGAGGCCACGCTCGACCGCGTGCCGAACCCGCAAAACGACACGAACTACGTCGCGCGCTTCGCGTTTCCGGAGTTCACCTCGATGTGCCCGGTCACCGGACAGCCGGACTTCGGCATCATGATGATCGACTATGTGCCGCGGCGCTGGTTGATCGAGTCGAAGTCCTTGAAGCTCTATCTCAACTCGTTCCGTAACCACGGCGCCTTCCACGAGGACTGCACCGTCTCGATCGGCAAGCGGCTCGTAAAGCTGCTGCAGCCGAAATGGCTGCGCATCGGCGGCTACTTCTATCCGCGCGGTGGCATGCCGATCGACGTGTTCTGGCAGTTCGGCAAGCTGCCGAAGGACGTCTGGGTGCCGGATCAGGGTATTCCGCCCTATCGCGCGCGTTGAACTTCGGCCAACAGCGCCCTCACCTCGCCTCCCGGATCGCGCGAGCGCATCACGGATCCCATCACGGCGATGCCGGCCGTGCCCGCGCGCATCACATCGCCGACGCGCGCCGCCTCGATGCCGCCGATCGCGATGATCGGGACGCGCGTCGCCTGCGCCATGGCGCGAAGGCCTTCAGTGCCGAGCGCCGGACCGTACCCCGGCTTGCTGGCCGTCTCGAAGGCCGGGCCCGCGATCGCGTAGTCGACAATCGCCGGATCGAGCGCGCGTGCCTCGGCGATACTGTGAATCGAGATGCCGAGAAGCGCGTCAGGCGGAAGCGAACTGCGCGCGAGGGCCGGATCGCGCCCGGCAGAAAGGTGCAGGTCGCCAACTCCGGCAGCGGCCGTCTCGCCATGCACCGTGAGCCGTGCCTTCCATTTCCGCGCGATCGGCAACAGCTTGCGCAACAAGGCCGCCTGCTCTTCGCGCGCGAGGTCCTTCTCGCGCAGACTTGCCCAGCGGCAGCCAGCCGTGAACGCCGCTTCCAGAATATCGGCAAGAGGATGCGCCGCCTGCCGCCGATCGGTCACGACGAGCAGCGGCGGATCCGGGATCACGTCCCCACCAACCCGAATTGCGGGCTGGAAGGCTCAGCATCGCGCCGTTTCGGCATGCGCCCGGCAAGCCGCGCGAGCCGGCCGGCTTCGACCGCGGCCCGCATCGCGGCGGCCATGCGCACCGGATCATGCGACTTGGAGACCGCAGTGTTGAGCAGCACGGCTGCGCAGCCGAGCTCCATGGCGAGCGTCGCATCCGACGCGGTACCGATGCCGGCATCGAGCACGACCGGAACCGGCGAGCGCGCGCAGATCAGCTCGATCAGATGCGGATTGAGAATGCCGAGCCCGGACCCGATCGGCGAGCCGAGCGGCATCACGGCAGCGGCGCCGAGATCGGCGAGCTTGCGGCAGGTCACCGGATCATCATTGCAGTAAGGCAGAACCACGAAACCCTTGCGGACCAGCTCCTCGGTCGCGGTTACCAGCTCCTCGACATTGGGATAGAGCAGCTCGCGGTCGCCGATCACCTCGAGCTTGACCCAATTCGTGTCGAGCGCTTCGCGCGCGAGCTCGGCAGTGAGCACCGCCTCGCGCGCGGTCTGGCAGCCGGCGGTGTTGGGGAGAAAATGCACGCGCTTTCCAAGGAGATCGACGAGGCTCTCTTCGTAGCCGTGCAGGCTGATGCGCCGCACCGAGGCAGTCGCGATTTCGCTCCCGCTCGCCGCAAGCGCATCGAGCATCACCTGCTGGTTCGGATAACCGGCAGTGCCGAGCAGCAGGCGCGACGCGAAGCTCTTTTCCGCAATGATGAGTGGATCGGACGATGTCATCTTGTTCCTTTCACCCGCCTTGCATGGCGCGCACGATCTCGACCGCGTCGCCGGCTCTCAGCGGCGTCGCAGCCCAGTCGGCGCGGCGCACGACTACGCCGTTGAGCGCGACCGCAACGCCGCGGCCGTCCGTCTCGCTCTTCTCCGCCACGAGCTCGGCCACGGTGCGTGCCGCCAGCGGCTCCGGCGCGCCATTGATCCGGATCGTGTCAGCCATGATCACCTCATTCGGCCGCAGCGGCAGGCGCGAAGCGATCGACCGCAAACGGCGCGATCAGCGGATCGACACGGTCCTGAAGGATCAGCGTCGCGATTGCCTCCGCGGTGACCGGCGTCAGCAGAATGCCATTGCGATGATGGCCGGTCGCAAAGATGACGCCCGGCACCGGGCCGCGCCCAAGGATCGGCGCGTCGTCCCGGCTACCTGGACGGAAGCCGACCCAGGATTCGACGATCGGCAGTTCCTCGATGCCGGGCAGCGCGCGCCAGGCCGCCTGCAGCAGCGCGAGCTGCGCGCCGGCGGTCAAGTGCGGATCGAAGCCCTTCTCCTCGACGGTTGCGCCGACCAGCAGCCGCCCGTCATGACGCGGCACGAGATAAACGCCCGGCGCCCACACGACATGGCGCAGCAGCGGCGCGCGCGCGTCCATACGCAAGCCGAGCATCTGGCCCTTGACCGGACGAACCGGCGGCCGCGCGCTCAATCCTTCGATCCCGCGCGACCAGGCGCCGGCCGCGAGCACGACAACGTCAGCACGATGGGTCGTGCCGGCGACAATGACGCCGCGCGCGCCCCCGCCTTCGAGCGCGATGCGTTCGACCGGAGCGTGCTCGTGCAGCTCGACTCCGGCACGCTCGGCCGCGATGCGCAGGGCTACCACGACCTTGCGATTGTCGACCTGATGATCTTGCGGGCTGAACACCGCACCGGTGAGGTTGGGATTGAGGTGCGGCTCGCGGCGCTTGGCCTGCGTGGCGTTCAGCCATTCTGGCGTCAATCCAAGGCGGTGCTGAAATTCGAGATGATGCAGCAGCCGCGCGCGGTCGTCTGCGGTCAGCGCCACGACCAGCGTGCCGTCGCGACGCAGATCGACCGATTGTCCGCTCGCCTGCTCCAGCTCGGCGGCGAAATCCGGCCATAGTGACTGGCTCGCGCGGTTGAGCGTGAAGAGGCGCTCTTCGCCCGGCTCGACCTCGGCGCAGGCCGCCAGCATCCCGGCCGCCGCGTGGCTCGCGCCCCTGCCGGCCGCGTCGCGCTCGAACACCGCGACCTTGGCGCCGCGCTGGGCCAGCCGCCAGGCGATCGACAGGCCGATGACGCCGGCGCCGATGATTGCGATGCTCGAATGCGTTGGTGTGCTGCGCGACACCGGCTCTTCCTCCGCTGGCATGACCCAGACAGGTTCGATGGGTGTGATCTCAGCCGCGCACCGGCGCGGCACCCCAGGCCGAATAACTATTAATTGCGCCTCCCGTGCGCGCGATGCAAGTGGGACCGCCCCCTGTCGGAGGGTCAGCGCATGATCCCGAAAAGTGGGAACCGGTTTTCGGACAAGATCATGCGCAATTAAGTCTCGTGGGTTCCGGTCCGCTCGCGCAACAGCCGCGCCGTCACGAGTCCGATCGCCGCCGCGATGAGCGCCGCCAAGCCAAGGGTCGTGACCGAGCCGAACTTCACGAAAGCGAGCCCATACAGTACCGGGCCGCTCGCATGGCCGGCGAAGAAGAAGAACGAGTGCAGCGACATCGCGGCGCCGCGTGCCGAGCTCGAGAGCTCGGTCGCCTGCACCTGGATCGAGCCGTGCATCGAATAGAAGCCGAAGCCGAGCAGCGTGAATGCCGCGAACTGCACCGGCCACGGCAGGTTGAACGCCACGATCGCGAGCGCCAGGGCTGCGAGCCCGCCGCCACCGATCATCAACTGGTCCGGCCGCCAGCGCGCAACCAGCATCGGCACCGCCACGGCGTAGACGACGCCTCCGAGCGAGAAGCCCGCAATGATCGCGCCCGCAATGGTGGCGCGCGTCTCGCCCGCGGCATGCAGCAGCAACGCGACAAACGGGAACAGGCCGAAGACGATGACGCCTTCGGCGAACACCGCGCCGAAACACACTTTCGCGCGCGGATTGGCGAACACCGAGCCATAGCCCGCGCTGAACCCGGACAGGCTCAAGCCGGCGGGTTTCACCCGCGCCGCCTGGCGCAACGTGACGATCGCCACGACGATCGCGAGCAGGCCGAGCGCCGTGATCGCGAAGAAGACGCCACGCCAGCCGGTCAAGTCGCCGATCACGCCGGCAAGCGAGGAGCCGAGCAGGTTGCCGGTGATCACCGCGGTCAGCCAGCGTCCGATCGCGATCTGGCGCTCCTGCACGGGCACAAGATCGCCGATCACCGCGATGCCGACCGGAAAGATCCCGCCGGCCGCGATGCCGGCAACGATGCGCGCGCCGAGCAGGATCGAGAAATCGGTTGCGAGCCCGCTCGCCAGCATCGCGAGGATCGTGACCGCAAGGCACGCGATCATCACGCGCACCTTGCCGACCATGTCGCCAACGGGCCCGATCACCGGTTGCGACAGCGCGAAGGGCAGCGCGAACGCGGTGGTGAGCAGCGCGACCGCATTCGGGTCGACCTGAATGTCATGCGCGATCTGCGGAATGACCGGATCGGTCGCGCGCGAAGCCAGCGCCGTGATGAATCCGATCAGGCTCAGGCGCAGGATCAGGCTGTTGGTCTGACGCGGATCACGCTTCGGTGGCGGTGGCGAAAGCGGCTCGGACAGAAGCGCGCTGGAATCGAATTTGGGCTGGAAATTCATGGTGTGGCGAAAAGCCATACATGATTTCAGCGCGGTTTGTTGTGCAGTGCGGGAATGCCTCACCCAACAATAGCGTGGGGCAGAAATCGTGAGGTATTTTTGGTGATTGGGCTGACATCCTCACGCATCGAGAGCCCGCACGGCTTACCGCCCGCAATCCAGGACCCGATCGCGACGTAGTTTTCGGCAAAGCGCGGCAGGGTCGCGACCGCCTGGCGCACGAACCCTTCCGCGCCATAGGGTCCTTCGT
>Ga0081539_10002401_pt1 | contig 26596 bp, 13 predicted proteins | sample TabmetS4T2R2_FD_71023 | JGI IMG/M metagenome (GOLD analysis project Ga0081539, IMG submission 71023) | Tabebuia heterophylla rhizosphere microbial communities from the University of Puerto Rico - S4T2R2 | ecosystem: Host-associated > Plants > Roots > Rhizosphere ...
TATGTTGCGCGCCGGCCACCTCTGTTGAATGGAGTCCGCCGTCCAGGTGAACAATCGCCTTTCCTTCGCGCGCAAGAGCTCTGGCCTGTTCGTCACTCAGTCCGCGGCCAAGAGCCAGCCGCCGAGAAATGTCTTTGTATCTATCGAGCTGCGCTAGATTCTGCGGAGATGAAATCAACGCGATCTCCCAATCCAGCCCTCTGGTAGTTTTGCCCACGGAGTAAAGCTTGATCCGATTGGAACTCGCCGCCAATTTGCGGAAGAACTCACGAGACTCGTCGTAGTTGGCCAGATAGAAATCGTCGCCCGGTTTGTGCCCGAGCACCGATTCGGGCGTGGGAATGACCTGGCCCCTGGCGGAACTCGTCCAGAAAACAGCGATCAGAGCAGGCAGAATCGCGAAGGTGATGAATTTTGTCCACATTTTCGCATAGTAATGAGGAGGTGGACCAAATGTAAAGATTGGATGCCCGGCGCGGACCTCACAACCTTTTTGTCACCGCTTGGCGGGAGAATTGGACTTGTCAGCGAATTGCTGTTTACACTGTGCTCGTTATCCTACTCATCAACAGATAGGAGCTGTGTATGGCTACAATTTCGAGACGAGAGTTCTTCAGGACAGTGACGACCGACGTTGCAGTGGCCGGTTTCTTGGCCGCAAGTGTCGTAGAGCTCCAGGCCGATCCGCTCGGACTGCCAATTGGTAGTCAGACATATCCTCACCGGGCGATGCTTAAACAGGACTTCCCAGGTTTGATGAAAGAACTGGCAGACCTCGGAGTACGGCGGATCGAACTGTGTTCACCGCTCGGTTACTCTGATTTCGCCGGGTTGTCCAAAGGAGCCGAGGTCAAGAAAATCCTCGCCGATCATGGTCTCAAATGTGAAAGCGCGCACTTTAGCATGAAAGAACTCAGGCAGACTCAAGAAGCGAGCATCGCCTGGGCCAAAGAGGTCGGCATCACGCAAATGATGACGGCATCCCTCGGCGCAGGGAACAACTCGACCCCGCCGACCATGGACGATGTGAAGAGGGCGGCCGACGAATATAACAAGATCGCCGCAGTGGCGGCCAAGGCCGGCATCCAGCAGGGATTGCACAACGAGGGCTTTGAGGTATCGACAGTCGATGGTAAGCGGACTTACGACATCTTGATGGAATTGCTCGATCCAAAGCTGGTCAAGTTCCAGTTTCAGATGTCGACGATCAGAAACGGTTTTGACGCCGCCGAGTATTTCACCAAGTATCCCGGACGTTTCATCTCGATGCACCTGCAGGACTGGAACGCGGAGACCAAGACTCTGGTAGCAGTAGGGAAGGGAAACATCGACTGGAAGAAGGTCTTTACCGCAGCGAAGACCGGCGGGGTCAAGAACTACTTCGTCGAGCAGAACATGGAGATGACGAGGGAAGGAGTCGCCTATCTCAAGACCCTCAAGGTTTGAGCGCTAACATCGGGATAGCAGACCAGCGAACCGTCGTTCCGCCCGAAATCGATCATTACTTTTTCAGCGTTGCCGTGCGCGCGGCTGCGGTGACTGATTTCGGGCGGAAGGGCAGAACTATGATTGACCATAGCGGTGCCGCTTTGCGCTCCACCGTGCTTTCAGGTATTCACCCATATCAAGTTCGCCGGCCATCGTTTCGCCCTCGACTTTCCCGGTGAAAGTGAAGGAGAGGTAATTTCCGATTGCGCGTTCCGGCAAGGTACTGTGCAACCGAACAGTGTCGCCATCGATCGTGCCGGAGAGATCGCGCTCGACGAATTCGCCGCGATGAGTCCCCTGGATGCGCCCTTCTCGCTGGAGGAGCGACAGGGAATGTTGACCGATGCTTGCCGGAAATTCGATGTGAACATCCCAGCTGCCGGTCAGATCGGCACTCGGCGGCTTTGGCGGCTCCGGACTCTTGAGCTTGGGAGGCGCCGAGAGGAGAGCAGAGAGGCGATCTGCTATCACTTTTTCGTCTCCGGGTTTCAAATTGAAAGCGGTGATTGAAAGCCCATTTTGCGGGCCTCGCGTGGGTCCTACCAAAATCCGCGGATCGGTCGTATCGAGAATTTGCGCTACCTGTTGACCGGTAATACCCAGTTTGGCTGCTTCCCAACGAATGTTCAACCCCGGACTCCGGTTGGAAAGCCCGGTCGGCTCATGGATCTCAGTGGTGATTCCGGAAACGGAAGAGACCTGTTTGGCAATGTGGTTGAGCCTGTCCAGCATTTGTTGCCAGATGGCTTTGTTATCCCGTTTTACCCAGATCTCGACGGCTGTCAACGCTCCAATGACCTCTTCCTTGCCAACTTTCATGTTTCGCGCGAATCCGTGATGCGGGGCGCTATGTACCCACGCGGCTTTCACCAGGTCCTTGCGACCGAGCAACAGTCCGGAGCACTGCGGGCCACGGAGTTGTTTGCCGCCGCTGTAAGCCACCATCGTGGACCCACGCTGCAGATGTACGTTCGGTATGGTCAGCACCTCAGCGGCTGCGTCCGTCAGGACCGGAATGTTCTTCTGCCGTGCAATGCGTGTGATCTCGTCATAGGACGGGGTCCCGGTGTCGGCTTGAGGACCCGCAAAGATATAGATCATTGCCGTCCTCGGACCGATCGCCGCCTCCAGCTCCTGCGTGCTGTTCACTTCGATAATGCGGACTCCCACCGCGCGGATCGCCGCATCGTAATTGTTGCGCGAATGCTTGGGAATAATTACTTCATCCTTCCCGAGGCCCTCCAGATGCGGCAGTCGGACATACTTGTCCGGATTGCCGCCCACCACGCAGGCCAAAGTGGCAAGTGACATGGCCGCGGCGCACCCTGCGGTCACGATTCCCCATTCTGCTCCGGTCAGCTCAGCCAGACGCTTTCCCACTCCTTCCATCAGCTCGTCCAACTGAACCATGTGCTGGGCAGCCGCGTCCATAGCCGCCCGAACTTCGGGCAGTTCGAGTGAACCGCCATTCACCGTTAACGTCCCGGTGCCGTTGATAAAGGGGCGAACGCCGATCGATTGATAGATCTCCGGCCCGATCACCAGTCCTCCCGAAGGCGGTTCAGGAATCGCCGCCGCTCGCTCGGAAAATAATGCCAGAGATGCCAGCAAGCTTCCGCTCTTGAAGAAATCGCGCCGAGTGAGTCTTCCCACACGTTGCCTGAACGTTCCTCTCTCCGAATGAGACATATCCCTCCTCTTTCGTTTTCTGTCTTGCGTTGTCTGTTGAAAAGCCCGCTCCGACCGCCGATCACCCTGGTCATGCTGGTGTTGTTCGGCGGACGTGATCTGAATGTTTCCGCGAGACTAATGCAGTACCTTTTTTTCTTCAAGATATTTGAGGTCGTTTGCCATTCAAGAGGGAGTTGACCGGCTCTTATTTCATGAGGGGATGATCGCGCATTCTGCTGGTTCTGCTCGCCCTCGGCCGCGATCGGATGTATTATCTCGAACCATGACGACCTCCATCAAACAAACCGCATTTCTACTGATGTTGATTGCCCTTTTCTGGATGAGCAATGCTTCAGCCCAGCAAAAGTATGATCTTCTCTTAAAGGGCGGCCACGTCATCGATCCCAAGAACAAGATCAGCGCCGTTCGTGATGTTGCGATTGCGAACGGAAAGGTGGCCACCGTGGCCGCTAACATTGATCCCGCCGAGGCGTTCAAGGTCGTAGATGTGACGGGATATTACGTGACGCCAGGGCTCATTGACATTCATGTTCATGTCAATGCGGGGACGGGCGAACGCGGTTCCTATGCCGGTGATAACAGCGTCTATCCCGACGGCTTCACCTTCCGTGCAGGCGTGACCACGGTTGCCGATGCCGGAAGCGCGGGCTGGAGAAATTTCGAAGACTTCAAGCAGCGGGTCATCGATCGGTCCAAAACGCGAGTCTTTGCCTTCCTCAATATTGTCGGTTATGGCATGCGAGGGCCAAAGTTTGAGCAGGATTTGAAAGACATGGAAGCCAAACCGGCGGCGGAGATGGCGCTCCGATATCCAGAGCTGATCGTCGGCATCAAGACCGCCCATTACGCCGGCCCGGAATGGACGCCGGTTGAGCATGCTGTCGAAGCCGGTACGATCGCAAAGATCCCGGTGATGGTGGACTTTGGGATCAATCATGCCGAGCGCCCGTTGAGCGAACTTGTGACCAAGAAACTGCGGCCGGGCGATATCTACACTCACGTTTATTCCGGGCTTCGCAATGAGCAGGACGAATCCGGCCAGGTCAATCCCTCGCTGTGGGAGGCCAGAAAGCGCGGAATGATCTTTGATGTCGGTCACGGAGGCGGCAGCTTTGCGTGGCGGATTGCAGTGCCGGCGATCAAAGCCGGGTTCCTTCCAGATTCAATCTCGACCGATCTTCATATCGGAAGCATGAACGCCGGCATGAAGGACATGCTCAACGTCATGAATAAGTTTTTAGCGATGGGACTCTCAACCGAAGATGTGATTCTGCGTTCCACGTGGAATCCGGCCCGCGAGATCCACCACGAGGAGTTGGGCCATCTTTCACCCGGAGCCGGCGCCGACATCACAGTGTTGAAACTTGAGAAAGGTAACTTCGGTTTCGTCGATATGTATGGAGCCCGGTTGCGGGGGACGCAGAAGCTCACTTGCGAGTTGACGCTGCGAGAGGGAAAAGTGGTCTATGACCTCAACGGAATAACACGGCCCGACTGGGATAAGCTGCCGCGCGGTTATAAACAGACCGGAGACCCGCGCTGGGACGGAGTAATACCCGTAAGACCTGTACCTCCTACCAAAGGTTCGAACTGAACGAGGGGACGAACTCCCTTGTGCTTCGACGCGGCGGGAGCGAACCTTGCTCCCTGATTTTCAAGGACTTTAAGCTGTACCACCTTCATCCAGCTTTATCTTGAGAGGGAATGTAAAAGTGTCGGCCATCCCTTCCTGATCGCGCAACGGACCGCCTAGAAAACGAACTTCAGGCCCCACAGAATCTGTCGCGGATTGAACGCCGAGGTGAAGCTGAGCGGTTCGCCCTTCGTGAAATCACGATCTTTGCGTCCCGTGAGCCGCACCGTACCGGCGTTGTAATCCGTGGCCGAGAGCGCCGTCGGGAAGGTGAGAACTCCGGTCGGGCCGACCGTCACGGGGATGATCTCGTTGACGGCGGCGAAGTTCGTCCGGTTGAATAGATTCGCGGCGTCGGCCGTGAGTTCGATTCGCATCGGACCGTCCTTCTTAAAGCGGAAAGATTTACTGAGCCGCAGATTGACGCTGCGGTAGTTGGGGCCGATCCCGGTGTTGCGGCCGATATTAAAGAGGCGATCGGTGCCGCCGCGCGTGTCGGCATTGGTGTCGGCGCCGGTCCGGAGCGTGAACGGAATGCCGCTGCGGATGAAGATGCTCGGGCTGAGCGAAATGTCGCGCAAGATCCAGCTCTGAAATGGACTTTGGAAAACGCCGCTGACGACGAAGTTATGTCTGATGTCGAAAGTCGATAACGAACGCTCCGTCCCGAGCCTGGTCGGGAATGGCGGCGCAAAGGCCGAATTGAAATCCGTCTGATCATCGATCGCCTTGCTGAAGGTATAGTTGGCCTGGAATGCGAAGTGATCGCTGAATCGCCGCGTCAACGAGACGGTCAATCCGTGATAGATCGAGCTGCCCCGTGACTGATAGTCGGTAAACTGAGTGATGCCGGCATCGTTCACTCGCCCACAACTTGTATCCGCGCCACACACGCGATAGAGCGGACCCAGGCGCGGGTCGCGCTGCGACATCGCGGTGAGGTTGGCGGCGGTCGCCGGACAGCCCGGCGTACCGGCTTCGCAATAGTTGATCCCGACCGGTTGTTGAATATGAAGTCCGTGGTACATCTGATAGGCGATCTCGATGTTGAGATTGCCGGCGATCTGGCGCTGAATCCCGAGGTTGGCTTGAATCGCGTAGTTGTTTTGATAGTCCGGGTTCAGCTCGAAGAGCACGCGGCCCGCTGCTCCGGCTGCGGTTGAAATGCCCAACGCCTTGATGTCGGCTTCGGTCAGGACGCTGAAGGGATATTTGCCCTGCGCGAGTCCCGCCTGATAGACGCCGGCCGCGCTCGCGTTCATGACGGTTGGGAGTCCGGCGTTGCCCGTCCGGACGATCTGATTGATGTATTTCCCGCTGCCGTTGAGGATGCTGGTATAGCCGGGAATCTGCAGGTAGATCGGCGAATAGAAGAGCCCGCTCCCGCCGCGCAGCACCGTCTTGCCGTCACCCGTCAGTTGCCACGAGAACCCGATCCGCGGTGAGAAGTAGGCGTTACGCGGGACCGGTTGTGGTTCACCATCCCAATCGATCCGGCCGCCGAGATCAACGGTCAGGCGCGGATGGACCTTCCACGTGTCTTGCGCAAAGCCTCCGAGGTAATGCCCCGTCCCTTGCCAGGTCGGGTTGTTGAAACCTTGCCGATAGATGAGCGGCAGATTGAGATTGAAATTTTGCAGCGGGTTCAATTGAGGAATGCTCGTTCCCGCTGCGGCGATGAACGCGGCGCGGTCCGCTGCCGGCACGGCCAGCGTGACTGGATAGAGCGGGCTCGACTGAAATTGGTATTCCCCGGCGAACCAGAGATCGTTCCGGAAAGTATAATTGACCGGACGATAAGACATGCCGAATTTGAAGGTGTGGTTGCCTCGCAGCCAGGTCAGATTGTCTTCGAATTGATAGCGGTTCTGGTTAACGATATAGGGAGCGCCGAAAGCACGGCCAAACCCGGCCAGGCCGCTGATCAGCACCGAGACGCGGGCTGGCTCGGGCGGAGCAGTCACCGCCGAGTTATGCGGCGAGAATTGGCCACGCATCTGGTTGATCAGATTGCTCCCAAAAGTATGGATCCAAGTGGCGACGGTCGAGTAGTCCCGATAGGTCAAACTGGAGCTGATCGAGGGCGAGACGGTGTTACTGGTGCCGAGATCATCGGTGAAATTCCGCGTCAGCGTGAAACGCCCGTTGATCGAGTCCCGGTTGCCGATCTGGTAATCCACCCGTGTGCTCCAGGTATTGAGCCGCGCCAGACCGTTGAACGTGCCTTCGCTCTCCCGCAGAATCTTGATGGTCGTCGGGTAGTTCGTTGTGGTCGTCATCAGAGCACCGCGTAGACTGGTGGAAATCCGCCGCACATTGGCATCGGGTGAAGCATCGAGCTGGGCGAGCATCACAGCCTGGGCCGTGGTGGGCTGCAAGAGCGCATTGCCGGTGTAAGTGCGAAAGCGGGCGTCGTCATTTTTCTGGCGTTCGTAATTGGTGAAGAAGAAGAGCTTGCTTTTAACGATTGGGCCGCCAAAGGTGAAACCGGGGAAGACTTGCTGTGTGAAAGATTTCTTTCCGGTCGGATTGAAATCAAAGGGATCGCGCGCAGAGGTCTTTTGCGACCGGTAGAAGAGATATCCGCTGCCATGGAACTGGTTCGTGCCGCTCCGGGTGATGATGTTGACCGCCGTTCCTGCCGTAAAGCCGAACTCTGCGGTGAATGAATTGCGGTTGACCTGAAATTCCTGGATCGCTTCGGGGCTGATGTCGAAGCGGACGGTCCCCGAGCCGTACTCGTTCTCACCGCCATCGACTGTGATGAGATTGTTGCGTCCGTTGCTGCCTCCGATCGAGAATCCGGAGGTCGTGAAGCCCGTGACGCGTCCCGCAAGTTGAGCCCTTGGGGCGCTCGAACTCGATACGCCCGGCAAGGTGTAAACATAGGATTGGAAGTTGCGGCCGGCGTTGGGCAAGTTCTCCACCTGACGCCGCTCAATGGTATTGGCCTGTTGTGTGCGTTCGATTTCAATCAGCGGCGCCGAACTCGTTACTATCACTTCGCTCCGAACGCCTGCCACCTGAAGTTTGATCTCGAAATTGGCGGTCTGGCCGACGGTCAGCTGAATGTCTTTAAGCAAGTACATGGCGAAGCCGCGCGCTTCGATCGTGATATCGTGAAGACCGGGCCGCAGCAACCGCACCTGGAACTCACCGCTCGTTTCGGTTGTGAAGGTGCGGATGACGCCCTGATCCAGATCCTTAATGGTTACGACCGCGTTCGCCACGGCGGCTCCTTGCGGATCGGTCACCATGCCTTTGACCGTGGCTGATGAAACATCAGCCTGTGCCATCGCCGGAAATGCAACTACGCAAGCAAAGATGAGCGCAAAGAGCGCTCGAGCTAACTTCTGGTACATAGTTGACCTGCTTTCGCTTCTAACTTAACTGAGCATCGTGCCGGTGATGCCAATCAGGGATGCCGAGAAGTTCATCTGGAGCAAGGTTGCCCGGTCGAACTATCTCTCCAACTTCAATCTTGCTTGTTATTTGATGGTGATTTGTTAAGAGCGCAGCTTTCTTGATAAACTTGCGAAGCAATTACAGCACCGAATCAGCCAGGCAGAAAGGTGTAAACACTGTGAATTCACGGTCAAAAACCTTCTTGGACGGGCCAGTTTCCGGGCCAGCTTCCGGATTAGAGACAGATGTGCGTTGGGGGTTAGTACAGCGAATCATCGGCAGCCATCAATTCGCCAAGTCCGGACGCCTCCAGGACTTTCTTCTATATGTCTGTCGTTGCGCGTTGGAAAATCGCGGTGACGAGATCAACGAACAGATCATTGGTGAGCGGGTCTTCCAGCGTTCGCCCGATTACAATCCTAACGAAGACAATATCGTTCGCACTCAGGCACGGTTGTTGCGGCAAAAACTGGACGCCTACTTCGCATCCGAAGGCAACAACGAGCCGCTCATCCTGAGAATTCCCAAGGGCGGTTATGTCCCCGAATTCGTCGAAAGACCCGTCACTTTGCCTGCCGAGCCGGCCGCGCCTGTTCATTCTCCGTGGCGGACACCAGTGGTCCGTGGATTATTGGCCGCGATCGCCGCGCTTGGCGTTGTCGTCATTGTGATGGCGTGGTTGCTGGTCTATCCGAGGGAGTCGTCGCCGATGATGTCATCTCCGGCCGTGCGCGCGTTATGGTCGCAGTTATTCAGCGCGAACCTGGCAACCACGATCATCGTGCCGGATCATACCTTTGCGATGATGCAGGAAGCATCAGATCAGCATCTGGATCTGGCCACATATATCGGGCGATCGTCCAAGCCCGAACACGAGAACTTGCGCCAGTTGGAGAAGATCCTGCCCAGTTTCTCTGTCCGCCGCTACACCACTTTCGACGGAGCAAGCACCGCTGTTCGCGTCTCTCAACTTGCCGAGCCGTTTCACGGCAGAGTCATCGTCCGCTATGCGCGCGATATGACCTTACGCGAACTCTCGCCAGGTCACGCGGTGCTGATCGGCAGACCGCTGAGTAATCTGTGGAATGAAGTGTTTGAAGCTAAACTCAATTTCCGATTCTATTCAGACCTGCTACGCAATGTCACTATCTGCCAGAATCGGTCGCCGCAACCCGGAGAGCCGGCGGAATATTTGCCCGTCACTGAAGGCGCTAAGAGAACTGTCTATGCCTCCGTGGCGTTTCTGCCGAATCTGAACAACAGCGGCAATGTCCTGATCATCGCAGGGAATTCGAGCGGGTCACAGGAGATTGCCGCCGAGTTCGTGACCAATGAAAAGTTGCTCAGCGTCTTCACGAACAAAATTCAACAGGGCAGGGACCGCTTGCCGTATTTCGAGGTCTTGGTCCGTACGATCACACTGGCCGGCCTGGCTCAAGAGCCCGAAATCGTGGCATACCGAACTGTCAAACCATAAGCTCCGTTCCTTGAGAGCGGATCGGTTTGACTCGCGATTGGCAACAACCTTGCTAGAGCGATTTCAGATATTCCACCAGGTCCCCTTTTTGCTGCTCGCTCAGGTTCAATTGCTTGAGATTGTCATAATGATTGACGACGTCGAGCAAGGTTGCAAAGCGTCCGTCGTGGTAGAAGCCTCCCTTCTGGTGTGTCCAGAGCCCACGGAGCGGCGCCGTTCGATAACGCTCGTCAGGCGAGCGCTTCGCTTGAAAGTCGTCAATCCCGATCTCTTCCGCCGTGTGCATGTTCCAGCCCGGCTCGGTAAACAGCGGAGGCACATGGCAGACAGCACATTGCGCCTGACCCATAAATATCTCCCTGCCGCGTGCAGCCGCCTCCCGGTTGAAGCTGCCATCAGGCGGCGGGGGCGCGGGAATGGCGAGTTGATAAAAATGAAGCGGCGCGAGTTTGGCGGTGATCAGATCCGGATTGCTGCGCACGTTTCCGAATCCGTTCTTCACCGCAATTGGAAATTTTGCCGGATCATTAAGGCGGGGATCATAAAATGTTCCTTGGCCGTGCATATCTAAATTGGCCACAAAGGCATTCCAGTGTGTGACCGAGCCCCAACCTGTCCAAGTATGAAGGTTCACACCGGCCAGGCCGAAAGCGGGCGGAAGCAGTGTTGCGGCGGACTTGCCGTCAGGGCGGAAAGCTTTGCCGTCAAGGACAAGCTCGGCATCGAATTTCCCCGGCCCCCAACTGGTGACCGCTGTGTTGACAGTTGCGACATCGACTCCTAAGAGATCGGCAAACGGTTGGAGGTTGGGAGCGAGCGCAATGATCGCTCCGATGTTGAGGTCCCGATTGGCCCAGGCGTCCAGCCTCTGTCCGATACCTGGCGCCAGTGAGTCATTCACCGTTGAATGACAGATGGCGCAAGTGATCCCAATTGATTGTAGCGTTCCATTCCGATTGAAGAGACCTTTAACACCAACGACCGCATTGAGTCTCAGTAGCGCCAGCGTCGTCGCCGGGTCGTCAAGATTGACCTCACCTCTTCTCAACTGCCTCACGAGAGATCTGGGAAGCGCGTCCGCATCGACTTTTAACCCGACAGCCAGCGCCGCCTTCGGGCTCAGGCCGTTGCCAACACCTCCGAACCTCTCACCTTGTACCGCCTCATGAAGCCGAAGCGTCCGCCCCCAGAAAGCTTCATCGCCGAATGTGTCAAAACGAAAGATTTCCCTCCCTTGCTCTATCATCCGCTCGCCATTCCTGTTCACCTGGCGCTCAGAATCCGAGGACTTTTGATTATCGTCGCGATCATTGGCATATTGGGCACGACTTCCACCAGCAAGATAGGCGAGCACGAAAGCCATACACGCCAAGATCGCTATGACCTTGGTCAATCTGGCTTTCTCGCCGACAGTCCGGCCGATAGTGTGGCCGATAGTGTCGCCGATAGTGTGGCCGATAGTATGGTTGGACGGATTCGCAAGTTCGTGCCTTCGATCCGTATCACTTCGTTCCTGGTCTCTTTCCGTAGAATTACCTACACGACTACCTACACGATCATCTCTTTTTGACATGCCGTTTCCTTTCAGATGGTTGATGGGGAGACCGCAATTTTTCGCGAGATTATTCCTGGGATGATAATAAGTCAAGAACTATTTTGACTAATTGTGTTGATGGTTGAGAGCCGTTATACTGCCCGGACAGGAGTATAGGCATGAAAGAGACCAAACTAAGCGAGCGTTTTTTCGAGAGCACTCGCGGTCGCATTGTGATCCTGCTGCGCGGCAAGACCCGCACAGTTAATGAACTGGCTGAAGAACTTGGGATGACGGACAACGGAGTGCGTGCGCATCTGCTGACTCTTGAGCGTGACGGTCTGATTAGGCAAAGCGGCATCCAGCGCGGACATCGGAAGCCTCATTTCGCATATGAACTGACGCCCGAAGCGGAACATCTCTTCCCGAAATCATACGATGCGCTGCTCAACGTATTGTTGAGCGTGCTGAAAGAGAGGCTGGCGCCTGGTGAACTGGGGGATGTCTTGCGCGAGGTCGGACGCAAGGTTGCCGAGGGCACGGTGAAGATTATCCCTTACGGAGCTGATCTGATAGTCAAGACTAAGAAGACGGCGGAGGTCTTGGAGACGTTGGGCGGCGCGCCGCATCTGGAATATGAGGATAGCAAAATCCTCATCCGAAGTGCGAGCTGCCCGTTTGCAACCGCCGTCAAGGTGCACCCGGAAGTATGCGATGTGGCAGAGACGCTCGTCGCCCAGATCACTGGGGGCCGTGTGCGCGAGAGCTGCGATAAAACTGCTGTCCCGGCTCGTTGTTCATTTGTGATTACGGAGAAGAGAAAGCGGCAAAGTTGAGACGCTCCCCTCACGCCGGTTGATGTCTGGACCTAGTTGATCCGCAGCATCCTGCCGCTCTTACTCTCGATCGTTCTATTCGTGGCGGAGCGCCTTCAGTGGATCGAGGCGCGAGGCGCGTTGCGCCGGCAGCCATGAGGCAAAGCACGCGACAGCGAGCAGCAGGAACGGGATCGAAGCGAAGGTGAGCGGATCGGTCGGACTGATTTCGTAGAGCAGGCTACCCATAAGACGTGTCAGGGCAAATGCGCCGGCGATTCCGATTGTGACTCCGGCCAGGGCCAGGATCATTCCTTGCCGCAAGATCAGGCTCAGGACATGGCCTCGCTGTGCTCCCAGCGACATGCGCACTCCGATCTCCTGTGTCCGCTGCGCGACGCTGAAGGTCATGACCCCATAAATTCCGATCGCGGAAAGCAGCAGTGCCAGACCGGCGAAGACCAGCAGCAAAATCATCTGAAGGCGGTGCTGCGCGACGGCGTTATCAGTCAGCTCCGCGAGAGTTCTGATCAAATAGATCGTTTGCGCCGGATCGATTTCGAGCGCCGCGCGGCGCAAGGCGGCGATCAACGCCGTCGGGTTGCCATGTGTCCGAATGACCAATTGCGCGTCTGCCCAGCATCGTTGCGTCGCCGGAAAATACATCTCCGGTTTGGCGGGCATCGTGATGTCTCGTTGTCGCATATCGCGCACCACGCCGACGATTTTTGTGGGTTTCTTGCGTTGGCTGTCCATGACCCATAACCCTTTGCCGAGCGGTTCCTGGCCATTGAGGAAAGTACGGACAAAGGCTTCGTTGACGATGGCGACATAAGGCGCGGTAACCGTATCTCGCGCCTCGAACTGCCGGCCCCGCGCCATCGGCGTCTTCATCGTCTCGAAATAGTTGGCGCTGATCTGAGAATAACCTGCGACCTGCATTGCGCTCGGTTCCGGCGCGGGTTGTCCGTCAAAATAGAAGGCCGAACTCGCGCCTCCGAACGCCACCGGCAATCCCATGACCGACGCCGCCGATTCAACATCCGGCAAGGTCGAGATTCGGTCAACCATACGCGACAGGAATGTCATACGCTGAGCGTCTCTGCCCGGAAATCTGGCGTCGGGCATGGTCAACGAGGCTGTTAAGATGTGATCGGATTGAAAACCGAGGTCTACGCCCTGCAGCCGGATAAAGCTGCGCAGCAGGAGTGAAGCTCCGATCAGCAACATCACAGCCAGCGCAACCTGTGCCACCACAAAACCGGCACGCAGTCGTTGCCGGCGGTTTTGCGTCGAACCGCGCGCGGCGTCTTTGAGCGTCTCGTTCAACTTTGTCTGGGTCGCCAGCCAGGCCGGAGCAAGACCAAAAATGAGCCCGGTGATGAGCGATAAGGCAACCGTGAATCCGAGCGCCCGTCCGTCGAGTCTCACCTCTTCCAACCGGGGAAATGTCGCCGCGCCGAATTTAGTGACCGCCGCCACCGCTAAATAAGAGAGCCCCCAACCCAGCAGCGCGCCGCCCGCCGCCAGAATTGAACTTTCGAGCAACAATTGCCGCACGATGCGCCCACGGCCTGCTCCCAGTGCAGCGCGGATCGCAAATTCCCGCTCGCGCGCAGCAGCTCTTGCCAGCAGCAGATTGGCCACGTTGGCGCACGCGATCAACAATACCAGGCCGACGGCACCGAACAGGACGAGCAACGGTTTGCGTGAACTGCCAACGAGCTGTTCCTGCAAAGAGACGAGTGTGATCCCCCAGCCCTTGGCATGCTCAAACTGCCCTCCCAATCGCATTGCAATGGCGTTCATCTCGGCTTGAGCCTGAGCCTGCGAAACATTGGGCTTCAAACGCGCAATCCCCTGATAATTGTGGCTGCCACGGCTATTCAGTTCCCAGGGTTCAAAAGCCATCGGGACCCAGACGTCGGGATTGATCCCGGCGAATTGAAATCCTGCCGGCATGACGCCGATCACCGAATAACTGTGGCCATCAAGCGTCAGCGCTTTGCCCAGGACTTCTTGCATTCCTCCGAACCGCTCTTGCCACATCTGATGTCCAATGACGGCGACCCGATTCCCGCCGAAAACATCTTCTTCCGCGGAAAAGCCACGTCCCAAGGCGGGGTTTATTCGAAGCAGTGGAAAAAGGCTCGCAGATGCCCGCACGCCGAATACCCGCGTTGCCTCGCCAATCCCCGTCAGGTCGAAACCACGGCCCTGATAAGCCGCCATCTCCTCAAAGACAGTATTCTGCGATCGCCAGTCGATAAATCCGGGCGCGTTGAGATCAACGAAGTCCTGGCTTCGTTCCTTGAAATTTTCGAAGACACTGACCAGTCGTTCCGGCTCCGAATAGGGCAATGGCTTCAGCAAGACGCCGTTGATCAAACTGAAGATCGAAGTGTTCGCCGCGATCCCGAGCGCCAGCGTCAATAACGCCATCACCGTGAAGCCTTTTTGCTTAAACAATATTCGTAAGCCAAAACGCAGGTCCTGAAACATCTCATCCTCCAGTCTTCGTGGTTGTAAACATAGCGCATCCCAGAACGCGCTGGTGCTGCGCCGCAGCAATCCAAGCTTGCTCCGCCAGTTGAGCCGGTCCCATTCGGCCAGCAACGCTTCCCGATAATGCAACTCCGCCTCCCACTCCTGCCGCCAGTCCGCACGCAAACGGCGCGGTACGATCACACCGATCAGCCGGATCAGCCGGAGATGCGATCCCGTCGATAGTCGCTTGAGTAGTGAAAGCATCGATTCGATAATCTCCTCTCCACATCCTCCATTTTATTTTCTCTAGTATTCTTGTTAGATCGCATTCTTGTTAGATCGCATTCTTGTTAGATCGCATTCTACATAGGGTGAGAAGATATGCAAGTCTAAAAGCCAGCAACCGGTAAGATTGGGGAGTAGATCATTTGAGCGAGAATTCTAAATAATCCGAGCGCACGATTCGGATCTTGTCGAATACGAGGCGCTTTGGCAACGCCTCGCCATTACGCCGTGTGCAGAGTCCGGAGTAGATGTGGATTGCATGAATTGCCTCGAGTGTGGTTTGATAGATGCGTCGAGTTTACTCAGCCTAATCCAAATGCTGACGATGGTGGTCACTTCTTTGTTACGTACTCTCGGCTAAACCCGTAAGCCAAACTCTTCCGCAGCCTGGAAGAACCAAAGTTTGATCACTCAAATTTAAGACTCGCCAAAAGGGGAAATCTATGCCTATCAAAGACTATGGTGTATTGGTGGGAAGGCCAATCGACGGACGGTTGGCAGTCAAGAGCAATCCACACTATCAAATTCACATCGTTGACGAGACCACCGACTACCGCGCGGCCGTCAACGTCCTCTCAAAAGTTGCTCCATCGGAGGTGCTCTTTCTCGCGGAGGAGCATTTCAATCATCCAATCATCTCCGGCCTGGAGGAAATGACTCAGGGATTCCACCCGTTGAAGAGCCAGCCCGGCGGTATGGCTCTGGATTTCATTCGCGGCAATCTCTTCGACCATACCAAGATGGTCGCGCTGCCGATCGATGCTCCGGGAACCGATAATGACCTTAATGAAAAGTTGGATCATTTCGTTCAGCGGGCGATGGCGGAGGAAGATAGTTTGGTCTATGTCTTCGGACAAAAATGGCCCTCTGAAAACAAGCCGGATAAGATCTTCGGATTTCGGCCCAATACCGGGGTTCACGACATTCACATGAATCAAGGCAATGTCGGCGACTTTGTTAAGGATGATGGAGTCTGGCAGGATGGAGCAATCATGTTTCACTTCGTGCCGGGCAATCAATGGGCGGCAGTGTTTATGGCATTCCAATCGCAGGCCTGGCATACCGATGATGAGACCGGGCATCGAATCGAGACTCCTGCGGCCAATGATGCGATCATTCGAATTGTCGCGGCTCTGGTCAACCCGATGGGTGATGATGTTGGCAAAGAGACCGTGACGCTCGTCAACACTTCACCAAGCTCCATCGATCTATCAGGTTGGAGTTTGGCGGATCGGTTGAAGAACAAACAGACTCTTTCCGGCGCCATCGGCGCGGGCGCTGCGCGCTCGGTGACGCTGACTCCTACGGTTCAGCTCGGGAATAACGGGGGAATCATCACCCTGTTGAATGCTCAAGGATTGAAAGTGGACGGCGTCTCCTACACAAAAGAGCAAGCCGCACGTCAGGGATGGACATTGGTCTTCTGACCACCGCCGGGACCAAAGAATGGAAGCTATTTGAAAGCCTCCATTCTTTGGTCCCGGGCACATTAACTGCCATTCCCAATTAACACAAATCCCGCCCAGTAAAACGGATGGCTGGTCTGCCGCGCCTTCATCAGTTTCAGAGCCGCCTGACGCAATGCTTCCGCCTTGGTCACATTCGGTTTCGTGGGCGTTGATGGCGACATCATTTGACGGTGGAAGCCGAGCATCAGATCGCGCGTGCTCGCCGATTCGACTTTCCACTGACTGACCATCGTGGTCGGCACTCCGGCGATGAACAAGGCCCAGCTCAGCCCGATCATTCCTTCTCCGGCGCCGAATCGCCCGCGCGCTGTTTCGCAAGCGGAGAGCACCGCCAGGTCGGCTTTCAAATCGAGCTGCATCAGTTCCCAGGCTTCGAGCAGTCCGTCTTCACTCGTGTCGCCCTGCGCCAACACCAGATGGGAGTACATCGGCGAGGCATTGTTGAGTACTCCGTGGGTGGCGAAGTGGAGAATCCTGGCCTGACCTGCTTCACTTTTAACGCGGTCTTCGCGGGCTTCGGCGCCGATATAGACCTTGCTCTGCGCCGTCCCGTAGAATCGCCCCAACGCCTTTACCTCTTGCTCGGCCTCCGGCAGCGGTCCGAGCTTTTCATTGCGCAGCGTCAGCGCCGCGCGGCTCACGGTCTCTTTGCCTACCAGCGGATTGCCCAGCGCCAGCAACGTCGCAGAAACGCGATTATCGTCCCGCTGTTTCCGGCGTTTCGTCATCTCGCGCAGCACCGTGAGCGAAGGCGTATAAGCAATCGCGGCATCCTCGATCAGGAACCGGTTAGCGCCGGTCAGTAGCGCCTGAAACGGCAGTTCCCATAATTTATCATCCGGCGCGATGATGAGATTGGTTTTGCCGCGAAGCTGTACCTGCGCCGGTTTGAGCAGCAGCGCGTAGAGTTTGGCAGCCGAGGCGCGAAAGCCGAGATCACGAGCGGCCAGTTGTCGCCGAAAGAGTTCAATCTGTTTGGCGATCTCATCGCGTGTGATGGATAGCGGATAGACCCGGACTTCGGCGGGCGCATTGATCGTGGCCTTCGTGATGATAAAGAGATAGGTCCGGTCATCGGTGACGACGTACTCCAGCAATGCGCTCGCGGCATCCGGCAGCAAGGTGCCGGCCTCCTCAAGCACGAGCGGTTGAGTCTCGCCACGCTGCGTCCTCAGCTCAGGATGGGCAGCATAGAGATTGGTCTGAAAGTCTTCAAAGTCGAGCCGGGCTTTTTGGAGTTGCGCTTTGAGTTGGGTCAAGCGAACCTGATCAGGTTGGGAGCGAACAGCTTCACGGTAGATCTGGGTATTGATTGAAACTAGTTGGTTGTTCAATTTGCGTTCTTGCTCTTGCTCCTGAACAGTGGTCGCTTTGGTGATCTTGACCCGGCCGGTCTGAAGCGCGTCGAGGAGCACCCGCGCCTTGGCGCGCTCGGCGAAGGTCAAAGCTTCCGCCGGTCTGCCCTCATGCGTGAGCAACTCGACCAGGGCTTTGTATGGTGAGATTTTGGATTCGAAGTAACGTTGTTGCTCTTGCTCTCCGCCCGCAATTTGAGCGCGGAGCATTTCAGTAGTAGCGATGGCCTCTTCAAAGGCCCGGCGCGCTTGAGCGAATTCATTCTGCGCGCGATAGACGGCGCCGGAATTGAAGAGGGCTCTCCTCAGACTGTCGGCAGCGCCGATCTGCCGCGCCAAACCGGCGGCCCGCTCGGCGGAGTCCAGCGCTTGCGCGTATCGATTTTGCTTCTCGTAAGCACGCCCGATTCTGATGAAGGTCTCGGCCATTCCGCTCTTATCTCCGATCGATTCTTGCAACGCCAAACTCTTTCGATAGTACCTCAGCGCTTCTGCGTACTCGGTTCGCACAGCATAGAAATCCCCGATGTTGCTGAGTGTCCGGGCGGTTCCTTCTTTATCTCCAAGAGGCTCAATCATCGCCAGACTCTTCTGGAAACATTCCAATGCCTGCGTGAAATCGCCTTGTGAGGCGTGGACGGCCCCGAGGCTGTTCAGCGCATGGGCAACCTCGACCTTGTTTCCAAGGGACTCTTTGAGGGCCAGGCTCTTCCGGCAATACTCTACCGCCTGTGCATAGTTGTCTTGTAAATTATGGATGGTTCCAATGCTGTCGAGAGCGCTAGCAACTCCGGCTTTATATCCGAGGGACTCGAAGATCACCATCCCTTTCTGATAGCCGTCCAATGCCTGGGCATAATTGCCTTGCTGCCGAAAAACATCTCCGCTGTTGATGAGCACGGTGGCAGTCAATCCTTTGTCTCCTTGCTTCTCATTCACCACCAGGCTCTGCCGGTAATACTCCAATGCCTCCGGATAATTGCCCTGAGCACAATGAACGAGCCCGATGCTGTTAAGGGTGCCTGCGATCCAAGGGATGTTTTCCAATTCCTCGAACAGAGCCAGACTCTTCTGGAAATACTCCACTGCATGCGGATAGCTGCCCTCTCGAAGATGAACTTCACCGATGTTCTTCAGCAAGCGGGCAATTCCGGGTTTGCTTCCTAACGCCTCAAGCATCTCCAGGCTCTTCTGGAAATACTCCAACGCCCGCCTGTACTCACCCAGGTCAAGATGAATCTCCCCTAGGGAGTTGAGTGCCGCGGCAATTCTGGGTTTGTCCTTCAGGGCTTCACTCAGCTCCAGGCTCTTCCGAATGTCCTCCAGTGCCTGTGCATAGTTGCCATGGGCCCTATGGACGCTCGCCATACTATTGAGCGCGCGGGCAAGTGCGGCCTTGTCACCGATCTGCTCTGCAATGTTTTGCGAGATGAGATAGGCGGCGCCGGCTTGATCAAAGTTACTCAGAGAAAAGAGACGATGGCCTTGATCAACGAGGGCCTGCGCCAGCTTAGACGTGATCAACTCTTTCTCTTCGGCCAGCAACGCTGCTCGCTCCTGTTCGCTCCTGGCTTTTGCCAATGCCTCCGCCAGATCTTCCTCCGCAATCGCATATCGCCAGACCTTCAATCTCCCTTCCTCTCTGATCAGGACCAAATTGCAGACCAGTCGCTCCTCGCGTTTCTGTTTGTTCGTCAAATTGACGGCGACGAGATGAACCGCCGCCCGCAGGCGCGTTTGCCCATTCTCGATCTTGACCTGTGAAATTGTCGGAGGGCTCAGGTCGTAGTCTTCGATCGCGAATCTCTGTTGCAAATTCTGTTTGGTTGAAGCAAAGTCTGGCGACTTCTCGCTCCAGAGACCCGCTAGTCCATCAAGGTTTTTTGCGGCGTAAAGCGCGAAATACTTCTCGACCAATTCACGCAAATCGGATTCAGTTGACGATTGCGAAATATTGGGAGAAGAAGATGGTGATTGGGGTTGCGAAAAAATGGGATTGCTCAAACTCAGAATCAATATCAGTAGCCACGGGCTAAGATGTGATCCGAATGGCATAAATCGACTCCTGTGATTTAGAACGAACTACCTACTGGTCGCTCAAAAATATTTTTTGAGCGGTCGATAAGCAGCTGGAAAGCTCAGCGACTCTCCCTGACAGAGTTCAATGATGGAATTAGACCTGCTGAGACGGTCTTATTCTGATTCTCCGATCTATGGCTAGAGCAAAGTTTAATTGGTAAATTTGAAAAAGCAAGGTGGATCCACAGAGAGTAACAATTATGTTTCATGAAATACGACTCAACAGTTCGGATGGTCTGAAGCTATACGCCTGGATCAAGCAGCCCGCGAGACAACCGAAAGGGGTGATTGCGCATGTGCACGGTATGGGCGAGCACAGCCGGAGGTACGATCATCTGGCCGGATATTGGGAAGACCACGGATATGTTGCCGCGGGATTCGATCTGCGGGGGCACGGACGTTCCGAAGGAAAACGGGGCCATACGGCATCCTATGAATTTCTGATGGAAGATCTCGCGATCTTTCTGGACTGGATTGCGCATACCTGCCCCGGCCTTCCGGTCACGCTCTATGGCCATAGCATGGGAGGAAACTTCGCGCTCAACTACGTGATTCGCCATCGGCCGGCCTTAGCCGGGGTGGTGGTCTCTGCCCCTTTTATCTGGCTGGCGTTCAAGCCTCCTGCCTGGAAAGTCCGGATGGCGGAGTGGCTGATCCGCATCGCTCCGGCCATGAGTCAGAACACGAGACTTGATACTCGTGGCCTGTCCAGAGATGCGGCTGTTGTGGAGCGCTATGAAACGGACCCGCTGGTGCATGGCAAAATCACACTGTCATTTTTTACCCACGTGCAAGCGGCCGGAGAAGCGCTCATCGGGAGGGCTGCGGAACTCGCGATTCCAACATTGGTTATGCATGGCGGCGCCGATACGATCACCAGCCTGGCCGGGTCCGAAGCCTTTGTCGCGGCCTCGTCGGGGAGAGCGCTGCTCAAGATCTGGGAAGGCTGGTTTCATGAAGTCCATAATGAACCGGATTGGAAGGAACTGGCGGCATTCGTGCTCGCGTGGCTCGAGTCGCGCGTAAAATAATATCAGTAGGAGAACGCAGGTCGTATGGACAAGTGGGTGCGGAAATTGTTTGTCATGCCGGAAGACGGAATCACCCCGATAGTGGACGCTGTCGAAGGGGCGCGAAGTTCCCTCGACCTCAAGATGTTTCTATTTACCGAACCCATGCTGGTCGCGGCTGTCATTGCGGCTTGTCGGCGGGGCGTCAAAGCACGCGTCATGTTAAATCCGGCTCGTCGCACCGGCGAATCGGAGAACGCGGAGACTTATCAGCTGCTGGCTGATGCCGGCGTGGAGGTCAAAGACACGCACCCGGCCTATCACATCACACACGAGAAATCGCTGGTCATTGACCGGCGTCTGGCCTTCGTCAAATCTCTCAACTGGGCGCCCAAGAATTTCGCCAAAACGCGCGATTACGCCGTGGCGACGACCGATCCGCGAGAGGTCCAGGAAGTCAGCGACTGCTTTAACGCCGATTGGGATCGCGCCGAGTTCGATACCGGAATGAAAACGCGATTGATCTGGTGCCCTGGGAACGGCCGGGCAAGAATCGCCGGATTTATTGATGAGGCCAAGCACGATCTCTACTTGCAGAACGAGCGGTATCAGGACTTGACGATTATCGAACATCTGGTGCGCGCCCGGCGGCGCGGCGTACACATCCGATTGCTGTCACTGCCGCCCCACTCTTTGAAAGAGAAGAAAATCTTCGAAGGCGTCAACGGGTTGCGTCTGATGCACGATGTCGGCATCAAGATTCACAAATTGAAGGGGCTGCACCTCCACGGCAAAATGTTGTTGGCCGACGGCAAGCGGGCGATTGTCGGCTCGATAAATCTTGCGCCGGGCAGCTTTGACGAGCGCCGGGAATTGGCGATTGAAGTCTCGGATGACCACATCATTAAGCGCCTCAAAGAGACTTTTATTCGAGATTGGGAGCATTCACACCGGATGAATCTCTCGGATCAGGGGATCGTCAAGGAGATGGAGAAGCACGGCCGGCATGATTTGGGATCCCTGGCGCTCGAACCGAAAGTCAAAACGCCAGATGAAGACGACCGCGATTCGGACCACGATCAAGATCGTTGAAGATCTAAAACTCCAACCCTCATTCATCCTTTGTCAGCTGGGCCTTTGTCCATGGGGCGGCGTTCATTCGTGCCGTAACGCGGTGAGCGGATCGACTTTAGTTGCTCGCCGCGCGGGCAAACAGCAAGCCACGATCGCCACCAGCGTCAGCAAAATCGCCACTCCGGCAAAGGTCAGGGGATCTTTCGCGCTGACGCCGTAGAGCAGATTCATCAGCCATCGCGTCAAGGCCAGCGAGCCTGCTATACCCAGCGCAATTCCGATGAACACTGCGACCATGCCTTCCGTCAATACCATCCGGAAGATGTTGCCGGGGAGCGCGCCGAGCGCCATGCGCAGACCGATCTCTTGAGTGCGCCGGCTGACCAGATAACTGGTGATGCCGAATACTCCCAGCGCGGCGATGGCCAGAGCCGCGAGGCTCAAGGCGCTCAAGACACTCGCGGTGAAACGTTGTCGCCACATGGATTCATCTACTCGATCCTCCATCGTCGCAATGTTCGCGAGCGCCAGTTCGGCATCGACCTTCGCGATCTGTTTGCGAATCGCGGCCAGCGCACTCGCCGGTTCAATAGAGGTCTGGGAGATTAGATAAAGGTTGCGCCAGGCGCTCTCGGCAAATGTCTGTTGAGAGATCGGAACCCAGGCCGCGGCGTTCGGCGAAACGTCCAACCGCTCGCGCAACGTGTCCCCTACGACGCCAATAATGGTGCGCGGCGCAGAACCGGGCAATGATTGCGCATGCCCAATCCACAAAGGTTTGCCGAGCGGGTCTTCGTTCGGAAAATAGCGTTTTGCCAATGCTTCATTGATGACCACGACAGGAGCGGATGTCCCCGTGTCGGCGGACGAGATGAGGCGTCCGGCTTTCAGCGGAGTTCCCAGCGCTTCCAAATACCCGGTCGTCGCGACGGTGTAACTGACGTGTGGCAAATCGGCAGGATTGCCTTGCGGGTTCTGACGGCTGACGGCTTGCATCCAATTTGGCGCAGGCGCAAACGGGAGGAAATGGACAGCGCCCGCGGCCTTGATCGCCGGGTCGCGCCGCACTTCTTCGCTCACACGTTCGGCCAGTTGTGCGATCGACGCCGGATCTTGGTAGCGGGCCCGCGGCGCAGAGAATGACAGCGTCAATCGATGTTCGATTTGAAAACCCGGATTGATGTGGCTCAGGCGCACGAAACTGTTGACTAGTAAGGCTGCGCCGGTCAGCGGGATCATGGCCAGGGCGAGTTGGGCGATGACGAATGCTCCGCGCCAGCGACGGCTGAGCCCGGCGCTACCTGTTCTGGACGCGTTCAGCACGCCCGTCAAATCGAAGCGCGCCGCTTTGAGCGCGGGCAACAACCCTGCCAACACAGCGGTTGCCGCCGTCACGCCGAATGAAACCAGCAGCACTGTCGTGTCAGTTTTGATCTTGAGCCAGGAGATTTGTTCCGGCGGTACCAGCCGGAGTAATAGTTTGACTCCGGCTGGCGCGAGCCAGAATCCCAACGCCCCTGCTGCTGCAACCAACAGCAGACTCTCGGTCATCAATTGTCCGAGCAGCCGCCATCGCGAAGCGCCGAGCGCGGCGCGAACGGCCAGCTCCTTGCGGCGCGCTTCCAGCCGCACAAGTTGCAGATTGGCGATGTTGACGCAAGCCAGCAGCAAGACGAATCCGAGCGCGCCAAGCAAGGCCAGCAATGGAGTCCGAAACTCTCCAGCCACGCCTTCACGCATTGCTACCAGTTGCACACCGTAACCTTTATCTTCGGGGTATTGCTGTGCCATCCGCGCTGCGATCACATTCATTTCAGATTGCGCCGCGGCCAGACTGACGCCCGGTTTGAGCATCCCCGCCACGCGATAACCGCGTCCTGCCCGGTCGGTATCGCTATCAATGGCGCTTTGCTTATTGACCGCCCAGATGTCGGCTTTGGTCTCAGGAGAGAAAGAGAATTCGGGCGGAGCAACGCCGACAACCGTGTGCGGCACAAGGTTCAGGCTGATCTTTCGACCGGGCAATTGCGGATCGCCCCCGAAGCGCCGTTGCCACAAGCCATAGCTGATGAGGATGGGACGTTCGGTGCTTTGATTATCCTCGGCTATGAACATTCGTCCCGCCGCCGGCACGAGCTTGAGCGCCGCAAAAAGATTGGTCGTCACGACCGTTGCGCTTACGCGTTCGGGCTCTCCGACGCCGGAACCGGATAGGTTGTAGCTCCAGGGCAGCCACAAGACCATCTCAGAGAACGAGCGACTTTGCTGCCGCCAATCACGGTAGTTGGGAACGGAAGCGCTCAGCTGTCGCAACCCTTCCACCTCGGGCCGCTCCCAAAGATACGCCCAGCGGTCGGTCTCGATCTGCGGATAAGGTTGCAATAACGCGGCATTGACGACGCTAAAGATCACCGTGTTCGCGCCGATGCCGAGCGCCAACGTCAGAACGACGATGAGGGTAAAACCCGGTTGTTTCATCAGCATTCGTGCGCCCAGGCGCAGGTCTTGCCACAGGGTTTCCATCCGAATACCTCCTTTTTGTTCGAGCAATTCCGTGACGTGAGGAGATGGTTGCCAGGGCCTCTCCACGCGGCTCAATTCACATTCCAGCAGCGACCAATCGTAACGACGCATGGTCTGGGCCAGAGCTTCTTGCTCCGACTCTCCGCGCTCCAGGGCTTCCTCATAGATGGCCTCGAGATGTTGCGCGACCTCTTCAACGATATCGCTCTCGCGGTGCGGCGGCAGTCGCAGCGCCGCGAGATGGTCACGCACAATTTGATTCCAATTCAGCATAAAGTTGCTCATCAGCCGAGAACTGCTCAGGCGCTCCGAAAAGACGGAGCGCACTCATTCAGCTCTGAGGGCTATCATCGGATCTACCTTCGCCGCCCGCCGCGCCGGAACATAACAAGCCAGCAGCGCCACCAACACCAGCAGAACCGGCATAGCGACGAAGGTCAATGGGTCGGTTGCCTGAACATGGTAAAGCAATCCTGACATCAACCGGGTCAATCCGAAGGCTCCTAATATGCCCAGTCCCACTCCCGCCAACGTCAGTGCCAGGCCTTGCCCAATGACCTGTTTCAGGATGTCGCCGGTGCCTGCGCCCAGCGCCACTCTTATGCCGATCTCGTGCGTGCGCTGCTGGACCGTGTATGAGATCACGCCGTAGATGCCGACCGCTGACAGCAAGAGCGCGAGGGCCGCGAAAAGGCCGAGTAACAAGGCGCTGAAGCGTGGCCGCGCGATAGATTCCCCCAGTCGCTGCTCCATCGTCTTCACGTTGGAGACCGGTAGGTTGCCATCCAGCGCCCAGACCTCGTTCTGGACTGCCTTTACCAGACCAAGCGGCGGGACGCTCGTCCGCACGACAACACTCATATTGCGGTAAGAGAATTGGCGATGAGAGAAGTAGACGGCGGGCTCGGCCACTTTGTTGAGGCTGCTGTTCTTTTCGTCTCCGACGACGCCAATGATCTCCATCTCCAGCGAGTCGGGCATCACGCGGCCCAGCGGGCCGTATTGCTTGGCCATCGTTGTGACGCGCTTGCCCACAGGATCTTCGTTCGGAAAATAGCGGCGCACCAGCGTTTCATTGACGATTATCACCCCCTGTGCATGAGGTTGATCGCGTTCATCAAAACGCCGGCCACTCAGTAGCGGAATGCCCATGGTTTGGAAATATCCTTCGCTGACGGGCCGGTGCTGCGCGACCGGCTCTTCGCCCAGTACAGATGGGCGTCCCCGAATAAGCAACTTTGTCGGCCATCCGCCTTCGAGCGGCAGAAAGCCCGCAGCATCGGCCGATTCCACGCCCGGCACGGACCTCAACCGCGTAATCAGCGCCGAGTAGAACTCGGGAACTCGCTGCCAGTCAGGGTAAATGGAGACAGGAAGCTGAAGGTTGAAGGTTAAAACCCCGGCGGGTTTGAAACCGGAGTCCACGCGTTGCAATCGCATGAAACTCTTGAGCATGAGCCCAGCCCCAACCAATAGCACAACGGCGAGGGCGACTTCGGCGACCACAATCGCGCCGCGAACCCTTCCCCCGCTGCTTTGAGAATTCCGCCCGCCTTCTTTCAACGTCCGGCTCAGATGTGGCCTGGAAGCCTGTAAGGCGGGAACTAGGCCGAAGATCACCCCCGTGAGCAGCGCGACGGCGAATGTGAATCCGAGGATCGGCAGGTTTACTGCCAGATGATCCAGACGCGGGATCTCGACGGGGCTGAGTTTCAGCAACACGTTGGCGCCCCAGGCAGCGATCAACAAACCCATCACGCCGCCGAGCAAGGCGAGCAGGACGCTCTCCGTGAGCAATTGGCGCAACAGCCGGCCGCGAGTCGCGCCAATCGCCAGGCGGATCGCGACCTCTTTTTCACGCGCCCCGGCGCGAGCGAGCAGCAGGTTGGCCACGTTGGCGCAGGCGATGAGCAGCACCAGTCCGACAGCAGCGAATAAAACCAGGAGCGACTGCCGAAAATCGCCGACAAGCTGGTCTCGCAGTGGTATCAACACCGCGCCCCAATCCTTATTCGAATACGCGTTCTCCTGGGCGATGTGGGCCGACAGCGCATTCATCTCCGCTTGCGCTTGCTTCAGCGTGACGCCGGGTTTGAGCCTCGCCACGACTTCAAAAAAACGGGCGGCGCGGTTGTGTTGGCGCGGCTCCCAACCCAGCGGACACCAAACCTGCGTCGCATTCGGATAATCGAAGCCGGGCGGAGCCACGCCGATGACAGAGTGACTCTGACCGTTGAGCGTGATCGTCTTGCCGACAATATTCGGGTCTG
>Ga0081539_10002402_pt1 | contig 26573 bp, 26 predicted proteins | sample TabmetS4T2R2_FD_71023 | JGI IMG/M metagenome (GOLD analysis project Ga0081539, IMG submission 71023) | Tabebuia heterophylla rhizosphere microbial communities from the University of Puerto Rico - S4T2R2 | ecosystem: Host-associated > Plants > Roots > Rhizosphere ...
GCAGTTCGGAGAATTCCAGGGCGAAGACAACGGCTCGCCCGTGATGGCGCGCTGGAAAGCAGAGGCAGCGCGACTCACCCGCTATCACGCGGGCGCTATTGCGCCGAACACCAGAGTCAATGCCGCGAATTATGACGGCAGCCGCATCCCTCTCGAAACATTGATCGAGCGAGAAACAATCCGCCCTCTCTCCAATCAAACGGCGCAGCCGGAAAAACTCAGGATGGCGGCAGAGGCCGGTCAGCACTTTCTGCGAATCCTGAATCAGCAATCAGTGTCGCGTGATTACCGTGATGTCTTCATTCAGCAATACCATTTTCCCGCGTTGACGACGGAACAACGCGCCGCACTCGACAGCGATAGTCTCAGCTTCTTTGATTTGATGGCTCCCCGCGTCCCCGATGGCCGGCGGCTCTATGCCGCGTTCCATTCAACGAATGCGGGCGTAATCGTCATTCCGCCCGCGTTGCAAATCGCTCCCGCCGATCTGGCGGAAGTTGAGAAGGCGTTGCGGCTCTGGTTGCAGTGGTTCGAGACGCTCTTCAGCGAGCCCGAAGCGGCCAACCCGTCGTGGTTGCCGGAACGTATGGAATATGCTTTCTCGGTAGGAACACGGTTCAGCGACGGCGAGCAGGTGTTGACGGCGCGGGAATATTTTGAAGGGCATCTGGATTGGCATGCCTTCGATGTCAATGCCGAGGTGTCACTCGGAGGAGCAGCTGACAATGCCAATACGGAGGTTACCCGCACGGCCGTCCCGGCCCCGGTCAGTTTTCGGGGAATGCCGGCGCCGCGATTTTGGGAGTTCGAAGACGCGCAGGTCGATTTCGGTTCAGTCGATGCCGGACCGACGGATCTGTCGCGCATGCTGCTTGTCGAGTTTGCTCTGGCTTATGGGAATGACTGGTTCATTATTCCCATCGAATTGGAAGTAGGATCTCTCTATCGGACGCGTTCATTAGTCGTCACGGACACCTTTGGCGTTCGAACGCTGATCAAATCCTCCGGTGAACTCGCTCCTCCTTATTCTACGTGGCGAATGTTCCAGCAATCCTACTTGCGAGGAAGCGGCTTTACCAAACCCGCGACAAACCTGTTCTTCCTGCCCCCATCGCTGCTCAAGAGTTTGGAGAGCCGGCCGATCGAGGAAGTACTACTTTTGCGCGACGAAATGGCCAATCTGGCATGGGCAATTGAACGTGTGATTGAAAGCCCTGCCGACCAGCCGCTTAACCGCTTTGAAGCAGACCTCGAACAGAAACGCCGGCGCGAACAACAATCGCTCCCACAACCGCCGGCAACGTCGGAGACGCTGCGCTATCGGCTCGCAACGGAAGTCCCCGATTACTGGGTGCCTTTACTGCCGGTACGGACAAATCAGGGGTTGCGTCTCAATCGCGGTGCGATGCTCAAGATCGATGGCTTGTCGACGCCGGCTCACTCCCGCGGACGCATTTTGGAATCGGGCAACCGGCTCTCGCTCTTCGAAGAGGAAGTGCCGCGCGAAGGTCTCCGCGTCACCCGTAGCTATCAGTTCACTCGATGGATTGACGGCTCTTCTCACTGCTGGATCGGACATCGAAAGGGCGTCGGACGCGGCGAAGGTTCGAGCGGACTGCAGTTCGATTCGCTGGATCGAATGGATTGACCATCAAGTTTTACAGCATTTTGACTTTGTGTTCAGGAATGACCTGATCCCTGATACTTACTTAAAGAGTATCAGGGACCAGGGACCAGGGATTGCCCGGCGTTTCAATGCTGCGGGTCAGCATCAATTGCGGTCTCTCGCTGTGACGGCTGCGTCTCAGTGCGCGCTTGCAATTCGCGATAGTAATCAGTGACGTATCGCTTGTAGCAACCGTGGCCGCCGCTGGTATAAAAATCGTACTTCTCCATCTCGCTATAGGCCTGATCCAATGTCCAATGATCGACCGTCATTCGATAGACTGCGATCATTGATCCGGTGCGATGCCGCCCACCGGCGCAATGCACGTAGACGGGCCAGTTGGCCTCGTTATTGACGATCTCCAGGAAACGCTGCGCGGCATCAGCCTGTGGATATTCTTTATTCTCTAACGGCAGATTGATGTATTGCAGGCCCGCTCGTTCGGCTTCCCCTCTCGCCTCACTTTTCGCATCCCCGCGCAAATCCAGCACGGTCTTAATTCCAGCCGCTGCCAGCTCTTGATACTCCCGGCCTTTCGGCTGGGCCCCACGGTAGATGTGATCATTGACCTGTCCATAATTATCAATGCTGACCGAAGTGGCGCCGCGCGCACCTTCCTTATCCTTCTTTTTACTGGAGTCGGCAAAACTCGACGAGATAACGGAACAGGCCAATGAAATGGCCAAAGACGACCGAAAGAGTTGCCGAAAAAAGAGACTTCGCTTCATTTTCACCCCTCAAGCAGATACGTTAATTTAACGATCAGCTGTGGGGGACAGCCTATCGCCTGAAATAGACAGATGTTTGGTTCTAAGTCGAAACGATCTGACCGCAAATCAGTCAACTTAGAGAAGAATAACAATTTTAATGTGGAGAGTTAAACTGTCATCATGTTTGACGGGCAAATCAGAGATGAAGTTGCATTGGGAGAAGCGCTTATTTCAAAGAGTTTGAGAAAGGAATAAGGCGATAAACTGGTCTCTCTATTTGAGGCGCCAGATCTTGACCGTTCCGTCTTCGTTTTTGTGCGATGATTCCGAAAACACTCCCTCGTCCCCGCTCGCCAGGTGCTGTCCATGGGGTGAGAAAGCGACGGCGGTGACAAAACTACGATGGCTGGCTCTCATCGGGTCGCTTCGACCGGTTTGCGCATCCCAATAATGAACTTTCATGAGAGGCTCGATCGCACCGGCTACTCCCGGTAAACCTGGACCGACGCAACTGGCCAAGATCCCGCCATCCGGAGAGAAAGAGAGTGAGAATACGCGGTACATTCCCCCCTCCAGGGTTCGGTGCAATTCTCTTGTTTTGAGATCCCAGAATTTGATTGTCCCGTCAGAACAGCCGACGGCCAGGAATCGTCCGTCGGGTGAAAAAGTGACTGAGTATACCTCTACACCAAGTGGCTTCCACTTCCGTTCCAGGGCTCCGGTCTCCACATTCCATTCGCTGATTTCTCCCGCATCCATCCCCTTATACCGGGTCATTCCAGTCACCAAGCTCTTGCCATCGGGAGCGAAGACGACCGATTTTGTATAGGTGGTAATCTCGTTGTTGACAATAATTGTTCGCAGCAATTTTCCGGACGGAATCTCCCACAATGTCACTCGACCGCCAACGAGCAGGTTGTTTTTGATGACATCTCCGGCGCTCGCCAAGGTTTTTCCATCGGGTGAAAAAGCCAGTGAATAAATTCTCTGCCCATCCGGATAAACGCCGGTAGAACGCACACCGCGGTCTAGTTGAGTTAGCTTTAGCTCGAATTGGCCGGTGCCGGCGTCCCAAAGCTGAATCGAGTAATCGTCATCGCCTGTGGCCAATGTCCGGCCATCGGGAGAGTATGCGAGCGCAGTCACGCCCACCTCATGTTTGATCTCCAATTCAACTGCGGGATCGAGAACAATCGCTTTTTTCGGCTGAGCGTCTTGTCGAATGTTGTTGCTCGCGAAGTCTCTCTTCCCTGTCTGAATGGAATTCATGACAGGCATGATTGCTGTCCAAACAATTGCAATTATCAGAAGAGCAATGACGTTCATAAGCCTCCCAAACATTGTCAGATTGGCGGCATTGAGCGATTGTTAAAGGTGAACGTGAATTGTACCAGAACCTCTTTGGATTCCCACTCATTTTTTGCAACAGAACCGTCTACAGAACTCCACTGTTCACCATCTGGAGTTCTTTCTCTTCGTGGAAGAAAATTTCCCTGGTCAGCCGGGCGCCGGCGGCGATGCCGTGGAGTTTTAATTGTTCGCCGAAAAACGAATGGCGCCCTGACCAGGCCAGTTTGACGGCACTATTTTTAGGATCGCCGGACGAGGTTTCCACGCGGCCGAAGATTTGATTGACCTGGTATCGGTTCTCTGCGGAGAGGGCATCAACTTCAGAGATCTCGGTCACCATGCGGCGGCCATCACTCAATCGGCTGACTTGAATGATGACGTCGATGGCCGAAACGATCTGCGCTCTGATGGCGATCAAGGGGATTTCAACGGCCGACATGAGCGCCATCGTCTCCAATCGATTGAGGGCGTCGAGCGGCGTATTGGCGTGCAGGGTAGACATCGAGCCGCCATGTCCGGAGGTCATGGCCTGAATCAAGTCGAGGGCCTCGCCGCCGCGACATTCGCCGATGATGATCCGATCCGGGCGCATTCTGAGAGCGGAGTGAAACAGGTCGCGGATGCTGACCGCGCCCTGCCCATGACGGTCCGGCCAGGCGGTCTCGAACGACAGCACGTGGGGTTGCTGTAATTGCAGCTCGGATGAGTCCTCGATCACGATCACGCGCTCGGTCTCGGGGATCTTCCCTGAGATGGCGTTGAGCAACGAGGTCTTTCCGGAGCCGGTGCCGCCAGAGACCAGAAGGTTGCGTTCCAGCGCCACAATAAGCTCGATGTATTCCTTGGCCTCCGGCGTGAGGGATGCGCTCGCCACCAGGTCTTCCAACGAGAAGTTGGCTCGCCGGAATTTTCTGATTGAGATACATAACCCCTGTCGTGAACACCTGGGCATGACGACGTGAACGCGCGAACCGTCCGGCAATCGCGAATCGAAGCGCGCGGTCAAAGGAGTGATGCGCTTGTTGGTATACTGCGCGATGTTTCGCGCAGCCGCGAGCAGTTTCTCGTCGTCTTCGAAACGGGCGGCTGTCTTCTCGAGCATTCCGTATCGCTCGATATAGATCTCGTCGATGCCATTGATCATGATCTCCGAGACCCGATCGTCATCGAGATATTCGCCAACCGGTTCGAGAAACCGTCTCAGAGTCACATTGAAGATCGCGTCTCGGTCCATAGCTCGGCCTTGCTTTTAGGGGATGGCTTTCCCGACTCCACGACGGATGGTTCCCTTTGCCCTCGACTCAGCGGAAGATTCGGCCACTCCGACGGCTCCACCGGTTTTGGATTTCTTCGGTTTCTTCTCCTTGCAACCGACCATCATTTTGCGCCACATGCCGCATTTTTTCGGCGGCGCGGGGACCTCACCGAGAGTGTCTTGAGCCACGACCGGCGTCAGACTCGGCATCTCGGGCATCTTGTTAACGTTTTGAGCCACCAGCAGGGAGCTTGGCGTTGGTCCTTCGAGCAGCTCGATGGGAGTGCGTTGAGGTTTGACCACCGGCGGCGCTGGTTCTCGAATAGTTTTCACGACCCACAGGACTTTGACTTTCGTCCTGGTCGCCGGTGTTGAAGCTGGCTGTACAACCGCCTCCTGTTTCGGCTCAGGAACCGGCTCAGGAGTTGCGTCAGGAGTCGCCTCAGGAGTTGGTTCGGGAGTCGGTTCGACCACAATCGGTGTTGGAGCCGGAATGGTGGCCGATGTTGCGGTTGGCTCATTCGCCTGCGCGATCGACTCTGCCTGATCTTTGTTGATCGACTGCGCCTTATTTTTGCTGTTGATGGCGAAGACCATGAAGAAGAAGGCAACGACTGCCATCCCCGCGAGCATCATCGTTCGATTGTTTCCGAAGGCCCCCAGCCGTGACGGTTTTGGCACTGTCGCTACGGGCGCACTGAGTTTCGACGTGGGCTGCGGGGTGATCACGGAGATCTCATCCGCCGCGACCCCGAGGCTGTCTCTGAGACGGCCAAGGATTTTAGTGACGGAAGCATTCGGGCCGCGGACGGGGATGACGATCACGGCCCCGCTGCGACCGGAGGTTGTTTGAGCGCCATCTGGTGAAAGCTTGCCGGTCACGGCCGGCATTTGTGGTGGTTTCAATTCAGCAGTCGCTTGAACTTTGTGCGACGAGAGCAGGCGAATCACATCTCCGTTGGTTGCGCCGGCATCGCCGAGCGTCTGCCCACTTTGAAGCCTGACGCCCTGATTGACAATCTCGAGCGAATAGTTGATGGGCTCGCCGCCGGCAGTCGTTCTCGGCAGGCCCAGAGTATTGACCAAGCGAGCGACCAATTCCGCGCTCTGCAAATCGTCAGGAATCTCGTTTCCTTCAAACAGGATCCCATCCGGCGTCATCAAATCGATATTCAGTAACGGCATACAAGCTCTCCGTTAAAATAAAAAAATAGAACGCGAGCCGCGGAAAACTTCCGGGCCTCGCGTTTTTAAATGAGTTGAGTAATTGTCATATCCAGCTGCATCGACAAATTTCCAGGTTTGGGAAAATTTGTTCTCCACTGGTAAGTGATCTTTCGCGGCGACTTTTTGATGGTGAGCAAATATTTAAAAAATGTTTCCGCGCGCGATCTTGATCGCCATCGGCCCAATGAGCAGCAGGAAGACGGCGAGCATGACGATAAAGACCGGGAAGAGCGCCTTCACGCTGGCGGTTTTGGCAATCACTTCGGCATTGCTATACCGCTCTTGTCGAACGACGTCGGCCTGAACCTTCAAGACACCTTTCATTGGCTGGCCGGTTTCAATCCCGGTCACCACGGCGAGGACAAAGGCGGAGAGAGGATCTGATCCAATTCGCTGATCGAGCTGTGTCAGGGCGTCCTGTAATCTGACTCCGTGCTCGATATCTCTGAGCAGCATCCTCAATTCTTGAGCGATTGGGTCATCCGCAATCTGGCGGCAATATTCCTCGACGGCAGCCTGGAATGAGGCGTTGGCTTCCATGGCGAGGACCAGGAATTCAATGGCGAACGGCAGCCGTTTCTCGATCATCGAGACTCGTGTCGAGGCGAGATTTTTGACCGTAAAGATTGGGAAATAGAGTCCCCCCATCGCTCCGGCCGGCATCGCGATAATCAAGATTCCCAGCAAACCGAAGCCGAAGGCGAGCGCGAGGAATCCAACCAGAACTGCGCCGAGCATGCCCGAAGCCAATCCCAGGCTGAGCAATTGCTTGGGCGAGAGTGTGGAACGAAGACCGGCTCTGAAGAGCAACCGGTTCAATTCAGACAATTTCGTCCTCGTGCCAAAGCGGTCGCCCGCTTCAAGATGTTCAATCAGTGGGAGGAAGAGGAGCGCCGGCTGATCGAGCCGTTTGAGTAATGGGAAATCGCTCTCTGCCACTGTCTCATCAGCGCGGATCCGTTCAAAGATCACCTGCCCGTCCTGATAGGCGGCGACCATCCTCTTTGCAATCAGGTACCAGACCATGGTCACCGCGGAGAAGAGGCTCAAGGTCGAGATCAGTCTCAGCATAATTGTCTCCCTTCACATTCGGTCTTCAGATCGTCGTCTTGATGATCCGGCGAATCCAGGTAATGGAGATCGCCTGCAAACCGACGACGACGACCAGAATCAGGTTGCCGGCCAGCGAATCGAAAAGGATCGGCCGGATCTCCGGATCGAACAAACAGACCACCACTGCAAATAGTGGCGTCATAAACAGGATGATCTTTCCCTGCGCCCTTACTTCCGAGGTCTCGGTATAGATCTTCTCCTTCAACCGGCAGAGTTCGCGGATGGCATCGGAGATGCGTTCCAGGATGTTGAGGACGTCGCCGCCTTTGGAACAGTTGATAATCAAAGCTGTGGAGACCATCAAGAAACTCTCGACCGGGATCCTGGCCTTGGCGCGAGCGAGGGCCGTTTCAACGCTGATTCCACCCTGCTTGATTTCATTGGCGATGACGCTGAACTCCTGGCCGATCGGTCCGGAGACCTTGATTGCCACCTCATCGATCGATTGACTCAGCGACCGCCCGGCGCGAGTGGACGAGACCATGACGTTGATCGCATCGGGCAATTGCCGCTCGATTCGCTCCAGCCGTTTGGTGCGAGCCCGCCGCATCAAGATTCCCGGAAGCAGGTAGACGGCGACAATGGAACCCAAGGCAAAGATCGGGCTTCCAGATAGCATCCAGACCACCACGGGCACCACGACCAGACCGGCGTTGGCGGCATAGGCGATCTGCAATGATTTTTTCGAATCCCAACCGAAGAAGAGCTCGATCGACCAGCGCTCGAATTTCTCGGCATCGCGTGCCGCGCGGCCGGCGAGCCTGCCCCAGATGGATCGTGAGCCGAATGCCACCAGCAGGATGATGCTGATGCCGAACATGGTCGAGGTGATCAGAGAAAAGTAGCGCATCTTTATAAATCTCGAATTGCAGACCTCAGAATATCGACTCCATTGTCAAGCCATTGATCTGCAGCAGCTCTTCAATGAAAGTCGGAATGTAACCGGTGAAGGCCATCTCGCTCGCGGCCCGGCGTGTTCTCCTTCCACTCTGTGGGAGCTTGAAAATCTCCTCGATAATCACGGCGCCGTCCACCTCGTCGAATCCGACGACTTCACAAATCGAAGTCAGGCGCCGCGCTCCGCCGGGCAACCGTGCGACCTGAACGATCAGATCTACCGCTGAGGCGATAATCTCCCTGATGGCGCGGCTCGGCAGATCGATGCTCTCGGCTTCCAATGCCATGACCTCCAATCTGAGCAACGCCTCCTGTGGGTCATTGGCATGGATGGTCGTCAATGAACCATCGTGCCCGGTATTCATCGCCTGCAACATGTCCAGAGTTTCACCGCCGCGACATTCACCGACGACGATTCGATCTGGGCGCATGCGCAGTGTGTTGCGCACCAGTTCCCGAATTGGAATCGCCCCTTTGCCTTCCAGATTCGGTGGCCTCGACTGCATGGTCACGACATGCTCGTGCGGCAGCTGCAATTCGGCCGTGTCTTCGACCGTCACGACTCTCTCGCCCTGCGGAATCGAAGAGGCCATGATGTTGAGCAGCGTCGTCTTGCCCGATCCGGTGCCGCCTGAAACGATGATGTTCTTGCGGGCGATCACACACGCTCGAAGAAAATCCGCGATCGATCTGGTAAACGCTCCCTTGGCGATCAGGTCATCAGCCGTCAGCCGTTTGCTCGGAAAGCGCCGGATCGTCAACGTGGGTCCGTTGAGTGAGACCGGGCCGATCACGGCATTGAGGCGCGATCCATCCGACATTCTGGCGTCCACCATCGGAGATGTCTGATCGAGACGGCGTCCGACCCCGCCCACAATCCTCTGGCAAATATCGACGGAGATCACGGGCGAAGCCATTCTCCGCCCCGAGTCCTGAATCTGTCCGTTGCGCTCGATGTAGATCTTTCCGGATGGAAGCACCATGATGTCATTGACATCGCTGGCAACCATGAGGTCTCTCAGCGGGCCGAGGCCGAAGATGATATCCAGCAACTCTTCACGGATCAGATCGATGGCCAACACGCGCCGCTGCTCGGATTCCACGATCACTTTTCGTCTCTGCAAAGCCCAGGGGAGCAGGATATCGACTCGTTCGGCTTTCTGGACCTCGGTTTCGTTCGGATTGACCCGGACCAACTTTCTGAGGCTGTTGATCAACGGCGCGAATTTCTGGCGGGACTTCTGTGAGCCCTGATTGGGCCGGCGCGCGTACCCATGAATGTCATCCAGCAAGAGCTCGCGCAAGGCCTGAGCCGAGAGATATTCCTCGATCTCCGGTTCGATCGTGGTTTCACCGAGGGCTTTGTCGATCGCCGATTCAATCCGTTGCTGGTACTCCTGTTGAGACAGACCGGTGGTCGAGTGTCCGACCAGATCCATGACTGTGCAATGGAGATCGGCCTCCAGTTTGAATTGTTTCTCCTGGACTGCCTTGGTGACGATCTTGTCTTGATCCAGAAATCGAAGCTCGACCCTGTGTTTGCCGATGCGGATCGTATCGGATGGCAGGACCTTCTGCGCTTGCTTCAGCTCGACGCGATTGATCGAGACCGGAATCTCGTCGATCGGCGAGATCATCCAATCTTTGAGGGCGTTACGCCAGACCTCGCATGCCTTCCGAGCCGGATTGAGCGCGAAATCGCCATTGGCATCTATTCCGAGAGTGACATGCGAACCCGTAAAACGCAGCGGGATTTCGTCATTAACGATAAAAAACATAACTTCTCAAACGTTACAGCCGATCAATTCAAAGACATCATCATTCAAATTCGCGGTCGTAGGCTTTAATAGCCGCTTCAAGCGAGTCATATACTTCCCCACGTTCGTCAGGGGAAGATTCTGACAGGAGTTCAAGGAACTGCTTCTCATGTTGATTGATTTGTTCGTCTTCAACTGGCGCATAGTAATAATCAACGCTTTGAACGCAGTATTTCCCGCTTTCAAGAATTTGAAAGCATCGATAACGAGCAAGCTTATGCTCGCCATCTCTCCTCCAGACATCAATGGCCACGTACATGTCTTAATCCTCACGATTGATGGGAATCCATTTACCACTCCGGATTCTTTGCTGCGTATTCCTCCGAGAGTTTCTGAACCTGCTAACCTCTATACCCTGCGGATCGACGATGACGACTCTGTCACCGTCGACGTATACGGTATTCCCCGTCTCGCTATCGCGGAAAGGCCGCCCTTGTTGCCTTACTCTATTAGCATCCCCAACTTGGCGATGAGTATCGCCCTCATCAGCTTGTCTTTTTCTCTCTTCTGCATGGGGTGTCCTATTTGTTCCACCCGGACTCGGACTCGGACTCGGACTCGGACTCGGCCTCGGCGTCGGACTTGGACTTGGCCTGGGCGTTGGACTCGGCTTTGGACTCGGACTCGGCCTCGGTGTTGGACTTGGCCTTGGCGGCGGACTCGGTTTCGGAGATGACGCCGGTCTGGGAACGGGAACAGGAACTATGCCGCCGTTATTGCCGGTGTTATTGCTTGTGTTCTTGCCGGACTGCTGACCATTGCCGTTGCCATTACCGCCTTTGTCACCGTTGCCATTCCTACCATTCTTATTGTCATCTGGCTCGCCATCATCAGCTCCTCCGGTTCTCCTGCCGCCGCCCGGAGGACCTGCTGGAGGTCCTGTCCCACCGCCAGCCCTTGATGGAGGAGCATCTTTTCCGGAGGTACTGCTTTCAGATCCTCTCTGCTGAGGACCGCCATTTCCTGGGGTATTTTTCCCGCTCCCTTTCTGCGCGGGACTGGCGGCGACCGCGCCAGGCGGTTTTTGCCGACGATTCTTTTTCCCTTTTCCCGAGACAATCGAGAGCAGGTCGTCCTTTGACAGCGAGCCGCTATTGCCCGAGAAGATGATCCCGGTGATCAGTTCCGGGCTCAGAAGTTTGGCGAAAGAGTCGAAGGGCTTGCAGCGAGGGACGCAAGCATTGGTAACCATCGGAGTCTGATACTGCGAGGTCGCTGCGCTGAGCGCATAATTTTGCGCGATCAGACCTTTTTGCGGTGTGGTGCTCGCCTTGTAGGTGATCGTCTCGTCACCGCCGCCGCTCAAACGAAAAGCCTCGCCGCCGCCGGAGACGACCTTCCCGACCATCGCCGCGTTCGGCCCCGCTTCTCGTACGCGATGGTGATGAGCGGCGAATTGTCCCCCGACCACCGCGTGCTGCTTGGTGATCAGCGCATGCCCCATGCCGATCAGGAAGAGCATGGCGAAGACAACCAGCGGCAGGGCCATGGTCAGCTCCAGCGTCGAAAAGCCTCTTTCACCGGTTGTGCGTGCGACTTCAGCGATTCTCAGTTTGGAGGAAAATAAAAGACTTCTCGGTAAGTCTAGTACTGCAAGTTTTTTGTTTTCCTCCAAACTGAGAATCGCTGGTGCGACTTTGCGCATGACTCTTAACCTCAATGATTGTTGGCGAACGCCAGCCCGTTGACGGACCGCGCAGCGTCGATCGCCGAAACGATAAAAAACATAGCTCCTCAAATGTCCAGAGCGGAGAGATCAGTAAGCTTTCGCCGTCGTGGTCCCCGGCGCCACGACCGGGCAGGCGGCGGGAAAGTGCGCGCTCGGATTGCAATCACCCACGAGCGTGATCTTTGTTTTGCGGCCCGCCAGCCAGAGATTGCTGGTCAGGCATTCGACATCTTTCTCGTCTACGTTGAGCGTCACCGATTTGTAATCATCGTCTTTCGCATCATTTTTGTCCGGCACGAGATAGACGCCGCCCACGGCCGCCACACAAGCCTGCTTCTTGATCAATTCCGATTTACCATTGATGTATCCCCAAATATCGACGGCGTGGCCCGGACGAATGGAATAGCCCACGGCGTTGGCTTCGTCTTCGACCTTGAGCGAGATGGCGCGCTGGCCGGCGGGCGGGCGGCTGACGCTCTCTTTATCGAAATAGAAAGACCGGAGCATCAACAATTGTCCGGGCTGGAGAGTCTCGGTCAACGTCGCCTTCTTGAAAGCGCCGAAATCTTCCTTGGCGACGAAGAGACTCTTCATCTTTCCTACGTCTCCCGCAATCGTGACCTCTTCAAAATAGCTTCCGTCCACCTGGGTCGCGGCGGGGATCCGTTTTTTCGCCTTGAGCACCGTCAATTTAGTTTTTTCGACCCGGCGCAAATAAGCCCAGTTTGCGCCGGCGGCCAAGAGCCCGAGCACGACGGCGATGATCAACACCAGTCGCTCCTTCTTGCTGCCTCCCGTTTGAACCGATTGCTTCGGCAATGACATCACTTCTCCTTTGATTGATCACATGGCGCGCGCGCTGATAATGACAGAGGTCGGCTCGCTATCGGCGCCGGAATTGATCCAGACCATACAAGAGCGCTGACCTTTGGTGAAATAGAGCACGCTTTGATTCTGCTCTTTCGACTGCTCGGCCGGCGAATTGATACTCCAACCTGCCAGCGGCATCTCCTTCGTGTACCATTCAGCTAGCGGTTCAACCCGCTGCTGCGATTGATAGACCACCATCATGGAATTCTGATCGGCGCCGGGTTTGCCTTGCTGGTTGGGATCCCGGCGGTTCGGCTGACCGATACTGATCACTCGCCTCAAACCCGCTGGACGCGGGACCTCAACAGGATCTTGACCGGGCCAGTCGCCATCCGATTGCAACTGATCGTTGAGAGCCCGCAGCTCTGAGGTATCGGCCAGGTAACGGTAAGTCGTCCATTGCGAGCCTCCAGCTTCAGCCGGAGAGACGGTCGTCAGATACATTTGCTTCTGAGTATTGGTAGTTTGAGCGTTCGAGGTCTCGGTATTCGGATTGGCGTCCTCTCCCCACGCGGCGATGGTTGAAATGCTCCCGACCTCGGTTCGCCAGTAGCTCTTTCCCCGCATCTGGTTGAGCCTCTGGTTACGCAACTTTTCGAGACTCTGGCGATCACCTCCGCCGTTGGCCGTCAGATTGAGTTTTTGGTACCCGCGGCGGCGATAGATCGTCTCCAGCGATTCGAGGTACTTCGCCGGAGGATCGCCGGCGCGTCCGCTCGCGAGCGGAGACATCGAGGCCTTGAACAATGCGCTGAACAGATCGGAGCCGGACGCCGAACGCGCCCCCTCCTGATTCGGGGCGGGCGCGGGGATGGGCTGGCCGGTGGTCGCCTGTCGTGAGGTCGCCTTTTCCGGTCGTGGTCCGAAGCGATAGACCGCCCAGAGCCCCGCGATGATTGCGAGCCCAGCCAATGCCAGCCCGAATGCCTTTTCTCGTGTTAAGTGAGTCCTGCTTTTCATTACTTAAGTGACAACATGCTTTTTGGGAAAAGGTCACGATGAAGCAAGTTCCTCTTTCAATGCTTCAATCTTTTCCTGGTCAAGAATGTGGTTGGTCGCATCGAGTAAGAAGTTCAGGGCTTCCTCTTTTGATTTTTCCTCCGCCAGACACTGTGCTTGGCCGATGATAATTTCAGTTATCTCGTCACGACATAGCTTGATCGCGCGCGCAAAGAGCGCTTGGGCTGCGCTGGCATCATCAAGAACATTCAGGTAAAAGTAAGCTAGATCCATAATGGCAGGAATATATTCCTCATCAATCGCCAGGGCCTGTTTCAAACTGGCTTCGATATCTGAAAACTGATAAGGCGCCGTTTCCTCAGCTAACTGAAGACATCTTGATTTCCAAACCAAGATGGATGGATACAGGAAACCGGCTCCGCGTTCCGCCGCCTCAATCAAGCTCAGGGCTTCTTTATACCTGGCATCTCTGAATAAAGTTTTTATATCATTAAGCAAGCCGCTCATTTTTTATTTCCTTTGCCGCGAAGTCTCTCTCCTTCTTTAATCAGTTTAAGCATTTGTTTGGCCCTTCGTGCCTGCTCACCCTTGCCTCGTGCCATCTGTTCCAGCTGCCGCTTAGTATAACCTTCCAATTCGCTATGGTAAGAGTCAGACCGTTTGAGGCTACCTGAGATCAGATCTCTAGCTGGCTTATCTGCATCCGGATCCGGAGTCGGCGTCGGCCTCGGCGTCGGGGTCGGGCTCGGGCTCGGGCTCGGGCTCGGACTCGGACTCGGCCTGGGCGCTGGACTCGGCGTCGGACTCGGGCTCGCACTCGGTCTTGGCGTCGGACTCGGCTTCGGAGATGACGTCGGTCTGGGAACAGGAGCAGGAACAGGAGTTACATTGCCGTTATTGCCGGTGTTATTCCCCGTGTTCTTGCCAGGCTGCGGACCATTGCCATTGCCGTTATTACCATTACCGTTGCCGTTACCATTACCATTAGACTTACCATTATTACCATTGCCGTTACCATCGCCGTTGCTATCGTCAGCCCCGCCGGTTCTCTTGCCGCCTCCCGGAGGATTCATCGGAGGTTTCCCACCGCCGCCAACCGTTGGTGGAGGGCCACCCTCTCCGGGAGGAGTATTTCCGCCACCTTTACGCGCCGGACTGGCTGCAACCGCACCAGGCGGCTTTTGCCGACGGTTCTTTTTCCCTTTTCCCGAGACAATCGAGAGCAAGTCGTCCTTTGACAGCGAGCCGCTATTGCCCGAGAAGATGATCCCGGTGATCAGCTCCGGGCTCAGGAGTTTGCCGAAAGAATCGAACGGCTTGCAGTGAGGGACGCAAGCGTTGGTAACCATCGGAGTCTGATACTGCGAGGTCGCATCGTTGAGCGCATAGTTCTGCGCGATCAGGCCTTTTTGCGGCGTGGTGCTCGCTTTGTAGGTGATCGTTTCATCACCGCCGCCGCTCAGACGAAAAGCCTCGCCGCCGCCGGAGACGACCTTCCCGACCATCGCCGCGTTCGTCGCCGCTTCTCGCACGCGATGGTGATGAGCGGCGAATTGTCCCCCGACCACTGCGTGCTGCTTGGTGATCAGCGCGTGCCCCATGCCAATCAAGAAGAGCATGGCGAAGACAACCAGCGGCAGGGCCATGGTCAGCTCCAGCGTCGAAAAGCCCCTTTCACCACAGCGATTCTCGGTTCGGAGGAGAACAAAAGACTTCTCGGTGAGTGGCGTCCTGCCAGTCTTTTGTTCTCCTCCAAACTGAGAATCACTGCTTTCACCAGTTGTGCGTGCGACCTTGCGCATGACTCTTGACCTCAATGATTATTGGCGAACGCCAGCCCGTTGATGGATCGCGCAGCGCCGCCCTTGATCCCCAGCACTCCGACGATGTCAGTGAATCTCTCAGTGAGCACGACTGACGGCGCCAATTTGACGTGCCAGTTCTGCTCGAACATCGACCACTTGGTTGGGTTATAGACATCGGCCTCGGCGTAGGCGAGCGATTGATACGGCGCGACATTCAAAAATTTCTCGCCTCCAATCTTGCTGCCTTTCGACATCTTGCCGGTGGCGATCGCCAGATATTGCAAATATTTTCGAACCTTCGAGAGATCGGCGGCGGACTCTTTGACATCCATCGTTGCCGCCGGATCAAGCGAGGGCTGATCGGTCAATAACATCGGCTTGGGCGGATTCTGCGGCCAATCGAGCGGCTCAGTCGTTAAGAAATTCCCAAATGTTGAAATCGCCTCAGTGACTTTGCTGCCCCGCAAATTCGCCTTGTTGTACTCGACCAGAGTCAGGAAGACAGTCAGGGGATTGGTCGGCAGTAGAATGGCGCCGGCAATTGCCAGTGGAGCGGGAAGCGGTTGCACCAAGCCCAGGTAGGTATCTTCGGCCCGATCGAGGATCTCTGTTTCCCGCCCGCGAGCGAGCGGCAGAGATGGTAAAAGATCGATGCCGGGGCTCTCTCTGGGAATCAGCACTCCATGAAGCCCGCGGTCTGCCCCGTTGCGTTTGGCGAAATCGCCGGTCTCCTTCTCCGCCCAGAACGGAAAGTCCAGCTTGATTCCGACATTGAGGTCATCCAGCAACTTCATGGCGATCCATCCTGCTCCGCGAGATTGGTCTGAGAGCGCTGTATCAATCTGTCTCATCACTTTAGCGACTGAATCGAGAGCCTTTCCGACCTGGAAGAGCGGAGGCGCGGCCTCGGCGCCGACGATTGAGATCGCGGCGATCGTACCGGCCAAATAGACCTCATCTCTCATGACCTCAACCGTTTGGAGCAGCGACCGAAAGACGATCATGACTGTCAGGAGTTCGGACATGGTATTGTTGTTGTTGGCGATATCGTTGAGGTCACGCCCCGCCTGGGTGCCGCCCGCAATCGCCGCCGCGTCCGCCGCGCCCTGCATCTCGATTTTGCGGATGCTCTGGTGCGCCGTGTTATAGATGAGCGCGATCAGAAAGATAAACGCGATCGCGCTGAAGACGAAGAAGATCGAGATCCGCCCGCCCTCATCGTGGTGCAGCGAGTTTCTAGACATCATCAGCCTCCCACCCTCAAGTCAACTTCGCCCGGATCCTGCTTGCGCGGAAACGGCGGCTCTCCCTCGTTGACCATCGTGTACTCTTCCGTGATCGGCGCATACAGACCGGATTGATTGAGCAGCCCGAAACCACTGAGGAACTTGGTTCCATAATAGCTGGTGCCGAAGAGCCGGTTGGCGAAGGGAACCGTTAGGTAATAACGAAACGTCACCCGCACTCGAACCATCGATTGCTCGCCGAAGGAGCCGCTCTGATCGCCGCCTTCTCCGAAGACTTCGACCCTGATGTTCGAAGGATTGAATGCGTAATGCGCCCTGCCCACCAATTGCTGTGAAATATTCATCTCTTCGCGGCTGGCCGGAAACAACAATGCCAATTCCTCCATCGGCACGGCCAACTCGGGCTTTAGCGGCGCGAGCGTCGAGAGCAAGAGGCCCGTGCTCCAGACCGGAGAGATCGCCACACATGGCAACGCCGCAGCCCTCCGAATCATCTCCATCTTGGGTGAATCGTCGCTCTTGAGGTTGATCCGATTCCTCTCCTCTGTTCCGCCTGATCCTTGCACCTTCGAAGGGATCGCAACGATCGCGGAACGCGCCGCGCAGAAAGCCGCGTAGTTGACCACGAACTTGGCTTGAACGAGCAGCGCTACCTGCAGAATGGTCAGCAGCAGCGCCAGCAATAACGGCAGAAGTAACATCATCTCCACCGCGCTCGCCCCGCTTTGACCGCTCACCGCGGGCTCAGGCCGCAACCGAGATTGCTCCGTCCGCGATTGCGCCATGACGCTCATCAATCGCCACCCATATAACGCGAGCACAATGGCCGTCAGGAGATAGGGAGCGACCGACCGTAATAACGATTCATTGATTGACGAAAACATCAGATTCATCTCAAGGCAAGAATGAGAATGGCCCATCGACGATTTCGAGGTAGATGCCATAGGCCACGCCAAGAAAGATTGCCGGCGCAAACGGCATGCTAGTCATTTCGCCCTTGTGAACGGGCCGTTCCATCCCTGGAACCACGACCGAGGCGACCGTTAACGCCACCCATTTGATGCTGGGAATCAGCCGCCCTTTCCACGCCAGCACGATCACGCCGGCCAGACAGCCAAAACCGAAGATGTAAAGGCTGCTGAAGATCACGAAGGAGAATCCCTTCATCGCGCCGATGGCCGCCATCAACTTGACGTCACCGGCCCCCATGCCGGAGTACTTTCGCAGCAAGCCATAGAAGCACAAGGCCCCGGCCAGGCCAGCCGCGCTCTGGTATGGGTCCGGAGGGGATTGAAAGAAACTGAGCGCGATGCCCAGAACTACCGCCGGATAGGTCAGTTTGTTGTAGATCTTTCCGTGGCGGAGATCCGTGTAAACGCAAATCGCCGTCAGTAACGCGACGATGATATTTTGCGGGGTCATAACGCCCTCCATTGAGATTGGAGCCTGCTCCCTATCTTTTAAAAGCTAGGGGCAGGCATTGGCTGACCGAAGATAACAGCGAACCAGGTCTTATCCGATAGTGGCTTGGAACAACTCCTGGACCTTGTCCCTCAACGAATTCCAGACGTTCTCATTGACCAGGGTAACCAGCCCGACCAGAATGAGCGCCGCCACAAAGACCATCATGACGTTGTCGATAGATCCGGATGCTCCCTGTTCTTCCGCGTGAAAAGCGCTGAGCTTCCGACCCAAAATGCTCAGCGATTGGTTACCTTCAGTCTTGATCTGATTTAACATAAATTCCTCCATCTTGGTTAGTTTGATAATTACCCATAATGCTACGGTTCTGAGAGCCAGGCCGAATTACAATTATGGGAATGGTAGCGAAATGACATAACCGGTTTGCGAATAGTAGTACGCCACCATCGTGGCGACCTGCCACATGAGGAAGACCATTGGCAGGACTACTCCTCCGAGTAACAAGATGGCCTCGACCACCTCGCCCCCTCCTTCTTCCCGGCAAAATTCCTTCACTTGTGTTGGTAACTGTGACATTCAGATCTCTCCCTCCTTACCGCCCGTTCTCATCTCGGCAGGCGCTGTAGCCAGGCGGAACACTGCTGATAGAGCGGGCTTTGCGCGTCGCGATCCAGCAGCATCAATTCATACAGATCGGTCCTGGCCTTTCCGTAATCGCCCGTCTCTTCGGCGACGACAACCGTCTGAAGCCGATACTCAACATCGGCCAGGCGTTGCTTGAGATCGAAGTCGAGCGATTCTTTGTTATTCGCCAGATAGGTCGCGTAAGTGTTCAAAAAGGCCGATCTACCATTTTTGATATCCGATTTCCTTCCGGAACCACTCAATAACACGATGACCAGAAAGATCACCGCGCCGCACAACATGATCAATGTCTTGGGACTAACGGAGGACGAGTTCTTGCCTTGCCCTCCGGCCGCCTGTTCCACCTCCGGCCGGGAGTTGACACCGATCGAATAACCTCGCTTGTTGACCTGAGGCTCTGGGGATTTGACTTTCATCGAGGTCGATGTTCGATCGGGTTCTTTCGTAACAATCGGAGACCGTGGGGCGCTCTGCCCCGGCGCTGCGGCAACCGTCTTCTTTCCAAGGCGAAGCCCGCTGGGGTTACTAAGACGAACTTCGCCCGCGTTACCAGGCCGAGCTTCGTTAGCATTACCAAGACGAACCTCGTCGTGACTACGGCGATTTTCGTTGGTATTACCGAGGCGAAGCTCGCCTGGCTGGCCAGTGCCAACTTCCCCGGACTTGCCGAGGCGAACTTCGCCGGGTTTGCCGAGGTGAGCTTCGCCGGGCTTGCCGAGGCGAAGCTCACCGGGCCTGGTTGCTGACGGTCTTCCCAATTTGATCTCTCGCGAATCCATACTTGCCGCCGCTTTCGTGTTCGACGCTGCTCCATTTGAAGCCGGAAAGATCGTTGAGGCGCGATTCGGTTAACGGATCTCGCCCGATATCTCTTCAGGTTTCTCCTGGATGTTTGGACTGATGAGGCCGGAATGTTTCTACTCTCTCCGGTTTCTCTCAATCTCTATTCTTGAGTGTGCTGGGATTGTTGTTTTTTTGAGGGAAGGCCGTATTTTATTCTGGGTAGTCTGTCACTTAAATTATTTGAAGTTTGACGCGCCGAAGTTTGGACATTTGAATCGGATGACGAAATGCTCAAACTCCACGTCGCGTAGCGACGCCTTGAATTTAGGCCGGCGTTTCAACGCCGGTGGCTCGACCAGCGTGCCATGAGTCGCGTAGCGACGGTTGAATCGTTCCTACGGATAGCGCGCATCGGATTCGATCCTGTGTTGATTGTTTTTCAATCGTCGCGACGCGACTTGCTTCTGCTCTTAACAGGTGACAGGCCTTGAAAGGCCTGCCTAAATTCAAGGCGTCGCTACGCGACGCGAAACGCTCTGGCGCATGCTCAGCGCGCTCAAACTCAAATCACTTAAGTTACAGACTACTGAGAGTAAAAAAGATTTTGAAGATGGCTGTGTTATAACAATGGCAGCCAATCAACTGATGGGTTTCGTCGCGTGCTTCCGGCGGGAATCTGAGGTGATGCTCTTCCACTTCCTCGCCATCTCGACGCGCCTGCGCCGTTCAGGCGTGGTGGAATAGTGTTCGTTGAACAATCGGCGTTCGGAGGCCGTCAATCGATCATAGACATAATCTGTGATCAGCTCCTCTTCAATCACCTGCAGCCGCTGATAGAGATCGTCATCCTCGAAATACTGCTCTTCGAATTGTCTGCCATCTGCTTCGGACAGGGTGTTCAATAGATATCGTTTAATGATCTCATCCTTGACTGACATTTTCTTTCCACTTCCGTTTCGCTGCTCTCACTTACCGGCCAGACTCAGCGGTCTTTTAGACTTTCCCGAGCAACGGCCGAGACGTTCGTCGAGGCACTGGCGAAGGCGCTTCCTGATCGAGAATATTCTTCGCTCCTGAAGCACCTTGAGTGAAATACCTAGCTCTTCCGCCATTTTCTGCCTGCCATCTCGCCCGCTCTCAACATAACGTTTGATCAACTGCTGGTCTTCCAATGAGAGGTTACTGAAACAATCACTCATATATTCAAGCATTTCGTCAGAACGCGCCTGGTCTTCATCAACAGGATACGTCGCCAGGTGCGGCGGCGGATTGGTCAGATAATCGTCCGGCAGTTGCTCAATCTTAACTTGCATTCGCAAATATTCATAGCTGACGAGCCGCGCCACTCCCAGACAGAAAGCATGAATGCTTTTAATCTTTTCTTCTTCCTGCGGGAGCAATGATGTTACTCTCGAGATCGTCTCATCAGCGCCGTCTTCGTGGTCCCGACAGCCTCTCCTCTCCAAGAAGTAGTCAATTTTGCTCCAGAGCAACTGATAACGCTCCAAATCTCTCTGCCGACGAGCCCCACGATCAAACTCGACGTCGCCCTCTACCGATTCGCCCAGCTGGTTGAGCAACAGCTCAAAACCATGTGAATTGAACTCTTTGGCCATCTTTACCATCTCCAATGACTCGTCAGCTCTCAAATCACATGGTCTCTGCCGGGGGCGTCGGCCTTCCTATTTGCTTCCAGCATGATGTGATTTGAAAGAACGAATTTTTATTAGCAAAGCTAAATTTATTTCAAGTTGAATCCTTCATCCGGACTGTCATGGTCAATCGGTGGAAAGGTCTCCAACGACTCAGGATCTGAAAAGATTTCAGGCTTGCTGAGTGCCCGTCAGCCTCAGATCATTGAATGCCTATCCGAAAACTCAATCCGAAAGACTGAGTGGATGAGGAGATACAAATATCACAACGTTTTTGTACTCTGATTCAGAGCGGAGGAGACGTGAGTACAGTAGGCATTATTTTGTGAGGTTCGGGCAATCGAAGTGATCATAGGCAATAAATATCCCCGTCAATTCAGATTCGAATCTGAACAGGTGACTCTTCGATTAGCTAAAGGGGCATTGTCGAGAATTTCTATCCGTAACTTACTTTCGAAATTTAATTTCGAATCTCATAAAATAAAGTTGCCGAAGTTTCACCTATGTTGCTACCAGCTGATTTTTTTATTTATCTGTTGTAGATCAAAGCATGTGGTGGGTTATCAGAAGGAAAGACTTGATGAGAGCTGCTTAAGTTGCGTTAAGGCTGAAATCCGGCGTGCCTTTACATGATCTACGATGGCTGAAGACGATCGTTGGCTACCGGCCGTCCAGGCTCGCCCATTCTCCCGATTGAATGAACGCGGCCCAATAGAATGGATGATGTCGCTCTTTGCTTCGCAGCATCTGCAATTGCACCTGTCGCAATCCTTCACCGCGCCCCTCTCCTCGCCGGAGCGCCTGGTAATACGGGATGATGACCTCTTTCGTCGATTCGTCGGGGATTGCCCAGAGACTGATGACCTGGCTCTCCGATCCGGCCAGGACCAGCGCGCGTCTCAAGCCCTGCACTCCCTCACCGTTCTTGATCTCTCCCAGTCCCGTATCGCACGCGGAGAGCACCACCAGTTTCGTTCCCCACAAATCCAACCCGGCCATTTCGAGTGCAGTTAACAAGCCGTCATCATCTCCGTTCTTGCCTCGATTGGCTCCCGACAACGCCAGCCCGGAACGCAGCAACGGATTGTCGATCCGGGCGCTCATTCTGCCGAATTGCAGATCGAAGAAACGCAGCTGGTCATGACCGGGAGTGTTCTGCGTCTCTGTTCCCTGCCCTTCTTGATCTCTCAGGAAGAATCCATGGGTCGCGATGTGCAAAATGCGCGGAGCCTTGACTCGCTTGAGAGCCGCTTCGGTAGCCTGTTGTTCGAGGAGCAAAGATGCTTCCGGCAGCACGGCCTTGATCGCTAAAGCTTCACTCTTCGTTCCCGGCAGTGGCCGGAAAAAGATCCGAGTTTGATCACTCTGCGGCTTCCGCTGATCGCCCGCCTCGTCGCCGGATTTCCGTAATCCTCGCGCGGCGACGCTTACTGTTCTACCGAAGAGAGGATTGGCCATGACCAGAGGGGCGCTCTTACTCGGTTGCGAGTTGTGCAGCCGCAGCAAATCACGCCCGCTCGTCAGGAAGCTGATGGCGTAACGTTCGATCAAATATCGATTCTCTTCATCCACGAGCGCGGCAAAAGGGATGAGATTGAGTGAGCCATCGGGCGCGATCAGCAACCGGCGGATCTGACTCGACTCCGCTTGCAACAACGATCGCACGGGCCGCATGACCAGTTTATCGACGGCGCGCCCCAGTTGTTTGACGTCTACGCCGTTTTCGCGCAGCGACTGGCGCCAGGCATCCACTGCCCGTTCGATCGGCGCGGCATCGCCGAGATCCACCCACCTCGGTTGGCCTTGTGATGTGAGCAAATAGGCGAGATAGCGGGGCGGCTGGCGCTCCTCTGTCCAGGACTTTCGCGGCGTGTAGGTCACAAATTCAATCAAGGCGCTATCGGCAGGGATCGCAGACTGCACGGCGGAGAGCGTGACCGGCTGTGATTGCGCCCGAAATTCGGCGCTTCTCGCGCTGAGTTCAGCCTCTAACCTCTCGACTCTCTCCTCGAGCGGTTTGAGTCGCGCCTGATAGGTCTTAGGTTTGACAGAGTCTGACTCTCTCAGGATCAGCACTGCCAACTGCGAGCGGGCTTCGGCCAACTGGTCAAAGAGATCCTGATCTTGTGAGGTGGCGCGGCGACGCAGCGACGCAATCATATTGGTCATTGCATCAAGCCCGCGTCCTTTCCGGCGAAGCAAGGTAGTGAAAGCCAGGCTGAGCGCCTGTGGATCATTGGGCGCGGACCGGCTGTGGAGCGAGAGCGTCAGGTCCGTCTGCCTGGAGAGAAGTGCGAGATAAGCCAGTTTCTGTCGTTCGGATCCGGTTGCGAGATTGAACGCGAGATTACGTTCGCTGATGACATTGGCGCGTGCCTGAAAGGTAATCGCCTGGGTGATGTCACCTTTTTTCAGATAAAGCATTGCCATATTTTTGAGAGCCTCAGCGACATGGGGGTCATTCGGGCCCAGCGCTTTCTCCCAAATAGCCAGTGCGCGCCTTAACAACGGGTCTGCAGCAGCGTAGTCACCTTTGATACAATAGAGAGTCCCGAGATTGCTGAGACAGAAGGCAACATCGGTGTGTTCCGGATCCAGCGCCTTCTCCACAATGGCCAGCGCGCGTTGGTAGAGCGGCTCTGCTGCAGCATACTCCCCTCTTTTCAAATAGATATTAGCAAGGTGTCCAAGAGTACTGGCAAAAAGAGGGTGTTCCTTTCCAGGCGCTTTCTCCCTGATAGCCAGCGCGCGTTGATAGAGCGGCTCGGCCTTTGCGTACTCTTCTATATCGCTATAGAGGATGGCTAGATTGTTGAGATGAAGAGCGACATCCGGATGTTCCGGACCCAAAACTTTCTCAGAAATGACCAGCGCGCGTTGATAGAGCGGCTCGGCCTTTGCATAATCCCCTTTATTACGGTAGAGATTTGCGAGATTGTTAAGAGACATCGCAAAGAGAGGGTTTTCCGGACCCAGGGTTTTCTCCCGAATGGCCAGCACGCGCTGATAAAGCGGCTCTGCAGCAGCATATTCCCCTTTGTTATTGTAAAGGAGCGCGAGATTGTTGAGAGGATAAGCAATATCATTATGTTCCTGCCCTAAAGCTTTCTCCCAAATTTCCAGTGAACGTTGGAAGAGCGGCTCTGCTTTTGAATACTCGGACTTGCTCCAATAGAGGAGCGCCAGATTGTTAAGAGAGGCAGCGATATCAGGGTGTCCAGGTTCCAGCGCTTTTTCCCGAATGGCCAGCGCGCGCTGGAACAGCGACTCGGCAACAGCATACTCGCCTTTGTAAGAATAGATAATTGCCAAACTGTTAATAGCAATCGCAACATCACGATGATCCGGCCCGAGGATCCTTTGACGTATCTCTATCGCGGATTCGGCTAATGGGAGAGCCTCTTCATACTTGCCCGCACGTTGCAGCCTGAGCGCTTCATCGTTCTGCTTGCGCGCTTTTTGTAAAGCGTAATCATTCTCTGTTGCGACTCGCATCTCCTCGATCCGAATCTCATAACGACCAGCAGCCGCTCCTTTCTTGGATTGCACAACCAGCCGGTAATCGCCTGACGCCTCCGCCACCAGCGGGGCCTGTTCCTGTCCATGTGGCCAGCGTTCGGAATCGAACTCCAGGATCCGTTTGCCGTCCGGCCCCGAGATCTGTGCCGTGACATCGATGCTCTGCTGATCGATGAGCACTTTCACGAACTGCTCGGCGTTCAACCTGATCAGGTAGTTATGCCGTTGCTCACCGCTCAGTTCACGCTTGATTGAATGTCCTTGCTCAAGCGGACGGGTATCGTTCTCATCGACAACGCTATCCTGGTAGATAGCTACCTCTTGCGTTGCCACCTGGGCCGCCACCTGGACTGACTGCGATCCTTGTCCGCCCTCGCTTCCCAATGTCTGAGATGAGGCCGCCATCGGCAACAGATTGGCCAGGAGCGTGAGGGCCAGCAGGTTGGCCAGGCTCCGAGCTTTGACTGATCTCTTTCTCTTCTCCGGGGCCGCGCGACGTTCTTTTGGATAATTCATGGTTTTGTTCGTACTTGCTTCAGCAGCCGCTCTGCCAGCTCCGAATCCGGATTGTTCTTCATCAACGCCTCAAATTCCTCTTCCGCTTCTGCGAGCAGCCCCGCTTGTGCATATAACAATCCCAGCGTCAGGTGCGATGATCCATAGGCGCGGCGCGCTTTCGCCAATTCATTGGCCGTGGCCTCATCCACAATCCGAAATTTCGCCTGTGGCTCCGGCGCTCGCGGAGCTTTGAACTCCTCGCCATCCTTGATCGCTTTCACCTGCCAGTAATAGGTTCCGCCCCGTTTAAGCGACTGCGGCGCCGTCCAGGAATGCCCTGTCAGCTGCGGGCTGGTGACCAACGAATTGAACCTTTCATCGTAAACTTCAACCACATAACTCGTCGCCCCATCCAACTGGGTCCAACGAAATGTCGGATGATCCGAGAACGTGACGATCCCAGCCGGCTCCAGCACTGAAAATTTAGCGCCGCGCACGTTGGCTTCACCTCTCGACCTGAATCCGGATTGGGACGACTCCGCTAAAAACTTCGATCTTTCGATCTTCTGATCGGTGAGCGCTTTTTTGACCAGGCGCTGATAAGCCGCGGGCAGATGATCGATGCCCGATAATCTCTGCTCCTCATCTAACGTAATCTGGCCCTCGCCATCATTGAGCCGGGCGATGATCACCGCCGCTTCAGCCGCCGGCATTGCAGATTCTGGTGTGGACTCAGGTAAGACCGTTGGAGATGCGCCCGGCGACGGAGATGTCATGGCGACCTCGGGTTTAACCCTCATTCCCGGCAGCGCTCGCCAGCTCAACCAACCAACCGCCAGCAGGAGCATCGCGAGGCACGCGCCAAAGACGAGCACGGGTGATTTCGGCCGAAGGGCGGCCATCAAGCGCTGCCAACGGCCTTCGCTCGCCACACCCACCGGCAATCGCTGGTCTCTTCTTCCAAGCTCAGGCGCGATCTGGTCTTTGAACGCGCGCAGATCATCGACCGCCGCCTCGCATTCTTCACACCAGCTCACATGCTCTTCGAGCCCCCGCAGCTCCTTGTTGGCGATTGATCCATCAATCAATCCGGTCAGCTGTGCGAAACTCAGATGCGCACTCTCGGCGACTGAAGAACCGGCCTCGATCTCATCCAAGACGCCCGATTTCAGCGCGTAATATGCCGCCTCGCCATCCACCGCCGCTTCGACCTGACGGCGACACAACTCGCAAGCCGCCAGGTGGTCGCAAACAAACAACCATTCCGCGGCCGGGAGCAGGCGCAGACCGTAGTCTTTAATCTGAGTGTTCGTAAGATGATCGGACAAGTCGCTTTACCTCAAAGCCGTGAGTCGATTGGTTTCCACACATCCTGATAAGTTGCTCAAAACTCTCTTTTGTTCTCATCGGGTCTCAAATAAATCCTTTTAACCGTCTGGTCAGCCGCTGGCGGGCCGATTTCCGCGCA
>Ga0081539_10002403_pt1 | contig 26551 bp, 25 predicted proteins | sample TabmetS4T2R2_FD_71023 | JGI IMG/M metagenome (GOLD analysis project Ga0081539, IMG submission 71023) | Tabebuia heterophylla rhizosphere microbial communities from the University of Puerto Rico - S4T2R2 | ecosystem: Host-associated > Plants > Roots > Rhizosphere ...
TCGGTGAGCAGGTGGGAGTTGAGGAACACGGTGACCCCGGCGGCGGCCAGCTCCCGGACCAGCTCGCGGACCTCGCGGCGGCCCACCGGGTCGAGGGCCGAGGTCGGCTCGTCCAGCAGCACCAGGTCGGGCCGGTGCAGGATGGCCAGGGCCAGGCCGAGCCGCTGGGTCATGCCCTTGGAGTAGCGGCGGACCCGCTCGGAGCCCCGGCCCTCGAGGCCGACCCGGGCCAGCAGCTCGGGGATGCGGGCGGCCCGCTCGGCGGCGCCCAGGCCGGCCAGCCGGCCGTGGAACTCGAGCAGCTCGATCCCGGTGGCCCACTCCTGGAAGCGGAAGTGCTCGGGCAGGTAGCCGACCCGCCGGCGGGCGGCCGGCTCGGCCGGCGGCCGGCCGAACACCTGGGCCTGGCCGCCGCTGGGCCGGACCAGCCCGAGGAGGATCTTCATGGCGGTGGTCTTGCCGGCCCCGTTGGGGCCGAGGAAGCCGAACACCTCCCCGGCGGGGACGGTGAGGGTCAGGTCATGGAGGGCGACCCGGGTGCCGTAGGTCTTGCGCAGGCCGGACGTGGCGATCGCCGGGACCCCGTCCGAGGTCCCGGCGACCGCTCCCGCCCGCTCAGCCGAGGCGGTTGGCGACATCGCGAGCCTCGTCGGTCCCGACCACGCCGGCCACCCCCCAGATGTGCCCGTCGCGCTGCCAGAGCAGGGCGTGCAGCCGGCCGGTGGCATCGGTGAAGCCGAGCGCCTCGGCGCCGTTCACCGTGGTCGGGCGCGACCGCACCTGGTCGGCCGGGATCGGCAGGGGCAGGGTGGTGCGCCAGTCGCCGATGTCGCGGAGCTGGGCGACCAGGTCGGCCGGGAGGCCGGGGAGGCCGAGCACGACCTCGCGCAGCTCCTCCAGGCTGGCCCCGCCCTCGGTGGTCAGGCCGAGGGTGCCGGCCTTGGCGACCAGCAGGGCCGGCAGGCCGTCACGGCCGGCGAACTCCTGCACGACCGCCGCCGGGACGGCGATGACCAGGCGGGTGCCGTCGTAGCGCTCGGGCAGCTGGGCGCCGGGGCGGCCGTGGGCCCGCAGGTAGGCGAGGGCCTTGTCGCGGTCGAAGCTGAGCCGGACCTCGCGGGCCGGGCTGACCAGCAGGTGCCGGGGCGTGCGGTCGATCCCCTTGGGGAGGGCGGCCGGGTCGACCGCCGGGACCGCGAACCCGGCCAGGCGGGCCGCCTCGGCCCGGTCGGCGACCGGCCGGGGCTCACCCAGGCCGGAGGGGTCCTTGAGGGCGGTGCCGGTGAACACGCCGGTGTCGATCAGGCCGCTGAACACCTTGTCGATCTGGGTCGCCTGGTCCGGGTCGACACTCAGGGCCTCGAAGCGCTGGCTGCGGAACTGGGCCAGGAAGCTGGAGGCGGCGGCCCGCCCAGACGGGGTGGCCACCAGCCCGGTGAGCGCCAGGACCGCCACCACGGCGGCCGCCGCCACCCGGGTCCGCATGCCGAGGCGGCCCAGCCGCCCCCGCCGAACCAGGGGGACCGGGTCGGCCTGGGGCGAGGGTGGGGGCTGGGCCGGGGCGAGCGCGGTGGACGCGGCCCGGGTGGCGGCCAGGCGGGAACGGCGCTGCTCGAACGCGGCCAGGGCGGCCTCGACCTGGGCCGGAATGAGCGGGTCGGCGGGGGCGGTCAGGGCGATCGCCGGGGCGGCCAGCTCGGCGTTGTGGCGGAGCTCGGCCAGGGTGTCGGCGCAGGCGGGGCAGGTGCGCAGGTGGTCGGCGGGGGCCGGCGGGGCGCCGGCGGTGCCGTCGAGCGACGCCCGCAGGGCGCCGAGGTCAGGGCAGGGCATCGGTGGCTCCCGGGTCAGGATCATCGCTGTCGAGGTAAGCGTCGCGGAAGGCCCGCTCGCCGCGGGCCAGCAGGACCCCGACCGAGCCGACGGCGAGGTCGAGGGTGGCGGCGATCTCGGCGTAGGAATAGCCGGCGTGGCGGAGCAGCAGGCAGGCCCGCTGCCGCTCGGGCAGGGCGGCCAGGGCCTGGCGGACGGCCCGCTGCTGCTCGGCCCGGAGGACCTCCAGCAGCGGGGTGGCGGCCGGGTCGGCCTCGTCGTCGGCCCGCTCGGCCCGGCCGGCCCGTGCGAGCCGCGCCACTGCCCGGCGCCGGCCCCGGAGCCGGTTGTAGGCGGTGTTCAGGCAGACCCGGCGCAGCCAGGCCGCCACCTCCTCGTCCGGCCGGTCAAGGACCGGCTGGCCGTCCAGGCGCAGGAAGGTCTCCTGGACGACGTCCTCGGCCTCGCCGTGGTCGCCCAGCAGCCGGAACCCGAGCCCGTACAGCTCCGCGTACCGCTCCCGGAACACCGCATCGAACCGTTCCCGGGTCGCGGGCTCATCGCGCACGGCACGCACCGGCCGCTCCTCTGTCTGTCGGTCTGGTCGAGGTCCCTCATCCTGCTCCAACACCGCCCGGCGCTCCTGTCTTACACCCCGGCCCGGCGGCGGGCCAGCAGATGGGCCACGGCCGCCCCGGCCAGCTCGACCAGCATCATCCAGACCCGCGAGACCAGGGCCACGACCAGGGCCGGGCCGGCCGGCAGCACCGGCGCCAGGGCCACCACCAGCACCCCCTCGCGGACCCCGAGGCCGGCCGGGGTCAGCAGGGCCAGGAACCCGGCGGCATACGCGGCGGCGTAGGCGGCCACGACCAGGGGGATGTCGGTGGCGGCCAGCGGGTGGAGGGCGGCGACCAGGGCGGCGAACGCCAGGCCGGTGACCGCCCAGTAGACCGCGTAGCCGGCCACCAGCCAGGCGACCGTGCCCGCCGACGGGGTGAGCTCGCGCGGGTCGAACCCGGGCACGCGGCGGCGGGCCAGCTCCAGCAGCCGCCCCCGGAACACCACCGCCAGCCCGGCCACGGCGGCGACCACCAGCGCGCCCAGCAGGGCCGGCCGGCCGAGGCTGGCCCGCTCGGCCAGGAGCACGGGCAATCCGGCCGCCACCGCCACCCCGACCGAGAGGACCTGGGTCAGGGCCATGACAGCCAGGGTGATCCGCCGGGCGACCCCCTCGCGCCGGGCCAGCTCGACCGCGCCAACGTAGCTCCAGATGTTGCCGGGGACGTACCGGGCCAGGTTGGAGAGGAACCAGATGCGGGCTCCGGCCGAGGTCCGGGTGCCGGCGTAGCGGTGCAGCGCCAGCCCCCAGAGCCAGGCGACCAGGCCATAGGAAAGTGCCAGCAGCACCGTGGCGACGACGAAAAGCCAGGGGTCGAGCCGCCATTTCAGGGAAATGACGTCGTTCCAGCGCGCGGCCAGGGTGGCCACGAAAAAACCCGCCACCACGGCCAGGACCACGGCCGTCAGCCAGCGGGAGCGCCCTGGGGCCTTGGAAGACACGGAATCGGCGTCCACAGCCGAGTATCCTAGCGGGGCCGGGTCTTTGCCCGCCGGTGTTTGCCTGCCCCGGCTTTTTCCATTACCGTCGTGGCGCTCCGGCAATCCTTATTCGCGTCAAGGAGGAATCCACCCTGATGGCAGTCAAGGTCGTCCATGTGTCGGACATTTCCGGCAAGGAGGCCGACGAGCAGTCGCTCGGTCGCCTCGTGGTCCACGAGCATCCCGAGTACGCCGACCTGCCGGTGACCCTCGAGGTCCTCCCTGACGAGGTCGAGACGCTCCAGGGCGCGAGCCGCTTCGTCACCGTGGAGTGGATCGGCCCCGGCGCCCGCAAGGGCGAGCGGATGGTGGTCAGCCTGGACGACTTCAACCTGCTGGCCGGGCCGGGCGTGATGGAGTCGGCGGTCCAGGACGCGCTGATCGCCAAGCACCGCAGCCGCCCCCGCTCCGGCGGGTCGTCCGGTGGCGGGCCATCGTCGGGGGGCCGCTCGGGCCGGGGCAAGGTCAACTACGCCACCCTCGAGCACGCCGGCGAGCCCCACCGCGGACGCATCACCGAGGCCGAGAAGGAGCTGGTCCGCAAGAACCTGGACCAGGTCAACCGCCGCCTCCGCGACGCCGGCCAGCGCGAGATCGACCCCGCCGACCAGGCCATGCGCGACCGCTACGGCCTGACGTAGGTGAGGGCCGGTGCCGGTGCTGGTCGGGACGTCGGGCTGGCAGTACCGGGACTGGCGGGGGCGGCTCTACCCGCAGGGGCTGGCCCAGGCGCGGTGGCTGGAGCACTACGCCGAGCGGTTCGCCACCGTGGAGTCCAACAACGCCTTCTACCGCCTCCCCGAGCCGGCCACGTTCGCCGCCTGGGCCACCCGGACCCCGCCCGACTTCGTGATGGCCGTCAAGGCGAGCCGCTTCCTGACCCACGTCAAGCGGCTCCGCGACCCTGAGGAGCCGGTCCGCCGGCTGCTCGACCACGCCCGCCACCTGGGCCCCAAGCTGGGCCCGGTGCTGCTGCAGCTGCCCCCGACCCTCAAGGCCGACCCGGCCGCCCTTGACCGGACCCTTCGGGCGTTCCCGGCCGGGATCCGGGTGGCGGTCGAGCCCCGCCACGACAGCTGGTGGACCGGCGAGGTCCGCGAGCTGCTGGCCGCCCACGGGGCCGCCCTGTGCCTGGCCGACAGCCCGCAGCGTCACACCCCGGTGTGGCGCACCGCCGACTGGACGTACCTGCGCCTGCACGAGGGCACGGCCGCCCCCCGCCCCTGCTACGACCGCCAGGCCCTGGCCGCCTGGGCCGGGCGCCTGGCCGACCTGGTCGGTCCCGGGGCCGACGCCTACGTCTACTTCAACAACGACCCCGGCGGCTGCGCCGTCCGCGACGCCGTCTGGTTCGCCGAGGAGGCGGCCGCCGCCGGCCTCTCCCCCACCCGGGTCCCCTCCCCGGAGGAGGCCTCGGTCGGCTAGGACAGCTCTGCCCGGGCCGCCTTGATGGCGCCGGTGGTGACCACCGGGGCGGCGGCCAGGGCGGCCACCGCTAGGACGGCCGCGCCGAGAAGGAACGGGGCCCGCAGCCCGAGGGAGCGGGCGACCACCCCGCCGAGCAGGGCCCCGACCGGGATGGAGCCGAACCCGATCAGGCGGATGGCCCCGACCACCCGGCCCATCAGCCGGTCGGGCACGATCGCCTGGCGCAGCGACAGGAGCGTGACGTTCCACACCCCCCAGACGAAGCCGATGGCGGCATAGGCCGCCCCGGCCAGCCACGGGTCGGTGGCCAGGCCGAAGCAGGCCATGGTGGCCGCGCCGGCCAGCACCCCGCCGACGATCAGCGGCCCCGGCGGCACCCGCTCGGCCACCCGGTGCGCGAGCAGGCTGCCCGGCAGGCCGCCCAGGGCGGCGGCGGCCAGCAGCAGGCCGTAGCCGCGGTCGTCGAGGCCGAGCTCGTCGGTGGCGAACAGGACGAGGATGGCCTCGCCGGCCATGAAGGCCAGGTTGCTGGCGCTGACGAGCAGGACCGCTGCCCGGAGCAGCCGGTGCCCGAGCAGGAACCGCAGCCCCTCGCCGATCTCAGCCCACAGGCTCCACCAATCCGGCGGGTCGGACCGGGGACGGTGGGACCGGGGGCGGCCGGATAGAGGGCGGCCGGACCGGGGGCTGTGGACAACCGCCGCCGCCTGTTGTCTGGCGGGGCTACCCTCCCGATTCGGGGGCCCCGGGAACGGGGTCTGAGGGTCCAGCGTGGCCGGGGTCTGAGGGTCCGGCGTGGCCGGGGTCTGAGGGTCCGGCGTGGCCGGGGTCTGAGGGTCCGGCGTGCCGGCAGGGCGGAACTGGCCCTTGATGGTAGCGACCAGGCTGGCGCTGGCTCCGAAGGAGACGGCGTCGGCCAGGAACGGCAGCCAGGCGGCCACGGCGAAGGCGGCGCTGCCGAGCGGCGGCCCGGCCAGCTGCTGGCCGACGGTGAGCGAGGCGACCAGCCGGCCGTTGGCCCGCTCGAGGCGCCGTGGGTCGCGGCCGACCACGGCCACGACCATGGCCTGGGCGGCGTTCTCGACCAGGGTCTGGCCGGCCCCGACCAGGAAGCCGGCCACCGCCAGCAGGGGGATGCTGGCCCGGCCGGCGACCACGGCCACGGTCAGCGCCCCCACGACCGCTGCCCGGCCCGCGTCCACGGTCCACATCACCCGGCGCCGGTCCAGCCGGTCGACCAGGGCGCCGGCGGGCAGGGCGAACAGCAGCCAGGGCAGCCAGCCGGCCACGGTGACCACCGACACCGCCAGCGGGTCCCGGCTCAGGGTGGCGGCGAGCAGAGGCAGGGCGGCCAGGTACATGCCGTCCCCGAGGGTGGAGACGGCCGACGCCGTCCACAGCCGGCGGTAGGCGCCGCCCAGTCCCGGCCTGCGTCGCACCCGGCTGGCGGTCAGCGGCGGCGCTCGAACTCGGCCCGCGTGCGCTCCATCTGGGCCTGGAACTCGGCCACCAGCGCGGCGGTGCCGTCGGGGTAGGCGGCCGCCTCGGCCAGGTACCGGGCGCCCTTCTCGCTGCCGGAGGCCTGGGCGAGGACGTCCGGGTCGACGCGGATGGGGGCGCCGGTCAGCAGGGCCAGGTTGAGGATGTCGCTGGGGCGGGCGTCGACCTCCCGGGTGCCGGCCGGGCCCTCGACCACGGCCACACCGTAGAAGGTCCCGTCGTCCAGGCGGGTGACCCTGGCCTCGGCCAGGCGGCCGCCGGTCGCCGCCAGCAGCGAGGTCATGAACTGGTAGGCCATCGGCCGGGGCAGCTCGGTGCCCTCCAGGGCGAAGGCGATCTGGAGACCCTCGAACCCGCCCACCCAGATGCCGAGGCGCCGCTCCCCCGCCTCCTCCTGGAGCAGGATCACCGTCTTCTCGTGGTCCTCACCCTCGCCCGCCTGCCGCCGGACCTCGGTCACCCGCATGGCCACCGGCCCGGTCGTCGTCGCCGCCGTCATGGCGTCCTCCCCTTCCCATGCCGCCAGCTCCTTGCGGAGGGCGGCCCGGCCCTTGTGGAGCCGGGTCTTGACCGCCCCGACACCGATGCCGAGGGCGGCCGCCACCTCCCGGTGGGCCATCCCCACCAGGTAGAACAGGACGACCGCGGCCCGCTGGCCGGCCGGCAGGCGCCCGACCGCCCGGCGCACCCGCTGGGCCGTCTCGGCCGCCTCGGCCGCCTCGGCCGGCGAGGCCGGCGCCGGGTCGGGCGCGGCCCGACCGCCGGTCAGGGCGGCCAGCGACCACTCCTCGCGGACCTGGTCGCGCCGCCAGCGCCGGCAGACGTTGAGGCCGATCCCGCCCAGCCAGGCCCCGAACCGCTCCGGCCGCTCCAGCCGGTCCAGGCCGACCATGGCCTGGAGGACCGCCTCCTGGGCGGCGTCCTCGGCCAGCCCGGGGTCGCCGAGCCGCCGCCGGCACAGGGCCACCAGCATCGGCCGGTGCCTGGCCACCAGCACCGCGAACGCCTCCTTGTCGCCCACCCGGGCCAGCCGCACCAGCGCCGCGTCGTCCATCACCCGATAGTCGCCTCCGAACGGCCCTGGGTTACCCGCGGCCGATTCCTGTCCACAATTGGGCCAGCCCTCCTCGACGGGCAACGTGCGCCCGATCAACGTCCGCATCCCGGCGTGACCCGGGGGCCTCCCCGAGGTCTCCGGAGCCCACGTCAAGCGAGCCCTCGAACGGGCTGGTTACGTCGAAGTCCACACCCGCGGCTCTCACTGCAAGCTCCGCCATCCCGAGCGCCGGAGAACCGTGATCGTTCCGCTGCACAGCCGGGTGCGACCGGGAACGTTGGCCAGCATCCTCCAACTCGCCGGCATCTCCGCCGACGAACTACGCGAACTGCTCTAGAGCCCGAGGGAGCGGGCGATGAGGATGCGCATGACCTCGCTGGTGCCCTCGCCGATCTCCAGCACCTTGGCGTCGCGGTAGAAGCGGGCCACCGGGAACTCCTCCATGTAGCCGTAGCCGCCGTGGACCTGGACGGCCTCGCGGGCCGAGGTCACGGCGGCCTCGGAGGCATACAGCTTGGCGACGGCGGCCTCGCGGCCGAACGGGCGGCCGGCGTCGAGCCGGGCCGCGGCCCGTTGCCAGGCCAGGCGGGCGGTGTGGGCCCTGACCTCCATGTCGGCGATCTTGAAGGCGACCGCCTGGAAGCCGGCGATCGGCCGGCCGAACGCCCGCCGTTCCCGGGCGTAGCGGGTGCACTCGTCCACGCAGCCCTGGCAGAGGCCGGTGGCCAGGGCGGCCACGGCGATCCGGCCCTCCTCCAGGGTGCGCAGGAAGTTGGCCAGCCCGGCCCCGCGCTCCCCCAGGGTGTTGGCCAGCGGCACCCTGGCCCCCTCGAAGACCAGCTCGCGGGTGTCGGAGGCGTGCCAGCCGACCTTGGCGTAGGCGCGGCCGACCCGGTACCCGGGGGTGCCGGCGGGCACGATGATGACGGTGATCTCGCTGCGACCGTCGTCGCGGCGACCGGTGACGGCGGCCACGGTGACCAGGCCGGAGCGGTCCAGGCCGGCGTTGGTGATGAAGGCCTTGGTGCCGTCGATCACCCACTCGTCGCCGTCCTCGACGGCCCTGGTGGCCAGGGCGCCGGCGTCCGAGCCCCCGCCCGGCTCGGTCAGGCCGAAGGCGGCCAGCCGCTCGCCGCTGGCCAGCGGGCGCAGCCACTGCTCGTGCTGCGCTGGGGTGCCGTAGCGCCAGATCGGCATCGCCCCGAGGCCGACGGCCGCCTCCAGGGTGATGGCCACCGAGGAGTCGACCCGGGCCAGCTCCTCGATGGCCAGGCACAGGGTCGTGTAGTCGGCCCCCATGCCCCCGACCTCCTCGGGGAACGGCAGCCCGAACAGGCCCATGCCGGCCATCTGGTCCAGCACCGCCGCATCGAGCTTGGCCTCCCGGTCCATCGCCTCGGCCCGGGGGGCCACCACCTCCTCGGCGAAGGCCCGGACGATCTTGCGGAACTCCTCCTGCTCGGGACGCAGCTCGAGGTTCATCCCCACATGCTAGCCGCCGCCGGTGGGCAGGGGGTCGTACTCGAGACCGAGCAGGGCCAGATCGTCGTCGTGGCGGCCGCCGGCGTGCCGGTCGACCAGCTCGACCAGGCGGTCCAGGGCCGCGGTCAGGGACTCGGCCCGGGCCGCCTCCTCGAACTCCGACGGGTCGAGGAACTCACCGGCGGCGTCGCGGGCCTCGACGAGCCCGTCGGTGTAGCAGACCAGGCGGTCCCCGGGACGCAGGTGGCCCTGGCTCTCGTTGGCCTGGGTGCCGAGGCCGAGGGGGGCGGCCACCTGGACCAGGCGGGGGCCGGCGCCCAGGGGGGCGGGATGGCCGGCCGAGGCGAGCAGGATGCGGCCGTCGGGGTGGAGCCGCCCGGCCAGCGCGGTCACGAAGTCCTCGTCGCCGCCCTCGCGGGCCACCAGCCGGTCCAGGCGGTTGAGGATCCTTGCCGGGCCGGCCCCCTCGCCGGCCAGGCTGCGGAAGGCGCCCTTGAGCACGGCGGCCATCGAGCTCGCCTCCAGGCCCTTGCCGCGGGCGTCGGCCAGGATGAAGGCCAGGCCGCGCTCGTCCAGCTCGACCACGTCGTAGAAGTCGCCGCCGATCTGGGCAAGGCCGCTGGCCGACTGGTACCGGACCCCGATCCGGAACCCGGCCACCTCGGCCGGCGGGGTGGTCAGCACCAGCGCCTGGACCTGCTCGAGGACCTCGGCCTGGGCCCTGACCCGCTCGGATCCGGAGATCGCCCTGGCCCCGAGGTTGGCGAAGCTCTCCGAGGCCTCCAGGGCCTGGGCGGACAGCCTGGGGTCCCGTTTCCAGGCGAGCACGATCGTGCCCAGCTGCTCGCCGGCCCGGTCCAGCAGCGGCAGCCAGAGCAGGCTGGCCAGGCCCCTGGCCTCCAGCATCGGCGCCTCGGGGTCGGCCGGGGAGCGCACGCCGACCCGGCGGGTCACGGTCATGAACGCGGCCGGGAAGCTGGCCCTGGCCAGGCGGTAGGGCATGGCCGGGACCTCGGGGGCGCGGGCCTGGGCGACGACCAGCATCTGGTCGCCCTGGCGTCGGTAGACGGCGGCGGCGTTGGCCGCGAACAGGGTCCGGGCCGAGCGGGCGAGCAGGTCGTAGGCCTCCTCCGGCTCCAGGCCGGCGGCCAGCGACTGGGCCATCCGGATGGTGTCGGCGGCGCGCTCCAGGGCCGACTGCTCGCGCTGGGCCGCCCCCCAGTTGACCAGGGCGAACAGGGTGGCCAGGGTGATCAGCAGCAGGCGGATGAACAGCTGGCCGGCACCGAGGGGGGAGGTGTACAGCCCGAGCGCGGTGGCGACCACCAGGGTGACCAGGCCGACGGCGATGACCTGGCTGCGCCTGGTCGACAGCCGGCTGGCCAGCAGCGGGGCCAGGACCAGGAACCCGCCCACGATCACCCGGCGACCGGTCAGCAGCTCGAGCACGACCACGAAGGCGATCAGCAGGTACGGCAGCAGCCAGCCGCGGGTCGCCGCGACCACCTTCGTGCCGACCGTCACCGGTCTGGCCGCCTCCTGCACCGCGCTCCTCCCACGCCCGATCCGCCCGACGGAGCCTGAACGATCCAGGAGCCGACGACAAGACGAAGTCTCGACTAGGATGACCGCTCTGACCGACCCCTGAGAAAGGCGACCCCGCGATGCGTACGCTGGTCACGGGTGGTTCCGGCTTCATCGGCTCGGCGCTGGTCGACCGGCTGGCCGGCGCAGGGCATGAGGTGACCGTGGTCGACGACCTGTCGACGGGACGGCTGGAGAACCTGACCGACGCGCTGGCCTCGGGCCGGGTCGAGCTGGCCGAGGTCGACCTGGCCGGCCCGGACCTGGCCGGGGTGGTCGCCACCGCCCGGCCCGAGGTCGTCCACCACCTGGCCGCCCAGATCGACGTGCGCCGCAGCGTGGCCGACCCGCTGCACGACGCCCGGGTCAACGTGCTCGGCACCATCGCCCTGGCCAGGGCGGCGCTGGAGGCCGGGTGCCGGCGGCTGGTCTTCGCCAGCTCGGGGGGGACGGTGTACGGCGAGCCCGACCCCTCGGCCCTGCCGATCGACGAGACCTACCCGCCGCGGACCACCAACCCCTACGGGGTGTCGAAGCGGTCGGCCGAGGACTACCTGGACAGCTTCGCCGACCTGCACGGGCTGGAGCCGGTCAGCCTGCGCCTCGGCAACGTCTACGGTCCCCGCCAGGACCCGCACGGCGAGGCCGGGGTGGTGGCCATCTTCTGCAACCGGCTGCTGGCCGGCGAGCCGGTGACCATCTTCGGCGACGGCCGCCAGACCCGCGACTACGTGTTCGTGGAGGACGTGGTCGACGCCTTCGTGGCCGGCGGCGAGCACCCGGACGCGCCCGGGGCCCGGCTCAACATCGGCACCGGGGTCGAGACCTCGGTGCTGGAGCTGTATGACGCCCTGCGGGCGGTGGCCGGCTTCGGCGACGAGCCGACCTTCGCCCCGGCCCGCCCGGGCGAGCTGGCCCGGATCGCCCTGGACTGCGCCGCCGCCGGCCGGGTGCTGGGCTGGGCGCCCGAGGCCGACCTGGCGGCCGGGCTGGCCCGCACCTGGGCGTGGGCGTTCCAGGAGGTCAACGCGGGCAGCGTCGGCGGTTGACCCGGCGATGAGCGGGCTGGTGCGGGTGGAGGTGGCCGGTCGGGTGGCCACCGTCACCCTCGACCGGCCCGAGGCCCTGAACGCGATCTCGACCGAGCTGGCGCTGGACCTGGCCGCGGCCGTGGAGCCGCTGGGGGTCGACCCGGGGGTCGGGGCGGTGGTGCTGACCGGGGCCGGCGGCCGGGCCTTCTGCGTCGGGGCCGACCTCAAGCAGCGGGCCGGCCTCGACGACCAGGGCTGGTTCGTGCAGCGGGAGGCGTTCCGCCGCGGGTTCGCGGCCGTGCGGCGCTGCCCCCTGCCCACGGTGGCCGCGGTGTCGGGCTTCGCCCTCGGCGGCGGGACCGAGCTGGCCATCTCCTGTGACCTGGTGGTCGCGTCCGAGGAGGCCACCTTCGGCCTGCCCGAGGTCCGTCTCGGGCTGGTCCCGGCGGGCGGGGGCACCCAGCTGCTGGCCCGCCGGGTGGGCCGGTCGGCGGCCAGGGAGCTGGTGCTGACCGGCCGCCGGGTCGGGGCCGCCGAGGCCCTGACGCTGGGGCTGGCCGACCGGGTCGTGCCCGGCGGTGAGGTCCTGGCCGCGGCCGCCGCCCTGGCGGCCGAGATGGCCGGCAACGCCCCCACCGCCGTCCGCATGGCCAAGTGGGCCCTGGAGGTCGGCGCCGACCTGCCCCTGGAGGCGGCCATGGAGGTCGAGGACGAGGCCTGGCGCCGGGCCGTGCTCTCCGACGACCGCCGCGAGGGCATCGCCGCCTGGATGGAGAAGCGCGACCCGCAGTGGCCAGGAGCCTAGGTGCCGGTGCGGGCTTCCCGGGGGGCCAGGTCGAGCTCGAACCAGATCGTCCAGCCGTCCGGGGTGCCGTCGATGCCCCAGCGGTCCGACAGGGCGTCGAACAGGTCCAGGCCGCGGCCGGTCATGGACTCGATGTCGTGGACCCGGCGCCGGGGGCCGGTGGGGCCGCCGCCGTCGTGGACCTCGACCCGCAGCAGGTCGTCGGAGATGGCGTACTCCACGGCGAAGGTGCCGCCGTCACCCGAGGCCGAGTGGAGCAGGGCGTTGGTGGCGGCCTCGCTGACCAGCAGCCGGGTCACGTCCCGGGCGGGGCCGCCGGCCCGGATGGCGGATGCCACGAACCGGCGGGCCGCCGCCACCTGCTCGGCCTGCCCGCGGAACTCGCGACGTCCGTGCGCCTGCACCATCCCTGCTTTCGAACGGCCGGTGGGCGCCTACTCCCCCTCGGCCCGTAGCTCGACCACGATCTGGCCGGCCGCGACCGACCCACCGACCGCGCATCTTACCCCCACCACCGTAGCCGAAAACGGAGCAAGCAACGGGGTCTCCATCTTCATGGCCTCGACCACCGCCAGCAGGTCGCCCTCGGCGACCCGCTGGCCCTCGGCGACCTCGACCCTGGCCAGGGTCCCGGCCAGCGGCGAGGCGACCTGGTTCTCGCCGCGCCCCCCGGCCCCGGCGCCGCCGGCCGCCCGGGGCGGGTGCCGGTACAGCCGCACCGGCCAGGCGCGGCCGCCGGCGGTGACCGTGAAGTCGGGCTCGCCTCTGGCCGAGGCCGCCGCCGACGGGGCCAGGCCGCCCAGGTCGAGGGCCTCCTCCAGCCAGGTCGTCCAGTGCCGGGCCGCCCGGAAGTCCTCGGCGTCCAGGACCCGGGCCAGGGCCGGGGCGGTGCTGGCCACCCCGGCCACGGCCAGGTCGTCCAGGGCGGCCCGGAGCCGGCCGATCGCCCGCTCCCGGTCGGGGGCCCAGGCGATCAGCTTGCCCAGCAGGTCGTCGTAGAAGGCGGGCACGGTGTCGCCGGCCTCGTACCCGGCGTCGACCCGGACCCCGGGGCCGCCCGGCCAGCGCAGCGCCGTGATCGGGCCCGGGGTCGGGAGGAACCCGCGGGCCGGGTCCTCGGCGTTGATCCGGCACTCGACGGCGTGGCCGCGCACCCGGACCTCGTCCTGGGTGAACCCCAGCGGCTCCCCGGCCGCCACCCGCAGCTGGGCGGCGACGATGTCGACCCCGGTGACCTGCTCGGTGATCGGGTGCTCGACCTGGATGCGGGTGTTCATCTCCAGGAACCAGGCCCCACCCGACGCCGGGTCCCAGAGGAACTCGACCGTCCCGGCACCGACGTAGCCGCACGCCTTGGCCACGGCCACCGCCCAGGCCCGCAGCCGCCGGGCGGTCTCGCCGGGCAGGCCGGGCGAGGGGGCCTCCTCGATCAGCTTCTGGTGGCGGCGCTGGACCGAGCAGTCGCGCTCGCCCAGGTGGACGATGGTCCCGTGGGCGTCGGCCAGGACCTGGACCTCGACGTGGCGGGGCCGGGGGAAGAACCGCTCCAGGTAGCAGGCGCCGTCCCCGAAGGCGGCCGTGGCCTCGCGGGACGCGGCGGCCAGGGCGGCGGCGGCCTCGCCCGGCCCGGCGACCACCCGGATCCCGCGGCCGCCGCCGCCGGCGGCCGCCTTGACCGCCACCGGCCAGCCGTGGGCCTCGCCGAAGGCCACCACCTCGGCCGGGTCGGTCACCGGGTCGACGGTGCCGGGGACCGGCTCGACCCCGGCGGCGAGCACGGCCCGGCGGGCGGCCAGCTTGTCGCCCATCTGGGCGATCGCCTCGGGCGGCGGCCCCACCCAGGTCAGCCCTGCCCCGGTCACCGCCCTGGCGAATCCGGCGTGCTCGCTGAGCAGCCCGTACCCGGGGTGGACGGCCCCGGCCCCGGCCTCGGCCGCCGCGGCCAGCAGCTTGCCCTGGTCGAGGTAGGACTCGGCCACCGCCGCCCCGCCGATCCCCACCGCCCGGTCGGCCTCCCGCACGTGCAGCGCGCCGGCGTCGGGGTCGGAGTAGACCGCCACGCCGGCAAGGCCCAGCTCCCGGCAGGCCCGCAGCACCCGCACCGCGATCTCCCCCCGGTTGGCCACCAGGACCACCTGAAACGGACGGCTCAGGCCAGCCATGGCACGGGCGCTCTTGGGGGGCCGTGGGGGGAGCGAGCTCCCCCCACATGGATCAAGGATGACCGCTCCGCGCTCATACAGGTGGGACCCCGTGGCGGCGGCGGCTGAACTCGCGGTCCTTGCCGGCGGCCGCGGCCAGGCGCCGGGCCAGCTCCGAGCGGAGGTCCTCGGGGTCCACGACGGCGTCCACGACCAGGTCGGCGGCCAGCCGGACCAGGTCCACGTCCTGGCGGTACTCGCGCTGGAGGCGCTCGACCTCCGCCGGACGCTCCGCCTCCGGGAGCCCTGCCAGGCGGTTGTAGTAGACGGCGTTGACGGCCGCCTCCGGGCCCATGACGGCGATCGAGGCCGTGGGCAGGGCGAGGGTGGCGTCGGGCTCGAACCCGGGGCCGGCCATGGCGTACAGGCCGGCCCCGTAGGCCTTGCGGACGACCACGCAGATCTTGGGCACGGTGGCCTCGCTGACGGCGGTGATCAGCTTGGCCCCGTGGCGGATGATCCCCTGGCGCTCGACCTCGGTCCCGATCATGAACCCGGGCACGTCGGCGAGGAACACCAGGGGCAGGTTGAAGGCGTCGCACAGCCACACGAACCGGGCCACCTTGTCGGCCGAGTCGACGAACAGCACCCCGCCCTTGTGCAGCGGCTGGTTGGCCACCACCCCGACGGCCCGTCCCTCGATCCGGCCAAGGCCGCAGACCACCTCGGGGGCGAACTCGCGCTTGATCTCGAAGAAGCTCCGCTCATCCAGCACGGCCGCGACCAGCGGGTAGACGTCGAACGGCTGCGACTCGTCGGTCGGGACCAGGGGCGCCACCGGCCCGGCGTAGGCGGGCCCGCGGGCGGGCTCGTCCGGCGGGTCGCCGCGCCAGCTGGACGGGAAGTAGGAGAGGTAGCGGCGGGCGGCCGCGATGGCCTCGTCCTCGTCGGCGCAGAGCAGGTCGCCCATGCCCGACACCCGGCAGTGCATGGCCGCCCCGCCCATCTCCTCCAGGGTGGTCCGCTCACCGATGACCATCTCGGCCATCCGGGGCGACCCCAGGTACATGGAGGCGTTCCCCTCGACCATGAAGACCGCGTCGCAGAAGGCCGGGATGTAGGCCCCGCCGGCCGCCGACGGCCCGAACAGGCAGCACAGCTGGGGCACCCGCCCGGACAGCCGGACCTGGTTGTAGAAGATCTTCCCGGCCCCCCGCCGCCCCGGGAACATCTCCACCTGGTCGGTGATCCGGGCCCCGGCCGAGTCGACCAGCCACAGCATCGGGACCTCGTGGCGGAGCGCGTACTCCTCGACGCGCAGGATCTTCTCGACCGTCCGGGCACCCCAGGAGCCCGCCTTGACGGTGGAGTCGTTGGCCATCACCGCCACCGTCCGCCCGCCCACGGTGCCGATCCCGGTGACCACCCCGTCGGCCGGCAGGTCCCCGGCCAGGGCGTTGGCCAGCAGCCCGTCCTCGACGAACCCGTCGGCACGGTCGAGCAGCCGAGCCAGCCGCTCGCGCGCGAACAGCTTGCCCTGCTCGCGCGCCTTGGCGTGGTAGCGGTCGGCCCCACCGGCCCTGGCCTGCTTGGCCAGCGCCGCCAGGGCCGCTTCGGGCCGTTCCCCCGGTGGCTCGGTCACGCCACGATCCTACTAGCGCCGGATGCGCTCCACCGAGAGGCGGGCCGGCTTGGAGGGGTCGGTGCAGCGGGGCGGGCGGATCGGGCCCGACGCGCCGGACCCGGGCTCCCCGATCCAGCGCAGCCGGGTCGGGCCCTGGCCACACCAGTTGATCCATTTCAGGGTCAGCTCCACGGTGCTGGCCTCCCCGCTCCATCGCTGGCTCTCGGGAAGGTCACCGACCGGCGCCAGGGCGAGGGGGTTGCCCTGCACCTCGAGCCGTCGCCCGGACCCGTCGATCAGCTCGACCCCGAGCGGGCCGCGGATGGTGCAGGGGACCATGTTCGCGGTGCCGGAGAACGTCCAGTAGAAGTGGATCACCAGTGGCCTGGGGGGGGCCGGCCTCGAGCTGTAGGCGACCCGCTGGGCGGTCATGCTCCGGCCCTCGAGGCAGTCCGGCCTGGGGACCTGGGGGCCGCCCGCGACCGCGTTGGTGATCGGCCGGGCCGAGCGCAGCAGGCCCTCGGCCAGCGTCGTCACCTGGGGAACGGCGGCCGGGTCGGCCTGGAAGGCGACCCGCAGGGCGCGCATGGCGAGCACGTCCGGGCACCGTCGCCCGGCCTGGCAGTGGTAGGGCCAGGAGACATACCAGCGGGTGAACCACCAGCGCCCGTCCTGGCCGTCGGTGCGGAACCAGCCCCGGCCCTCCGGGAACCGTCCCCGGGTCTGCGGGTCCGACCGGGGCCGGGACAGGGCGGTTTGCGGGAGCTGGCTGTTGTCCTTGTACAGGTCCTTGCTGGACGGCTGGTAGAACGCCTCCAGGTAGGTGGTGTCCAGCGCCACCGGCACCTTCAGCAGGCGGCCGAGCTGCGGCGACACCGGCCGCAGGGCGATCCCCTTCCAGGTCGGGGTGGCCTCCCAGCCGGCGGGCACCTCGACCTCGAACCCTTCCTGGGGCGCGACGGCGACCAGGGGGCCGCGCTGCCAGCGCTCGGGGCCGGCCACCCCCGAGACGTACAGCCGGGGACGCCGGTCGGGGTCCTGGCCGAGGCGCGGCAGGATCACGGCGGCGGCGACGACCGGGACCAGGGCCAGGGCGGTCGCCGTGGCCAGCCGGCGGGAGCGGCGGGCCCGGTGCCGCAGGAAGCGGTCGAAGGCGCCGTCCTCGGGCGGGGCGGCGGCGGCCGCCCGGTCGAGGGTCTGTGCGAGCCGGTCCTCGATCATCGTCCCGTCCCCCTGGTCTCCTCCATCGCCGGCGAGCCGAGCTCGCCGCGCAGCCGGGCCAACCCCCGGTGGGCCAGGGACTTGACCGTGCCCAGGGGCAGGCCGAGCAGCCGGGCGACCTCGGCCTCGGGCAGGTCCTCGTGGTAGCGCAGGACCAGCACCGCCCGCTGGCGGGCGGGGAGACGGCGGACGGCCGACCACAGCACCAGCCCGTCGGTGCCCAGGTCGGCCTCCACGGCCTCCTCGACCCGGCGGCCCCGGAGGTGTCGGGCCTCGACCGCGGCCCGCCGCAGCAGCGACCGGTGCCGGTTGATCAGCACCTTGCGGGCGTAGGCGCCGGGGCGCTCGTGCCGCCGGACCCGTGGCCAGGCCCGGTAGGTCCGGACCAGGGCGTCCTGGGCCAGCTCCTCGGCCTGGGCCCAGTCGCCGGTGAGCAGGAAGCCGAGGCCGCGCAGCCGCCCGTACTCGGCGGCGAAGAACTCGCGGAACTCCCGCCCGCTCCCGGTCACGCCCGCGCCCACCTCCGGTGCCTCAACGCGCCAGGCACCCCAAAGGTTGCGCCCCCGGCTACATCCGGTCCAGCAGGTCGCGTTTCATGCGCTGGAACTCCTCCTCGGTGACGGCGCCGCGGTCGCGGAGGTTGGCCAGGCGTTCCAGGTCGTCCAGGGGGGTCGGGGTGGGGGTGCGGGTGGGAGGGGTCGGGGTGCGGTCGGTGTGGGGGGTGGGGCCGGCGTGGTCGTAGACGTGGGGGTTCTGCTGGGTGGTGGCGTAGCCGGCGCGGCGGCGGTCGTTGGCCTCCATCTGGCGGTAGATCTCCAGCTGGACGGCCTCGGGGTCGCGGATGTTGGAGAAGCGGGACTGGCCGTGCTCCCCGGCCGACTCGAGCAGCAGGTCGCCGGCGCCGATCAGGCGCTCGAACAGCGACTGGGAGAAGGTGACGTCGTTGATGCGCTCCAGGGGGATCTCGCGGCCGAACTTGGCGACCACGCCGGAACGGAAGATGAGGCGCTCGGTGGTGAGCACGAAGTGGGTGGTCGCCCAGCGCAGGACCCGGCCGGCCGCCGCGGCCGCCAGCACCGCCACTCCGAGGACGCCGACGGCCAGCCGGGCCGGCTGCTGGAGGTCGCCGGCGGGCATGACCACCCAGGCCGCCCCCACGGCCAGCACCACCAGGACGGTGAGCAGCACCGGCACGACCAGGGTCAGCCAGTGCGGCCGCAGGTCGTAGATCAGCTCCTCGTCCTCCGAGAGCAGCCGCTCCGGGAACGCCACCTTTTCCCCCTCGGGTCAACCAGTCGAGGCCGCTCCGTTGCCCAATCGCAACCGGCGTGATGGATGGTAGACGCGACCGGGCTGCCGTGGCCCGGGTTCGGGGGCGAGGAGCCGGCACGGATGCGACGCCTGACGGCGGGTCTGGCCGGCGTCGCCATGCTCGCCGGCCTGGCCGCCTGCGCGGGCCGGGGCGCGGCGACCGGGGCGGACGCCGGCGCGGCCTCGGTCTCGGCGGCGACCGCCACCACCGCCGCCGCGGCCCGCGGGGCCGCGGGGATCAAGCAGCACGACGCCCACCTCAGCGGCCGCCAGCTGAACCTGGCCGTCTACTACATCCGGACCTGGCAGGGCCGCCGCTACCTGGCACCGGAGTGGCACCCGGTCCCCTACACCCGGATGGTGGCCGCGGCCGCCCTCGGCGAACTGCTCGGCGGCCAGCCGCTGTTCGCCGGCGCCGAGCGGCCCTTCCCGGCCGGGGCCCGGCTGCGCGGGGTGTCGATCGAGGCCGGGACGGCCACCGTCGACCTGTCGGGCTCGGCCCTGCCCGCCGGGACCGTGGGCCGCTGGCGGCTACAGGCGCTGGTCCACACCCTGGCCCAGTTCCCGACCGTGCGGCGGGTCAAGGTCGAGCGCGAGGGGCGGGCCGTGGCCGGACCCCTGACCCCCGACCCCGGCCTCCCCCTGGCCCCGATCGCCCTCGCCCACCCCGCCCCCGGGCTCCAGGTCACGGGCGACCGCCTGGTGGTCAAGGGCGAGGCCAGCGTGTTCGAGGGCACGGTCGGCCTCCGCCTGCTTGACGACCGTGGCCAGGTCATGGCCCAGTCCTACGCCACCGCCGCGCGGGGCGCCCCCGGCCGGGGCCCGTTCTCGGGGGCGCTCAGCTTCACCCCGCCGGCCACGTCCCGCGCCTGGACCCTGGAGGCCTTCGAGGTCAGCCCGGAGGACGGCGAGATCACCTATGCCGTCTCCGTCCCGGTGTGGGTGGGCCGCTGACGGCTCAGGCGCCCCGCAGGTGCTGCACGTCCCCGGCCGTGACCTCGACCCGGGCGCCCGCGCCGGTCTGGACGACCAGGGCGCCGGTCGGGGTCAGGTCGACGGCGGTGCCGACGACCGGGTCGGCGCCGACGCGGTCGGCCCGGACCCGGCGGCCGACGGTGACCAGCCGCTCGCGGTAGGCGGCCAGGACCTCGCCCGGGCGGCCGGCGCACAGCGCCTGGTAGCCGGCGAGGAACCGGCCGGCCCAGGCGGCCAGGAGGGCCGCCCGGTCGACCGGGTCGCCGGCGGCCAGGCTGACGCTGGTCGCCCGGTCGGCGACCTCGGGCGGCAGGTCGGCCGCGCCCTGGGTGACGTTGACACCCATGCCGAGCAGGACCGCGGCCAGCCGGTCGCCGTCCAGGTGGGCCTCGGCCAGCAGCCCGGCCGCCTTGCGGCCCCCCAGCTCCAGGTCGTTGGGCCACTTGAGCCCGGCCGGGGCCGCCCCCGGGGCGACCTCGTCGACCGCCCCGGCCAGGGCCGCCCCGGCCGCGGCCACGGTCAGCCAGACCGCCTCCCGGGCGATCGGCGGCCGCAGCACCACCGACACCAGCAGCGAGCTGCCCGGCGGGGCCACCCAGACCCGGCCCAGCCGCCCCCGCCCCTCGGTCTGCTCCTCGGCGACCACGGTCGCCCCCTCCGGCACCCCGGCCGCCGCCAGCTCGGCCGCCCTGGCCATGGTGGTGGGCACACTCGCCGCCACCTCGAGCGGGCTGAAGAACCCAGGCAGGGCCGCCCGCACCCACCCGCCGTCGACCACATCCATGACCACGCAGCCTACCGCCTACAATCTCTGCGACCAGCCCGCGCGGGAAGGACGGCCAGGTGGCGCCACAGCAGCCGAAGACGATGAAGGAACGGGTCGAGGAGCTGCGCTCCCGCCAGGAGCAGGCCCGGCACGCCGGCTCGGCGCAGGCGGTGGAGGTCCAGCACGACAAGGGCAAGCTGACCGCCCGGGAGCGGATCGACGGCCTGCTCGACCCGGGCAGCTTCGTCGAGACCGACATGCTGGCCGTCCACCGGGCCACCGCCTTCGGCATGGACAGGCGGCGCATCCCCGGCGACGGCGTGGTCACCGGCTACGGCACCATCGGCGGCCGCCGGGTGTGCCTGTTCTCCCAGGACTTCACCGTCTTCGGCGGCTCCCTCGGCGAGGTCATGGCCGAGAAGATCTGCAAGGTCATGGACCTGTCGCTGAAGATGGGGGTGCCCTGCATCGGCATCAACGACTCCGGCGGGGCCCGCATCCAGGAGGGCGTGGTCGCCCTCTCCGGCTACGCCGAGATCTTCTGGCGCAACGTCCAGGCGTCCGGGGTGGTCCCCCAGCTGTCGCTGATCATGGGCCCCTCGGCCGGCGGCGCCGTCTACTCCCCGGCCATCACCGACTTCGTGCTGATGGTCAAGGAGACCTCCTACATGTTCATCACCGGCCCGGACGTGGTGAAGACGGTCACCGGCGAGGACGTGACCTTCGAGGAGCTGGGCGGGGCCATGACCCACGCCACCAAGTCGGGCACGGCCCACTTCGCCGCCGAGGACGAGGACGAGTGCTTCGACCTGGCCCGGGAGCTGATCGGGTTCCTGCCCCTGAACAACATGGAGGACCCGCCCCGGCGCCAGCCCACCGACGACCCCCGCCGCGAGGAGCAGGCCCTGGTCGACCTGGTCCCCGACCACCCCAACCAGCCGTACGACATCCGCGAGATCATCACCCGGGTGGTCGACGACGGCGAGTTCCTGGAGATCCTCCAGGCCCACGCCGAGTCGATGGTGATCGGCCTGGCCCGCCTCAACGGCCGCACGGTCGGGGTCGTCGGCAACCAGCCCCTGCACCTGGCCGGGGTCCTGGACATCAACGCGTCGGTCAAGGGCGCCCGGTTCGTCCGCTTCTGCGACGCCTTCAACATCCCCATCGTCAGCTTCGTCGACGTGCCCGGGTTCATGCCCGGGACCAGCCAGGAGTGGGGTGGGATCATCCGCCACGGGGCCAAGCTGCTGTACGCCTACGCCGAGGCGACCGTGCCCAAGCTGACGGTGATCACCCGCAAGGCCTACGGCGGCGCCTACGACGTGATGGCCTCCAAGCCGCTGCGGGCCGACATCAACTTCGCCTGGCCGACGGCCGAGATCGCCGTCATGGGCCCCCAGGGGGCGGTCAACATCATCTTCCGCAAGGAGATCGAGAAGGCCGGCGACCCGGCGACCCGGCGCGACGAGCTGGTCGCCGAGTACACCGAGCGCTTCGCCAACCCCTACATCGCCGCCGAGCGGGGCTACATCGACGAGGTCATCGAACCCCAGGTGACCCGGCCGCGGCTCATCCAGGCGCTGGAGATGTGCGTGACCAAGCGCGAGGTCCGCCCGCCCCGCAAGCACGGGAACATCCCCCTGTGAGCCCCCGGCCCGGCGACATCGTCGTCCTCCACACCCCCGACGGGCTGCGCTTCCAGCTTGTCAAGGGCGTCCCCGAGGGCGACGAGGCCGAGGTCCTGGCCGCCGCCATCGACCGGGTCGAGGCCTGGGACAAGAGCCAGGAGCTGGGCCCCTGGGTGACCAACACCCGCCCCGGCATCGGCGTCCGGGCGTATTCGCCGGGGGTTCGCTGGGGGGCCAGCCTGCGCTCGGCCTGGGGCAGGGACCTGTGAGGGGTCAGGCGCCGACCGGCCCGGGCGCGGCCCGCTCCCAGGCGGCCAGGGCGGTGCGGTAGCGGACCTGGAGCAGGCGGGGGTCGACCTGGCGGATCAGCTCGCGGCGGTCGTGCTCGGACAGCCCGCCCCAGGTGCCGTAGGGCTCCCGGGTGGCCAGGGCGTAGGCGGCGCACAGCTCCATCACCTTGCAGGACCTGCAGATCTGCTTGGCCGCGGCCTCGCGGCGCTCCTTGCGCGGCCCCCGCTCGCCCTCGGGCGAGTAGAACAGGCCGGTGTCGACCTTCCGGCAGGCGGCCTCCATCTGCCAGGACCAGAAGTCCTCGAGGCTGGCCGGCCAGGCCTGGGGGGATTCGCCCACGCTCGCTCCGCTTCGGTTCAGCTGTTCCGATGTCTCCTGCAACCCTTCGCCCCCCACCTGGTTGCGGTTGCACTCGAATCCGTCGCCCAAACCCCCGGTAGTAGGGTTCCGGCGCGCGGCTGGGCTACGCTTGTCGGCGACGCCCCGTCGACCCCTCGCAAGGAGGCAGCCCGCGTGCAGAAGGTGCTGGTCGCCAACCGGGGCGAGATCGCCGTCCGGGTGCTGCGCGCCTGCCGCGAGCTGGGCCTGGTGGCGGTGGCGGTCTACTCCGACGCCGACCGCGACGCCCTCCACGTCGAGGTGGCCGACGAGGCCTGGCACATCGGCGAGGCGGCCCCAGCCAGGAGCTACCTCAATGTCGACGCCCTGGTCGAGGTGGCCCGCCGGGCCAGGGCCGACGCCGTCCACCCCGGGTACGGGTTCCTGGCCGAGAACGCCACCTTCGCCCAGGCGGTCCTGGACGCGGGGCTGCGCTGGGTCGGGCCGCCGCCGGCGGCGATCGCGGCCATGGGCGACAAGGTGTCGGCCCGCCGGGTGGCCGAGCAGGCCAAGGCGCCGCTGGTCCCGGGCACGGTCGAGCCCCTGGCCGGCCCGGAGGCGGCGGTGGTGTTCGGCGACCGCCACGGCTACCCGCTCGCCCTCAAGGCGGCCTTTGGCGGCGGCGGCCGGGGCATGAAGGTGGTCCGTTCGGCCGAGGAGGTGGCCGACGGGCTGGAGTCGGCCCGGCGCGAGTCCAAGGCCGCCTTCGGCCGCGACGAGATCTACGTCGAGCGCTACCTGGACGCCCCCCGCCACGTGGAGGCCCAGGTCCTGGCCGACGGCCGCGGCGAGGTGGTGTTCCTGGGCGAGCGCGACTGCTCCCTGCAGCGCCGCCACCAGAAGCTGATCGAGGAGGCCCCCGCCCCCGGGTTGCCCGAGGAGGTCCGCGTCGCCCTGGGCAAGGCGGCCTGCGACATCGCCCGGGCGGCCGACTACGAGAACGCCGGCACCATCGAGTTCCTCTACGAGCCGGCCACGGCCAAGTTCTATTTCCTGGAGATGAACACCCGGCTCCAGGTCGAGCACCCGGTCACCGAGCTGACCGCCGGCATCGACCTGGTCCACGCCCAGCTGCGGGTGGCCGCCGGCGAGGGCATCCCCGCCGCCTACGACGCGATCGTGCCCCGCGGGCACGCCATCGAGGCCCGCATCAACGCCGAGGACCCGGGAGCCGGGTTCATGCCGGCGCCGGGGCCGATCACCGGCTGGGGGGAGCCGGGCGGGCCCGGGGTGCGGGTCGACGCCGGGGTCCGGGCCGGCTTCACCGTCCCCCAGGCCTACGACTCGCTGCTGGCCAAGCTGATCGTCTGGGGCGAGGACCGGGAGCAGGCGCGGCGGCGGATGCTGCGGGCCCTTGACGAGTTCTCCATCGAGGGCGTGCCCACCACCATCCCCTTCCACCGCCTGGCCATGGAGGACCCGGCGTTCGTGGCCGGGGACGTCTCCACCGTGCTGGTCGAGCACGGCATGGACCTGTCGTCGCTGGAGCCGGCGACCCTGGACGGGGCCGGCCCGCCCACGGCCAAGCCGCCCCCCCGCCGCCTGGTCATCGAGCTCGAGGGCAAGCGCTTCGACGTCGACCTGTTCCCCCAGGAGCCGGTCAAGGTGCCGGAGCGGATCCGCACCCCCCGCTCCCCTGGGGCGCTCGAGCGGGCCCGGGCCGAGACGGGCGGGCCGGGCAAGGAGGTCGTCAAGACCCCCATGCAGGGCACCATCGTCAAGGTCCTGGTGGCCGAGGGCGACACCGTCAAGGCCGGCCAGACCCTGGTCGTGCTCGAGGCCATGAAGATGGAGAACCACGTCACCGCCCACCAGGCCGGCACCGTGGCCGGCCTGGAGGTCAGCGAGGGCCAGACGGTCCCCACCGGGGCCACCATCGCCATCATCGAGGCGGCCTGAGGGCCGGCCCGGTGGGGTTCCCGTCGGTGGCCGAGTGGGCCCGGGCCAACCCGGCCGGCCGCGACGCCCTGCTCGCCCTGGCCGAGCGGGCGGTCGCCCTCCAGCCGGCCGCCGAGGCGGCCGTCCAGCGCTGCCAGCCCGGCCCCGACCAGCCGGGCGGGCTCCAGGACGCGGCCGCGGCCCGCGACGCCTACCGCTCCCTGGCCGACCACCTGCACGCCCTCGGCCTGGACGCCGAGGCCGCCGCCGGCCTGGCCGGCCTGCTGGAGGCGCACCTGGAGGCGATCGACGGCGCCCTCGCCGGCACCGCCTACGAGGGCCTAGGCCCGGCCGCCGGCCGCCTGGTCGGCGCCCGCGACGTCCTACGCCGGACCGTCGCGATCGGCGGCCGCCCGGTGTCGGACGTCGTCCCCGGGGTCTGAGCCGAGCCGGACCCGCAGCCGTTCCAGCTCGGCCCGGAGACCCTCCAGCTCCTCGTCCAGGTAGTCGCGGGTCGGCATCTCGCCAAGCGCCAGGCGGATGGCGGCCAGCTCGCGGGCCAGGTACTCGGTGTCGGCCTGGGTGCGGCTACTGGTGCGGCGGTCGCGCTCGGTCTCCTGGCGGTCCCGCTCGGCCTGACGGTTCTGGGCGAGCAGGATCAGCGGGGCCGCGTACGACGCCTGCAGGGACAAGGCCAGGGTGAGGAGGATGAACGGATACGGGTCGAAGCCGGCCTCGCGGTTGCGGAAGACCACGTTCCAGGTAAGCCAGATGGCCACCACCGCCGTCTGGAACACCAGGTAGCGGGCGGTGCCGAGGAACCGGGCGATGGCCTCGGAGAAGCGCCCGAATGCCTCCGGGTCGTAGTGGGGCTGGAGCTGGAGGCGGGCCGGCTGGCGGGGCGCCCCCAGCGACCAGGCGCGCCGCCCCCCGGGCGGACGGACCCTCACCGGGCCACCCCCGCGCCCCGCCGCCAGGCCTCGGGCAGCAGGTGGTCGAGCACGTCGTCGATCGACACCGCCCCCAGCAGCCGGCCCTGGCCGTCGCAGACCGGCGCGGCCAGCAGGTCGTAGGCGGCCAGGTACTCGGCCACCCGGCGGGTCGGCTCCTCGGGGGCGATGCAGTCCAGGTCGGTGTCCATGCACACCCCCAGCTCCTCGCCGGGCGGCTCCCGCAGCAGCCGTTGCAGGTAGGCGACGCCCAGGTAGCGGCCGGTCGGGGTCTCGGTCGGGGCCCGGACCACGAACACCTGGGCGGCCAGGGCGGGCGCCAGGTCCGGGTCGCGGACCCGGGCCAGGGCCTCGGCCACGGTGTCGGCGGCCCGCATGATCACCGGCTCGGTGGTCATCAGCCCCCCGGCCGTCTCCTCGTCATACAGCAGCAGCCGCCGCACCGGCTCGGCCTCGTCGGGGACCATCAGGGCCAGCAGCCGGGCCCGCTCGGCCTCGGGCAGCTCGCCCAGCAGGTCGGCGGCGTCGTCGGGGTCCATGGCCTCCAGGACGTCGGCCGCCCGCTCGTCGCCCAGCCCGGCCAGCAGGTCCGCCTGGAGCTCCTCGGGCAGCTCCTCCATGGCCTCGGCCAGCCGGTCGTCGTCCAGGTCGGCCACCACCTCCTGGCGGGCCTGGGGGGGCAGGGCCTGGAGGGCGGCGGCCAGGTCGGCCGGGCGCAGGTTGGCCAGGGCGGCCACCCGGCGCTCGGCCGACTCGGCCGGCTCCAGCCCGGCCACCTGCTCCCAGGGCAGCCGCAGGTGCTTGGCCCGCCGCCAGGGCCGCAGCCCCCCGCCGGGCTCGAGCACGTCCAGGGCCGTGACCACCCACTCCTCCCGGACCCGGCCGATGGCCACGTCGTTGAGGCGCAGCTCCTTGCCGGTGTCGCGGTGCCGGACCCGGGCGTCCAGCAGCTCGCCGACGACCAGGGTCTCCCCCTCCCGCTGCTGGAACGGCCGCAGGTTGACGGTGCCGGTGGCGAGCACGGCCCCGCTCTCGTCCAGCTCCCGGACCCGCCCGACCCCGAGGAAGATGGGCCGGCGCTGCACCATCA
>Ga0081539_10002404_pt1 | contig 26516 bp, 25 predicted proteins | sample TabmetS4T2R2_FD_71023 | JGI IMG/M metagenome (GOLD analysis project Ga0081539, IMG submission 71023) | Tabebuia heterophylla rhizosphere microbial communities from the University of Puerto Rico - S4T2R2 | ecosystem: Host-associated > Plants > Roots > Rhizosphere ...
TGGTGCTCGACGGCGAAGCCGTGGTGTCGGTGCCGGCGCGGGCGAAGCCCGCGGACCCGAGTACGTAGTCGTCCGGATACTGCGGCACCGCCCACCGCCCCTGTTTCGCTACGGAAGCCGGCGATACCATCATTCAGATTCGTATCTTTGGCCGGTGCCCGGGCGGACCCGGTCTCCTGAGACTCGAGAATGACGACAGGAGCGACAGCATCCCTGGAGCATGCCAGCGGATCGGACCGGCTTCGCGCCCGCGTTCGCACGCTTTTGGTTGTCGCTTACGCGCTGCTCGCATCAGCACTTGCAATCGCGCTCCTGATCAATCGCAACCAGGCCGTTCACGAAGGCCAACGCCGCGCCGAAACGCTCGCCTTCATCCTCGGTGATCACCTCGTCCGCACGGTCAGCGGCATCGATACGACGCTGGCCGAGCTTGCTCTGATCGGCAGCCGGGTCGGCGGATCGACCGCGGACAGCGAAGCCTGGGGCCCGCTGCTCGAGACCGCCAAGTCCGGCGTCTCCGGCATCGCCGTCCTGGTGATCGCAGATGAAACCGGCGTCATCCGGCACTCGACGTTACCACTGCTGATCGGCCAATCGCGCGCTGATGGTTTCCTGTTCCGGCGGCTGTCGACGGACCCGGGCGCCGGCCTCGTCGTCGACAAGCCGCTGCGCGGGCTTGCGAGCGGCCAATGGGTCATTCCGTTCGGCCGGCGTCTCGTGAATAGCGAAGGCAAATTCAGCGGCATCGTCGTGGCGACACTCGAGCCGGGTCGGCTGCGTGAGTTCTACCGCACGATCGACATCGGCCGCGGCGGCCTCGTCTCGGTGCTGCATCCCGAGCAGGCGGTGCTGTTTCGCGAGCCCTCGGCCGGCGATCCGACCGGCCAATACGAGCAGGACAATCCGCTCATCGCGCTGCAGAAGAACGGCGCGGCCAGCGGATTCCTGCACGCCCCGCTGACGCGCGGCGGCGCAACCTATTTCACCGGCTATCGCGTCCTCGCCGATCCGCCGTTGCTGATCGCGGTGTCGCTCTCCGAACGCGAGATCCTTGGCGCCTGGTGGGCGAGCGCCATCACGTCCGGCGTCATCATGGCGGCGTTCGGCGCGCTGCTCTTGATCGTGTCGCGCATGATCATGGGTGAAATCCGTGCGCGCGCCGAAGTCGAGCAGCGCCTGCAGGTCCAGACGGCCGAGCTGACCTCGGCGCTCGAGCGACGGCAACGGTCCGAGGATGCGTTACGCGCAACGCAAGCCCAATTTCAGTCGATCATGGACCATTCGCCGATGCAGGTCTGCCTGCGTGACCTGCAAGGGCGATTCATCTTCGTCAACAAGGCCTATGTCGAATTTTCGGGCGAAACCGAAGAGAGGATTCTCGGCCGAACGTTCCACGAGTTGCGGCCAAAAGAGCATGCCGACATCGTTGCCGCGCAGGATCGGGAGGTCATCGCAAAACGCAAGGCCATGCAGTGGGAAATGGCGGTGCCGAAGCCGCAAGGACTACGCACCGTGATGATCGTGAAATTCCCGATCTATGACAAGAATGGCGCCGTCATCCTGGTAGGCTCCATCGTGGCCGACGTCACCGAACAGAAGCGCGCCGAGCAGACCATCATTCAGTCGCAACGCATCGACTCGCTCGGGCAACTGACCGGCGGCATCGCGCACGACTTCAACAATCTGTTGACCTCGATCCTGCTCAATGCGGATGTGCTCGCGAGCGTGCTCGACGACAAGCTCAAGCCGCTCGCCGAGTCGGTTCGCATGGCGTCCGAACGCGGCGCTGATCTGACCCGCCGCCTGCTCGCCTTCAGTCGCCGCCAGATGCTGGAGCCGCGGCCGACCGACATCCGCGAGCTGCTCGCCAGCATGGAGCCGCTGATGCACCGGACGCTCGGCGAGCACATCGAGATCAAGACGGTGCACGCGGCCGGCCTGTGGTACGCGACCATCGACCCGGGGCAACTCGAAAACGCGGTGCTCAATCTCGCGGTCAACGCGCGTGACGCCATGCCGAATGGCGGCCGCCTCACCATCGAAACCAGCAATGTCGAGCTCGACGCCGAACAGATCGCCGCGTTCCCGGAAAGCAAGCCGGGCCAATACGTGATGGTCGCGGTCGGCGACACCGGTTGCGGCATGACGGCCGACGTGGCGGCACGCGCGTTCGAGCCGTTCTTCACCACGAAGGACGTCGGCAAGGGTACCGGGCTGGGCCTCAGCATGGTCTACGGTTTTGTCAAACAGAGCGGCGGACATGTGCGCATCACCTCCGAGGTCGGCGTCGGAACCGTCGTCCGGCTCTATCTGCCGCGCTCCGCCGAGGCGGAAGCGGCGGCAAGCGCCACGCCGGCCGCCGCGCGCGATCTGCCGCGGGGAAACGAAACGATCCTGTTCGTCGAAGACGATCCGATGGTGCGCGAGCACACCGGCAAGCAGATCGTCGGCTTGGGCTATGCGGTCATCACGGCGGAGAATGCCGTGGACGCGATGCGGCTCGCGGACGATGGATACGTACCGGATCTCCTGTTCACCGACGTGGTCATGCCGGGCGGCATGAACGGACGCCAGCTTGCGCTGAAGCTGCGCGAGCGCTGGCCGAACCTGCGCGTGCTCTACACCTCCGGCTACGCCCACGGCCAACTGACTATCGACGGCGAGTCGGTCCCGTCCAAATACGTGCTCGGCAAGCCATATCGGCGCGCCGATCTCGCGGCGAAATTGCGCGAGATACTGGACGAGCCGGACGGGGATGAGCGAAGGCGGAGGGCTGACTTGACTTCCCGGCCGTGACGGCGTCACGTCCGCGCCTCGACCTTGTATCCCCATCCGGCACATGATTGAGCCTGCCAAGCCTGCGAAGGTTTTCCGCGTCGTTCACGACGGCGCCGCAGACGTGACTGCCTTCAGGGGCGCCGTCGCGGCGATCGGCAATTTCGACGGGGTCCATCGCGGCCATCGTGCGGTGATCGACGCCGCGATCGCGCGCGCGGCCGCGTTCGGGAGCCCGGCCGTCGCGGTCACGTTCGAGCCGCATCCGCGCGTCGTCCTGCGGCCCTCCGATCCGATGTTCCGCCTCACCGACGCGCGCGCCAAGCTGCGCCTGCTCGCCGCCACCGGACTCGACGGCGCGCTGGTGCTCACCTTCGACCAGGCCTTCGCGCAGATGTCGGCGGAGGATTTCGTCACGCGCGTTCTGGTCGAACGTCTCGGCGTGCGCGGCGCCACAATCGGCTTTGATTTCCATTTCGGCCATCAGCGCCGCGGCTCGCCGGCGTTCCTGAGCGAACAAGGCGCGCGCCATGGCTTCACGGTCGAGACCGCACCGCCGCTCGAGGACGAGGGGCGCCCGGTCTCCTCGTCGTCGATCCGCGCGGCGCTGGTCGAGGGTCGCGTCGTCGAGGCGGCCGAGCTGCTCGGCTACCCGTGGTTTGCAACCGGCACTGTGGTGAAGGGCGACCAGCGCGGGCGCGATCTTGGGTTTCCGACTGCGAATATCGCGCTCGATCCGCATTGCGGGCTCAAGCACGGCATCTATGCGGTGCGGATCAGCATCGACGGGAAAATCCACGACGGCGTCGCAAGCTTCGGCACGCGGCCGACCTTCGACAATGGTGCGCCGCTGCTCGAAACCTTCGTGTTCGACTTCAAGGGCGATCTCTACGGCGCGACGATCGACGTCGCCTTCATCGGCTGGATCCGGCCGGAGCTGAAATTCGATTCCGTCGACACGCTGATCGCGCGCATGAACGACGATACGCGGCTGGCGCGGCTTGCCCTCGCGCGCGCCGGCAATGTGTTTCCCCCGCTCGGCGAGGTCGCCGGCTAGCGCGTATCCCGGAAAAGGCCTGCCCCGGACTTGATCCGGGGTGGATACCGGTTTTCCGAATAGGATATGCGCCAACGAAAGAATCGCTTGCGCGTTTACGCCGCTCCGCGTCAGCGGCGGACCAACAGGAAGCACGCAAGCGACAGGGCCGAAAAGAAAGCCGCAAGCCCGAGCGCCGCCGGATCCGAAATCCGCTCGGCGATGAATGCGACCACGACCGGCGCGATCGCCGTGATGATCAGCGCCGGCCCGGCGATGCGGCCGATGGTGCGGCCATAGCCGGTCGCACCGAACAGAGCGAGCGGCACCGCGCCGCGCGCGATCGTCACCAAGCCATTGGCGGCACCGAACAGCACCGCGAACGCGATCGCAACCGGCTCCGAGAAGCCGAGCAAGCCGAGCAGGATGAAAGCGGTCAGCAACAGACCGATCGCGAAGCGCACCATGAACAGCGGATGCAGATTGCGCGCGAAGATGAATTCGGCGAGCCGCGCCGCGACCTGGGACGGACCAAACAACGCTCCGATCAGAACGACGGTGCCCGGATCAAGTCCGGCGCGTTGAAAGATGGCGAGCAGATGCGCCGAGAGGCCCGAGGGCACGAACGCATAGGCCGCGAAGGCCGCGACGACGAGCAGGAAGGCCGCGCCACGCGCGGGCCGCGGCGGCGCGGGTGCGGACGGGCCTTCGGGCGGTTTGCTCTCGGCCTCGGCGCGGCCCCGCGGCAACGCGAAGGCGTGCAGGGGGGCCGCCACCAAGGCGAGCGCGGCTGCGTAAACGATATATGTGCCCTGCCAGCCGAAATGCCGCAGCAACAGATAGGTCACCGGCCAGCTGACCGTCGAGGCGAAGCCGCCGATCAGCGTCAGCGCGGTGATCGGCGCGCGCGCCTTGCCGCCGAAAATGCGGCCGAGTGTTGCGAAGGCCGGATCGTAGAGCGAGGCCGCCATCGCAACGCCGAGCAGCGTCCAGGTAGCGTAATAGCCAACGATGTGGCTGACATGCACGAGGGCGAGAAGTCCGAGCGCTCCGGCGAGCGAGCCAAACGGCATCACGCGATGGCCGCCGTGGCGGTCGATCAGACTTCCGACGGTTGGCGCCGCGAGGCCCGCGGCGAGCAGGCCTGCCGAGAACCCACCCATCGCCTGTGTGAAGGAAAAGCCGCGCTCCGCCGCGATCAGCGGAATGATCAGGACCGGCGTGTAGAAGATCGTGCCCCAGGCAAGTATCTGCGTCACCCCAAGCACCGGAATGGCACGCCAGGGGCCGGAGATGAACGCGTGCGCAGACGGCATCAGGGCGTTTTCGACCTCGCGTCTTCCGGAACGGGACCCGCGCCTGACCCGAGCGGCCGCTGCATCAGCACGGTGTCGTGCCAGCGGCCGAACTTCAGCCCTACCGCCTCCAAGGTGCCGACATGGCGGAAGCCGAGCGCCGCGTGCAGGCCGATCGAGGCCGCATGGCCGCTGCCGCCGATGATGGCGATCATCTGCCGCCACTCGCCACGCTCGCAGCGGGCGATCAACTCCGTGAGCAGCGCGCGTCCGACCCCGCCGCGATGGCGCGCCGGGTCGACATAGACCGAATTCTCGAGCGTGAAGCGATAGGCCGAGCGCGCCCGGTACGGCGTCGCATAGGCATAGCCGGCGACGCTCCCGCCGACCTCGGCCACCAGATACGGCAGGCCGCGGGCGAGCACGTCGGCGCGGCGGCGCTGCATCTCGGCGAGCGGCGGCGCCTCCTCCTCGAACGAGGCGGTGCCGTGCTGCACATGATGGGCATAGATCGCCTGGACGGCGGCCATATCGTCGTCGCGGGCATCGCGCACCAGCATTCATACTCCTCCTGTCCGCGGCCAAGTTGACCGCGCCGGCGCTATAAGTAAAGCTCGCATCGATTTATCCTTTGCATAAGGAATTGTTTGCTATGCGCGGCCTCAGCGTCGACCAGCTCCGCAGCTTCGCGGCCGTGATCGAACAGGAAAGCTTTTCCGCCGCCGCCGCAAAGCTTGGCGTCACACAGCCGGCGGTGAGTCAGCAGGTACGCCAGCTCGAGCAGCGCTTCGGGGTGAAGCTGATCGAGCGCGTCGGGCGCCGCGCCGCGCCGACCGCGGCCGGAACCGAGCTCTTGGGTCACGCGCGCAGCATCGAGACCGCGCTCGCCACCGCGACCGACGCGATGGCACCACATGCACGCGGCGCGGTCGGCCGCGTGCGGCTCGGCACCGGCGCCACCGCCTGCATCTATCTCCTGCCCGCCGCGTTGCGCGATCTGCGCCGGCGCTTTCCGGCGCTCGAGATCGTAGTCTCGACCGGCAATACGCCGGAGATGCTGCGCGCGGTCGAGGAGAACCGCATCGATCTCGCGCTGGTTACGTTGCCGGCCGCCGGACGGATGCTCGATGTCAGGCCGGTGCTGGAGGACGAGTTCGTGCTGGTAGCACCGCGCGACATGGCGATGCCGCGCGAGATCACGCCAACCGCGCTCGCCAGGCTGCCGCTGGTGCAATACGAGCCGGGCGCGAATACGCGCCGGGTGGTTGACGAATGGGCGCTGCGCGCCGGCGTCGCGCTCAAGCCGATCATGGAGCTCGGCAGTGTCGAGGCGATGAAGGAACTCACCGGCGCGGGGCTCGGCTGCAGCGTGTTGCCGCGGATGGCGTTGCGCAAGCACAAGGCCTTCGTGGTGCGCCCGCTCAAGCCGCGGCTCTATCGCACGCTCGCGTTGGTGCTGCGGCGCGACAAGCCGCTGACGCGCGGGTTGCGCGAGGCCGTCAAGGCGATCGCGGCGCTGAAACCAGCTGGACCGTGACCGGATCGAGCAGGTCGGGTCATGGTCTGCGCCGGAAAATGCTCCGGGCTTTAGATCTACTTCGCGGCCGTCTTCGGCGGGGCCTTCTTCTTACCCGGCACGGTCTCGGCGCCGCAGCGGACATAGACGCTGGTGCCGTAACGCCCCCCAACCTCCTGGTCGACAAAGCGCGTGATCAGCACGCGGCCATCGAACGAGACGATCTCGCGGTCGCGCTGGCCCGCGGCCGGCTCATCGGCCGGGCCGATATAGTTCTTGCCGTCCGGACCGCCTTTGAGCATCAGCTCGGTCGGTTGCGACTGGTCGGCCAGGTGCATGATCACGCCGCCGCTCGGGCCGCGGCCGATATTGTAGGGTTGCCGGCACTGCCCGCGCGCCGCAGCCTCGGTGCGCGCACGGTCATCTTCCTTGTGATAGGCGGCGAGCCCATAGCGGCCGACCAGATCCTGCGCCGGAATGCTCGCCGGCAGCGGCTGGCCAGGGGGCGGCGCGGCCGCGACCTGCGGGCCGCCGCCGACCGACATTTCGGATGCACAGCCCGCGAGCAACAGCATCGCAGCGGTTGCAAGCGCCGCACCGGGCGCCAAACGCAGAACGAACATGGGTGGGCCTCCTCGGGTCGGCGAGACAGAAGTTACGCACGGTCTGGAGGATAGTTCCATCCACCCGCACGCTGCGTCGCCCCGTTAACCTAACCCCAGCGCAATAATGAGCCGTAAACACGGCAGGACCGTTATTGGTGCGGACACAAGGGTTAACCGGATCGGTCAGCTTGACAGCGACGCGCGCATCCCTGTATCTCCGCACCGGCTGTTGGCACTCGTAGAGCGCGACTGCTAAATACCTTTCCGCACACAGATTTTCCCGCGTACGGCTCCGACCCGCGCCACTCCAGCGCCGAAAGAGGAAACACATGGCCAAGCTCAAATTTCGTCCCCTGCATGATCGCGTGGTCGTACGCCGCATCGAGGCGGATCAGAAGACCAAGGGTGGAATCATCATCCCGGACACCGCGAAGGAGAAGCCGTCGGAAGGTGAAGTGATCGCGGTCGGCCCGGGTGGCCGCGACGAGGCCGGCAAGCTGATTCCGATCGATCTCAAGCCGGGCGATCGGGTGCTGTTCGGCAAGTGGTCCGGCACCGAGGTCAAGATCGATGGTGAGGATCTCCTCATCATGAAGGAGTCCGACGTCATGGGCGTCGTCGCCTGACAACGCTCCTCATCCTCAAGGAGGGCGCGAAAACGCGCGCCTCGAAGGATGAGGGCCACAAGCTGCATCAATTCATCCTTCGAGACGCGGTGCTGCGCACCGCTCCTTCGGGATGAGGTCTGAGTCAAATCAAGGAACAGAACAATGGCTGCCAAGGACGTCAAATTCTCAACCGACGCACGCGACCGCATGCTGCGCGGCGTCGATATTCTCGCCAATGCTGTGAAGGTCACGCTTGGCCCCAAGGGCCGCAATGTCGTGCTCGACAAGTCGTTCGGCGCGCCGCGCATCACCAAGGACGGCGTCACGGTCGCGAAGGACATCGAGCTCGAGGACAAGTTCGAGAACATGGGCGCGCAGATGGTGCGCGAGGTTGCCTCCAAGACCAACGACCTCGCCGGCGACGGCACCACGACCGCGACCGTGCTGGCGCAGGCGATCGTGCGCGAAGGCGCCAAGGCGGTCGCGGCCGGCATGAACCCGATGGACCTGAAGCGCGGCATCGATATCGCGGTGTCGGCGGTCGTGAAGGACATCGAGAAACGCGCCAAGAAGGTCGGCTCCACCGCCGAGGTCGCGCAGGTCGGCACCATCTCGTCAAACGGCGATGTCACCGTCGGCAAGATGATCGCGCAGGCGATGCAGAAGGTCGGCAATGAGGGCGTGATCACGGTCGAGGAGGCCAAGAGCCTCGATACCGAGGTCGAGATCGTCGAGGGCATGCAGTTCGACCGCGGCTACATCTCGCCCTACTTCATCACCAACGCCGAGAAGATGGTGGCCGAGCTCGAGGACGCTTACCTCCTCCTGCACGAGAAGAAGCTCTCCGGCCTGCAGGCGATGCTGCCCCTGCTCGAAGCGGTGGTGCAGAGCGGCAAGCCGCTGCTGGTGATCTCGGAGGACGTCGAGGGCGAGGCGATCGCGACGCTGGTCGTGAACAAGCTGCGCGGCGGCCTCAAGGTCGCGGCGGTCAAGGCGCCGGGCTTTGGCGATCGCCGCAAGGCGATGCTGGAGGACATCGCGATCCTCACCGGCGGACAGCTCATCGCCGAAGATCTCGGCATCAAGCTCGAGACGGTGACGCCGGCGATGCTCGGCCGCGCCAAGAAGGTCGTGATCGAGAAGGAGAAGACCACGATCGTCGGCGGCGCCGGCAAGCGCAAGGACATCGAGGCGCGCGTCGCGCAGATCAAGGCGCAGATCGAGGAGACCACCTCGGACTACGACCGTGAGAAGCTGCAGGAGCGGCTCGCCAAGCTCGCGGGCGGCGTTGCGGTGATCAAGGTCGGCGGCGCGACCGAGATCGAGGTGAAGGAGAAGAAGGACCGCGTCGAGGACGCGCTCAACGCAACCCGCGCGGCGGTCGAGGAAGGCATCGTGCCGGGCGGCGGCGTGGCGCTGTTGCGCGCCAAGAAGGCGGTCGGCCGGCTCTCCAACGACAATGCCGACGTGCAGGCCGGCATCAATATCGTCCTTAAGGCGATCGAGGCGCCGGTGCGGCAGATCGCCGAGAACGCCGGCGTCGAGGGCTCGATCGTGGTCGGCAAGATCATGGACAACAAGTCCGAGACGTTCGGCTTCGATGCGCAGAACGAGGACTATGTCGACCTGATCGACAAGGGTATCGTCGACCCGGCCAAGGTCGTGCGCACCGCGCTGCAGGATGCCGCCTCGGTCGCGGGGCTGCTCGTGACCACCGAGGCGATGGTCGCGGAAGTGCCGAAGGACAAGCCGGCGGCGCCCGCGATGCCGGCCGGCGGCGGAATGGGCGGGATGGATTTCTAGGTCCACCCCTCCGACGCAAAAGAGAAGAAGCCAAGGGGGCCGCGCGAGCGGCCCCTTTCTGTTATTGAACCGCAGTCCCCTCGTTCGTCATGCCCGCGAAAGCGGGGCAACCCAGTAAACGCAGTCGGTGCGAGAGCGAGAGACCCGTGGGTACTGGGTCGCCCGCTTTCGCGGGCGATGACGATGGAGAGGCTTGCAGCCTCAGTGCGACGCTGCGCGAAACCGCAGCGTTGCGGCGCCGCCGCTCAACGTCACGACATCGCCGCGCGCGCTCCAGTTCGTCACGGTTGAGAGCGCCGCGATCATGTCTTCGTCGGCCTGCGCGCGCTCCGGCGTGCAGGACCCTTCGCGCATGGCACCGACCAGGATCGTGATGGTGTCGCCCGCGATCACGGCCTCGCCCTGCCCGCGCTTGCACCACAGGTCGAGTTGCGCACGGCCGCTCGCGTCGATCGAGAGGATCGGCACACGCTTGCCGCCGCGCATCGGCCGCGCATCGAAAACGAGATCGCGCTCGTAGGGAAATTCGGCTTGCGCCAGCGCCGACTGCGTGACTGTCGCGAACACCAAGCCGGCAACGACAAAGCGAGCGAAACAGTTAACCTTCCTTCGACTCACGAGCAAGCTCCCTCCGGTTCGCAGAACGCGGCACAATTGCGGCATTACGAAGTTTTCAATCGACGCGCGGCCTCCGCATGGGCATCATCCCGCGCAAATATTCAAGGGGGAGTTCGGGCGCTTCAGCTGTCCCTCTCACTCACGACAGGAGCTCTTCCGTGACCGGCTTTCGCTCGACCCTCGTCGCCATCTGGCGGCTCGCGATTCCGTATTTCCGCTCCGAGGACCGCGGGCCGGGGCTCGCTTTGCTTGGCGCCATCGTGGCGATCGAGCTTACGGTCGTGGGCATCAATGTGCTGATCAATCAATGGCGGGCGCGCTTCTACAATGCGCTGCAGGAGTTCAATTGGGACGTGTTCGTGCGCGAGCTCTGGATCTTCTGCCTGCTCGCGGGCGCGTTCATCCTGCTGCGGGTCTATCAGCTCTACCTCAATCAATGGCTCCAGATCCGCTGGCGGCGCTTCCTGACGACGCGCTATCTCGGCGGTTGGCTCGGCGAGGGCAATCACTATCGCATGCAGCTGCTCGGCGACGCCGCCGACAATCCGGATCAGCGCATCGCCGAAGACATCCGGCAATTCATCGATGGCGGCTCGAACAGCGTCGGCGTTCTGCCGATCGGCCTTGGGCTGCTCAATGCCGTCGTCACGCTCGGATCGTTCCTGTTCATCCTGTGGGGCCTTTCCGACGCCGCCCAGCTCACGTTCTTCGGTTGGGAGGTCCCGGGCTTTCTGGTCTGGGCGGCGCTGATCTACGCGATCATGGGCACCCTGCTCACGCATCTGATCGGGCGCGTCCTGACCAGGCTCAACTACGACCAGCAGCACTACGAGGCGGACTTCCGCTTCCATCTGGTGCGCACGCGCGAGAACTCCGAGCAGATCGCGCTGCTGCACGGCGAGACGGCCGAGCGCGAGCGCCACCTCGACCGCTTCGCCGCCGTGATGGCGAACTGGCTGAAGATCATGAAGCGGATCAAGCAGCTGTCTTTCTTCACCTATGGCTACGGCCAGGCGTCCGTGGTGTTTCCCTATATCATGGTGGCACCGGCCTACTTCGCCAAGCGCGTGCAGCTCGGCGGCCTGATGCAGACCGCCGACGCTTTCAACAGCGTGCAGGACGCGCTCTCGTTCTTCATCACCGTGTATCGTTCGTTCGCCGAATGGCGCGCCGTGATCGAGCGGCTTTCCGGCTTCGAGGCGTCAATCGAATCGGCGCAGCGGGTCGGAACAAGCGGGACGGCGATCAGCGTCGCGCCGAGCGAGCAGCCGCAGATCGCGTTGAGCCATCTGCGGGTCGATCTGCCCGACGGCAAGCCGGTCGTCGCAGCCGACGCCATCGCGTTCGCGCCACGCGAACGGGTGCTCGTCACCGGGCCCTCAGGCTCGGGCAAGTCAACGCTGTTCCGCGCCATCGCGGGTATCTGGCCCTTCGGCAAGGGCCGCGTCGCGCTGCCGGACGGGGCGAAGACGATGACTTTGCCGCAGCGCCCCTATCTGCCGATCGGCACGCTCGCGGCCGCGGTCAGCTATCCGGCGGTCGGCGGCACCTTCGACGCGGGACGCATTCGCGAGCTGCTGGTTGCGGTCGGGCTTCCGGCGCTCGCGACACGCCTCGCCGACGAGGCGCACTGGAATCGGATACTGTCGCTCGGCGAGCAGCAGCGCCTTGCGATCGCGCGCGCGATCCTGCATGCGCCGGACTATCTGCTGCTCGACGAAGCAACGGCGTCGCTCGACGAGCCGTCCGAAGCCGCGCTGTATCGGTTGCTGCACGAGCGCTTGCCGAGCACGACGATCGTATCGATCGGGCACCGCTCGACGCTCGCGGCGTTCCATCGACGGCACCTCGCGCTCACGCGCGATGGCGATCACTTCCGCCTGCGCGAAGCTGCTGTTGCGGCGGTGCCGTGACGGCGGCGCAGCCGAGCACACGCGCCGCGATTGCGTGCCACAGATAGGCGAACAGCGCGAGCGCGCAGGCGCCGACCGCGACCGGCACAGCCAGGAACGGCCACGACAGGTCGTTGAGGACGACGATCAGCGGGTCGATGCCGGCGGGCGGATGGAACGTGCGTGTCAGATGCATCGCCACAATCGATAGCCCGACCGCGAGCGCTGCGACCCACGGGCCCGGGCCCGCGAGCTTGACGACGATCAGACCGATCACGGTCGAGATCAGGTGGCCGCCGATCAGCGCGCGCGGTTGCGCCGGCGCCGCCTCAGGTGAGCCCATCACGACGACGATCGAGGTTGCGAACGGGATGTAGCTGAGCGGGAGACTGGAATAGGCCGACGCGGCTTCCATCAGGCCGACGGCGGCCGCTCCGCCCAGCGCGCCGGCGAGGATGATGGCGAGAAAAGCGCGGTCCATCCCTGCCGTAATGCAAGGTTTGGGCCGTTAGGGACTCACATATTCCGCTCGTCCCCGCGGAGGTGGGGACCCAGTTCTTCAGCTCCAACCACATGGCCCTGGATTCCCGCTTTCGCGGGAATGAGCGGAGCACGGGTTTAGTCCTGAAACACCGCGACCGCCCGGATCGGCGAGCCGGTGCCGCCGCGCCACTTGAGCGGCAGGCCGATGAACTGGAACGGCCCCTGCCCGAGCAGAGCTTCCAGATTGCACAGGCTCTCCATATGCGTGATGTCGAGTTCGAGGCAGGCCTTGTGCACCAGCGCGTTGACCCGGCCTTCGGGACCCGGGCGCATCGAGTCGATGCCGAAATGCACGATGCCCTGGCGCGCGAGCCATTCGGTCGCCGCGACGTTGACGCCCGGATTGTCGGTCGCATAGGCGGCCGTCGGGAACGTGCGCGCGTGATGCCCGGTGCAGAGCAGCACCGTGCCCTTCTTCGGGATCGCGAGGCCGCTCTCTTTCACGGCGGCTTCGAGATCGGCGGGCGTGATTTCGGCGCGCGGCGCGATGTGCCGCAGGTCGATACAGATCCCCGGCACGATGCAGTTCTCGAGCGGATATTCGTCGATCGAGGTGCCGCTCTTGCCGAAATGGCGCGGCCCATCGATATGCGTGCCGCCGTGATCCGGCATCGAGAAATACATCACGCTGTTGCCTTGCACGTTGCCGGATTCCGCGAAGGCCTCTTCGTGCGTCTTCCACACGCCGTGAATGATCGGCGGCTGGCCCGGATAGCTCGGCGTGCGGTGATAGAGCTCACGTGACAGATCGACGATGCGCATGTTTCCGTCCCGAATGTTGTCGTCCTGATCATAGCTCCTGGACGTTGCGGGGATAGCGCGGAGATTGGCGTTTCGCTAGGTTCGATCGGGGTCGGCAGGAGCAAGCCATGCGCGCGAAACATTGCTTCCTGGCGGCGCTCGGCGTGTTGAACATCATGGGGAGTGTGGCGGTGGCGGCAGATATTCAGGTGATGAGCGGCGGCGCGCCGAAGGAAGTGCTCGCCGTGCTGACGCCGCAGTTCGAGCAAGCGACCGGGCACAAGCTGCACTTCACCTACATCGTGATCAGCGCGATGCAGCAGAAACTTTCCGCGGGCGAAAAGCCCGACATGGTGCTGATGCCGGTGCCGGCGATCGAGGCGCGCGTGAAGGACGGCACGTTCCGTCCCGATGCCTGGGCGAAGCTCGGCACGGTCAGCGTCGGCCTGGTGGTGCGCGAAGGCGCCGCGAAGCCCGACATCTCGACGCTCGATGCATTCAAACAGACGATGCTGGACGCCAAGAGCGTCGTGCACGCCAATCCGGCCGCGACCCCGAGCGGCGCGCATCTCGCCAAAGTCTGGGAGCAGCTCGACATCGCCGAGGCGATGAAGCCGAAGTTGACCTTCAGCAACGCGCTCGACGGCGGTGTCGCGGCGATCGCCAAGGGCGAGGCCGCGATCGGCCTCTATCCTTTGAGCGAGGTCATCGCCGAGAAGGGCGTGACAGTCGTCGGGCTGATCCCGCAAGCCCTGCAGCTCAACACCGTCTATGGCGCCGCGGTGCTGACCGCCAACGCGTCGCCGGAGCCTGCGATCGCCTTCGTCAAATTCCTCGCCGATCCTGCCAATGCGGCGCATTGGAAGGAGGCGGGATTCGAGCCGGCGAACCGCTGACCTCATGGTGAGGAGCCGCGCCTTTAGGCGCGGCGTCTCGAACCATGGCCGCGAGCTCGGCGTCTGGTGCCATCCTTCGAGACGCGCACCGCGCAGTCGCGCGATGCGCTCCTCAGGATGAGGGTTGCTACGCAGCCGCGGCCTTCTTGCGGTTTGCTTCCAGCCGCCGATCGACCAGCGCGACCTGCGCGTCGATCGCCGGATGGCTCAAGCCCTTCTGCTTGGCGATCAGCTGCACCAGCTTGTCGGCGCGCTCGATATTCGGTGCGCCGTTCTGCAGCGCGCGCGCCGCTGAAGCCGGCCGCGTCAGCGATTGCGCCGCGGCGGCGTATTTCTCGAACGGCACGAGATCGTTCGGGCTCGCGCCGAGCTTGACGCAGAGGTCGAACACGAAGTTGTAGACCGAGCGCGAGGTCTCGATGTCGGAGTGCACGGCCTCCTGCGCGGTGCGCATGCCGTCCTCGGTCACGCAGCGATAATTGCCGGCGAGCAGCATCGCCCATTTGGCGAGCGGCACGAACAGCGAGTCATGCACGCGCAGCTTCACCGGCAGCTCGATCTTCGTGCCGTCGCCCGGATCGTAGCGGATCGCGTCGATCTCCTGCTCGAGCTGGCGCAGGATAGCGTTGCCTTTTTCGTTGTCGAACTTCGCCACCTTGAAGTTGGTCGGCAACGTGACCAGCAGGAAGTTGACCTTCTCGTCCGGGGGCCGGATCGCCTGCGGATCCGGGCTGCACAGCGTGAGCGAGGCCGGATCGAAATTGTCCCACACGCTCGCATCGGTGAAGGCCGGCTTGAGCGCGTCGTAGTCGAGACCGGGGATGCGCTTAACATAAGGCAATGGCGGCATGTTCATGATCGACATCGTCGGCACGCCCGACTTCGCGACCGCGTCGAGCAGTTCGCGCACGCCGGGCGAGCGATATTGCGGCTCCTGCATGGCAAGCCCGATCAGGTCGAAGTTCTTCGGACTGATGTCCTTCGGTCCCGAAGCCGCGACTTTGCCGGGCAGCTTGCGCGTATCGAGCAGCACCGGATCCTTGCGCCCCTTCACCGGCAGCTTGACGCGAAAGCCTTCCGAATTGATCAGGTCGGCCTCGGCCGGCAGGCAGACATGATGCACATAGTGCCCGCCGAACAGGATCTTGGAGCCGAGCAGCGAGCCATAGGCCGCGCCGAGGATGAGAATATTGTACGCCATAGGGCTGCTCCGCTCTGAATGGTTCTTGCGCGCCGGTCGATAGCTCCGGACCCGGGATGGCGCAATGCTATTGAGGCGGCGAGATCGATGCAATCGCCGCGCGGCGAGCGGATTCAGAGGCTTTTCAGATAGATACAATACGGAACACCGAACAGCGGCGTGGTCTCGCGGAGCGGCACGAAGCCCTGTCGCAAATACATCGCGAGCGCTACCTGCATGATCGGGCTGGTGTGCAGGGCGATCTGGCTCGCGCCATCGCGGCGCGCGCGGCGGATGCACTCCTCGGTCAGCGCCCGCCCAAGCCCCTGGCCGCGCTCGGACGGATCGACCACGAGCATGCGAATGACCGGCCAGGCCGGGTCGAACATCGCGGGCTTCACGGCATGCGGGCCGAAATAGGCGACCGCCCCCGCAATACGCCCGTTGCTGAGCGCCACGACGATCTCGCCGCTCTCGGCGAGGCTCGCCATCGCGCCGACCTGCCTGGCGAAGTCCGGCCAGTCGGAATACTCGCCGCGATATTGCTCGAACGCCGCGAGCGCGACCGCGTTCACGGCGCTCGCATCTTCCGGCATGAAGTCGCGGATATCGTAGCGCGGCACCGCCGCCCCGTTCGCGCCATTCGGCCCGACCGGCCGGCGACGCGGCCTCACGCGCGCCCGCGAGGGGCCACGCGGCTTCACCGCCTTGGGCCGCCGCACCGACGCCAGCAGAGGCCGGTCGCGATAGGCCGGTCGTCGCGCCGAGGCCTTCGGCCCGGACTTTGATTCGGACTTTGATTCGGACTTGGATCCGGATTTGGACCCTGGCTTCGATCCGGACTTGGGGTCCGGTCTGAGGACGCGCTTGGTCTTGGCGCTTGTCTTCGTGTCGCGCGCGCTCGCGCCGACAGCTTTGATGCGGCGCGCGGGCTTTGCCCCGCGCGCCGCCTGTTTCTTGGCTTTCTTCTTGGAAGCCGGTTTGGGTCGCGGCTTGACCGCTTTTTTGTGCGCTTTCTTGGCCGCGCCCTTGGCGGCCTTCGCAAGCTGGCGCGGCGTCCGACGCTTACTAACCGCCATCCTGGCTATCGTGTCCTCCAGGCGGCGTGAACGGCTGGTAGGTGCTCGCGGCCGGGGCAGCCGGCGGCTCGCTCGACTCCGGCGCAGCAGGCGGCGGAGGCGGAGGCGGCGCAGCGACGGCCGACTTCGGCGCAGCTCTCTTCTTCGGTGCAGCTTTCTTCGGCGCAGCCTTCTTCGGCGCGGCTTTGGCTGACTTCTTCGCGACCTTCTTGGCTTTCTTCGCCGACTTGGCCTTCTTGGCGGCGACCTTCTTGGCGCCCTTCTTCTTCAGCGCGGCGACCTTCTTCGCTTTCTTGCCCTTCGACTTCTTCGCTTTCTTGCGAGCAGCCATGATGATCCTCCTCACGGTTCTTCGCGCGCGCATATTGCGGCGAAGCCGTCCCGTTGAAAAGCCGCAGCGACCGCGACCGGCGCGCATTCTACGCAAGCAATGCGATTCGTCCCGACTTATTCACACCATGATGGGCTCAAGCGATGTGCTTGAGCGCCTCTGGTTTCGGCCCGCCATGCGCCCAATCGATCAGCTCGACCGTGTGCACGATCGGGATCGTCGTGCCCGCCGCGAGCTGGGTGATGCAGCCAATATTGCCGCTCGCGACGACGTCAGCGCCGGTGCGTGCGATGTTGGCGAGCTTGCGATCACGCAACCGCGTCGCGAGCTCTCCCTGCAGAATGTTGTAAGTTCCAGCCGAGCCGCAGCACAGATGCGCTTCCGCAATGTCGCGCACCACGAATCCGGCCTTTGCCAGCAAGTCCTTGGGTTGCTTCAAGATTTTCTGGCCATGCTGGATCGAGCAGGCGGCCTGGTAGGCGACCGTGAGAGACCCCACGCGCGCGGGCGGTCCAAGCTCGAGCGTCGCCAGATATTCCGACACATCGCGCGCGAGCACGGAGACGCGCGCGGCCTTCTGCGCATAGGCCGAATCATTGCGCAGCATGTAGCCGTAGTCCTTGACGGTCGTGCCGCAACCCGACGCCGTGATCAGGATCGCATCCAGCCCCTCGGTGTCGATCTCGCGGGTCCACGCATCGATGGCGGCGCGCGCCTGCTGCAGCGCCTCTTCGTCGCGGCCCATGTGATGCACCAGCGAGCCGCAGCACCCCTCCCCGGCCTGCACCACCTCATGGCCGTTGCGGGTGAGCAGGCGGATCGCCGCCGCGTTGATCGAGGGCGCCAGCACGGCTTGCGCGCAGCCCTCGAGCAGGGCCACCCGGCGGGTCCGAGTTCCCTCGGCCCGAAACACGCCCCGCCCTTCGGTCGGAGCCGGTCCCAGCACACGGCGGGGCATCAGGCGCAGCATCGCGGCGACCGGCTTGAGGCCGATCGCGCCGAACAGCGGCGCCAACACTCGCCCGAGGGAACCCGCGAGCAACGCGAGCCGAAACCAGCGCGGGTTCGGCAGCACCTTCGCCAGCACGGCACGCAGCACGCGGTCGCCCAGCGGCCGCCGATAGGTCGCCTCGATACGCACGCGCGCGTGATCGACGAGGTGCATGTAGTGCACGCCCGACGGGCATGTCGTCATGCAGGAGAGGCAGGAGAGGCAGCGGTCGATATGCTTCACGACCTCGGCCGTGGCGGGCCGATCGTTCTCCAGCATGTCCTTGATCAGGTAGATGCGCCCGCGCGGCGAATCGAGCTCGTCCCCGAGCAGCACATAGGTCGGGCAGGTCGCGGTGCAGAAGCCGCAATGCACGCAGGCGCGCAGGATCTTGTCGGCCTCCGCGATGTTCGGATCGGCCAGCTGCGCCAGGGTGAAGGAGGTCTGCATCCGTTCTACCTCTCCTCACACGCTCGCATACATGCGACCGGGCGAGAGCACGCCCTTTGGATCGAAGCTTTCCTTCAGCCGCCGGCTCAGCGCGGCGACGCCCGCCGCCTGCGGCTCGAACACCGGCACCGCGGCGCGGATTGCGACCGGCGCGCGGATCAGGGTCGCGTGCCCCTCCCCGCCCAGCGCGGCGCGGATACGCGCGGCGCCTCCATCCGCGGAGGCGGGTAGCGCAGCCCAGATCAGCCCGCCGGCCCAATCATAGAAGTATTCGCCCTCCCCGATCGCCGCCGCCACCAGATGGCCGCGCGCCGGCGCGGTGGAGATACGCCAGAGCACGCGATCGTCGTCCGCGAACGGCGCGACGTTGCGCACCCGCGCCCAGAGCGCACGCGAATCCGTCTCGTCCCACGCGATCAGCGTGCCGAACGGCTTGAGCAGCGTCTCGAGCGCTTCGCGCCGGTGCGCGACTGAGGGCGCCACGCCCTCGAGGCGCAGCGCCGTGACTGCGGTGCCGGCCTCGGCCTGAATGGTCGCGGCGAGCGGCGCGGGCAGATGCGCGGCGGCGGAGACGTCGTTGGAGGAATTCATGGCCACGCTCATCGCGCGGGTCGCGGTCGCGTCGTCGAGGCCGAGCACGAGCAGCGCCTGTTCGGTCTCGGCGCGCGGCAGCACCTTGACGGTGACATCAGTCATCACGGCGAGCGTCCCGTAGGAGCCCGCCAATACCTTGCAGAGATCATAGCCGGTGACGTTCTTCACCACGCGGCCGCCCGACTTGAACGTCTCGCCGCGTCCGGACACGGCGCTGAGCCCAAGGAAATGATCGCGCGCCGCCCCCGCCTTGATGCGGCGCGGACCGGACACATTGGCGGCGAGCGTGCCGCCGATCGTTCCCTGCCGCGGCGCCGCGCCGAAGATCGGACCGTAATCCATCGGCTCGAAGGCGAGCTCCTGATTGTGCGCGGCGAGCAGATCTTCGATCTCGGCGAGCGCTGTCCCGACCTTGGCCGACAGGATCAGCTCCTCGGGCTCGTACAACGTCACGCCCGCGAGCGCCGAAAGATCGAGGCTCATGTCCCATTGCGCGGCGCGGCCGATGCCGCGCTTCGAGCCGTGGCCAAGGATCTCGAGCGTCTTGCCTTCAGCCAGCACCCATTGGACGGCGCCTTCCACGTCCTTGACGTCGCGAGGTTTGAGCGTGTCGGCCATGCGAGACATCTGCCCGCTTCATCGCGGCGAGACAAGGTGGATCGACTGATCCCCGGCAGGCGCCGCGCCGGCGCTCAAAAGCGCGGGATGTCCGGGAACGCGACGCGGCCGGCATGCACATGCATGCGGCCGAGCTCGGCACAGCGATGCAAGGTCGGAAACACCTTGCCGGGATTGAGCAGCCCCTTGGCATCGAAGGCGCATTTGAGGCGCTGCTGCTGATTGAGGTCGATGTCGGAGAACATCGCCGGCATCAGGTCGCGCTTCTCGACCCCGACGCCGTGCTCGCCGGTGAGCACACCGCCGACCTCGACGCAGAGCTTCAGGATCTCGGCGCCGAATTCCTCGGTGCGTGCGAGCTCGCCCGGCTTGTTCGCGTCATAGAGAATGAGCGGATGCAGATTGCCGTCGCCCGCATGGAAGACGTTCGCGACGCGCAGGCCGTAGTGCTCCGACAATTCGCGCATGCGCCGGAGCACCAGCGGTAGTTTCGCGCGCGGGATCGTGCCGTCCATGCAATAGTAGTCGGGCGAAATGCGTCCCGCCGCCGGGAACGCGGCCTTGCGCCCGGCCCAGAACAACAGCCGCTCGTCCTCCGAACGCGAGACGCGGCATTCGGTCGAGCCGCACGCACGCGCGATCGCCTCGACGCGCGCGAGCAGGTGGTCCACCTCGGCCTGCGGGCCGTCGAGTTCGACGATCAGCAGCGCCTCGACATCGAGCGGATAGCCGGCATGCACGAACTCCTCGGCCGCATGGATCGCCGGTCTATCCATCATCTCCATGCCGCCCGGAATGATGCCGGCCGCGATGATCTTGCCGACGCATTCCCCGGCCGCCTCCGATGAGGTGAAGCCGACCAGCACCGCACGCGCGGTCTCGGGCTTCTTCAGGATGCGTACCGTCACCTCGGTGACGACGCCGAGCAGGCCCTCCGATCCGGTGATGATGCCGAGCAGGTCATAGCCGTCGCTGTCGAGATGCTTGCCGCCGACGCGCAACACCTCCCCGGTGATGAGCACGATCTCGCAGCCGAGCACATTGTTGGTGGTCATGCCGTATTTCAGGCAGTGCACGCCGCCGGAATTCTCCGCAATGTTGCCGCCGATCGAGCACGCGATCTGCGAGGACGGGTCGGGCGCGTAGTAGAAGCCTTCATGCGCCACGGCCTGCGAGATCGCCAAGTTCGTCACGCCCGGCTCGACCACCGCGATCCGGTTTGCAAAGTCGATCTCGCGCACCTGGTTGAATTTGCCCATGCCGAGCAGCACCGCATCGGCGAGCGGCAAGGCGCCGCCCGAGAGCGAAGTGCCGGAGCCACGCGGCACGACCCGGATATTGTTGTCATGACAATAGCGCAGCACCCGCGAAACCTGCGCGGTCGTCTCCGGCAGCACCACGATGAATGGCAATTGCCGATAGGCGGTGAGCCCGTCGGACTCATAGGGGCGCATCTCGCGCTCGTTCGCGATCACGCCCTCGCCCGGCACGATCGCGGACAGCGCTGCCACGATCTCGTCGCGGCGCGCCAGCACGGCCTGATCGACCTCGGGCATTTTTACCGACATCGCGGACCCAAACCCTCCCTCGCGCGTTGTCTTCGTCGGCTTCAATCCGCGCGGATTTGAATATTGACAGCGCCGTCGCGGGGCGCCATTCGAACTATTCCAATATATCTGATTGAGCGGGGCGCGTCCGCAACATCCAAGGAGCTTTGAGATGAGGAGTTGGGCCATCGCAGGTGCTGTTGTGCTCGCGTCCGTGGGCGGCGCGGCCGCCCAGGATCTCGCCGCCGGCGAGAATTCTTTCAAGAAATGCCTGCCCTGCCACGCGGTCGGCGAGGACGCCAAGAACAAGGTCGGCCCGGTGCTCAATGGCCTCGACGGGCGCAAGTCCGGAACGATCGACGGCTACAACTACACCGACGCGAACAAGAACTCCGGCATCACCTGGGACGAGGCGCAATTCAAGGAGTACATTCAGGACCCGCGGGCCAAGATCAAGGGCACCAAGATGGTTTTCGCCGGCATCAAGAGCGAGACCGAGATCACCAATCTGTGGGCCTACCTGAAGCAGTTCGACGCCTCCGGCAAGAAGAAGTGACGCGCATTTGACCTGGGTCAACACGTGATGGCGGGTCAGGCGTGATGGTTCCGAAACATGTAAGGTCAGGCGCCAATTGCGCCTGACTATCGTTGGAGCATGATCTTTTCCGAAAACCGGTGTCCACCCCGGATCAAGTCCGGGACAAGCTTTTCGGGATCATGCTCAAAGAGGAGCCGCTATGATCAAGGATCTCGTCGTCAACCTGTCGCTCGATCGCGACGTTGCCGGACCGTTTGCGATCTCGGTTGCCGATGCCCTTGGCGCTCATGTCGCCGGTGTGGCGTTCAGCTACGAGCCGATCGTTCCGCCGACCGTGATGGGCGGCGTTCCGGCCTCCTATATCGACCAGCAGCGCGCCGAGAACAACAAGGCGGCGAATGACGCGCTCACGCGCTTCGACGAAGCCGCGCGGCGCGCCGGCGTCTCGTTCGAGTCGCGCGCGGTCGGCGCGAGCGTGGCCGGCGCGGCGGACCGCTTCGGCGCCATTGCGCGGCGCTTCGATCTCGCGATGGTCGGACAGGCCGACCCTGACAAAATGACTCCCGAGGATCTGATCATCGAAGGCGCGCTGTTCTCGTCCGGCCGGCCGGTGCTGGTCGTGCCCTACATCCAGAAAGCCCCGCTCAAGCTCGATCGCGTGATGGTGTGCTGGGACGCGAGCCGCAATGCGGCGCGCGCGATCGCGGATGCGATGCCGCTGCTCCGGCGCGCCAAGTCGGTCGACGTGGTGATCGTCGCAAGCGAACGCGTGAAGAGCGACGAGGTCCCCGGTGCCGACATCGGGCAGCATCTGGCGCGGCACGATCTCAAGGTCGAGGTGAAGCGGATCGTCTCGACCGATACGGACGTGGCCAACACAATCCTGTCGCACGCCGCCGACAGCTCGGCCGATTTCATCGTGATGGGCGGCTATGGGCACTCGCGGCTGCGCGAGTTCGTGCTCGGCGGCGCGACGCGCGGCATCCTGGCGTCGATGACCGTTCCGACGCTGATGTCGCATTGACGCCTCATCTGTTGCCGACAACATGTCGGCATGGGCGTGGATTTCAATTCCCTGATGCATCACGACGTGCTCAGCGATGGCACGCGCGTCTTCATGCGCGTGCTGCGGCCGGATGACGCGCACTACTATCCGGAATTCATTTCGCATTTGACCTTGGAAGATCTGCGCCTGCGTTTTTTCACCGCGATCCGCGAGTTGTCCGACGACCGCATCCATGAGCTCACGCATCTCGACTACGATCGCGCGATGGCCTTCATCGCCATCGATGAAGCGACCGATCTGATGCTCGGCATCGTGCGGCTGCATCTCGATGCGGACCGCAAGGGCGGCGAGTACGCCGTGATCGTGCGCTCGGCCCTGAAAGGGCACGGGCTCGGCTGGCTGTTGATGCAGCGCATGATCGACTATGCACGCATGCTCGGACTGAGGACCGTGCACGGCCAGGTGCTGGCCGAGAACACCACCATGCTGCGGATGTGCCGTGATCTCGGGTTCGAGATCACGGACGATCCGCATTCGAAAGGCATCAAAGTGGCGACGCTCGATCTCACCCGCCAGTAGCGGTAGCCCGGGTGAGCGAAGCGACACCCGGGTCGGCGCGCGCAGGCCGAAATCGCAGCCCCCGGATATCGCGCTCGCGCGTTCATCCGGGCTACACACCGAGACGAAGCGCTGAATCAATAGTGCGGCGGTGGCGGCTCCGGCTCGCCCGACGGCGGCACGCTCGCTTCCACGCTGCGCAGGCGATCCGTCATCCGCTCGACCTGCTTGGTAAGCTGGTCGATCTGCCGCCATTGCTCGGCGACCGTCGTGCTCAGGTCCTCGATCGTGCGCTCCTGATAGGCGACGCGCACCTCGAGCGCTTCGAACCGCGCGTTCACATCGGTCTCACTCATCGCACTTTCCTCAAGACGCCTTCGCCGGCATGCGCGCCTGCACCACCAGGCCGCGCGCCCGCGCGTCCGCGACCCCGACCGCGCGCAGGGCGAACAAGGTGAGCGCCTGCACGGCATCGCGGCGCCGCGCATCGTCGGCCGTTTCCGGCGCGAGCGGGCCGACCAGCCCTTCGGCGAGCGCGCCGACCAGCGCCGGTGCCGCAACTTCGATGTCCTGATCGGGCACATAGCCGCCGGTCATTGCGGTGGAGAGGCGCTTGGCGATCTCGGCGGCGAGCGCCGCACGGTACGGCTGGCGCGCCTTCTCGGTATCGGCGTCGACCGGCTCGGCGATCAGCGCGAAGGCGAGCCGGCGCCGCTCGAGGGCCTGCGCCGCAAAGGTCGTCAGCGAGGCGGCAAGCGCCGAGAGCGGACCCGGCGCCGCGTCGGCGGCGCGACGCATCGCGCCGATCTCGCGCTCGGAGATCGACTCGACCAGCGCGGCGATCAGCTCGGTCTTGGAGGGAAAGTAGCGATAGACCGTGCCGGCCGCGATGCCGGAGCGCTCCGCGACCGGCGCGATCTGCACGGCGTTGATGCCAGCCTCGGCGGCGAGCTGAGCGGCGGCGCCAAGTATGGCGTCGTGCCGCGCCGCCAGGCGGCGGATGACATTTTCGGTGCGGCGATAGGCCATGCGCGACTCACCTCGTGAAGAAGTGAGCCAGCGTTCAGGGTAATGTGCAAGGGACCCCGCCGTCCCCATCGTCATCGCCCGCGAAAGCGGGCGACCCAGTAGACACCGCAGTGTCCGGTATCGCACCGCCCACGTTTACGGGGTGCCCCGCTTTCGCGGGGCATAACGAACAAGAGATTTTCGGACCTCAATGCCCCTGGAGCGCCTTGGCGCGGATGGCGTCGATCGTGGTGGCCGGGCTGATCGCCTGCGGGTCGACCTTCAGATGCAGGATCGCGGGCTTGCCGGAGGCGAGCGCGGCCTTGAACGCATCAGCGAACTGCTCGGTCTTGTCGATCGTGGCGCCGAACCCGCCAAAGGCGCGTGCATAATCCGCAAAGTCCGGATTGCGCAGCGCCGTGCCGATCACGCGGCTCGGGAATTCGCGCTCCTGGTGCGCCCGGATCGTGCCGTACATGCCGTTGTCCATGATCAGCACGATGATCGGCAGATCATATTGCACGGCCGTCGCGAACTCCTGCCCGTTCATCAGGAAGTCGCCGTCGCCGGCGACGCACACGACCGTGCGCTCCGGATAGAGCCGCTTCGCGCCGACCGCGGCCGGCAGGCCGTAACCCATCGAGCCGGAGGTCGGCCCGAGCAGCGTCGCAAATTTGCTGAAGCGATAGAAGCGATGCATCCAGGTCGAGAAATTGCCCGCCCCGTTGGTGATGATGCTGTCCGCGGCCAATTGCCCGCGCAGCCACACCATGATCTCGCCGAAGTTCACCGCGCCGGGCACCTTGGTCGGCTGCTCGGTCCAGGCGAGATACTCGTCATGCGCGGCCTTGGTCTCGGCGCGCCAGCGAATGTCGTTCGGCGGCTGCAGGCCTTCGAGCGCGGCCGCAAATGCGGTCGGCGCCGCGTTGATGCCGAGATCAGGCCGATAGACGCGGCCGAGCTCGCCCGGATCCGGATGGACATGAATGAGCTTGGTCTTCGGATTGGGGATATCGAGCAGCGTGTAGCCTTGCGACGGCATCTCGCCCATGCGTCCGCCGACCAGCAGCACAAGATCGGCAGCCTTGACGCGCGCCGCGACCTTCGGATTGACCCCGGTGCCAAGATCGCCGGCGTAGCAAGGATGCGCCTGCGGAAAGAGATGCAGGCGGCGGAAGCTGGTGAAGACCGGCAGGTCGAAGCGCTCGGCAAAGCGCAGCGTCGCGGCGCAGGCCGCCTCCGACCAGCGGCTGCCGCCAAGGATCATGATCGGCTTCTCGGCCGCCCACAGCAGCTTTTGCAGGTGCGACATGTCAGTGAGGCCGGGCCAGGTCTCAATCATGTCGGCGGCGAGCGCATCGGCGACCGAGACGCGCTCCATCAGCATGTCCTCGGGCAGCGCGATCACCGCCGGACCAGGCCGGCCGTTCATCGCGACGTGAAAGGCGCGCGAGACGATTTCGGGAATGCGTTCAGGGTCGTCGATCTCGGTCGCCCACTTCGCCATGGTGCCGAACACCGCGCGGTAGTCGAGTTCCTGGAAGGCTTCGCGGTCGCGCATATGGCGCCCGATCTGGCCGACGAACATGATCATCGGCGTCGAATCCTGCTTGGCGATGTGGATGCCGGGCGAGCCATTGGTCGCGCCTGGGCCGCGCGTCACGAAGGCGATGCCGGGGCGCCCGGTCAGCTTGCCGTGGGCTTCGGCCATCATCACCGCCCCGCCCTCCTGGCGGCACACCGTCACGGCGATATCGCGGTCATGAAACGCGTCGAGGGCGGCCAGGTAGCTCTCGCCAGGGACGCAGAAGACGTGTCGCACGCCGTTCACCAGGAGCTGGTCGACCAGCACCTCTCCGCCCGAACGCATGTTGTCCTTGCCGCGCATTCTCGTCCCCTGATGATCGGAATGGCGGGACACTAATGCATTTCGGGCTGCGGCGGTATTGCCACTGGCAGGCGGTTGGGACTGGGACAAAATGGCCCAAACCAGGCCCAAAACGCGGGAAAATGTGTTGATTAACGGCTGCCAGCCGGCCTCCTTTAACCGTGGGTTGTCGAATGCCGGGTTGCGTCGCTTGCATAGCTCGGCTGAAACCTTAAATTCTGCGGGAGAAACACGACTCGGCCGGAATCGGCTTCCCGCTGCTGCTCGCGGCAGGGGAACGGGGCATCTCGCCGGCCAGGAGCCTCCTGATGTCGAAGGTTACCCACGCCAAGCTGATCATTATTGGCTCCGGCCCGGCCGGATGCACGGCGGCGATCTACGCCGCGCGCGCCATGCTGGA
>Ga0081539_10002405_pt1 | contig 26516 bp, 31 predicted proteins | sample TabmetS4T2R2_FD_71023 | JGI IMG/M metagenome (GOLD analysis project Ga0081539, IMG submission 71023) | Tabebuia heterophylla rhizosphere microbial communities from the University of Puerto Rico - S4T2R2 | ecosystem: Host-associated > Plants > Roots > Rhizosphere ...
TCGAGATCGAGAGCGCGACCTCGACGACGCTCAGAGGCCGTGAGCGGCTTCTCGTGGCCGTGTGAGCGGCATCGGCCTGTGCGGCAATCGGCACGATCCCGGCGCGAAGCCGTGACCCACGCGTCACGGTTTCCGCGTTAGGCTCGAAGCGTGGGGAGGAGGTCGGTGGCCCAACAGCCGGCCAATGAGGACATGTCCGACCGGGACACCCTGAAGGCCGGCGACGCGGGGGTGCGCCCGACGTGGACGGAGCGCACACAGAGCACAGGGCGCAGAGAGCAGCGCCCGGAGCGTCGAGTCGAGGTCGTCGCGATCTTCGGGCCGACCGCCTCAGGGAAGACCGCCGTTGCGGAGGCCCTCGCCGACCGGCTCGGGACGGACGTCGTCTCCGCGGATGCGATGCAGGTCTATCGCGGGCTACCGATCCTCACGAACCAGCCGTCGCGTCCCACCAGGCTGGTGGCCATCCGCTCGCTCGACGAGCAGATGAGCCTCGGCGCCTTCGCGACGGCTGCGCACGCGGAGATCGACGAGCTGGTCGACGCCAACGGCGTCGCCGTAGTGTCGGGCGGTACCGGGCTCTACCTTCGCGCCGCTCTCGCAGACCTCCGCGTTCCGCCCCGCGCCGAGCCGCAAACACGCGCCCGCATCGAGGCAGACGTCGATCGCGACAGCGGCAGCGCATACGACCGGCTGCGTGCGCTCGACCCGCGGTCAGCCGAGCACGTGCATCCGAACGACCGTCAGCGCCTCGTTCGCGCGCTCGAGCTCGCGGAGGCGGGCGAATCGCTCGCCGCGGTCGAGAACCGGCTGTGGAGCAACGAGACGCGGCGCCCGACGCTGATCGTAGGCCTCGATCTTCCGCCCGACCTCCTCGAGGAGAGGATCCGGGCTCGCACGACGGAGATGTTCGCGCGCGGAGTCGTCCGAGAGGTCGGCGCGGCGGTCGCCGGTCCAATCTCGCGGACCGCGGAGAAGACGCTCGGCCTCCACGAGGTCGTCGAGCTCGAGCCGGCCCAGGCCCTGGAGCGGATCGTCGTCCGGACGCGACGCTACGCCGCGTACCAGCGAAAGTGGATGCGCCGCATCCCCGGCCTCGTCACCTTGGATGCGACCCGGCCTGCTGCCGACCTCGCGGACGACGTGCTGGCGCTCGTCCGGCGGTAGCCTCCCATGGGATGCGGTTCGAGAAGTGGCACGCGCTCGGCAACGCGTACGTTCTCGTCGAGCAGCCCGACGCCGGATCGCTGACGCCGGATCGCGTCCGACGCATCTGCGACGTCCGCACCGGGATCGGGAGCGACGGCGTCATCGAGGTCGTCGAGCGAGAGGACGGTCGCGCGGCGGTCAGCATCTGGAACCCGGACGGCTCGACGGCGGAGATGTCGGGCAACGGAACGCGCATCGCCGCGGCGTGGCTGCTCCGGGAGTGCGGGTCACGGGAGGTCGAGGTCGTGACCGCGGGCAGGCTCGTCAAGGCAGAGGCCGCTCGGCCACGCGGCACGATCCGGCAGGAGATCGGCGAGGTCGTCGTTGCGCCGAGCGAGGAGCTGGACTTCGCGGGCGAGCGGCTCTCCGTGGTTCCCGTCGACGTCGGCAATCCCCACGCGGTCGTGCTCCGGGAGGACCTGTCGCGGGACGATCTCCTGCGGCTCGGGCCGGCGATCGAGACGCATCCACGCTTCCCGGCGCGGACGAACGTGCAGCTCGCGCGCCCCGACCCTCGCAACGTCGTCGCTGTGCTCGTGTGGGAGCGCGGGGCGGGGGAAACGGCGGCGTCGGGATCGTCCGCTGTCGCCGTCGCAGCCGCGGCCGTCGCGCGCGGATGGAGCGACAGTCCCGTCCGGGTCGTGATGCCCGGCGGCTCGCTGATGGTGAGGATCGAGGGCAGGCGGGCGACGCTCGACGGGCCGGCCGAGCAGATCTGCTCGGGCACGACGGGCCTCTGAGACGTCGAGCTACACCGCGAGCTCGTACTCGCGCAGCACGTCGTTGAGGCTCAGCCGAAGGTCGTGCGACTGCTCGCGCCACCCGACGATCAGCGCGCACGCGAGCTCGTACGTGCCCGCGGGGAACGACTTCGGCCGCGTGCCGGGGACGACGACCGCGCGCGGAGGGACCTCGCCGCGGTACTCGACTGGGTGCGCACCCGTGACGTCGATCACCGGGACGGAAGCGGTCAGCGAGACGTTCGCCGAGAGGACAGCGCCCTCGCCGATGCGCACCCCCTCGGTGACGATGCACCGCGAGCCGAGGAATGCGCCGTCCTCGACGATCACCGGCGCGGCCTGTGGCGGCTCGAGCACCCCTCCGATCCCGACGCCGCCGGCGAGATGCACGTCCGCGCCGATCTGCGCGCAGGAGCCGACCGTCGCCCAGGTGTCGACCATCGTCCGTGGGCCGACCCACGCGCCGATGTTCACGTAGCCGGGCATGAGGACGACCCCTTCCGCCAGGAACGCGCCGTGCCGCGCAATCCCCGGTGGGACGACCCGCACGCCGAGCGACGGGTCGACGCGCTTCACGGGGATCTTGTCGAGGAACCGCAGCCCGCCGACCTCCATCGGCTCGACCTTGCGAAGCCGGAAGTAGAGGAGGATCGCCTTCTTCACCCACTCGTTGACGACCCACGCGCCGTCCCGTCGCTCGGCGACGCGGATCTCGCCGCGGTCGAGGAGGTCGATCGTCTCCTCGATCGCGGCGGCGTCGAGCTCGCCGCTGTCCCACGCCGCCTCGATCTGCTCTCGGAGGCCCATCAGAGGGCATCCTCCAGGATCGCCGCGGCACGGGCGCACTCGTCCTCGGTGGGGACGAGCGCGTAGCGGACGTACCCTTCCCCCGACGGACCGAGGTACGAGCCTGGCGAGACGACGATGCCGTGCTCGAGCAGTCGGGCGGCGTGCTCCTCGGACGTCTCGCCGCCTGGGAGCGCGACCCAGAGGTACATCGTCGCCGGGCCGCCGGCGTGGCGGAACCCCTTGCGACGGAGAACGTCGAGCAGCAGCTCGCGCTTGCGCCGATACGCGTCGCGAGCCCGGACGACGTGCTCCTCGTCGTCCCAGGCGACGATCGACGCGCGCTGGACGAACTCCTGCGGCGCCGTGCCGATGTTGGGGCGGAACTGTCGAAGCGCCCGGATCAGCGCCTCGTCGCCCGCCACGAAGCCGCTGCGGAAGCCCGTCATCGACGAGCGCTTCGACAGCGTGTTGAAGGCGACGACGTTGGTCCAATCGCCGAGCTGGAGCGCCGACGGGGGCGGCTCGTCGAACCACAGCTCGCTGTAGGCCTCGTCCGAGGCGAGGACAAAGCCGTGCGCGCGGGCGAGGCCGGCGATCCGCTCGAGGAACGCAAGCGGCGCGACGGCGGCCGTGGGGTTGTTCGGCGAGTTGAGCCACACGAGCGCCGCGCGGTCCCACACCTCGGCAGGCACCGCGTCGAGCTCGGGAAGGAAACCATGCTCCTCACGAAGCGGCAGCTCGACGACGTTCGCGTGCGCGAACGCTGCTCCGCGACCGGGAACGGGATAGCCCGGCTCCGTCACGACGACCGTGTCGCGTCCGCCGTCGAGATCGAGCACGACCGTCGCGAACGTGAAGATCGCTTCCTTCGAACCGAGCGTCGGAATGACGTGGCGATCGGGGTCGAGCTCGACGCCGAAACGGCGCGTCACCCAGGCCGCGATCGCGTCGCGAAGCTCGGGGAGGCCGACGGCGGCGGGATACCCCATGCGCTCGCGGATGCCGTCGCGGAGCGCCTGGAGGATCCTCGGGTCGGTCGGCTCCTGCGGGTCGCCCATCCCGAAGTCGATCACCTCGAGGCCGCGCTCTTCGCGGGCGGCGACCGCTTGCCTCAGCCGCACGAACGGGTAGGTGGCCTGCGCCTCGAGGATGGGAGAGACGGGCACATCCGGACGTTAGCCGCCGAGCGCGAGCGCTCGGAGCGCGACGTAGGCGCGCTCGAGAGCCTCGATCTCGACCTGCTCGTCGCGCGCGTGCGCATAGCGTGTCGCACCGGGCCCGAAGTTGACCGCGGGAATCCCACGGGACGTGAAGTCGGCGACGTTCGTCCAGGCCTGCTTCGGCTCGATCGCGAAGTCCCCGGCGCCTCGGAGCGCCTGGACGAGCGGCGCGTCGACCACGACGGCCGCCGGAGGAGAGTTCCCGACGATCTCCACCGTCGCATCGGTCGGCACGAGCGATCGGACGAGATCCTCGGCCTCGACCGGCGTCTTGTCGGGCGGATAGCGGAGGTTCAGCGTCGCGCTGGCTCGGTCCGGGATGACGTTGTCCGCCACGCCGCCCTCGATCCTCGTGACCGAGACCACCTCGTAGAAGGGCAGGCCCTCGATCGTCGCCTCGCGCCGCTCGTGCGTCGCGATCCGCGCAAGGCCCTCGATCGCGCGGTGGATGGCGTTGTCTGCCAGCCACGGGCGCGCCGAGTGCCCGCTCACGCCATGGAAGGTCACTCGCGCCGACAGGTTCCCGACACAGCCGGCCTGGATCGTCAGGTCGGTCGGCTCGAGCAGGACGGCGAGATCCGCCTCGTGTACGAGCGGCGTCGCGTCGAACAGCGCGGGAAGGGGGTTGTATCGCGGAGGAAGCTCCTCGCGGCCAAACAGGAGGAGCGCGACGTCGATCGGGCCGAGCTCGCTCGCCGCCAGCTCGCGGACGAGCTCCAGCGCGACGGCGACGCCGCCCTTCATGTCGCTCGCGCCGCAGCCGTGGACGGCGCCGTCCTCGATACGGCCGGGGAGGTTTCCCTGGGCCGGCACTGTGTCGTAGTGGCCAGCGAGGACGAGCAGCGGAGCCCCTCGACGTCGCGGCGGCGCCCACAGGAACGCGTCGTCGCCCTCGAAGACGACCTCTAGGTGCTCGGGCACGAGCGACCGTAGCCGCTCGCGCACGGCGTCCTCATGGAGGCTCTCCGAGGGGATGTCGACGAGCTCGAGCGTCCGTTGCGCGAGGCGGTCGCCGAGCGAGCTCACGGCGGCGAGCCTAGCGCGGCCGGGCGGGGGGCATACTTCCCTGATGACGGTGGCCCACGAAGCGTTTCGCCGCGACGGTGGACCGGAGCCCGAGCGCGGTCTGCTCCTCGCAGTCCTCCCGAAGGGGGCGGACCGCGAAGAAGAGCTCGCCGAGCTCCGTGAGCTCGCCCAGACCGCAGGCGTCGCACCGATCGGAGAGGTCGTTCAGCACCGCGTGCATGCCGACCCCCGCCGCTACGTCGGCAAGGGGAAGCTCGACGAGCTCAAGGCGACCTACGGCGAGCTCGACGCCGAGGTTCTGCTGGTCGACGACGAGCTCGAGCCTGTGCAGCAACGGGCGCTGGAGGACGCGCTCTCCGCTCGCGTCGTCGACCGGACGCAGCTCATCCTCGACATCTTCGCCCAGCACGCCGTCTCGGCCGAGGGGAAGCTCCAGGTCGAGCTGGCGCAGCTGCAGTACAACCTGCCGCGCATGCGCGGGATGTGGAAGCACCTCGAGCGCCTGGGTGGCGGCGTCGGGACGCGCGGCCCCGGCGAGTCGCAGCTCGAGACCGATCGGCGGCTCGCGAACCGCCGCATTACGCTGCTGCGCCGCCGGCTCCGTGAGGTGGGGGCCCATCGCGCGACTCGGCGGAAGGCCCGGAGACGCTCTGTGACGCCGACGGTCGCGCTGGCGGGGTACACGAACGTCGGGAAGTCGACGCTCCTGAACGCGCTCACGGGCGCCGAGGTGTCGGTCGAAGACCGCCTGTTCGAGACGCTCGACCCGACGACGCGCGCCTTCGAGCACGACGGCAAGCGCTACCTCGTCACGGACACCGTCGGCTTCATCCGCCGCCTGCCGACCCAGCTCGTCGAAGGCTTCGCCGCGACGCTCGAGGAGACCCTCGTCGCCGATCTCGTGCTCCACGTCGTGGACGGATCGCTGCCGGCGGACGTGCTCGACGAGCAGATCCGCTCCGTCGAGACGGTGCTGAGCGACATCGGAGCAGGGGAGCTTCCCGTCGAGCTCGTCGTGAACAAGGTCGACCGCCTCGACGCGGCCGGACGGCGCCGTCTCGGGGACCGCTTCCCGCGTGCGGTTCAGGTGTCGGCGACGACGGGCGAGCACCTCGACGAGCTGAAGCAGCGGATCGCGGAGCGGTTCTCCGACCGCTTCGACGACGTCCGCCTGCTCGTCCCGTACGAAGACGGAAGCGTGCTCGCCGACCTGTATGCGCTCGGCGCGCCGATCGACGAGCGACGCGACACCGGGGAGGGTGTCCTGGTTCGCGCGAAGCTGCCGCATCGCGAAGTGCGGCGCTTCGCGCCTTACCTGATCGCAGGCCACGACCCCGGCGACGTCAACGGCGCGTGACGGCGCTTCAGGTCAGGCGCCTCCGCGCCGACGCGGTCTTCCCGGCGAGGGCGTACGACGGCGACGCGGGATTCGACCTCGTCGCGTGCGAGGAGGTCGAGCTCGAGCCGGGCGCGCGGGCGGTCGTCGGTACGGGCATCGCCGTCGCCATCCCACGAGGCCATGCGGGCCTCGTGCTGCCGCGCTCGGGACTCGCAGCACGCAACGGCGTGAGCGTCGTCAATTCACCCGGGCTGATCGACGAGGGCTACCGCGGCGAAGTGAAGGTGATCCTGCTGAACACCGACCTGACGAACCGGTTCGTCGTCGAGCCCGGCATGCGCATCGCGCAGCTCGTTGTCGTCCCGATTCCCACCGTCGAGCTCGTCGACGTCTCCGAGCTTCCCTCGAGCGATCGCGGCGACGGGGGCCTCGGCTCGTCCGGCGGCTGATGCGGCCGGAACCGCGGATCCGGGTCTCGGCGCTCCTGCAGTGGCACGGCGCGATCCTGCTCATCCGCCACGAGAAGCGCGGCCGTGAGCACTGGCTGCTCCCGGGCGGCGGCGTCCGCAGCGGCGAGACGCTCGTCGAAGCGCTGCAGCGCGAGCTCGGCGAGGAGACAGGCCTGCCGACGGGGCTGGGGGAGCTGCCGGTCGAAGGGCCGATCGCGATCGTCGAGTCGATCTCGCCCGAGCGCAGCCTCTGGTCGAAGCACGTCGTACACGTCGTCTTTGCTGGCGAGCTTGCCGGCTCGCTCGCGGATGTGTCGTCGAGGGACGAGGCGGTGAGCGGGCACCGGTTGTTCACGCGAGACGAGCTCGACGGCGTGATCCTCCACCCGCCGATCACGCAGTTCCTGCGGCGCTGGCAGCCGGGGGACGGGTGCGTCTACCTCGGCGCACGCTGGGCCGAGTGACGCGCTAGGAGGGTTTGGCGGAACGGCCCACGTTCCCAGGGTGCCGCCGGTCGTCGTGAGGCAAGGACGCAGGGAGCGTCCACATCAGTAGATATGGGCGCGACCGAGGACACGGCATCACGGCGATCCGGCGCTCCCCTGGGGACATCGAGGATGTTTCGCCAAGCCCTCCTACGCAGCCCGTCCGCCACGCGCACGTGCACGCGCGGCGGAGACGGCGTGTGCCTCGTGCTCCAGCTCGTCGGGCAACGGCTCGAGCGGTGCCGGCTCGGATCCGGTGGCGTGCGCGAGCGCCCAGGAGAGAAGCAGGTCGGCGAGCCACGGGTTGCGCGGCAGGAGGGGGCCGTGGAGGTACGTCCCGAGCGCGCGACCCACGCGACACCCTTCGTACCCTGACGCGCCGTCGTTCCCGTAGCCGGAGACGACGCGGCCGAGCGGCGCTGCGTCCGCGTCGAGGACCGTTCGGCCGGCGTGGTTCTCGAAGCCCGCGATCGTCTGAGCAGGCTCCTCGGGCAGTGCGCTCTGGAGCAGCACGTCGCCGATCATGCGCGACTCCCCCGCGATCGTCTCGTGCGGGAAGAGGGACGCGCCCGGCATCCACGACCCGTCACGGCCGCGGTAGCCGCGGCCGAGAAGCTGGTAGCCGCCGCAGACGGCCAGCAGTGCGGCGCCGCCCTCGATCGCGCCGCGAATCGCTTCGCCGCGAGCCGCGAGATCGGGCGCGATCATCGCCTGCTCGCGGTCCTGCCCGCCCCCGATGTAGAGGAGGTCGTGCGCTCCCGGCTCGAGCGCGATGCCGACCGTGACCGCCTGGACGTCGAGGTCGTGTCCGCGTGCCCGGGCGCGCCGGTCGAACACTGCGATGTTGCCTCGATCCGCGTAGATGTTGAGGTACTCGGGATAGAGGTGCCCGACCCGGATCTTCACGCGACCCGCTCCCCTTCCCAGTACGGGCGCGTAAGCCCGCGGCGCGTCGCGATCGCACGCAGCGCGAGCATGGCCGTGTACGTCGGCAGGACGACGAGCTCGCCGTCCGGGGGCGTGAGCTCCAACCCGCGGTCGAGGGCGCGCTCCAGGTCGGGCTGGAGCTCGGTTCGCTCTCTCGGGAAGCCCGCGTACGTGAATCGCAGAGCGAGCTCGGCGGCTCGCTCACCGCTCGCGAGGATGCGTTCCACCCGCCCGAGGAGCGGCTCGAAGTCGACGTCCCAGATCCACGACACGTCGCGCCCGTCGGCGATCCGGTCGTTCAGGGCGACGACGAGCGTGGAGGGCACGCCGCCGTCCTCGAGCGTCCGGAGCACCTCGTTGCCGCCCGCGGGGTTCTTGATCAGCAGGAGCAGCACGCTGCGATCGCCGACCGCGAACCGCTCGAAGCGGCCGAAAGCCGCCCGGAACCGCTCGAGGCCGGCCACGACCTCGTCCAGCTCGAGGTCGAGCGCCAATGCGACCGACGCCGCGGCCAGCGCGTTGTAGACGTTGTAGAGGCCCGGCACCTGGAGGCGCACGCGTGCGGAGCCCGCGGGTGTCTCCAACGAGAACCCGATGCCGTCGAGCGCTTCGGGCGCGATCTCTCGCGCCGCGACGTCGAGCGGCGGGCGGGCATGACCGCAGTGGGGGCAGCGATAGGCGCCGAGATGGCCGACGTAGACGGCGTCGTACGCGTAGGGGTGGCCGCACCGGACGCAGTACTTCGAGTCGGAGGCGTGCTGGAGGCCCGCGCGGGCGTGGTCGGGGTCGTCGAGCCCGAAGCGGAGGACCGACCGCCGGCCCTCGGCGATCGAGGCGACGAGCGCATCGTCGGCATTCGCGACGATCGTGGCATCCGGGTCGAGCGCGGCGACCGCCTCGCGCCAGCGCTCCGCGACGTGCTCGAGCTCGCCGTAACGGTCCAGCTGATCCCGGAACAAGTTGCCGAGAGAGACGATCTTGGGCCGTGTCCTCCGCATGATCTCGGGGAGCGCGAACTCGTCCACCTCGAGCAGGCCGAGCTCGGCGTCGTGCGCGGCGAGCAGCGTCGACGTCACGCCCGAGGCGAGATTTGCGCCCGAGTGGTTCCAGGCCAGGCGCCGCTTCGGCGAGAGGATCGCATTGGCCATCGCGGTGGTGGTCGTCTTGCCGTTCGTCGCGGACACCAGCGCGACGCCGTCGGGGAGCTTCGAGGCAAGCGCATCGAGGGCGCTTCGGTCGAGCTTCCACACGAGCTTCCCGGGCAGCGTCGTGCCGCCGCCGCGTCCCGCGGCACGTGACAGCCTCCCGACGAGCCGGGCCACGGACGTCTCGACCGCCAGGCGTGCACCCACGCGACGAGCCTAGACGAACACCCGTGCTCTGCCCTGTTTGCAGATTGTCGAAAATGCTCTAGCATGATTGCATGAGCCGGCGGCGGCGGCGTCATCCTGCGCTCCAGGCGATCGACGAGCAGGCGCTCGCCGAGTTTCGTGCGGGGTTGCGGCGCCGCTACACGGACGACGAGATCCTGGCGGAGCTACGCGCGTCGGCCGCTCGGCTGGGGCGATCGCCGACGATGCGGGAGTTCGCGTCCGACCCGGAGGCTTCGGTGCACCCGCAGACGGTCATCGAGCACTTCGGGACGTGGAACGCCGCGAAGCGCGCGGCAGGACTTCGTCCGCGCCGATACATCAGCCGCGAGGAGCTCGTCGCGCAGCTCCGCGAGCTGGGGGAGGAGCTCGGCCGCACGCCGACGGTTCGTGACATCGAAGGGCGGCGCGGCAGCATGGCGTCGAAGTCGCTGATCTGGCACACGTTCGGGTCGCTGGCGGCTGCGCTCAAGGAGGCCGGATTCGACGTCCCGGTGGGGGAGGAGCGGCTCGAGCGCGCGATCGCCGATGGGGCGGCGCTGGCACGGGAGCTCGGTCACCTGCCGAAGATGGCCGAATGGAAGGCGGCCCGGACGCGCGACGCGACCCTGCTCTCGGAATGGCAGGTCTACCGCATGGTCGACGTCCAGCCGGGAGCCTGGTCGGCGTTCCAGTACCTCGTTCGGGAGCGGTTGCGCGAGGAGGGCGTGCGGGTCGGCCCCGATGGGACGATCACCCGCTGACGCGAGGCCGCGTCGTCAGGCGAGCGACGTGATCGCCGCGAGCCGCTCGAGGCATGACCGTCCCTCGTGTGGTGCGCGGATCGCCGGGAGCTGGCCTTCTTCCCGATAGCTCCGGTCGGGGCTCCAGCGGCGGACGGAGAGCAGCTTGCCGTCGACGAGCGTCAGGAGCCGTCCCTCCTCGACCTCGGTCTTCCGCAGGGTGGTGCCGAGAGCACGCTCGGCGATCTCGAGCGCTTGCCGCGTCGAGGCGAAGAGCGTCTCGTGCCGGCCGCGGCCGATCCACAGCGGCCGGCCGACGCCGCGCGCGAGATAGAGGGCGTGAGGCTCCCGCTCGTCGATCCACGCGGCGGCCATCGCGCCGACGAGCTCACCGAGCAGCGCGGGCGTCGTTCCGTGCGCGTCCACCAGCGCGAAGATCGCCTCCGAGTCCACGGTCATGTCGGGCTCATGACGCCTGAGACCATGGCGCATAAAGAGCTCGTCGTCGTTCGCGATGATGCCGTTGTGGATCCCGGTCACGGTGCCGTGTCGGACGGGATGGTTGTTCGCGGCGATCGTCGGAGGGCCCTTCGTATGGTCGCGGACGTGGACGAGCGCCTGCGACGCGGTCGACGGCACGTCGATCGCGTCGAGCAGCTCGCTCGCGCCCGTCTGCTGCTTGTGAACCTCGAGGGGACCGCCGGCGCGATACGCGTAGCCGACGGCGTCTGCGCCGCGCTCGGCGATCCCGGCGAGCAATGCCTGCGCGGCCAGGGTTCGGCTCATCCGTGAGCCGTCCCCGAAGCTGTACCCAGCTATGCCGCACATGCCGCCGTCTCTCTTATCGATGCCGCCGGACGAACCGCTTCGTGTCACCGTACTCGGAAACCGGTGAGGATTGTGTTTGGAAATAGGACGGGTGACGCCTCGCGGCCCGCATCCACGCGGATTTCCGAAAAATGCCTCAAGGGGGGGACGCGGACCGCCGATAACGTCTTCCGTGGAGACTGCGGAACCACTGTTCGATTCCACGAACGACGCGTCGGACGACTTCGAGACCGGCGAGCCGATCCAGGATCCGCTGAAGCTCTACGTTCGTGCGATCGGCGACGGACGGCTGCTCACACCGCCGGAGGAACGCGAGCTCGCTCGGCGCAAGGACGAAGGCGACGAGATCGCGCGGCGGAAGCTGATCGAGTCGAACCTGCGGCTCGTCATGTCGATCACGCGGAACTACACGCGCGCCGACGTCCCGCTGCTCGACCTGATCCAGGAGGGGAACCTCGGGCTCATGCGCGCGGTCGACAAGTTCGACTGGACGATGGGCTTCAAGCTGTCGACCTACGCGACGTGGTGGATCCGCCAGGCGGTGCAGCGCGCGCTCGCCGAGCAGAGCAGGACGATCAGGCTCCCGGTTCACATCGCCGACCAGGTCCGGCGTGTGCAGCGTGCACGGCGCACGCTCGGACAGCAGCTGAGCCGCGACCCGTCCGTCGACGAGATCGCCGTCGAGACGGAGCTCACGCCGAAGCGCGTTCAGGAGCTGCTCGACCTCGTCCAGGATCACATCAGCCTCGAGACGCCGGTCGGCGACGGCGAGAGCGTGATGGCCGACCTCATCGAAGACACCTCTGCGATGGGGCCCGAGGCCGAGACCGCGCTGCGACTCCGGTCGACCGAGCTTGCGCGTGCCCTCGCGCAACTCAAGCCACGGCTGCAGCGGGTGCTCGTCCTTCGCTACGGGCTCGACGGGACGAGCGGACGGACGCTCGAGCAGGTCGGCGTCGAGCTCGGCATCACGCGAGAGCGCGTACGCCAGCTCGAGACGCGCGCCCTGCGCGAGCTGCGCCACGTCGCGCCGTCGCTCGAGCTGTATCTGCGCACCTGAGTCGCCCGAGCCTCGGACTCAAGGCTGGTTGCGGCCCCGAAGGGGACGCCTTCAGGGATCTGCCGCGCCGCAGGCGGGGATCCGAGCGGCACGATTCCGCTCGGCGGAATCGTGCTCGCGAACAGGCTCAGGGCTGCACGGACTGCATCTCGCGCAGCAGCGCGAGACGCCGGAGCGAGTCGAGCTCGATCTGCCGCACGCGTTCCCGGGTGAGCCCGAGGAGCCGTCCGATCTCCTCGAGCGTGCGCGGCTCGCGACCGTCGATGCCGTAGCGCATCGTGACGACCTCGCGCTCGCGGTCGGGCAGCGACTGAAGAGCGCGTCGGAGGGTCTGGCGTCGGAGCTGGACCTCGACCGCGTCTTCCGGAAGCGGCTCGTCGCCGGCGACGAAATCGCCGAGGACCGCGTCGTCCTCGTCGCCGACCGGCGCATCGAGGCTCGTCGACGCTCGGGCAGCGGCACGTACCTCGACGATCTGTTCGGGCAAGAGGGACGCCTCGTCGGCGATCTCGTCGAGCGTTGGCTCGCGTCCCAGCTGCGTCCACAGCGACCGCTCCGCGCGATTGATCTTCTGCATGCGCTCGACGATGTGCACCGGCATGCGGATCGTCCGGCCCTTGTCCGCGAGCGCTCGCGCGACCGCCTGGCGGATCCACCAGGTCGCGTAGGTCGAGAACTTGAACCCGCGCCGCCAGTCGAACTTCTCGACGGCGCGGATCAGCCCGAGCGTGCCCTCCTGGATGAGATCGAGGAAGGGCAGGCCCTGGTTGCGGTAGTTCTTCGCGATCGAGACGACGAGGCGGAGGTTGGACTGGATCATCTCCGCCTTCGCGCTGTCGTCGCCACGCTCGATCCGCTTCGCGAGCGACACCTCCTGCGCGGCGGTCAGGAGGCGGTGGCGGCCCGCCTCGCGAAGGAAGAGCTGCAGCGCGTCGGTCGTCGACTCGACGGGGGTGGGGGCAACCGGCGGCCGCTCGACCGGAGGCGCCTCGACGATCTCGATCCCCCGCTTGTCGAGCTCGCGGACGAGCGCCTCCTGCTCGATGCCGGTGAGCTCGTGGGTCTCGACGATCTCGTGGACGTCGGGCGCGCGGATGGAGCCGGCTTGCTCGCACGTCTCGAGCAGCGCCCGTAGTTCGTCCTGGGCGAGCAGGGACTCGATGTCGACCGTCGTCACGGGCGGGGGGCCGGGATGGAACGCCGTCGTCCGGTGCGCTCGTACGAGGTTCCCACACTCCGGGGCTCGTTGGCAACCTCGATCGGTGATCACTCCGCATCTGGCAAGCCGCCGAGACGCCGTTTAGGGTGAGCGCCAGGGGAGGGGTATGCGAGACGGTGGGAACGCAGAGTGGCGGCGGGAGCCGGCACGTTGTGACGGGTGCGGCCGTGCTGCGGGCGCTGCGGGCATGATCGAGCGCGGCTGGGCCGTGAGCCCGATCTCCGCGGCGGTCCCCGGGACGTACTGCTTGAGCTGTGCGTCGGCGCTGCAGATGCTCGATTGGTTCCTGCGCTGCGTCGAGTGCGGCGCGACCGTGGAGAACGAGCGGGTCGCGGAACGGCAGGGCTGGCGCTTCTATGCGGATCAGCTCGGCTATCTCGAGCCCCACTGCGGGCTCTGCGCCACCCACAGGCGCCTCTCCGAGCGAAGTTGACACCGAGCACGCTGTCGGACGCCCTCTCGGACGTCCGACAGACGAGTGCACGCCGGATTAGCGCTCGACGACGGTGGTGTCGCTTCTCCCGCCGAAGCCGCCCCAGCTCGACCAGAACACGAGCGACAGCAGCGCGCCGGCGATACCGACCACCAACAGGATCACCCCGACCGCGTTGATGTCGATGCCCGACACCTCGAACTCGACGGCCCACGTGAGAATCGCTCCAGCGGCAATCAGGATAAGACTCACCCCGATCCCCATCTCGTCCTCCTGACTCGAAGGTTCGCTTTCGAGGACCGGTTTACCCGCGGGAATCGATGTCCAATCCCCGGACGACGACCGTTCGCGCGCCTTTTGACAACGCACGGTAATCGGCGTTATGTCAAGTTCGAGAAAGCGCCCGCCGAACGAGCCCTCCCCGCTAGAAGGTGGCGTCGCGGACGCCCGTCAGGATCAGCAGCACGATGATCGCGGCGGCGATCAGCCGGTAGACCACGAATACGTCATAGGTGTGCCGGCGCACGTAGCCGAGCAGCAACTGGATCGCCAGCAGGCCTGTGCCGAACGCCGCCAGCACGCCGACGGCGAACGGTCCTTTCCACCCCGCCGGGAGATCGCCGAAGACGACATCCTTCACGCCCTTCAGCAGCACCGCGCCGAGCACGGTCGGCACGAGGAGCAGGAACGAGAGCCTGGCGGCGGAGTCGCGGTCGAGGCCGAGGTAGCGGCCCGCGGTGATCGTGATGCCGGAGCGCGACACCCCGGGCATCAACGCGAGCGCCTGCGCGACACCGACTCCGAAGCCCTCGCGGAGGGACAGCTCGTGCGGCTCGCGCGTCGCCGGTCGACGGTCGACGACCCATAGGAGAACGCCAAACACCGCGAGCAGGATGGCGATCTGCCACGGCTCGCCCAGCTTCTCCGCGATCACGTCCTCGAGCGCGAGCCCAGCCACGCCCGCCGGGATCGTGGCGACGAGCACGATCCATGCGAGACGCTCGTCTACCGTCTCGACGCGTCTCTTGCCAACCGTCCCGAACCAGGCGAGCACCAGTCGCCCGAGCTCGCGGGCGAAGTACCCCACCACTGCGAGCGCCGTCCCGAGGTGGAGCGCGACGTCGAACGTCTGGTTGAACGCATCGTGCTCCTCGAGGAACCTCCAGTCACCGAGCCACGGGACGAGCACGAGGTGGCCCGACGACGAGATCGGCAGCAGCTCCGTCATGCCCTGCACCACGCCGAGGACGAACGCCTGCCAGTCGGGGAACCCGCCCGCGTCCCCCACCCCGCCGATCGTCAGCGCTGCCGCAGCGACGAGAAGCACGGCCGCGAGCACGTACGTCCTGGCGCCGCGCACCGCGGCATCCTACTCGGGCCGTCCAGCCCGGCGGACGGTTCACCACGCGTCAACGCAAACGACGCAATTTGCACACTTTGTGCTCGCCCGATGCTTGACCCCGATACCGGGCCGTCATAGGTTGGCCATGCACCGAGCACGGAGCGGGATTAGGTCGAAGCCCGTCACGCAGGCACTACGCGGAAGCGGAAGGTCGACGTGGCAGGTGGACGAAACCGTCACCGGCTCGGTGAACTCTTTTCTGTTCGCAAGCCTTCTTCCGCAGAAGCGGAATCCTGCGCTCGGATCCCCGCCTGCGGCGGGGCAGATCCCTAAAGCCGGCTGCTTCGCAGCCGGGCGGCCCGCGCACCCCATGCCGCCGCCTCACGACGAGCTTCGCTCCCGTAGGATCGACGGCGATGCACCTGCGTATGCCGAGCATCGATCGCGGCGTTCAGAGTTTCATCTGGGCGCTCGTGTTCGCCCTGTACCTGTACTTCGGCATGCTGGCGATCGCGGTCTCGAGGGCCACCGCGCTGGTGCTCGCGCTCGTCGCCGGGTTCCTCGTGTTCCTCTTGGTGCGGACGCGTGGCGGCGACGATCCGCGGGACCTACCCCGGGGTTCCTAGGGCTATCTTCGTTCCGCGTTCAGGTTCCTGAGCAACCTGCGAGCGAGCTCGGGCCCGAGCGCCTCCTCGAGACGAACCTTCGCAGGTGGCCGCCGACGTGCGGGGCGGCCGACTGCGAGGCAGTCTCGCAGGAGATGGAGATCCCGCGCGTGCGTGTCGGCGGGATCCTGATCGACGGCTGATTCCATGTTCTGAATCATCGGCCGCGGGCGCGCCCCGGAACGATCCCTCCCGGGAGTGAAGTCCTCGCCGCTCACGGGAAGACGAGCCTCCTCTCGTCGAATGTCGCGCGCCCGAGCTCGCCGCGGAACGCTTCGGCGGACGGTAGAGCGTCGTCCTGGAACACGTGCGTGACGACCCCGATGCGCGCGTCCGAGTGGAACGGCACGTCGAGGTGCGGCGGTGTCGCGAGGTTGATCGAGATCGTGTCGCAGGTCGGGCAGCGTGCAGCGAAGGCCACCGCGTCTGGGATGTACGCGAGGTGACGAAACGCCGATGGCGTCACGGGCCGCGGCGCGTCCTCCGAGCAGCAGAAGAAGCTCCACGGCCATTCGCCGCGATGGATGTGCGCCGAGGCGAGCTCCGTCAGCTCCGAGGCGAGGTCGCCGCGCCGCGAGGTCATGAGGTTGAGGAACGTCGCGTCGTCGTCGAGCCCGAGCGGCGCCCAGTCGAGCGTGTCGTGCGCCACGAGGGCGATGTGCTCCTCGCCGCACGAGCACAGGAAGACGACGCGGAACACGGCCGGATGCGCGACGCCGGCGACGCGGTCGATCTCTCGAAACGCCGACAGGCGCACACGCGCCGTCCCCTGCTTGGGGCACGGCAGGCGATACGTGCCGGTGAGCGCGTCGACGGCACCCATGGACAAGGTGTAGTCGGTACGTCGGACAGCGCAACGTTTGTTCGCGAGCGGGAATCCATCGAGTGGATTCCCGCCGCTCGGATCCCTGCCTCCGGCAGGGCACATCCCTGAAGTCGCCCGCTCTCGCGGTCGCAACAACCTCGTTGCCATGTACGCGCTCGTTCGCGAGCGGGTCCCTGCCTCCGGCAGGGCACATCCCTGAAGGCGCCCGCTGTCGCGGTCGCAACTACCTCGTTGCCGTGTACGCGCGGCTCAGTACGCGATCAGCGCGTGGACGTCGGTGTCCGCCAGCTTCGCGCGACCGTCGAGGAAGGTCAGCTCGATGACGAACAGAGCGCCGACCACCTCGGCCCCGAGGCGCTCCACGAGCTCGATCTTCGCGCGCGCGGTGCCTCCTGTGGCGAGGACGTCGTCGAGCACGATCACGCGGGCCCCGGAACGGAAGGCGTCGGCGTGCACTTCGAGCGCGTCGGTGCCGTACTCGAGCTCGTAGGTCGCCCGCACCTTCTCCCACGGCAGCTTGCCGGGCTTGCGGGCCGGGACGAATCCGCAGCCGAGCTCGTACGCGAGCGCGCCGCCGAAGATGAAGCCCCGCGCCTCGGCGCCGAGGATGATGTCGGGCTCTCGGGGTCGTGCCCACTCGGCCAGCAGCTGGATCGTCGAGCGGAACGCCTCTGCGTTCCCGATCAGCGGCATCAGGTCCTTGAAGACGATCCCCTCTGTGGGAAAGTCGGGGACGTCGCGGACGAGTGCCTTGAGGTCGTCGGTCGTCATCGCTCGGACGCGTCCCGAAGGTCGCGGACGAGCAGGTGCTGCGCGAGCTCCGTGGCGACGCCGGCGAGGGTCTCGAGGTCGTCGAGCGCCGCCCGACGCCGCTCGAGATCGCGCGAGCGAAGACCCGTCGCGACGAGCTGCTCGAGCAGGGCCGACTGCCGGCCGGCAGCGGTGCGGAAGGCGCGCAGGTGGCGGGCGTCGAGGCCGTGCCGCGCGAGGCGGCCGCAGGCCGTTGCGATCTCGACGTCGCTCTCGCGATAGATCCTCTCCCCCGCCTCGATCCTGGGCGTGACGAGGTCGTACTCCTCGAGCCTCCGCGCGAAGTCCGCGGTGATGCCCGCACGGTTGCAGAGCGCAACCAGGTCGATCTCCGTGCCGAGCTCCCGCAGCCCAGGAGCGCGTCGCTTCGCGCGGCCGGTGCCGCGCGTCTCGAGCGCGTCGCGGATCACGCGGAGAGGCAGGAACTCGTCGCGCTGCAGGCGGAGGATCGTCTCCAGGCGCTCCACGTCCCCCTCGGAGAACAGGCGGTAGCCGCCGCGCGTCCGCCGCGGCCGCAGGAGCCCTTGATCCTCGAGATAGCGGATCTTCGAGATCGAGATGTCGGGGAACTCACCACGGAGCCGCTCGCAGACCGCGCCGATCGTGTGGAGCCGGGACTGCGTCGCTGTGGGCTCGGTCGTCGTGCTCATGGCAGCAGGAACGTCATTCGGTACTTGCCGATCTGCACCTCGTCATCGGCCGAGAGCACGGACGACTCGATCCGGTGACGATTGACGAACGTCCCGTTGAGGCTGCCGAGGTCGCGGATCAGGTACGTGTCGTTCTCGCGGACGATCTCGGCATGACGGCGGGAGACGGTGACGTCGTCGAGGAAGACGTGGCAGTCGGGGGAACGGCCGATCAGCGTTCGGAGGCCGGCCATCTCGAAGCTCTCGCCCGCGCGCCCACCGCCTGCGCGCACGACCAGCGCGGGCCCGCGCGGCTCCGTGATCGCGAAGTCCTCCGCCAGCTCGTCCGGCCCCATGCTCAACGTCGTCTCGCCGTGCTCGTCACGACGGAGGTACGCGCCGCAGCGGGCGCAGTAGTTTGCGGCCTCGGGATTCTGGAAGCCGCATTCGGGGCAGTAGACATGGCTCATCGCGGCGAGCCGCCGAGGATCGGCCCGAGGTCTGCGGGGTCGATGTGCAGCCCGCGGCGCCTGCGCTCGCGCTCCGCGCGAAGGATGTCGATGCGCCCGTGGAGCATGCGGCGGCGCAACGAGATGTCGTCCTCCTCGCGCTCGAGCTCCATGATCGTCGCGCGCAGCTCCTCGTCGGAGAGCGTCGTCGGATCCACGTCGACGGGGTGGTCGTCGGGCACGTCGCCGGTCCCCTCGAAGATCGGGCGTTCGAGCGAGTTCGGAACCGGGAGGTCGAGCGTTCCGTCCTCGACGCTGTGGCGAAGGCGCGAAACGCGCTCGTGGCGGAGGAGATCGATGCGGTCGTGGAGCTTCCGCCGGCGGGCGGAGATGGCCTCTTCCTCCTCCTCCGTGCTCCGGAGCAGGCCTTCGATCTCGTCGTCGCTGACGGTGGTCACGTCGGGCAGAGCGTCCACTGATCCTCCAGCATCGTTCGTCCGGGAAATCCGGATTCAAGCAGCCGCCCTACCGAGGGGTCAACCTCAGCTTGAGGCTTGCTCCAGGGTTCGCTGCTCGACGACTTCTCCCTGCACGATGCCGTCGACGAGCGTCGCCGTCTCCTCGACGAGCTCCTCGGTGAGCGCCTCTGTCTCGCCCTCGGCCCACAAGTGGACGAGCGGCTCGTCCTGGTCGGGAATGACCTGCACCCACCCGCGCTCGTCGTAGGCCTTCACCCCGTCGAGCAGGTCGATCCTTCTCGAGGCCAGATGCTCGTTGAGGAGCCTCATGACGAGACCCTTGCGCCCCCACGGGCACGGGAGCGCCCGGTGGACGAGCGTCGGTCGCGGCAGCTCCGCGATGAGGGTCGAGGCCGGCTGCTGCTGCGTCGCAAGAAGCTCGAGAAGCTTGCAGAGCGCCGTGACGGCGTCGTAGCCCGGGACGACGTCGGGGAACACGAACCCGCCCGTGGGAGCGGCGGCGAGAACGACGTCGTCCTCGGTCGCGACGCGTGTCAGCTCGCCGAGCGATGCCTGCGTGCGCACGATCGAGAGGTCGGATCCCTCGACGAGGTCGTCGACGAGGCCCGTCGTGGTGATCGGCACCGCGATCTTCCCTGACCTCCTTGCGAGCACGAGCAGCCGTACCACGAGCAGCAGGCCGAGGTCGGTGGGGACGACCTCGCCCCGCTCGTCCACGAGCAGCAGCCGCTCGGCCGCCCGGTCGATGACGAACCCGAGCTGGGCACGCACGCCCGTCACGATCCGTTGGGCGTCGAGCGGCTCCAGCTCGCCCGTGAAGTCCTCGGCGAATGACCCGCGCGCTCCAATCGCCTCGACGCCGAGCGGGCCGAGGACGAGCGGCAGCGTGAACGCGGCCGGGGAGTGACCGTAGTCCACGGCGATCCGGAACCGGCGCGCTTGGATCGCCTTCATGTCCAGGACGTCGAGTATGTCCTGCGCGTAACTCTCGCGGACGCGGGCCGGGTAGGTCGTCTCCCCCACCTCGGAGAACGTCGCGCGGCGGAGCTCGTGCCGCGTGAAGTGCTTCTCGACCTCCTTTTGCAGTGCCGGGGTCATCTGGTTTCCGGGCCACTCGAAGACGCGAACCTGGATCACCTCCGGGTCGGTGCTCGACCGTCCGACGTGGATGCCCGCCTGCAGGCCCTGCGTCTTGAGCACGTGACGGGTGATCGCCGCCGGCGAGATCCGGAGGTCGGCGACGTGCACCCCGGTCGAGGTGAGGCCCGCGATGATCGCGCGCTGGATCAAGCGGCAGGCGTCCGCCGATGCTCGGCTCGCGACGACGCGGTCGCCACGTCGCAGCGCCGTGCCCAGAGCGGCGGCGAGGCGGACCGCCGTCTCGGGCGTCAGGTCGACGTTGACGAGCCCCGTTGCGCCGTCGCGGCCGAACGGCGTGCTGACGGCGCGGGACTCCCAGACGATGCTCTCGTGGATCTGCGCGCCCGTCTCGATCTCTTTGAACGGATAGACGCGCACGCCCGGGAACAGGCTCGCCTCCGGCCCGATCGTCACCTCGTCTCCGATCGCGACGCCCTCGTGCACGCGCACGTGGTCGCGGAGGTCGCAGCCGCGGCCGATGATCGCCCCCTCGACGACCGCGCTTCGGCCGACGTAGGTGCCGACGTCGATGACGCTCCGGTCGATGCGCGCACCCTCGCGGGCGATCACGCCCTGCGAGAGCACGGAGTACGGCCCGATCGACGCGCCGCTCGCGATCCGGCAGTTCGCGCCGACGAACGCGGGGCCCTCGACGGGCTCGATCTCGTCGATGTCGACCTCCTCGCTCACCCAGACGTTCCCGCGCAGACGGAGGCCCGGAACGTCGAGCTTGACACGGCCGTCGAGCGCGTCGAAGTTGGCCTGGCGGAACTGCTCGAGGTTGCCGATGTCCTGCCAGTAGCCGTCGAGGACGTGGCCGTAGATCGGCCGGCCCATCTCGAGCAGCAGCGGGAAGAGCTCCTTCGAGAAGTCGAACGGCCCCGTCTTCGGCACGTGCCGCAGGACCTCGGGCTCGAGCACGTAGATCCCGGTGTTGATCGTGTCCGAGAAGACCTGGCCCCACGACGGCTTCTCGAGGAACCGCTCCACACGTCCGTCCGCGTCGGTCACGACGATGCCGAACTCCAGCGGGTTGTCGACCGACTTGAGCCCGATCGTGACGGCCGCACGCTTCGAGCGGTGCGCCTCGACGAGCGAGGTGAGGTCGACGTCGCAGAGCGCGTCGCCCGAGATCACGAGGAACGTCTCGTCGAGTCGCGGCTGCGCGAGCTTCACCGAGCCTGCCGTCCCGAGGGGCTGCTCCTCGACCGAGTAGTCGATGTCCAGCCCGAGCGCCTCGCCGTCGCCGAAGTACGTGCGGATCGCCTGCGGCATGAACGCGAGCGTGACGACGATCTCGTTCATCCCGTGCGTGCGCAGGAGCTCCAGGATGTGCTCCATGCAGGGCTTGCCGACGATGGGCACCATCGGCTTGGGCTGGTTCGAGGTCAGCGGCCGGAGCCGCGTTCCCTCGCCGCCGGCCATCACGACGGCTTTCATCGGCGCACCTCCCGGAAGGCTTTGGCGACGTACTGTCCTGCCGCGACGACGGCGAGCCCGAGGCTGACCCAGAAGAGCACGAGCGGCCACGTCGCGTCGCGCTCGGTGACGAGCACGAACGCAAGCGAGGCGTACAGGCCCCAGGTCGCGATCCTGCCCAGCTGCGAGACCTCGAAGTCGTAGCCACGCGGAACGACGAGCTTGTAGCCGCCGACGAGGAGCACGTCCCGCAGGAGGATTACGAGAGCGACCCACGGAAGCCGGTGGTACGCCACGAGCAGCACGACGGCGACGTCGATCATCAGCCGGTCCGCAAGAGGGTCGGCGACCTTGCCGAACGCCGACTCGACGCGCCAGCGTCGCGCGAGCCAGCCGTCGACCTGGTCTGTCACCGCGGCCACCCCGAAGACGATCCCGGCCGGCCAGCTCGGCCCGTCCTGGTCGCGCGCGAGCAGCACGACGAACAAGGGGATCGCGGCGAACCGGAGCAGCGTGAGCGCGTTCGGGAGGCGACGGAGCGGAGCGGAGACCGTAGAGCTCGACATTCGCACGTAGGTTAGTGTCGTCGCCCGTGGCGAGAGTGGTCACGCTGCCCGGCTTCGTCAACGCTCACAGCCATGCCTTCCAGCGCGCCCTCCGTGGACGGGCGGCTGGAACGGACTTCTGGGCCTGGCGCGACGGCATGCTCGAGGAGGCCGACCGACAGACGCCGGCGACGGTGCGCGAGCTCTACGCCCGGACGTATCGCGAGATGCGATCTGCGGGCTACACGGCCGTCGGGGAGTTCCACTACCTCGGGCTCGAAACCGCGATCGCGGCGTCCGACGCGGCCGCTGAGGCGGGCATCGCGTTCGTCTGCCTCTACGTCGCGTACGGGCGCGGCGGGCTGGAGCGCATGCGCCAGCCCTCTATCGCGGTGTACCTCGCGGAGGTCGAGCAGCTCCGCGAGCGGGGGATCGCGGTCGGCATCGCCCCCCACTCCGTCCGCGCGTGCGCGCGGGACTGGCTGACCGAGCTCGGTCGGTACGCGGACGACAACGAGCTCGTGCTCCACGTCCACGCCGACGAGCAGCCTCGGGAGATCGAGGAGTGCATCGCGGAGCACGGCAGGCGACCGATCGAGCTGCTCGCGGACACGGGCTGCCTCGGCGAGCGGACGACCGTTGTCCACGCGACGCATGCCGACGGCGGCGAGCTCGACCTGCTCCGCGACAGCGCCTCGACGATCTGCGCGTGTCCGACGACGGAGGCGGACCTCGGCGACGGCTTCCTGCCGGCGGTGCGCGTACAGCACCGCGGCATCCCGCTCTGCATCGGGTCGGACTCGAACATGCGCATCGACCCCTTCGAGGAGCTTCGGGAGCTCGAGGGGATCGCGCGCCGCCAGGACGGCAGGCGCGGCGTCTTCTCGACCGGGCAGCTCTGGGACGTCGGCGGCGCTCAGGGTGCCCGGTCGATCGGTCTCGACGCGTGGGCCGACATCGACGTCGACGCCGACCACCCGTCCCTCGCAGGGGTGGCTCCGGAGCACGTGCCGGCTGCGCTCGTCGCCGGTTGCGGTGCCGACGTCGTTCTCGATGTGCACTGAAGCCAGGGGTCGCGTCGCTACGCTGGGCTGGATGGCGACGGACGTCACCGAGCAGACCTTCGACGAGGCGGTTCTGCGGCGATCCCACGAGTTGCCCGTGGTCGTCGACTTCTGGGCGGACTGGTGCGGCCCCTGCCACGCCCTCGCGCCGGTCCTCGAGCGGGAGATCGAGGCGCGTAGCGGGGCCGTCGAGCTCGCCAAGATCGACGTGGACTCGAATCAGACGCTCGCCCAGCAGTTCGGCGTGAGCGGCATCCCTGCCGTCAAGGCGTTCCGCAACGGACAGGTCGTGAAGCAGTTCGTCGGCGCGCAGTCGCCGGCGTCGGTGGCGTCGTTCCTCGACGACCTGCTCGCACCGCCGCGTGCGGACGCGCTCGTCGAGGAGCTGCGAGAGAACGGCGAGCTGCCCGAGGTCGTCGAGGCGCTCGACGCCGGCGACGTCGAGCGCGCGCTCGGCCTCATCCTCGACGCCGTTCCGACCGCCGGTCCGGACGAGCGTGAGCGGCTGCGCGACGTGGCGGTGGCGCTCTTCGAACGCCTCGGCCAGGACGATCCCGTCGCCACGGACTTTCGTCGGCGGCTGGCGACCGCCCTGTACTAGGCCCCGCCGCCGAGGTACCGGCCCGTGCGCACCTGGCCGGTCCAATACGCCGTCCGGTCGAGATACGCGCGCTCGGCGGCCTTCCCTTCGAGGCCCCACGCCCCGTCGTACGTCTCGTACAGCGGCGCCTTCGAGCTGGCCGGCTCGATCTGCGTGCCTTCGTGCCACTCGTTGTAGCTCGTGATCGTCACGAGCTCGGGGGACGCGCGGAGCGCGGACTGCCACATGTGGTCGTACCAGCGACCGTTGTTGCGAGCGCGCGAGCGCACCTCCCTCGTCGCGCGGTACGCGTCGAACCCCGGGCCGACGGACGGCGCGCATGCGAGCCCGAGCTGCCGCGCGCTCGTGCACATCCGTCCGAACGAGCTTCCGTCATAGACGAGCACGTCATATGTGTAGAGACCGTCGAAGCCTCCCTTCAGCGCCTTCCCGGGCAGCGACGTGTTCGCGAAGACGCGGTACCCGAACAGACGGTCGAGCGCCGCACGCCATTCCTCTTCCGCTGCGAAGGTCGAGTCGTAGACGTAGACGTCGCGAATGCCCAGACCTTCCAGGTCGCCGAGGGCGTCCACCATGGACGAGGGCGTGCGCCCCGACCAGGGCTCGACATGCAGTGCGACGCCGAGCCCGGCGGCGCGCGCGGCGGCGGCGACGGGTCGCAGGCGGGCGTCCTCGACCGACCCTGGCCCCCACCACGAGACGATCACCGTGTCGACGCCGGCGGCGGCGATCTCCCGCATCTGCGCGCGGACGATGGACGAGCTCCCCGAGGAGTAGGTGCCGCGCGCCGGGTAGTACGTCGAGCCGATCAGCTCGGGTGGGTCGTTCCCGTTCTGCGCCCAGTGCATCCATGCCCCGTCGACCCTCGGGGTCCCGTACCACGTGTAGTAGAAGATCGCGACGTCCGGACGCTCGCTGTCGATCGGCGCGGGCGCGCCGGCTCCCGCTCCGGCACCCACGAGCGCTGCACCGATCGCCGCTATGACCGCCGCGCGTCGCATCTGCGAACCGCGCGGATCGTACTCGGCTGCACGGCGGGCGAGAAGCCCGACCAGCCACTTGGTCGGTCAGGTCCCGCCGCTACGGTGGGCGCGATGCGAAGGGCCGTCGCAACGCTGTTCCTTCTCGCGTGCCTCGCTGCATCGGCTGCTCCCGCACGGGGGGCCACGCCAACCCGCGTCACCTTCGTCGGCGACTCGGTCGCCGCGTCGCTGACGTACGTCACCTCGGCGCGCACGCGGCTGAGCAAGGGGCTCCGGATGACACTCGATGCGCGCGTCTGCCGCCGTCTCGTCCAGCCGAGCTGCTCCTTCCAGGGCTCGACCCCGACGACGGCGCTCGAAGCCGTCCAGGGCTATGGACGCACCCTCGGCGACGTGCTCGTCGTCAAGGTCGGCTACAACGAGTCGACCTACGGCTACCGAATCGGGATCGATCGCGTGATGCGGGCCGCGCTGGCGCAGGGCGCCAAGGAGGTCGTCTGGGTGACCCTGCGCGAGACGATCCCGACGTACCACTGGACGAACGTCGCGATCAAGCGCGCGGCGAGGCGCTGGCCCCAGCTCGTCGTCGCGGACTGGAACGCCTACAGCAGCGGCCGGCCGTGGTTCGGCGACGACGGGCTCCACCTGACGGTGACCGGCGCCAACGCCCTCGCCGCGTTCGTGCGCCGGTACGCGCTGGACGCCGCTAGACCCACCTGACGGCCGGCTCGTCGTCGGCCACGCGATGCCGCCGCCGCCAGTTGAGCTCGTCGAAGAGAACACACCGCAGCTCACCGAGGTCGGGCGGTGGACGCTCCAGCACGTCGAGGATCGACTCGCGATCCTCCGTCGTGAGGGCCACGAAGTCCTGGCCAGGGTTGATCACCGACTCGAGGAGGAGACGGGCCGTGTGATCGGAGTGCACACGGTTCAACAATGCCGCGACCGCGAGGACCTGCTCGCGGGAGAGACGGACGCCGGCGACGATCGGCATCGCGGTCCAAGTGTAGGACACCGCGCGGCTGTGTGGGGTCGAGCGACCCTCTCGAGCGTCAAGTCCTGCGAGCCCGAGGCCCACCGGACTTGACCGAGCGGCACTCTCGAAGGTCGTCACTCTTTGGCTCGCGACACACATCTGCGCTTGTCGCACGCGCTGGCGCTCGGTGAGGGGGACCAAGATCGGATTCTCTGACACGTTGGAGGATCCGCCCGAGAGGCTCGTCGAGCTTCGAGCTGCATTGCTCCGCTCCCCGCGTCCCGGCCTGGCATGACAGCGTGGAGATGCGTGTTAGGCGCTGCGCCTGTCGAGCGCTACGCTGAATGTCCAGCGAGGGCCCATTTCCTTTCCCGCTTCCGCACTCGTCACGGGTTGCGCTAAGGGGATTGAGCGGAGAGGAGGGCGACATGATTCGTGTCGCAGGCGCCGACGCGCCACTCAGTGCTGTCGCGAGGCTCGCGGTCAACCTGAATGACGACGGCTTTCGGGATCTGGCTGCTCGGATCGGAAGAGTGATCGACTCGGGCGCAGGTGATCTCGCGCTTAGACAGTCCGACCTTGCGACCGTGGTGTCGTCCCTCGACAGGCATTCGGTCGAAGGGCTCGAGGGGCTGCGCGAACACCTGTCGGGAAGACTCAGGAGTGCTCGGTAAGGCACGATCGCCTCGCAGCCGCCCGCACCCCTCGCCTGGGGCTTCGGCACCACCAAACCGGGGTAGAACGGTGGGTCCCCAAGCACTGGAGGCGAAAT
>Ga0081539_10002406_pt1 | contig 26512 bp, 23 predicted proteins | sample TabmetS4T2R2_FD_71023 | JGI IMG/M metagenome (GOLD analysis project Ga0081539, IMG submission 71023) | Tabebuia heterophylla rhizosphere microbial communities from the University of Puerto Rico - S4T2R2 | ecosystem: Host-associated > Plants > Roots > Rhizosphere ...
ATGTGGCACAGAGCGAATTTGATTCATCCCAGGATGTATTGGTCACCGTAACGGTCTCAAACCCCACCAATCATACTGTGCGCGTTCTCAGATGGTTCACTCCTGCTGAGGGCGTCGAAGAATCCCTTTTCGTGGTCACGCGGGACGGTCTGCCTGTTGCTTACACGGGACCACAGTACAAACGTCCAGCCGCGACCGGTAAAGACTATATCTCACTTAAGGCGGGAGAAAGTTTCACTAGGATCGTAAATCTTGCCGAATATTACGATTTGTCGGGGTCTGGTCAATACGAAGTTGCCTACGGTATAGCCTCCTTCCATCTTTTTGACGAAAAAGGCAATGCCTTCAAATTCAGAGATGTTCTCACCTCTGAAAAGATTAGCATGATGGTTAGTGGTCGTGCTCCCAAGGGAAAACCAACCCCTCCACCTACCCCAATGCCCGGCGGAAATTCCTTCAACGCCTGCACAGCAGATCAACAATCGCTCCTTGTTTCAGCTCGCAACCAAGCTAAGATTTATGCATCTGATGCTGAAAACTATCTGCTCGCCAACAGGCAAGGTCCACGGTACGTGACGTGGTTCGGCGCGATAACTTCAGCGCGGTATAACACCGTGAAAACTCATTTCACTGCCATTTCTGATGCGATGGACAACGCGGGTATCACATTCGATTGCAAGTGCAAGCAAAATTACTATGCTTATGTTTACCCGAACCAACCTTACAATATTTATCTCTGCAAAGTGTTCTGGAGCGCGCCACTTTCAGGTACCGACTCAAAAGCGGGCACCCTGATTCATGAAATGAGCCACTTCAATGTTGTGGCATCAACGGATGATGTTGTCTACGGTCAGACAGGCGCGAGGAATCTCGCCAGCAGCGATCCTGATCTTGCCGTTACGAACGCAGATAATCACGAATATTTTGCAGAGAACACGCCTCCTCAACAATAACATATCTGAACCCCACAAAGACCCTGATGCGTAGTCAGGGTCTTTATGCTTTAAATGAAGTTTTGCAACTCAAACGTAATCGAAATAAACATAACTTATAATTACGTCAAGGAGTGATAAGATGAAATTTAGATACATCGTACTCACATCCACTTTTTTGATAGTTGCTTGCAGCACATCGACACCAACACCTGATATACAGGTAACCTCTATTCCGAATATAAAGGAAACTGCGGCAACTCAAGAGTTGATCACAACTGAGCCAGTCACAGATCCAAACTACTTCCGCGATGATTTCGATGGTACCCTCGGCCCAGGGTGGCAGTGGTTGCATGAAGATCCGGACAACTGGAGTCTGAGCGCTGTCCCTGGCGCTTTGCAAATCAACGTGGATGGCGGGCATGTCAGCGATGAGACCATACGGAATTTGCTTCTACGATCGGCACCTACAGGGAACTTCCAAATTGAAACGAAGGTTACCTTTCGACCAATTGCGGATTACCAGTTTGCCGGTCTGATCGTTTATGAATCTGCTCCAAACATAATACAGGCCGGACGCGCTTTTTGTGCGCTATCCGACGTGTGTGTCGGTGAGGGGTTATATGTAGATTACTACAACAGTGGAAACTTTGTTACGCCCAACTTTGCTGTCGTTTATACAGACAGCGAGACCTATTTGCGGTTGCTTCGCCAGGGCGATACGTATACTTTCCAAAGCAGTTCGAATGGCAGCGAGTGGATTCTACGCGGCGGAACGGTCAGCACGATGAATCCGCTCCAAATCGGACTGGTAGCTGGTCAGAACACAGTTGAGCCGGTCCCAGCCCTGTTTGATTATTTTGAAGTCCGCAGTTTGCCATAAACAATGACACTTCAACTCACTGATAAAGATCGCGAAATGCTGCGCGGAGATCAGGGTGCCGCGACCAAAATGGCTATGTCCATTCTCGTCCGCATGGCTGAGGTTTCCAACGCGACCGATCTAATTGACATCACCGGCGCGCATATTGATAGCACTGTTTACATCGGCGATGCTGGGCTTGAATTTGCAGAACGCCTCGCAAGCCTGGGTGCGAAAGTTTCTGTGCCAACTACACTCAACGTCAGTGGACTCGACGAACATCACTGGCAGGAATGGGCCGTACCGTCGGAGTGGGCGAGGCAGGCCCATCGTCAGATGATCGCATATCAAACCATGGGAACCATTCCAACCTGGACGTGCGCGCCCTATCAGGCAGAAGCACGGCCTGCGTTTGGTCAGCAGATTGCCTGGGGAGAGTCCAACGCAATTGTGTTTGCGAATTCGGTCTTAGGCGCGCGTACGGAACGTTATCCTGACTTGTTCGATATTTGTTGCGCGATTACAGGTCGCGCGCCCAATATCGGACTGCATCGTACAGAGAACCGCACCGGTGAGTTGCTTTTGGATGTCAAGGGGATTCTGGAAATCGTTCAACTCAGAGACGATTTTTATCCGATTCTTGGTCATCTGATTGGCAAGATATCTCTTGATCGGATTCCTGTTATTGATGGGATCTGTATCATCCCAAGCGAGGATCAACTCAAAGCGTTGGGCGCTGCGGCCGCGTCCTCTGGAGCCGTAGCGTTATTCCACATGATCGGTATTACACCAGAAGCTCCGACTCGGAAAGCAGCATTTCAAGGCAACGACCCCGAAGAGACGATTACAGTGACAATGGATATGCTACGAGAATCTCGGAGGGAACTAACTCATACAGACACTGAAAAATTAGATATGGTCGTCTTGGGCAGCCCGCATTTTTCGCTTGCAGAATTTAAACAACTTGCTCGACTTGTGACCGGTAAACAAAAACATCCAAACATAAAATTATTGATCACATCCAGCCGGGCGATGACTCAACTTGCAAAACAGGCAGGCTTGCTTGACTCACTCGAAACCTTTGGCGCACAAATCACAGTAGATACCTGTATCCTCACGACGCCGATGCTGCCAAGTACGATGAAGTACCTCATGACAAATTCGGCAAAATTTGCGTACTACACACCCAGCTTATTGGATAAAAAGATTACATTTGGAAGTCTAAGGGATTGCGTCAATTCAGCCATTGAGGGCAAGGTTGTGCGAGATGAATCGGCATGGACGAACTGACCATTCTGGGTAACCCTGTCATTTCAGGTTCGGCAAATGGAACTGTGCTGGTGAGTTCGGAGCCGCTTTCATTCTGGGGTGGCTATGACTGGAAAAGTGGCGAGATCACTGACCGAAGGCATCCACTATCAGGTTTGAACGCCAAAGGGAAAATACTTGCCATTCCATTCACTCGCGGCTCTTCCACAACGACCACCGTGTTGCTCGAGTCCATGCGCGCGGAGACTGCGCCGAGCGCGATCATTACAACGGGAACAGATTTTTTCTTTGCGCTTGCATCCGTCGTTGCAGATGAGTTGTATACCAAACCACTGCCTTTAGTTGCCATTTCAGAAACAGACTTCGGGCGATTGCAAACAGGTGATCAAATTGAAATTGATGATGAGGGCAAGATCACAGTTCGCCGCGGAAGGAACTAGCCATGCTTAACTTTGAGTCCGCCTTAAAATTTAACCCGCCCTCCGACTGGCTCAAAATTACAGCCATTGATGCCCACACTGGCGGCGAACCTTTCCGGGTCATTGTAGATGGCTTTCCTGAATTGAAAGGGAATAGCATTCTCGAACGCAGACGTTACGCCAAAGAGCATTATGACCACCTTCGCACCGCGGTGATGTGGGAACCACGCGGTCACGCGGATATGTATGGCTGCATTCTTACACCGCCTGTCACACCTGAAGCTGATCTCGGAATCTTGTTTATCCACAACGAGGGATTCAGTACCATGTGTGGGCATGGCATTATCGGCATCACAACTGTTGTCCTCGAAACAGGCATGATGCCATTGAGGTCGCCTGTCACAGAAATTAAGATCGACAGCCCAGCTGGCTTGATCACCGCGTATGCACATATTGAAAATCGTCACGTAAAAAGCGTTGCTTTCCATAATGTCCCATCCTTTGTAGTGGCTTTGGATGAAGTGATAGACGTACCTGAAATAGGAAAGGTGCAGTATGACCTGGCATTCGGTGGGGCATTCTATGCCTACATGAATGTAGGCGATGTCGGACTTACCTGCTCTCCAAATGATTATCGTCAATTAATCGAAAAGGGAATGGCAATTAAGAGGGCAATTATGAGAGACCGGCCGATTCAACATCCATTTGAGGAAGACTTAGGGTTTTTATATGGAACAATTTTCGTCGGTCCGCCAACAGAAGAGGGATCGCACAGCCGAAACGTCTGTATCTTCGCGGAAGGCGAGGTGGATCGAAGCCCGACCGGCACAGGCCTCAGTGGACGATTGGCAATCCATCATCAACGCGGGGAAATCGAGGCGAACCAATCCATTGTTATCGAGAGTATCATCGGCAGTAAATTCACCGGCAAGGTGGTTCAGGAAACCACATTTGGTCCGTACCCAGCAATCATTCCTGAAGTCGAGGGGCAGGCTCATATGATAGGAAGAAACGCGCTTTGGATCGATCCCGAAGATGCGCTAAAAAACGGATTTATTTTAAGATAAAGCATGACTCCCCCATTGAGTGCACGTACGAAAGAATTGGTCGAGATATTCTTCAGTGTAAAAGATAAATCTGAGGCATCTCAATGGCTCGAAGAAGAATGCGGTAACAATCTTCCATCCTGTGGTCAGCAGGATGAACATGGCATGGAACGCATCCGATTTGCGGCGATCAAACTAAGCAAAGGAAATGTGCTCAAACTGCTCGAAGCCATCGATGTGGCGCGGATGGACTGGCGTGACCTGTTAATGGCTGCAGATTTCGGATTCGATGTCAACGCACATGAAAATTGGGCAGACGATATATTGAAAAAAACATGAAGCTACCTCCACACATGTACCTGGACGAACGAAACATTCCGTTTGAAGCGCGTAGCTTCCCTGCGGAAACTGAAAAGGGCGCGGCAAATGTCGCTCGTGTACTGAGAATTGCAGAACGTCAGGCAGTAAAAACACTGATCTTTCACGTGGATACAGGCGAGTGTGTATTAGTTATGCTTGGCGGTGATCAGAATGCAATTTCAGGAAATCTCAAAAAAGCGATTGGCTCTCGGAACATTCAGATGGCATCGCCTGAGGTCGTTAAAGAAACCACAGGCTATGTCATCGGATCTATTCCCGCCTTTGGCTGGCAGCCGACTGGGTTCAGATCTTTTCTTGAGGCGAGCCTTGTCAGCGAACCTATCCTCGGCACCGGTGCAGGTCAATGGGGTGAAGAGATCATGATCACGCCTCAGAATTTGATCAAGGCAAGCAGTGCGATCGTTGTCAATTTGACGGATAGAGATAAACCAGTATTTGCTGAGCAGCAATTTCCAAAGTAAGTTGGAAACCCTCTAGTAAAAATATCCAACCTGCAAAAGTATGCAAGGGAAGTATAATCTTATTATTACTTCCCCCACAATGGATTGGAGGTGTTACATGGCAGAATATGATTACGATTTACTTGTAATTGGTTCCGGGCCTGCGGGTCAACGGGCTGCTATTCAGGCGGCGAAATTGCAGAAGCACGTGGCCATTGTGGAGCGTCGCACAGTCATTGGAGGAGTATGTATCAACACCGGTACCATTCCCAGTAAAACTCTGCGCGAAGCCGTGATGCATCTCTCTGGATATCGCGAACGAGGAATCTACGGAGCATCGTACGCGGTCAAGCAAAATATCACGATGGATGATCTGTTATTCCGTGCAGACCATGTGATGCGTCACGAAATCGATGTGACACGGCATCAGTTGATGCGCAACCGCGTCGAGGTGCTCGCGGCCGAAGCCTCCTTCATAGATCCGCATACAGTGAAAATCAATTACCTGGATGGTCGCGGTCAACGCTTCGTGACAGCGGCCAACGTCGTCATCGCGACAGGGACAATCGCCACCAGGGACGATCGCGTTCCGCTGGATGGACAACATATTTTCCTTAGCGACGATATCGTGCGCCTCAGCAGTTTACCTCGTACGCTCGCGGTCGTCGGCGCGGGTGTGATCGGACTCGAGTATGCAAGTATGTTTGCGGCGCTGGGCGTCCGTGTCACGATCATTGACAAGCGGAATCGACTCCTGCCGTTTGTCGATGGGGAAATTATCGAAGCACTTGAGTATCATCTTCGCCAGAATCGGGTGACGATTCGCCTGGGTGAAGAGGTCAGTGGTTTGGAACCAATCCGCGATGAGAAAGGTGAGCGAGTTCGCATCTGCCTGACCAGTGGGAAACAGATCATTACCGAGCAGGCGTTGTATAGCATCGGGCGGACCGGCGCGACAGCGACACTTAACCTGCCGGACGCAGGGGTTAATGCAGACGCTCGTGGGTATCTAAAAGTCAATGAGCATTATCAAACTGAAACTCCACATATATATGCGGTAGGAGATGTGATTGGATTCCCCAGCCTTGCCTCTACTTCGATGGAACAGGGACGTTTAGCAGCCTGTCACGCATTTGGGATCGAGGCAAAAAGCGTACCCGAACTGTTCCCGTATGGAATTTATGCCGTTCCTGAAATATCCATGGTCGGACGAACAGAAGAAGACCTGACACAACAGGGTGTGCCATATGAGGTAGGCAAAGCCAACTATCGTGAGATCGCGCGCGGCCAGATCATCGGCGACAGCACAGGCTTGCTCAAACTGATCTTCCATCTCGATACGCACGAACTGCTTGGTGTGCATATCCTCGGCGAGGGCGCCAGTGAACTGATCCACATCGGTCAGGCAGTGATGGCATTTGGCGGTCCCGTGGATTATTTCATCAATACAGTGTTCAACTATCCCACGCTAGCTGAGTGCTATAAGACGGCTGCGTTTGATGGTATCAACCGTTTAGGGTGAGAATCGTCAAATCTCTCCCTTGACAACCATCTATGGAAGCGATCAGCAAGTGGTTGCTGCATGACGATCAAGAAGAACTGTTCGAAATCCTTGTAGCCATTATTATAAACCTCCTTTTCTTGGTATTAATCACATTATTGCTTTGGCCCCTAGGTAGGCTGAGGATGGCTTTTAGTCTAGCAAAAGGGTATGGCATCTTATGGATCGTTGTTTTAATAACTGGAGCGTTAGTCAACCGAATTCAAGGCCTCTTCCGTGTCAATCTATATCAGCGTTCCAATGTATATGTGATCTCGAATCTTGCTGTCAGTTGTTTTTTACAAGTCGGGTGGTCAGCTTTTGCTGCGCTTACATTCCATAGCTTTGTTAATGGCGCGCCTGCCTGGATTACAGTAGTCTTATATCTGCTTGTAGTTCTTTCGTGTCTCATCGCTTTCTTTGCAGTATCCTCTTTGTATCAAGGGGAAGTTTACAGACTAATTAGTATGCCTCTCGCATTGATAGGTTTCCTCGTTTTCAGCGCATGGCCTGAGAGTGGCCAGATCCTATTTGGATGGTTTTTTGATCTTTTCTGAGAAGAATCTATTTCTTACATAAGTCTTAACGGGGATCATTGAGGGGTCATATTTTATGTTTTTCTAACATCATGGATTTAGAATTCAAAAACAGTGAACGTTTATCTACTTTCGGAGGTCAAAATGAAAACTTTTACCAAGCCGTCAGATGCTGAACTTCGCAGGCAACTGAGCCCACTTCAATATGAAGTCACACAGCATGAAGGAACAGAGCGCCCATTTTCGAACGAATATTGGAATAACAAACATGACGGCATCTATGTCGATGTTGTTTCCGGTGAACCGTTATTCAGCTCGCTCGACAAATATGACTCAGGTACCGGCTGGCCCAGCTTTACCAGACCCCTTGAGCCAGAAAATATTGCGACTCATACGGATTACAAACTCTTTCTTCCCCGAACCGAAGTCCGCTCAAAGCATGCCGATTCGCATTTGGGTCATGTGTTCGATGACGGTCCTGCTCCGACTGGACTACGCTATTGCATGAATTCTGCATCGCTACGATTCATCCCTGTCGAACGCCTGGAAGAGGAAGGATATGGAGAGTATCTCTCCTTATTCAAGAATCAAAAGTAAACCATAGAGTTCTACTATCCTTCGAGGAAGGCGCTCTTTTCGATGAAGCCTTCTCCATTGCGAGGAGATTGCTTCGACCAGAACGCTCGCAACAGTTGCACCGCACGTAAGTGCAGGTGTGACATGTATAAAAACAGTCTGCCAAAACTGGCAGACTGTTGTCATCTCAAATAAAGCTCATTGAACTCGCCCAACCTCTTCGATAGAGACATGCTCATATCTTCTTCTTTCATCCGCCATTCCCAGTTACCACCCAAGCGTGATGGGAAGTTCATGCGTGCTTCCGTACCTAAACTCAACAAGTCTTGCATTGGCGTAATGGCATAGACAGCGACGGAGGACCATATCGCCCGAATCAGATCCCATGCAAAGTCGCTACCGTCTGTACCCAGATATCTAAGAGCAAAACTGCGTTCCTTTTCAGGTGCTGATTCAAGCCAACCACAAGCTGTATCATTGTCATGCGTACCTGTATATGCCACACAATTGGATGAATAATTATGCGGTAGGAAGAGGTCTTTTGGATCAACAAACCCAAATTGCAATATCTTCATGCCTGGCAATCGAAATTCATCGCGCAGAGCAGCAACATCCGGGGTAATAACCCCAAGGTCCTCGGCGATGATTGGCAGTTCGTTTTCAGCTGTTGATAGCCCATCGCTTAACCGGGCGTCAACGGTTTGGAAAAAATCACTGCCAGGTCCCGGCACCCAGCGCCCAGTCTCCGCTGTCTTCGCCCCAAAAGGAATTTCATAATATCCCGCGAAACCGCGAAAATGATCGAGGCGCACAATATCCACCATCTTCAACACTGCGCGGAAACGCTCCAGCCACCAGGTATACCCCGTCTCTTTATGAACCTCCCAACGATAGAGGGGATTCCCCCACAATTGCCCTGTCGGTGAGAAATAGTCTGGTGGGACACCTGCTACAACAGTCGGTAGGCTGTCCTTATCCAAATAGAAGAGTTCGGGGTTTGCCCAGGCATCCGCGCTGTCATAGGCAATAAAGATCGGGATATCCCCGATGATCTTGATATTACGCTCGTTGGCATAGGCGTGCAGTTTGTTCCACTGGCGAAAGAACAGGAATTGGTAAAAAGAATGTCGCCGCACATTTTCGGCATGTTCCTTACGAGCCTGGTCCATTGCTGATTTCTTCCGCTTTCGAATGGATGCATCCCAGTTGTTCCATGCACCGCCACCATTCGCTTCTTTCAATGACATAAATAAAGCAAAATCATCCAGCCACCCAGCGTTCCCGGCCAAGAAAAAATTGAACTCGTCCCGGATCGACTCATCGCTCAAGGCAAGGAAATTCGAATAGGCGCGTCCAAGCAGATTTAGCTTCCATGGGATGAGCTTGCCAAAATCAACGCGCGAGGCGAAGAACGCTGGCATATCGGAAAAATCTTCTTTCTTCAGTAATCCATCCTCGATCAACGCATCGAAACTGATGAGATAGGGGTTTCCTGCAAAAGCAGAGAAGCACTGATATGGGGAATCACCATAGCCAGTTGGGCCTAACGGAAGAATCTGCCAAAGTTTACAGCCAGTCGAAACGAGCCAGTCCACAAAATGATATGCCTGAGGACCGAGATCACCGATCCCATACGGACCCGGCAGGCTTGTTGGGTGGAGCAGGATGCCACCTGAACGTTCAAATTTCATTGGGAGATCTCCGTCTTTGAATCGATTGATTGGCTCGAACGATATTCGCCTCATAATCAGATAGAGAAATGTCCGTTCCGATTTCCGCGCCTGCTTCCACTACGCAGCCAGCTGGTACGGCACTGTTCTTACCTACCAATGTAACTTTTACTTCTGCAGAAGAGACTCCTCCACCAATACGCGCTTTCTCGCCAATATGAACGCGCTTATCGATGATGGCGCGTTCAACGACCGCCTCATTGGCTATCTCACAATCTGTGAGAATAATGGATTCACGTACAACCGCCCCAGAGCGAATGATCACACCTGGCGAAAGAACACTGCTTTCCACGCGGGCGCCTGCCTCAATAAAACAACCATCACATATCATGCTGGCATAGACATGCGCAGTAGCGGGCAGGCGCGCAGGAGGTCGTTCTTCGGTTCGCGTGTGTATGATCCAACTGCGGCTGTAGAGCTTCAGCGGCGGCGACGGAGAAAGCATATCCATGTGTGCCTGCCAGTATGAATATACGGTTCCAACATCCATCCAGTAACCGCTGTAGGGAAAAGCAAATATACGCGCTTTGGATTTTACAAGGCGTGGAAGAATATCTTTTCCAAAGTCATGAGAGGAATCATCCTGCTGGCGATCCTCCCACAAAACTTTATCGAGCAATTCACGGTTGAACAGATATACCCCCATATTTGCAAGGTTTGATGGTGGGTTGGTTGGTTTCTCCACAAAGGAGGTAACTTTATACTTGGCATTCGTACCAAGGATTCCAAAACGCGATGCATCATCCAGAGGGACGCTGATCGTACCCATCGTGAGGTCAGCGTGATGATCCATATGGAATGAGATCATCGGCTCGTAGTCCATCGTATAAATGTGATCGCCTGAGAGAATCAACACCAAGTCGGGTTTACCATCCTTGATAAAGCTAAAATTCTGCTGGACAGCATCTGCTGTACCCGCGTACCAATCGGAATCATGGCGAGCTTTATAGGGCGTAAGGATTTTCACGCCGCCTGTGAAGTCACGGTTAAGGTCCCAAGGTGCACCAACACCGATATGCTGAATTAGAGATTGCGGACGATACTGTGCCAATATCAAAACATCAAAGATACCTGAATTGACACAATTGGAAAGCGTGAAATCGATAATACGGTATTTTCCCGCAAAAGGGACGGCAGGCTTCGTGCGTTTTTCGGTCAGTGCACCTAACCTGGAGCCTTCACCGCCTGCGAGAATCACGGCACGAGTTTTCATGAATTATCCTTATACAAGTTTCAAAGACCCTAAAGGTTTTTTCAGACAAATCACTACAAAACTTAAGTTAGAAATCTTGCTTGAATCACACTTTTGTTCGTGACGAAAACCTTTAGGGTCTCTCTTCTTTATCTTTCTCGCATCGAACCATTAACAATACCGACGGAAGATGAAGATTGTTCTACCAACTTCTTGTACAACTCAAAATATTTCTTTGCCGAATTATGCCAGGAAAAATCGAGCGCCATGCCCGCCTTTTGGAGATCCTGCCAGCGCGAACGATCTGGATACAAATTCAAAGCCCGGCGGAGAGCATCATTAAATGATTTCACCTTAGCTTCGACGAAAACAAAGCCGGTTTCGCTATCTGTGACCGTATCATGCAGTCCACCCACCGCGCGAACGAGCGGAACACATCCATAACGCATGGCGATCATCTGTGAAATTCCGCATGGTTCATATCGTGAGGGCATGAGGAAAATATCCGCGCCAGCATAGATTTGGCGAGCGAGTTTTGCATCGTAGCGTGTTTCCACGCGTACGCGGTCGGGCATTTCTTCCTGTAATTTCTTGGCTGAAGCTTCAAGCTGGGCATCCCCAGCACCCAGTAGAACTAACTGCCAATTCTGTTTCCCCAACATTTTGAGCCCCTTCAGCGCGATGTCAATTCCTTTGGCTTGATCCATGCGCGAGACCATACCTAGCAATGGCACATCAGATAGAACAGGCAGCCCCACGCGTTCCTGCAAGGCTGTTTTGTTGTGTGGACGGACAGAAAGGGTTTCAGCGTTGAAGTTTGCAGCGAGGGCCGAGTCAGTTTGAGGGTCAAAGAAGGCGGTGTCCAATCCATTTAAGATACCATACAACGTTTCCGTGCGATTCTTCAAAAAGTCTTGTAAGCCGCAACCAAATTCAGGGTGCAGGATTTCTTCAGCATAGGTCGGCGAAACAGCTACAATCGCATCCGAAGCCCATAAACCAAGAGGCATCGGCATAACACGTGCCCAGTCCGGCAGATCTGTATTTGCCAGCGGCAAACCGTAAGACTCTACTATCTCCTTTACATCTGGCCCCATAAAAGGCAGGTTATGGATAGTTACAACTGAACCTGTCCGATTCTTTTTATCCTTCCAGCGCCTTACAAGATTGCCGTAGGAAGCAAGCGCGGTATGCCAGTCGTTCACGTGAACGATGTTCGGTGTCCAATTGATCTGTCGCGGCAACTCAAGAGCCGCTAATGAAAAGAACGTATATTTTTCGGCATCCAGTTTATTATTGGATGAATATACTGAGCCACTCGCACGGATAGGTTCACCAGTGATGAAATAAACAGGCATGCCATCCAGCACGCCTTCAAACGCTTCCACCTGGACCTCAGACTCGCCGCGCGCAATCGAATAGATTCCCACAGGCCGGATCGAGTCCTGTCGTATGACCGAATGTAGCGGCAGAACGAGCCGCACATCCAGCTTGACATTCCCTGTATCGTCAGCAGAGAGTGAACGCAGCGCACGCGGCAATGTGCCTGCGACATCGCCCAGCCCGCCCACCTTGACAAAAGGTTCCGCTTCGGCAGCGATGAATAAGATGTTAATGGTTTGGGGCATGTACTAATTGTACATCGAAAATCAAGAGACCCTTAAGTCAATTTGAGATTTTCGTAGTGAATTCAAAGATTTCCAAAACATAATTATGGAGCAAGGTACAGCCGGCTAAAATATGATATAAAGAGTATGAAAACAGTTTTATAAGTTTCCCTAGCTAAAGGAGGAACAATGAAAGCCCTGACCGTGTCTCGTTCAGTGAAAGTCTTGTTGTTCGTCTTGCTCGCCCTTGGGCTTGCCGTAGTGATAGTGCCACGCACTGAGTTTTATATGGAATGGCGCTTCGAGGGAAAATCTAAGAGCCGCGAAGGGGGCGTACTAGCGGAAGTTATCAACTCCTCGCCTGAAAATAAGGTTGCACTTGCCCCACCCTCTCCCAGCGGATTTACCCCTCAGGTTCGACTTGGCTTCTTGAATGGGGATGAATGGGAACCAGCCATCGCGGCAGACAGATTCGGTCATGTGTACATTATCTATCCGCAATATGGAGGTGTGCCCGGTTGCGAGACCTGTTATAGCCCCACGATGATTCTACAGATCAGCAATGACCATGGCCAGACATGGAGCTCTCCACGAGTCAATTATCCAGAGGGCTCCACCAGCTATCAGGTAGACGCACAAGTCGTTGTAGACCCTGTGGATGGTAAGACTGTCTATGTTTCGTGGCTCCAAAACGGCAAATCAGATATCGTCGTGGGAAAGTCCACTGACTTTGGCGCTACTTGGTCATTTGTCCTGGCGAATCACACCAATGCAGGCACAGATAAACCTATCCTAGCCGTACGTGGACAGGATGTTTATGTATCCTACAACCACTCTCAGACCGCCTTTGTAACCTCCTCACACGATGGTGGCCAAAACTTTACCGAGGTCAAGATGAATCAAAATGCCAAACTCGGCTGGTCACTAGGTGGCGGTGGTACGGTCACACCAGATGGGAACGTATATTTCGCCTGGGACGGTTATGAGGGCAATGGAGGCGCAAGGGGCAAAGTCAATCTTTACATTAGCAAATCTACAGATCGTGGCGCCACATGGACAACGAAACTTCTTGACGTCTCGTCTTCTCCACCAGATTGTTCAGCGTTCAGTTGTGGTTGGGCATATCTAGGTGCCGCGATTGCAATGACTTCAGATACCTCAGGCAATCTTTACGCCCTGTGGAACGCCGGCTCCGAACCTAGAGGTCCAGAGCGTATCTATTTCTCGAAATCCACCAATGGCGGTAATACTTGGTCTGCTAAACAAGACGTCTCTACGGCTCAACAGGGTATCCATCATAACTTCCCCGCGATTGTCGCGGCAGGCAATGGTGACGTCCGTATCGCATGGATGGACGCGCGCGCTGCGAATGGTGATATCAATCGCTGGAACGTTTATTTCCGTTCCTCGACCAATGGGGGCGCTACTTGGACTCCGGAAGTAGATGTTTCAACGTATGTGACAGGATATCGGTATATCTTCACTGATGGCTTCGGCTTCCCCTATGGAGATTACTTTGAGATAGATGTTGACGAACAAGGCACGAATCACTTAATCTTTGGTGAAGGCCCTGATTACGCGGGGCCCGGCTCGATTTGGTATGTAAAAGGGAAGTAAAAATTAGAACTCGGAGGTCTTATGGACCTCCGAGTTTTTATTGATAGCAGCCTGTCAGTATGGTTTATAACCATCAGACTACAGAAATTTGCCTGCACACTCGTTGTCTTGAGTTACAATCTAAACCATGAGTGCACCCACAATCCCTCTCAACAACGGAAAAACCATACCTCAGATCGGCTTGGGCACATCACCACTCAACGACAGACAGATAGCGCCCTTAATTGTCGCCGCGATAGAGGCTGGGTTCAGGCACATCGACACTGCATATAGGTATAACAACGAGCGAGGCGTGGGCCAGGGAATTCGAGACAGCGGCATTGACCGCGAGAGTCTATTCGTCACTACAAAACTGGATGGTCAGTTTCAAGGCAACGACCGCGCGATCGGCGGCTTGGACGAATCACTACGACGACTTGGTCTGGACTATGTCGATCTGCTACTCATCCATTGGCCCTTGCCTCAGCGTAACGAATATGTCTCCACATGGAAGACTTTTGAGAAGCTTGTTGAGGCCGGTAAGACACGCTCGATTGGGCTGTCTAATTTCAAACCTGCGCACATAGATAGACTCCTAGCCGAAGCAACCATCCGACCTGTCATTAACCAGATTCAGTTGAATCCACGGACCACGCGGCGAGAGCAGCGTGAGTACAACACGGGGAAAGGCATCGTCACAGAAGCATGGAGTCCTCTCGGCGCGGGGAACGATTTGTTGGAAAATCCCACTTTAGCAACGATCGCGAACAAGTATGGAAAGACTCCGGGACAAGCAGTGCTCCGTTGGCATGTGGAGCTTGGCAATGTAGTGATCCCGAGATCATCCAATCCCCAGCGGATCGCGCAAAACATTGATATCTTCGACTTCTCGCTTACGAAGGAAGAGATGGATAGTATCTCGGCGCTCGATACAGGCGATGAACCGGGTGTCGACTCTGACAAAACAGGGCACTGATACAATCAGTAATACAACAGAAATGACCTATTACTGGTACTGGAAAAGCAGGTTGCCAGACCGGAAAGGCCAAGTGTGTCACATCTTGGCTCGCGGCAAAATGAATTCGATACTTGTCGAGTTTGAAGATGGGTTCAAGGTAATTACTTCACGCTACGCCGTTAGAAAACGAACCGCCCTGCGCTGACGCGCAGGGCGAACGTTGGGCGGATGATGGGTTTCGAACCCACAACCACTTGTGCCACAGACAAGTGCTCTGCCGTTGAGCTACATCCGCCATATGACTAACTAATCCACAGTGTGGCGCTCTGCCGCTGAGCTAAAGGCTCTGCAGAAGCGGACAAAATTTTACCATAACTAACGCAAATTCAAAACTGCCAGAGTTTCATCACCAAGCATCTCACCAGGCTCCATAAACCCAAGAGTGGCGTACAAATTCCTCGCAGCCAGATTTTCAGGTTCATAGCTGATACCAACACTCTTAATCTTTTCATTCGCTCGGAATCTATCCAGCACCTGCTTTATGATATCCCGCCCGTAGCCCTTGCCCTGAAAATGTTCGTCTACCATCAGGCGCATGATAAACGCTTGAAAGCGTGAATGATTAAAGTTGATTCCGTACATCACGAAGCCAACGGGATCTTGATCCACATAAGCTCCGAACGGAAAGAAGTCCCAATGTCCCTCTTCATCAAACCCAAATTGTGCCTCGGCAATAGACATTAAGTTTGAGGCAACGAAATGTTTCTGGTCTTCGCGCACTTGAAGTTTTATCAGCTCGCGCCAATTCTCCTTCGTGACGGGACGAAGCTCAGGCATTGTTCAACATTCCCATCACAGACCTGACCACTCCTTCGCGCGCCACTTGAACCTGCTCACCGCTTGACAAGTTTTTTACAACGACGGATCCTTTTTCTGCTTCATCGGGCCCCAGCACCAATGCGACCTTCATCCCCATCCTGTCTGCGAATTTGAATTGTTTCTGTAGCTTCGCAAGCTCAGGATATACGACGACCTTCAAACCGGCACCGCGCAATTCAGTTGCTAGTTTGTACGAATCGGGAGATAATTTTTCATCAAACACTGTGAGTAAAATCTGCGCAGGCGTAAGGGCAAACTCAGTCAGGAGACCTGCCTCCTTCAAAAGGATTCCAATCCCAACATCGCCCATTGCAAAACCGACCCCCGGCAGCGGCTGTCCACCGACGTCTTCTAGCAAATTATCATAGCGTCCACCGCCAAAGAGTGAGCGTTTCAATGAGCCACTGGTATCAAATGCTTCAAAGACTGTACCTGTGTAATACAATAATCCCCGCACGATGCTGGGAATAAACTTGACATACTCCTTCACACCCATTGCTTCCACAGCCGCAAACGTTCGCATCAGTTCATCACTCTTCTTCCACAAATCATAATCATCCAGTATTTTCTTCAAGCCATCCAGTTGCTTTTGATTTAACCCAATCTCAAGCCCGTATGCATCCCATTTGGCAGGCTCCAATTTCGAGCGCCGATCCACAAGATTCGACACAGCGAGTCGTTTCTCTGGGGGAATATCTAGCGCGTCGAATTGAGAAGTCATCAAACGGCGATTACTCACACTGATCTGCGCCCTCTCCGGGCTGAGTCCAACCGAGCGCAAAAAGGTCGCAGCGACCGCGATAAGTTCCGCGTCTGCTTCGGGTGAGTCGACACCAAGCATATCTATATTCCATTGAAAGAATTCCCGGGTGCGTCCTTTTTGCGGCTGTTCATATCGCCAAAACGGACCGAACGACCACCAGCGCACAGGGTAGACTAATTCGTTTTGCTTGGCTGCAATCATGCGCGCCAGACTCGGTGTGAGTTCCGGGCGGAGCGTTACAATATCTCCTCCACGGTCCTCAAAAACGAATGACTGTTTTTTTACAAGTTCGTCACCAGATTTTGCCGCGTACAGGGCAATAGGTTCGATAAAAGGACCATCATACTCCTGATACCCAAAACATTCAGAAGCCGCGCGTACCTTATCGTAAAGATAGTTTCGCAGCGCCATCTGCTCAGGATAAAACTCGCGCGTGCCTTTCACAGTTGGAACTTTGCTTGTCATTCTGACTCCAGTCTTCGCATTCTATCACGAGTTTCAAAACACCTTTCAAAATTCACCGCCTGAATTTTGAGTCGATTTTGGTATAATCTCGAAGTATTTTTTGTAGTGGCGACTTCAGTCGCCCTTTAATGACTAAAGTCATTACTTCATTTAAAGGAGAACATGATGGAAATCAATTATCAGGAAACCAGCAAGGACTTACTGACTCGCATTGATATTCACGAAAAATATGGTTCAGCCAACATCGACGTGTGGACGAATGAATTGCTCAAGCCACAAGCCGGGATGAAGATTCTAGATGTCGGCTGTGGTGCAGGCAAACTTAGTTTCCTCTTCAACGAGTACACAAACGGTCAAGCCGAAATCATTGGCGGGGATTTTTCGGAGGAACTTCTGGAAAAGGCACGTACTAAAAATAGAGAACTTGGCGCAAATATTGATTTCCAATTTTTAGACTTTAACAAGCCATTCAATTTCCCAGATAACACTTTTGATTTGGTTACTAGCGCGTTCGCAATCTACTATGCTTCTGACTTGGACTTTACATTTGGCGAGGCTCACCGCGTGCTCAAGCCCGGTGGGCGACTCTTCGTTTCGGGTCCTCTGCCGGAAAACAAACAAATGTTTTATGAGATTATCAAAGAAGCTACGAATGCAACCATTCCGCCAATGCCGGGGTCATCACGCTTCAAGAGTGACATCTACAATACGATTGATCGACTCTTCTCCAAAACAGAGTTACACAAATTCGAGAACCACCTCACCTTTCCTGAGGTTGCGCCATTCATTGAATATGTCCGCGCTTCCTTGAGCGAAGATCGCAAACTGTGGATATCCATGTTCAATGGACATGAGGAATACGAAGCTTTAATCAAATCCATCGAGGCAGTGGCTACACGATGGTTTGAGCGCGATGGAAAATTGGTGATGACTAAAGTTGTTGGCGGAATTTTGGCAACAAAATAAGGAATGTCATTGCGAGGAGTGGCGCCTAAGTGTCACGACAAAGCAATCTCCTCAACTTTTTGAGAATTAAAGGATTGGAGATTAGAGACTAGAGACTATCTTATGAGTAGAAAATTGATCGACCTCAGCCACGAAGTCGAGCAGGGGATGGTTACCTACAAAGGTCTTCCTGCTCCCCTCATCTGTGATTTTCTTTCACGAGAGGATTCTCGTAAACATTATGCGGAAGGGACAGAGTTCAACATCGGCAAGATCGAAATGGTTGCCAACACGGGAACTTATGTAGATAGCCCCTTTCATCGCTTTGCAGATGGGATCGATCTTTCAGAACTTCCTCTCGAGTCTTTGGCGGATTTGGAAAGTGTCCTTGTCCACGCACAGAATTTTGGGCGTGCGATCACTACGAAGGCCTTCAACGGGATCAATGTCAAAGGCAAAGCTGTCCTCATTCACACAGGCTGGGCGCGTCACTGGCGAACAGATCAATATTTTGAGGGACATCCATTTCTTACCCGAGACGCGGCAGAATTTTTAGCGGAATCAGGCGCAGCTTTCGTCGGAATCGACACCTATAACATCGACGACATAACCGACGGTACACGTCCTGCTCATACAATATTGCTTGGGAAGCGTATTCCCATCTGTGAGCACATGTGCGGACTTGAAAACCTGCCAACGAGTGGTTTCCGCTTTCATGCTGCCCCTGTGAAGGTTAAGGCCTTTGGGACATTCCCTGTACGCGCTTATGCTGTTTTGGATGAATAATATCATTGCGAGGAGCGAAGCGACGACGACACTTGCACCGCACTGCGTTCGGTGCAGTGCAGGTGAGCAATCTCCTCACAGATAAGGGGATTGCTTCGGGCGACACCTGCACTTGCATCAGGTGCAAGTGTCGCCCTCGCAATGACATCAATACACTATGAATTTTCACGGGAAACGAGTCCTCTTCCTCGGCGCGCACCCAGACGATATCGAGCTGGGATGCGGTGCACTCCTATATCATATCGTCTGTCAAACAGAAATACTGTGTGTGACGCTTTCTGATAATCAGTCCAACCCTGATCTGAAAAATGTCAAAGATGAACATTACAAGTCAATGTCCGTACTGGGCGTGCCAAGGGATAAGATCATCCTGGGCCCTTTTACGACGCGAGTATTTCAAAATGCAAGGCAGGAAATCCTCGAATATTTTCTCAAACTTCGTCGAGACTTCAATCCAGATCTAATTTTTGTCCACTCAAAACAAGATGTCCATCAGGACCATAATACAATGACCGACGAAGCCCTGCGCGCCTTCCGCGGGATCACAGTCTTGGGCTTCGATGTCGTACGATCATCCTTCGGTTTTTTCCCCAACTTTTTGGTTGAAGTAACGGAAGAAGATGTAAACAAAAAGATCGAAGCCTTATCACAATATGAAACCTATCGCGATCGATACTATTTCAACAGCGAATTGACACGCTCCATTATGGTACGCCACGGTGCGCTGGCAGAGCTTCCATTTGCAGAGGGATTTGATATTTTGAGAATCGTCGGCCGATTTACGATTGGCGATTGACGATTTACAATGTTTGATTGATGGTCGAGACTGGAGGCTGCGATGGAATTTAAGATTCTTTATCAGGAACTCGTCAACAGCACGGAAATGATTCGGGCCTTGTTGGCCGGAATCAACCAGGAGGAAGCTCAGATCAAGCCCAACGAGAAATCATGGTCCATTCTGGAAGTCATTTGCCATTTATATGATGAAGAACGTGAAGACTTTCGCGAACATTTAGACTTCATCTTATACCGTCAACACGAAGAATGGCATCCAATTGACCCACTGGGCTGGGTGACAGAACGCAACTATAATGATCAAGACTTGCATAAGATGAGCGAAAAATTCTTCGCGGAGCGGCAAAAGTCTTTGGAATGGCTGACGGAGATATCCATTTCAGATTGGGAAACTACCTATACCTCACAGTATGGCGCGGTAAGCGCAGGAGAAATGTTTTCTTGCTGGGTCGCGCATGATAACCTGCATGTTCGACAACTCACTGAACTCAGACGAAGCCACATCGAACGAATAACGAAGCCCTACGATATTGAATACGCCGGCGATTGGTGAACACACCTTTGGGAAAACTCCTTCCAAGAAAATATGGCCTGGAGTATAAAGGCTCTATAAAGAATTGGTTGGAGCACATTAGATAGTCATGGACGATCAAAACGAACAGGACAGACCAAAAGTTCAGGCGGATGACAATGGCATCGCCATTGGCGGGATAACTGTCGGTGGCAATGTAGGGGATATTCGTATTGGTCACGTCACCGGCTATACTGCTGAGGAAGTTTCTGTACTTATTACCCAGATCAAGTCGACATTTCAACCCAAGCCGTTTGATGGACGTTGTCCGTACAAAGGCCTCGATGCCTTCGATGAAGAAGATGCCGAGTTGTTCTTCGGGCGAGAGCAGGTAGTGGGAGAACTCGTCAACCGTGTGAAAGACTCGCGGACGTTATTCGTCACAGGTCCATCTGGAAGCGGAAAATCGTCGCTGGTGCGGGCAGGTTTGATCCATGCCTTGAGAAATGGAGTACTTAAGAATAGTAAGCGCTGGCTGTACGAAACCATGAAACCGGGACGCGATCCGATCCGGGAATTGGGACGGATTGCCTCCAGCCTGTCCAGTTCCACAAATGCGGAAGATGAGATACGTGCGAAAGCAATATCAGATTCAACCATACTAGCTCGCTGGTGTGAGATTGCATTGAAAGACAGCCGAGATAGACGCGCTGTGATCTTCATTGACCAATTCGAAGAAGTTTTCACACAAATCAATAAAGAAGAAGAGCGCGTGGCATTCCTCAATTTGATTACATATGCTGCGACACTTGAAAGTGGACGCGTGATCATGCTGTTCGCCATGCGCTCGGATTTTGTCTCAAACTGCGCCACATACCCAGAACTGAATGCTTTGCTCAACCAGCAGTTCATACAAATTGGTGCGATGCAACCCGAAGAGCTCGTGAGCGCAATGGCACAGCCTGCCCTGCGCGTCGGCTTGCGTATTGACCCTGATCTGATCGCGCAAGTCATCAACGATATGAAAGGCGAACCCGGTGCGTTGCCTTTAATGCAATTTACCTTGAAGGATTTGTTTGATGCACAGCAATCCAAAGGCGGACTCATCGCCCTGACTCTCAACGATTATCTCCAGCATGGCGGGATTCAAAAATCTCTGGAGCGACATGCCGACGCTGCTTTTGCAAAACTGGGAGCGAACGAACAGGAATTGGCTCGTTCGATTTTCAGTGGGTTAATCGAAATCGGACGAGGCACACAGGATACTCGTCGAACTGCCTTATTCGACGAACTCATCCCCGCAAATACAAATGCTCAAGCTGTAGAAGCCACCGTAAGAAAACTTGCAGATGCACGCCTGATCATAACTGATGAGCAGGCTGGCAAAGATACTGTGACCATCTCGCACGAGAAATTGATTGACGCCTGGCCCTGGCTGAAGAAACTGGTGAACGAAAATCGTGAGGTGATCGCTTTGCAGAACGAGATTGCTGAAGATGCTAAAGAGTGGGATGAGGTAAAGCGAGATCCAAGTTATCTTTATTCTGGCGTTCGACTAGTCAATGTGCAGGAAAAGCTTAAGACGGAAAAACTTGTGCTAAGCAGCATGGCACAGGAATTTATCAGGGCTGGGAGTGCAAGAAGACAAAGAGACCAAGCCGCGCTGGTGGGAGGAACAGCTACGATTATTGTTTTGCTATTGATTGCAGTCCTTGTGTTTAGTTATCAATCGAATAGGTATCAGGAAATAGCAAGCACGGCGCAAGCAGCTGGCGCAGAGGCTATTGCACAAAAGGCGACCGCGCAGTCCAATGCGGAAGAGGCAGAACGCCAAGCGAATAGAGCGCATGTAAGAGAGCTTACTGCACAATCGATCGCGTGGCGTGAAAGGAATTTACCACTGTCTTTATTGCTGGGCATCGAAGCGTTTAAGAATGAGAATAATGATCAGACCCGCGGGCTTTTGTTGGACAATCTGCAGTTCAACCCTCAGCTACTTGAATTCCTTGGAGGACACACAGATTCCGTTACCAGCGTCACCTATAGTCCGGATGGGAAGGTTTTTGCATCTGGGAGCAGTGACAAAACAATCTTATTGCGGGATGCCAACACACATGAAATCATTGGCCAGCCGCTGAAAGCCTCGAGTTCCGTCAATAGTATAGCCTTTAGTCCAGATGGCAAGACACTTGCCGCTGGGTATAATGACAACTCCGTCATTCTTTGGGATCTGAGTCTACCCGAATCCAGTGGCCAAACACTTATCAAACATGCTGGCTCAGTAAGAACAGTTGCTTTCAGCCCCGATGGCACGATGCTTGCTTCGGGGAGTGATGACAACACGATACTCCTATGGGACATGGCTACCTACCAACCAATTGGACAGCCACTATCGGGGCATTCAGGAGCAGTGTATAGTGTAGCTTTCAGCCCAGATGGGAAGATACTCGTTTCGGGGAGTGATGACAAAACTATAATTTTGTGGGATGTAACTACTAACCAACCAATCGGTGAGCCTCTAACAGGCCGCTTGGGTCCGGTACATACTATCGCATTTAGCCCGGATGGGAACATGTTGGCTTTAGGGAGTGAGGATCAAACTATTCGCCTGTGGGATGTGGCTACACATCAGCAATTTGACCAACCGCTGGGACAACATTCGAATCTGGTATCCAGTGTAGCTTTTAGCCCGGATGGGAAGACCCTTGCTTCGGGGAGCTATGACAACACCATCATGCTATGGGATGTCGCGACTCGTAAGCGAATTGGACAGCCGCTCATCGGACATACAGATTGGCTGCTCAGCCTGGCATTCAGTCCAGACGGTAAGACAATTGCATCAGGTAGCGCGGACAAATCAGTAGTATTTTGGGACACGTCTGGGGGACAACGGATTGATCAACTCATAGCAGGACAGTCACGATCTATTAACAGTGTGGCTTTCAGTCCAAATGGGAACACACTTGCTTCGGGGAGTCATAACAAGACGATCATGCTTTGGGATGTCATCACGCATGAACCATTAGGGCAGCCACTCCGGGGTCATACAGAGCCGGTAAGGAGTGTGGCATTTAGTCCGGATGGGAACATGCTGGTTTCGGGGAGTGATGACAGCACTGTAGTTCTGTGGAACGTGGCTAATGTCCCACCTATTGGCCAACCATTAACTGGCCATACAAGTGCAGTGTATAGCGTCACCTTCAGCCCCGATGGGAAAATGTGGGCTTCAGGGAGTGCGGACCAAACTATTCGCTTGTGGGATGTGGCTACACATCAACCAATCAGTCAGGCACTACTAGGTCATTCAGGTCCAATATACAGCGTCGCCTTCAGCCCCGATGGGAGATTGCTCGCCTCGGGAAGTGCGGATAAAACCATCATCTTGTGGGATGTGGCCACACACCAACCAATCGGCCAGCCGCTTACAGATCATGTAGATCAGGTAACAGCCGTTGCCTTCAGCCCAGATGGAAAGACGCTTGTGTCCGGCAGTGCTGACGGCACCGTCATTCTTTGGGATATGACTACCCAACCGCCGCTCGGTCATAAACTTTCAGGCGCTTCAAGCTTAGTAGCGGGAGTAGCTTTTAGTCCGGATGGGAAGATCCTGGCCGCCGGCCTTTATGATACAACCATCATATTATGGGATATAGCTTCTCGCCAACGCATCGGCCAACCACTTTCGGGACATACTGGTTCCATTCATAGTATTGCCTTCAGCCCAAATGGAACGATGCTTGCATCAGGGAGTGTTGATAATAACATCATCCTGTGGGATATGGATCCACAATCATGGCTCGCCAAGTCCTGCGCGCGCGCTGGTCGAAATCTCACCCGCGTTGAGTGGGCGCAATATTTCCTCGAGGAATATCATAAAACTTGTGAACAATGGCCATTAGAGCTGGAACTATTTCCAAGTCCCAGCCCCACGCCATAAACTTTTGTAAGGAATATAGAGTTCGAGAATCTCAATCCGACACCAGCAGTTATGTACATTCGCAAGTATCCCAATCGTAATAAGGATTGCCGTTTGGATCTAACTCGCAGGATTCCGGTGGATAAGTAGGTATACAAGCCATGGTATCATCCACGGCAGGCTCACGTACAGGAGTCGGCTGCCGAATTGGCTGGCACAATTTGGGCTCAAAGCGTGCTGTTTGCATACCATAGGCTTCCCAGCACGTGTTATCTACCCCATAGAGAGTTCCTAACGGGTAATACATTTTGCTCGGTTCAGGAGAACCGGCTTCGGCTTCATCGAAATGGTCGTTGTAATCGTACTTAGAGATATCTTTTAGACCAGCATCCGAAACGACTCCCGCCATAAAGAAACTGCCCACCAAGGATTTTTTGAAGGCAAATTGAACGACGGCTTTAGGATCTGCATTTACGCGAATCCATGCCAAATCAGGATCAGTGGTCTGGCCACCTGCGCCATCGAAAACCATCGTATCATAACCATTGCCCTCGAAGTTCGCGTCGGCCTGCCTGCTTGACAACCCACCTGTATCATGGTCTGAATCCTTGAACACCTGGACGTTGGCTGTGTCCCATGAGGTGGTATAAGGCGGATGTGCCCATATAATGTAGTCACCAAAACCATCAAAATCCAGATCGATCTCAACACCGTAATTGATTCCCAAGGAATTGTTGGGATTATTCCCATTCAATTCGATAGAAACATAATACCAGTCTGAATCTTCACTCAGGTTGAAGCTGACAATGTCCATGTCAGACACATAGGTCATGTCTGCCAGGAACGGCCGTTCGAACCAATTAAGCTTGTACAAATCCCACGAAGGGGCACCTGCCGCGGAGGATTCTACATCATAAATCAGCTTCCCGGGCGCTGGTGCAAGCTCGGCTGGTTTCATCAAATGGCCCGTAACAGGTATCACCTCCGTAACTGTTGGAACTGAGGTAGACTCCCGCGTCGCCTCAGTTGGTGGAGTTGATGACGCGACGACAGGAGAGACGGCGCTTGGCAGCAGAGTGGCTGTGGCAGTGGGAGATTGAGGCGTACAAGACAGACCCATGGCCATAACAAATACCATCAAACGGTAAAGGATATGACTTTTATTCATTCTTCCTCCTTCGCGCGTGCGCGAACACTTCTCTATTACCATAAACGACAATTTGGATCATTTTCCACTTTTCAACTTAAACTGCTGTGTACAAAAAACTGAGTTAAGTCCTGTAGCTCTATTGTAGTAACCCCCTTTGCCTTTTGCTAACACAAATTGATACAAAAAGTGTGACTATTTTAGTACTTAAAGTTAAAAAAGTCATACCGAAAACTACCATTTCTCAAGAAAGCTCAGGCAAGGAGGAAAACTCGATAGCTTAGATAATCCAACCGTATTTGGAGGGTTGGAGCAGTGAAATGACTGATTACGTTTAAACGTACTCAGTGCGTAAGCAGTCAATTCATGTTGTGCCCCAAAACGTAATCACTCAGGGACTGATTACGTTTCTCGCAGGCATCATTGGAGGCACATTTTGGGCCATTTTACCCGTCTTTCAGGCCGTTGCTCGTCACTTTTGTAGTGACGACCTGGATCCTTGCAGGATGACCAATCCAGCACCCAAATCTATGTCAAGATCTTTCGGCCTGCCTGAACCTTACTTTCACTGCCGAAGGTGAAATCCGCGCCACACAATTTTTGATTTCAATACCCCACTCACGGCCTCCTATGGATGAGCTTGTTGATTTCATATCCCTGCCAGACACCAGCGCCTCGTGTGTCACGAGCGGACAAACCATATTTGGCTTGTTTCTTTCAAATCGCCCGCCAGACCCAATATCTGGTGGCTGTTTTGCCGCATCCAATACGGACCCAAACGACTGGCAGATTTCTTCATCGAAGGCGTAACCAGTCATTGACTGATTACGTTTTTTTCACCTCCCGACGTAATCACTCCTGACTGCTCCAACCCTCTATTATGACGAAAGATATGTTTTGTAAAAAGCTATTATATTTTCAATGAATTGTGCTTTTATCTCGTTATCGAAGACGTGATCTTCGCCTTCATAGTAAATGCAATCGATATTTTTTCCGGCGGTGCGCAAAAGAGCGCAGGTCTCTTCTGCCCAGCTCACAGGTACTGTTTCATCGATTGTGCCATGGTGGAGTTGGATGGGTGCCATGATATTGTCATAATAATACATCGGAGAGATACGCGGCAGCAGACTCGGCAATACATTCAACTCATTCTGGAATTGTGGATCCACTGTAATTTTGTATAACTGTTGTGAATTTTTCAACTCGTTCCCGCTAAGGGAG